>JAABUO010006141.1_pt1 | contig 13895 bp, 15 predicted proteins | sample 5559291 | NCBI WGS metagenome assembly JAABUO01 (sample SAMN10711878, study PRJNA513372) | rock metagenome | isolation source: Antarctica rocks | place: Antarctica: Victoria Land, Finger Mt sud | reverse complement strand
GCATCTCAATCATGGAAGAGCATGTCCATTGACAATATTGACTTCAGAATTTTGATGCACACTTCAGCCATAGTCAGGCCAGTTCCCGCATATATCGCGCATACCCCGTACATACGGTGTAAGCACTAGGTATTTCTGTATGTATGTATGATGAATTACGGTCAAACATCAGGTTTTCCAGAAACCCTTGGCTTCATTCGGCCAATCGGTACAGGGGCCCTCTGGTCTCGGTCGGGCCGAAAGCCTTTCGGTGCCTTTCGGCAGCCGAAGCTTTCGGTGTTCGGCCCGTACACTGGGTGTTGCTTGGACAGACAGTCTTGTGCTGGTTCATCTGTGCCATTGGCATCTGTGCCATTTGCACGCACTATGGCAGACGTCAAAGACATTCTTGGCGTCCCGCGCGGTGTCGCTCCTGCCCTGCAACAAGATGCGCCAAAGACAAAGGAAAGAATGCAACGACCTGCTGGGATGAGCAGGGAAGCTTTCGCTTTGTTAGACGGTTCTCATCCTATACCGCCATCACATCTGGCTGGTGATCTCAACAAGAAAGCAGCTTTGAGCGGCTTGAAGCAGAAACGAAAGCTTTCCTCCAAAGGCTTGTCAACCTATCAACTCAGGCCTTTCTCAAACCCTGCCAGGAAAGACTCGCTCACTTTGCAACACTGGGTGAAATGCTTCAAAGACGCTGCTGGAAAGCTTCGAGAGGCTGACGAAGTATACCCATTTGCAAAGTTCAACAAGCAGGTGTGATCACGTATTATCAGCTGTCACGCAGAGTTTTGAAGCTGTGACAATACATAGATGGTCTTCCTTTATAGCTTTATGTCTTCAAGTATGATGATGACGAATGGGACAATGTCCTGGTCAAAGACCCAGCCTGGACACGGGAAGAAACAGACTACCTGCTGGAGCTATGCGAGCTATTTGATCTGCGCTTCCTGATCATCGCTGACAGATATGCAGTAGGTTCTGAAAGGTCCTCACGTTCAGCTTCCACAGTGGCTTTTGCATCAAGTGGTCAGCCTCATGCTCATTCTCATGGATATAGTGAGTGAGCTGTCCTAATCAGATGCTCAACCTCATGATCAGCTAAAGACGCTGACGCTAGTGGCTTTGCAGTATCCCAAGGGTGTCCACAGAAGCATGGAGGACATCAAGGCAAGGTACTATGCAGTTGCAAGGCAGCTGCTGGTTGGTCGAGAAGGAACTGAGGACAGCGTAGCGAACAATGTGCTGGTCAAGCATCCCTTCAACCTTACGCATGAGAGGTAATGCTGCTGTGAATCTTGTTAACATGCTATGTGCAAAGCATGCAGCGTATCTGAAAGTATCTGCAGCTTTTAATGTCACATGTGAACAACGCATGCTGCCTACTCTTCAATGGCAGGCACTGTACAGAACTGCTGAGCCAATTTGGCTGAGGCAAGCATATCTCACATAGTCTGCAAAGCAAGTCTCACATGCAGGCCACCCCCCAATTTTAAAGTTCTGAACCAACACCAGGAGCAAGCTGTCGAATCAAAATTGTGCAATGGAAACGATGCAAGCTGCAAATATATGAGCACGATGCTTGGCTCTTGGCTGATAGGTTACGGACCTGACAATACCTGCAACAGTCCTGATGGACAGCTCCATTCATCCTCAGTTCCTGTACAGTAACTTGCAGGGAACGCAAGAGAGGTCTGGAGATGTCAGTCAACCGTACACCACAGCAGGAAGCAGAGGAAAATACCGTCTTAGAGCAAGCTGCACAGATCCAAGCAGCTAGGAAGGCCGAGCAAGCACAACTGCAAGCACAGCGCAAGGCTGCTGCACCACCTCCTCCAGGTAAGAATTTCAGATCACTCTTGTATCGATTTTTTGTCAAGGCAATTCATGGAAAGCCCATGCAGAAAAGTCATCTCTTGTTCTGCTAGAAGCTTTTTGGCAAGGTGAATCTGGCTTTGGCAGCCTGGTCTTTCTGCTCCAAGCTGATGCTTTGTTGCATGGAACTAAACCAAATTCAGGCTGTTTCTGGTGTGTTGCAATGGCTCTGGCTGTTGAACAGGAGATAGTAGCAAGTCACAGGATTAGCTAGTGTAATGCCAGAAGCACAACCATTTCCTCTCATCGTCTTCCAAGTCGCAAATAGCTTTATCCTTGCTCGCAGCCCCAACTGCTGCAACCCCTGCACCAGCCAGACCCCTTCTGGCTGCCCCCTCCGCCCCCCTTCCAGAAGCCGCGACCCCTTCAGCCATTCCAGACCAGGCTCCCTCTGGCCAGTCATCTTTATTCACAGTTGACGTGGCTCCTGCAAACTCACTCAAGCCTGGAGTCTACGCCAGGGGGCGCCACACTCAAGAAGTTGCCACTGCCCAGCTGAACAGGGTCACAGGTGGCCAAAGGTATGCATTGCATTTTGTACTGCTGCAATCAAGCTTCTGCCATGCAACTGGGGCTGCAGTGATTAAGAGTTTAAAGTTGAGTTGTTCATGCAAAGTGAACAGGTGTGTGATGGCATATCCGTATCATGGCACAGGCATGCTGTGGTTGGCCTCTTGTGCTGCCAATTGTTCACAGGTGCCGACACGCTGCCTTTGCCATGTCCTCCCTGTCATGTCAAGGCTAAAGCCAACGCAGATGTCAACATATGTGTGTTTTGGGCTCTATTGCAATGCTGCTAACTGGCACACAAGGTACTGATTGATCAAGTCCGGTGGGCGAGATAACCCTTTTGAAGGGTGGTAGTGTCCGTCTGTCAATCTGGGGATAGCATTTGATTCAAATTTTTGTAATGAGACACACAATTCAGCAAAACCTGCAGCAGGCATCAAAGCCCTTCTGCTTTGTGGCTCATTCCCTGATGTGTGATTCATAGAAAGCCCTTGAGCTGATGATCTTGAAGAGCTGGTTTTGAAATCACCCTGTATTGTGCAGGGCTCAAAAGCTGGTGGATACAACAATGTCTGAGCTGGGGGTACCTGGACCCCCTGCTGTGCCCACCCGAGCCACCTGCGGGGCTTACTTGGCTTTACGAGCAGAAGTCATCGCTATGCTTGAACTGCGGAAGACACTGCAGCATAGGTTAGTTTCCTTCCTGGCAAAAATGTGGCACGTCAAAATGCAGCGTGGTTGCTAGCACATCTGCAACAAAGTTGAGAGGGCTGCAACTAGGTGCAGACTGCAATTGATATTGATGGAATATTGGCTTTGGTGTGTAGGCAAGCTGGTGAAGGAGGTCCAGGCAGTGACAGCCGAGGCAGAAGGGCAGCTAAAGGGAAGGTAGGCCCGATCAAGGAATGCATAGCAGCATGATAGTGAACACATCTGTTCAGCTCTGCAGAAGTTTTTTGTCCAGTCCAGTATGCTCTGCATAATCTGATTGTGAGGCTTATGTGCAAATGTGAACACTTGTTTGAGAGGTTGCTCATGACCCAATTGTGTCATGCCATGTGTCAGCTACTTGGAAGCCATGTAGATGCAAACCTCAGGTCCAGGAGCAGTAGTCAAGGAAGTGCAAGCACATGTGCTGACATAGTGTACTGCATTGCTTGCAGGCACCAGCAAGGTACGACACAGAAGATACCCCAGCTGCTAAGAGGCCACGGACGTCCAAAAAGTTTTCTGATGAATGATCCAGACAAGGCCTGACTGTACTATGCTCTTTCTGCGCATGCACTGGCTGCAATCAATGCATGTTGCAGACGCATGTAAGAAGAGTGCAGCCTGAGCAGAACTTGCAATGAGAGCTGTTTGGATCTGTGTTTAGATTTCAGCTTCGGCTAAAGTGATCAGCTTCGAGCGCGACTACACTGCAATCGACGTTGGCTACGCCAGCTGCGATAGCATGATCGTATGACTTCAAACATGGGGAAGGAGCTGACGGACCCCGCTAGCCCTTCTGCCCGCGATGCTGCTGCCCTTCCCGTTGCAACATGTACAGCGGACTTGCCTGTCAGGCCGGAGCCGCCGGTCAGCGTGCAAGAAGCAAGACTAGCGTTGGCGCGGACAAGCGCCGCAGCGCAAGCAGCTGCTCGTCCACCTGCGCACAGTGACGCCATAGAGAAAAGAGCAAAAGTAGCAATGAATGTGTCCTGGTAAGCTCGGGAGACGCACGAGCCTGTTGGGCGTGCACGAGTGCATTGAATTACTGCAGTCTTGTGAGTCAAGGAGCCATTGCAAACATTAACCTTTGAAAAACTACAGGGCGGTCAACTTCTTGCTGTTGGTGGTAAAGTTCATCGCTTTTGGCTTGTCCAGATCCTTTTCCGTGCTTGCCAGGTAAGTACAATCGCAATCATCGACCTCAGGATCGATTTGCCAGCTTCAGCTTGCCTCGACTACCTTGCAATGACGCCTTGTTCCTGTTTCCCGGCAGTGCAGCAGACTCCTTTGTCGATATTGCAAGTCAGGTAAGAGCAGAAGCACATGCTATGCATGCTGTGTCTGGTGCTTGGCCAGCATGGCAGCATGCACAGTTTGTCTGTTGTCTGTGTACAGTCACAGCACACGCAAATGTGCTGCTTCCACAGTGCTTTTCAGGCTGCTGGTATCTGAAAAGGAACACCTGCTGTAGGCTGTTTTGGCCTTTGCGCAATGGCGGATGAAGAAGCTTGATCACAAGGTTTGTCATACCCGTTCACCATGAACACCGTGACGTTGCTCTGCACTTGCTATTTGTGTTGTCAGTCCAGCATGGCTGTTACATGCAGCTGAGATACCTGCACCCTACTTCATCATACAGCAAGCTTTAGTGATACAGTACAGTACAGCATGTATAAGTGAAGCAAGAACACTGCATATAATTCACACAAGAGATATTGTTTTAGCATGCTGTATGTGTCTGAACCTGGCATTGCGACTGCTGACTGACCCAGTGCTGGTTTGCATGCAGTTCCCTGTGGGCCGCACAAGGCTAGAGACAGTCGCTGTCATTGTCTGTGCTGTCATCATGTCCATTGCAACTGTGTTGGTCATCAGAGAGTCAATTGGTGCTTTAATAGATGGCCTTGCACACCGTGAGTCTTCATTCTTCAGTGCTGCGAGCCATGCTTTCACTATATTGCATGTATGCTCCTGTACACTATTGTGATCAACAGCTATGCTGATACAAGGCAATGATGATGCTGTCTTTACTGAGAACATTTCTTCTTGCTGCTCACTGTTCACTGCATGCTTCAAAAGCATGCAGCAAGCATGACATATACACGGCGCAACCAGCAGGGCTTTGTCTTAGGGCATGCCTTGTTGTGGCACATCAAGTCATCGAAAGGCATCTTGCATCTGTCTCACCAACACGCTGGTGTGCTGCAGACAACAGACCTGCTCTAGATGCGTCAGCAGTCATCTTTGCGATACTAGGAGGGGCTGTTGCCCTCAAGATTGGCCTGTACTTCTTCTGTGTATCAATGCGCAGCTACTCAGCCACCATGCTGGCATTGGCTGAAGACCATTTGAATGACATAATGAGGTGAGCCGACTGGCTTGGTTTGCACCAGTGCTCCAGCCCGTCAACTGCAATCAAACGGTCCTCTGTCGGGTCTCTTTGTCTGCCCGGGCACACTAATGCAGCCCAAGCTGATGTATTCTTTGTGTCTGCAGCAATCTTGTCGCTATTTTTGGAGTTGCCATAGCATCACAGGTGCCCAAGGTGTGGTATCTGGATCCTGCAGGTATGCAACCACCTTGTCTACATACTGACCATGCTGCATGCTGTTGCAATATGCCTGTTGGGGTCAACATGTGCCAGTCAAAGCCAGGAAGCTGAGCATACCTCTTGCACCTTTGCAACTAATTTCTAGCCTTACAACCAGTTCAGCAGCACTCATCCTGGGTCAGAGTCCCTTTCTGCCGCATCAGTACATGCATTGCCTTGGTGTCAGCCGTTCTGTTACACACCATCCTTTGTGTCAAAGCCTGTCTCATAAGCCTTGCTCCACTGGCCCTATGTGACAGGCATTCCGGTGTAAGCTCTTACGCCTTCACCATGTCATTTGCAGGGGCTATCGCCATCTCCTTGTACATTATTTACTCCTGGATCAGAATCAGTAAAGGCCAGGTAATGCTGGCCATAGCCCCTGCTGATTGTTGCCTCAACAAGGCATGCCAACCAGCAGGCTTCTGCACAAGCAGACCAGTCCCAGCGCTTTCAGGATGTCACCGCGCACATCACTGCACAGCTTTCACACACAGTTTGCAGTCAGCAATCTCATCATATTTTCGCACTTGTCACGCATTGTCATTGCTGTATGCATACCACACACACTGTGCTGCACTTTCATGATCTGCCTGTGCTTTGCCCCATGTGTCAGGCTCGACCTTATGCGTTGTGATGTCATGCGGATGTGACAAACTTTGCATGCTCAGGTGGATAAGATTTTGGGGAAGACAGCACCACCCACATTTATCCATCAGCTCAGAGAGCTGGCCCTCAAGCATCATGACCTGATCTCTGTGGACGTCATCCGCGCCTATCACTTTGGCCAGCGATACCTGGTAGCGATCTGAACTTGGGAAGCAATTCGGGGTGCCCATAGCTTGTCATGCTGCATCTGTCATGCATGTCTGGCATGTTCTCTTGGTATGCAGTCGCTTCAGGCATACCTGCAGAATGACATTCAGCATTGCAGCTCCTGAGAACCATTCAATGTTTTGAAATGTGAGTCCCAATCTGTGCGCCATGGTGATGGTGAAGTGAGGAACATTATGCATCGCAACAAAACTTGGTCGCAACCTCACCTAAGCTCAGCAGTCCCCACAAGTCACATACAATGCATGCATACATGTCTGTCATGAGAAGTGTTCCAGTGCACATCCTCATGCCAACATGTTTGAATGACAATGCCATGCCAATCTGGTTTTGGGGAGTCGGTCAAAGTTGCACAGCCTTGCTGCTGAAGCCTGGCTGACTGTACAGGTAGAGCTGGAGATCATGCTTCCAGAGGACATGTCTGTGAAAGAGTCACATGACATTGCCCTCATGCTACAGCACAAGGTGATTATCATCTTCACTTCCTTCACAACAGCTGTTGATATCCCGGCAGCATGCCTGCATTCAGTTGTGAAGGCAGCGATGCTGTATAAGCTTTTTTCACAAAGCCCAGACCCTCTGTGCTCAAACCTTGTGCACACCTACAATGAATTAATGATTGTTGCATCAAAGGAAAACAGGATGAGTGTGATTCCTGTGGTCAAAGTGAAGATATGGTTCAGAGCGGCTTGAAGGCAGCAGTCTCAGAATCAGAGTCAGTGCAAATGCACATGTGTGGAATTGGCACATGCAGGTAGAGGGTCTAGAAGAGGTTGAGCGAGCCTTTGTACATGTGGACTATGCTTTGCGTGCTGAGCCTGAGCATAAGGTCAGACTCAACTGCAGTGGTGCCTCATGCCCTGAGGCATGCATTCTAGTGCTTGCTGCAGCAGCATCAGTTGTGGACACTGCAAGCAAAGACCTGATCACATACTGTACAGCCACAAGCTGCGTGGCTTGCAGAACATGCAATAGCACATTCTCACATTTGGTGTTGAGCCACGCTAGCGGTACAAAACATTTGACTGCTGCTCTTAGACCAAATTCCAGCTTGCCGGCGCATCGGTTTTCCCTGTAAAGTCTGCTTGCGTGTACCAGTGTTGTTGCGCTTTGCGGCTCAATAGAGTTATGATGCCTGCTGGTAACAAGTGACTGCCCTTAGGGTTCAGGGTTAGGATGTACGTGTAAACCCCACCAGCCCCTAAAACCTTGGTCTTGTAGGGATCAACACTGGCCCATATCCTATGCAGGTTGAGCGGAACTTGGCTTCAGGAGCCAAGAATCTGTTCATGCCTCACATGCTTGTTGCAGAGCAGGTAACAGCCCTTGAGAATGCTACACTCTTACTGTGTCAGCATCAGAATATGTGATGCTATTTATGTACAAAAGCTCAGGCATCAAGAGTTGAGAATCACTGTGTCGTGAGATCATCCAGCAGCATCAGGTGGTTACTGCCTATGTTCATGCCGTGTGGCGCCCTGGCAAGTGAGATGTGTGCTGCAGCCCAGATCACTCCAACCCAACCGGGGCGGTGCCATCCAAACTATGTTGCTGGTGTATGGCATCAATGACAACCGCTGTGTTGTTTGCATGTGCACTACCCGGAGCATGTTGCATGGTCACTCAGGAGGTTGCGTGGGCATTCATGTTAGCTGCCTTGCTGCCTGCAGGTCCCTCTTGTGGCTGCAGATTACCTCATTCGCAGCAATAGCAACCTTAGTACTAGGGCGTCATCGCCCTGAGCAGTGCACATGCAAGCCTTCCGCCTCCCGGTGTCAACTTTGTACAACCTCCATGGGCCTGATTTGCAGTCCTGTGAAGCAGCTCAGTCTTTGTCCCGTAGTGTACCGGTAGTGACTTTATTGAAAAAACCGCAGTTTGGATAAGTCATCAGTTCTACTGTACGGCATGAGATGCCTGTGAGTGTGTGTGTGGGTACATTGCATATTTGGAGCTGAATTTGGTGACACAACATGAACCAATCAGCAGTGTGTACATGCAACTGGTGTGTGAGATGGCAGGGACTTGTCTGTTGTGTGTAGACTGTTTATGAGCAGAAAAACACGTATTTTTTGACCCGTGGCAGCCGAATGATCTGTGTGTAAGACCTTGCATACGAATTTCAGGATCTATCAGGCTTGCATGAATTCTTGAAAACTTCTTTCTGTCAGTACTACGGTTTCTCCGTTGAACACTGCATGTAAGTAGCTCTGTCTCTGGCTGTCACATGCTCATTTGGTTGTATCACGGCCATCCTGTGCCCCCAAGTTGACTAAAGAACGTTTTGAGTCAGTCCCACTCGTACCTATGCTACTGTAGTTATTCTTTACCGGTTCCTGGTAAGCGCACGCAACGGTTTGTACGTCTGAGTCTCAGCTCCCCTTCATTACCAATTGAGACGGGCCGACACCACAAACGACCATCATCCTGACATGATAAACACTTGATGCTGACTTTTTGACCAGGATACTGACTACTCTGGCACATTTGTCCAATCTACATGATTGGCTGAAGATGTGAATCCTCCTCCTCCTCCAACTGACTGTCACCGAATCAGTCTCAGAGACTGCAGCAGCTACAGAATCAGGCCTGTGCAGCTGGATTGGCATTATATATAGCTTCATTGTTATGGCCAATGTCGTGTAAACTTGCACAACATATCAAAGTGTGTGGAAAGATTGTTGAGTCCACATGCGACATGTGCAGTTTAGGGTTTCGTTCCGGCCAGAATGCATCTAACACCACCATGCTGTTCTTCACGTGGTCAGACCAGAATTTTGACTTCACAACTTCTGATCCGTAAACGGCCAAGTTCAACCTGCGCAAGATCGCTATAACACAAGAACCAAATTCTTGATTTGACCTGAAGGTCAGCAAGAGTGTGCACATCGTGGCCCAGCGCAACACCTGATGGCGCAGGTAGCGACACTTTCAAACCCGCACCTCTGTCCCTTAGCCAGGTGTCACAGGGGCATGAGAGGCATTCGATGCATATCACTGAGCAAAAGAACCATGCTATGCAAAGAACGAATATCTAGATGCCAACCCAGAAGTAAAGTCTCGGCGTCCAGTCAGGAGGTGACAACAGAGGAGCAGGGACAGATATCTTCAGAGTTAATGCTGCAGATGAAAGAAAGCATCACAAACAACCTAGAGGCAGACAAAGTTGAGGTCACTGATGTCTATGGTGATGGGCGGCATGTCAATATAGAGGTCGTCTCCAAATTGTTTGATGGGCAGTCAAGCATGAAAAGGCAACGGCTAGTGTACAAGGTAGGCAACTGCTTGCGAATGCCACCTGTGGCTGCTGTCACCATCACAATGCTGAAGTCACTAGGCTGGGCAGGCAAATCCATCACAGCCCTCAAGTCACTGTACAATGCAGGCAATTTGGCAGGAACTGCAAAACACTGTCCATGCTGTGGACTCAATGAAGACAAGCACACCTGCAGAGGCTGGCAACTGAATGTACCCAGCTAGCTTGACTGTAATTTACTGAGTTTCAGGCGACCACATACAGCTGCCAATGGTCCATCTGTGTTGGGACTGCATGTGGAATGGCAGGAATCTTGGGCTGTAACAACTGCAACGCCAGGAACAAAGCTTCGCTGTGGTTCAGCAGGCAAGAACGCAGCCCAGCTCAGAGCTTGCTACTGGCATTAGCCTTGTGCCAAGCTGCTTCTGCCAGAAGCCTTCTGGCAATGCTGTCTCACAGGGATGCCATCATTGTGTGCATGAGCGAGCAACTTTGTGGTATTTGACTATCATTGCTACCTCTCATTCTGTTGAGCTAAAGGGATCAATGGTACTGTACCCTTGAGACATTTAACAAATTTGACGTTTACTCTGTAAAGTGGACTTAGATATTTGAGAGTGTAAATAAGGCTGCTTAGCATGAAATGCGAAAGTTGCATGCATGCTCTTCGTGTTGCAGACAGGGACCGAGGAACAATCGGCCCACTGTTGACGCACACTTTGTACCCTGCCGCATGTCGACAAACAGGATCGAGTCCTTCGAGGCGCTTCAGAACATCATCAATAATCCTAGCAAGCCTGTTGCCCAAGTATGTCAGGCCATCGACGAGTGCATCAGTTGCAACTGGGACAACCTACGCGGCTTCTTCGAGCTGTGTTTTCCTCTTTTGGTCAAGAATCTGTTTGGATACGATGGACCCAGCTGGCTCAGCGCTGTTGCACAGGTCAGTGCCAGTTCTGACGGGTGACCAGGCATGCGTTTAATGAACCTCTGCTCAATTCTGCCCCTCCTGACGCAGGGGAACCAGGCAGAGGATGCCAGGGCATTGGTGCAGCTGTTGGGTCCAACAGGTACGCAGTTTTGCGGTGTATGCATAGCCACAATAGTCTGCTCAGCCCAAGCTGCTTGCGCAGGCAACCTGTTTACAGCAATGGATTTGGCTGATAGAGACAAACTAATAGAGTATGTATTTCCAGATGGCCGCCTGCCAGTGATGACACAGGTAGTCTTGTAAGGCCCTATACTTTCTGAGTTTTGGCTGCGGTATCGCGACGATGCTGTCGAGGCAGGCACAGATCAACATGCTAACAACATTACATGCTCAAAGTTTTAGACAAAAAGATGCCACGCAGATTCTGCTCAAAGATGAGACAGGACAAAAGGAGCTGGATAGATGGCCACAGTACCAAGGACGCCTTGTGCCTGGCCCCAGCAACAGAAAGTACCTGCACATGAACACATTGCAATATTTTTTGCTCTGGACAGCCTTCTATGTCTTGCGCTCTGGTCAAAGCTCCACCGGTCAGTCGTCAAGCTCAAGGCGGCCTGTCTTTGCCTCTGCCACTTTTGGCAATATGAGAAAGGTAGAATGCTCAATACCGTTGGCATTCTCATCTACTGTATGCTGGTTCTGCATACATCCTTGATGACCATGTCTTGACTGCTGACAAGCCCAGCACAACACATGCTGTGCAGCAAACAGTCTGCCTGCTGGACACTTTAAAGCTGAGACTGTACAGTCCACATCTTGTGCGCAACACCTTGCGCAGCTGCTGTAGCAGGCTGAGACAGATTTCAAAAGCATGCCAGCAGGTGTGTCATTGCTCAAGTGCAGATTGTCAGATAAACAGACAAGTGTGCTAATGCAGCATATGCAAGCAACCGCTGGCAAACTTGTCAAGGGCCAGCAGCAAACTACGCGAAGTCATCCTTACCAAACGCTCTTGCAGCTTTACCTTAGCAGATTTCTGCCTCGTGGCGGAGACTCACGCTCAGGTATTGATTTACCTCATGTTGGGATTCACCAAACCTATTTCATTCATTCATTGCTTCTGCTGAACAGATTTCACTGTATGCTCAAAAGCATGATTGGCATCACATGGTACTCATTTCACGTATCTGACCAGCTCCCTTGCATGTGCAGGCAAGGCAGGTCAGCACAGTCGGGGTGAAATGCTCTTTAGTATCCTCATGGAGTTCTGGCTGACTGATGGGGACGACCCTTTCTTGAGGAACCCAAAGCAAGACAGAGTCTCAGCGGCGGCGCCATATGATGCACCCACAACTGATCTGCTAGAGGCCATGCAGGTTTGATGCTGTCACTGCCTGTGTATGTTGCAAACCTTGTCCTGAGTCTGCGTACATTTGTGTACACTACCCGCAGTTTGTGCCATAATGCATCCAGTAAGTTTATGGATGTGCCCTGGTCTGCTGAGTGCTGTTAGGCTGCTGTCTGAAGCGTACACAACAACAAGTCGGCATGTCATGTCATTCTAGATCTGGACAGGATTGTTTAGTCACTGAACCACAACTGTGACAAATCAAAATTGCCAGCATGCCCTCAAAAAGGCTAGAGGCTGCAGTGGCAGGCACAGAATGAGAGTGTGAGACGCAGTGTGCTGACAGAGTGTAGTCTAGGGCCATAGTATAACTTACATGAGACCAGGAACTGCATGAGTAAGCTGGGATATGCTGAACTGGCAGTCATGAATGCAGGAGCTGGTGAGATACAGTGTAGCAATATGCGATGGCGAGAAGGGTCAGCAGCCTCCTAGGTGGGCTCAGGCTACAGTACGCTCCTGGCTCCCCCTCTCCCCCCTACCCCAGCTGGGCCCACCCCAGCACTCTGGACCCCCACGCCTCATGGCAGCTGGCCAGGCCCCTTTTCAGGTCAGCCTGAACTGCAGCAGCAAACGCATGCACAGCAACTCAAAGCTCTGAGGGTGAGCAATGAATTCCCCTCATGTGGTGTAGCTTGTAAGGATGACAAGCAACGGCCTGTGTATGTGATGGCTTCATTGTGCTGTGATAGGCCCTCTTCATGGATCTCATGTAGGTCAAGTCATGTTAACTGTGGTGGGCAATCTAATGCATGTGGCAGTCAGACCTTAACCTGCTAGAAGCTGCTGATTAAGGGCGGACTCAAGGCCGATACCAGGCATTCCTGCTTTTTGTGTTTCCAAGCACACTGCATGCCTGTCTGGTGCATAGTACGCATGAAAGCAGGCAAAGTCGTTGACATTGCAGCTGGTCAAGGTTGTTCTGTTGGTACGCAGGGCTTTGCCAAGAGGCTGTATCGGTTCATGAGGCGAGCCATCACCAGGTGGCCAGAGCAGCGCCCTGTTCAACCTCTCATCAGCCTCTATCTGGCCTACATTGCTCCCTGGTCAGTCCCTGTGCAACCAATCCTGCATGCTGCAGCGGTCCACATTCTGTGCATACATCATCACATGTGCATTGAGAGGCACCAAAACTGTATCTTCCCCACCTGGTGAACTGAGGTGTCTGCGTCAACGCCATGCATTGTCTTTACAGCTGAATTCCTGCTTTGGCTATTCTGCATCTGCACAGCTACCTGGTTCAGACTCTGTTCATGTGTGTGCTTTGTGCGATGTGACTCACGCCTGGTTGTGTCATGCATTAGGCCAAAGCAGCCGCAGAGCTTCTAGACTTCAAGCCTCATATTACACGTTGACCAAATTGTTACCTGGTAATATCTGATCTGCAGAGTCTGCCTACAGGCCTCACTTTAGGATGTCCATGACCCTAGCATGTTGTGCAAAGATCAAGCCATAGTGTTCTGGACTGTTGCAAGGGCTTTGGCCTCTGCTAGATACGTTTCAAGCCTGTTTGATATGTAGGGGTTTGACGACTGTGCCTGAGCGAACCAGGCAGTCTGCTCAGGGCAATACTGGGGGAACTGTTCCATTGACTCGGCAGCTGCACAACATGGAGGGCTTAGTGCACAGAGTGCTGCGTGACAAGCCCAACCCCTCAGCCAGGTCCGAACTCTTCCTCCCATTGCACCACTGTGCAATGCCGGACATTGTTCATGCAAGAAATAACATGTATACCAAGAGGCCATGAGGAACAACTCAAGCACAACAAGGGGAGGGGGGGGGGGGGAGGACG
>JAABUO010006140.1_pt1 | contig 13897 bp, 14 predicted proteins | sample 5559291 | NCBI WGS metagenome assembly JAABUO01 (sample SAMN10711878, study PRJNA513372) | rock metagenome | isolation source: Antarctica rocks | place: Antarctica: Victoria Land, Finger Mt sud | reverse complement strand
CGGGTCGACCGCCTGCAGCCGGCGGCCCTGCTCGACGTGCAGCTCCACGAACACCCCGATGCCGGCCACCCGGTCGGGCTCGGGGCCCAGGCGGGCCGGATCCAGCCCGGCCCGGCGGACCGCGTCGACCAGGCCGGCCCCGTCCGGATCGTGCAGCCGGCGGACCGCGTCCGGGTCGAGCGCGCCGGTCATCAGCCGGGACCCGAGGCAGGGCACCCCGAACCGGCCACCCTCCTCCTCGACGAAGCAGGCCACCGCCAGCGGCCGCCGCGGCCGGAACCGACGGGTCCGCAACTCGTCCACCGCCAGCAGCGCCGACACCACCCCGAGCGGGCCGTCGAAGGCGCCGCCACCGGGCACCGAATCCAGGTGTGAGCCGGTGACCACGGCGTCCGGGCCGGGTTCGCCCCACCAGGCCCACAGGTTGCCGTTGGCATCGGTCTCCACCGACAGGCCCCGCTTGCCGGCCTGCGCGGTGAACCATTCGCGCAGGGTCAGCTCGGCATCGTCGAAGCCGTGCCGGGAGAATCCGCCCCGCCGGGAATCGCGTCCCACCCCGGCCAGCTCGGACCAGACCGCGGCGAAACGGGCCTGATCCGCCGGCGGCAGCCGGGTCATCGGTCCCGGCCGGTGGTAGCGGTCATTGGGATGTGCAGCCCGGTCCGCTCGGCCGCCTGCGTGGCCTCGGGATAGCCGGCGTCGACGTGCCGCAGCACCCCGGTGGCCGGGTCGTTGGTCAGCACCCGTTCCAGTTTCTGCGCGGCCAGCACGGTGCCGTCGGCCACGCTGACCTGCCCGGCGTGGATGGACCGGCCGATCCCGACGCCGCCGCCGTGGTGGATGGACACCCAGGTGGCGCCGGAGGCGGTGTTGACCAGCGCGTTGAGCAACGGCCAGTCGGCGATGGCGTCGGACCCGTCGGCCATCGATTCGGTCTCTCGGTACGGCGAGGCCACCGATCCCGAATCCAGATGGTCGCGGCCGATGACCACCGGCGCGGACAACTCGCCGGAGGCCACCATCTCGTTGAACCGCAGCCCGGCCAGGTGCCGCTCCCCCGCGCCCAGCCAGCAGATCCGCGCGGGCAGCCCCTGGAAAGCGATCCGGTCCGGGGCCAGCCGCATCCAGCGCTGCAGATTGTCGTTGTCGGGAAACATCTCGATGACGGCCCGGTCGGTGGCGTGGATGTCGCGGGGGTCGCCGGACAGCGCCACCCACCGGAACGGGCCCCTACCGGTGCAGAACAGCGGCCGGATGTAGGCGGGCACGAATCCCGGGAAGTCGAAGGCCCGCTCGTAGCCGGCCGCGGCGGCCTCGCCGCGGATCGAGTTGCCGTAGTCGAACACCTCGGCGCCGGCGTCGGCGAACCCGACCATGGCCGCGACGTGCTCGGCCATGCTGTCCCGCGCCCGGTCGGTGAACTCGTCGGGTTTGGCCGCGGCGTAGTCGTGCCAGTCGGCGACCGACACCCCCACGGGCAGGTAGGCGAGCGGATCGTGGGCGCTGGTCTGGTCGGTGACGATGTCCACCGCCACGGCGCGGCGCAGCAGTTCGGGCAGCACCTCGGCGGCGTTCCCGATCACGGCCACGCTGACCGCCCGGCGGTCACGTTTCGCGGCCAGCGCCAGATCGATGCCCTGGTCCAGACTTTCCGCCACCACATCCAGGTAGCCGGTCTGCACCCGCCGCGCGGCCCGGGCCGGGTCGCATTCGATGCACAGCACCGCACCACCGTTCAGGGTGACGGCCAGCGGCTGCGCGCCGCCCATCCCACCCAGCCCGGCGGTCACGGTCAGGGTGCCGGCCAGCGTGCCGCCGAAACGCTGGTCGGCCACCGCCGCGAATGTCTCGTAGGTGCCCTGGACGATGCCCTGGGTGCCGATGTAGATCCACGAGCCGGCGGTCATCTGCCCGTACATGGTCAGTCCCATCGCCTCCAGGCGGCGGAACTCCGGCCAGGTGGCCCAGTACCCGACCAGGTTCGAGTTGGCGATGAGCACCCGGGGGGCCCACTCGTGGGTCTGCAGCACCCCGACCGGCCGGCCCGACTGGACCAGCAGCGTCTCGTCACCCCGCAGGTCGGTCAGCTCGCGGCAGATGGCGTCGAAGCTGGGCCAGTCCCGCGCCGCCTTCCCGGTCCCGCCGTAGACCACCAGCCGGTCCGGATCCTCGGCATTGTCGGGGTCCAGATTGTTGGCCAGCATCCGCAGCGGGGCCTCGGTCGACCAGGACCGGGCGGTCAGCGTGGTCCCCCGGGCGGCCCGGACGGTGCGCGGCCCGGACGTGGGTGGGTTGGTCACCGGTTCTCCTCGGGGGTGGTCGGGAGCAGGCCGGTGAAAGCGCCGGCTGCCAGCAATTCGACCACGGCATCGATCTCGGGGCCCAGGTGACGGTCTGGGCCGGGTCCGGGCACCCGGGTCCGGACCACGTCCCGGGCCGCCCCGGTGAACGGGCCCGGACGGAGCGGGGCACGGAGGTCGAGAGCCCTGGCTGCGGTGAGGATCTCGACGGCCACTACCCGGCGCAGACCGTCCACCGAGCGGCGCAACTTGACCCCGGCATGCCAGCCCATCGACACGTGATCTTCCTGCATGGCCGAGGAGGGGATGCTGTCCACCGAGGCCGGCACGGCCAGCCGTTTCAGTTCGGCCACGATCCCGGCCTGGGTGTACTGGGCGATCATGTGACCGGAGTCGACCCCGACCTCGTGGGCCAGGAACGGCGGCAGGCCGTGGGATCTCGACGCATCCAGCATCCGGTCGGTGCGACGTTCGCAGATGCCGGCCACGTCGGCCGCCGAGATGGCCAGGAAATCCAGCACCGCGGCGATCGGCGCGCCGTGGAAGTTGCCGTTGGATTCCACCCGGCCGTCGGTGGTGATCACGGGGTTGTCGATGGCACTGGCCAGTTCCCGCCCGGCCACCCGGCCGGCGTGGGCCACGGTGTCCCGGGCGGCGCCGTGCACCGCCGGCGCGCAGCGCAGCGAGTAGGCGTCCTGGACCCGGGTGTCCTGCGGCCCGGCGTGCGAAGCAACCAGGGGTGAGCCGGCCAGCGCGGTGGTGATCCGGGCGGCACTGACCTGCTGCCCGTGCTGGGGGCGCAATGCGGCCAGATCGGCGGCGAACACCCGGTCGGTGCCCAGCAGCGCCTCCACGCTCATCGCCGCGGCCAGATCGGCGGCGTCCAGCAGGTCGGCCAGGTCGTTCAGGGCCAGCACCAGCATGCCCAGCATCCCGTCGGTGCCGTTGATCAGGGCCAGCCCCTCCTTCTCGGCCAGCCGCAGCGGGGCCAGACCGGCCTGGGCCAGCGCGGTGCCGCTGTCGATCCGGCCGCCGGCCACCAGCGCCTCGCCCTCGCCGAGCAGGGTCAGGGCCACCGCGGCCAGCGGAGCCAGATCGCCCGAGCAGCCCAGCGAGCCGTACTCACCGACCACCGGGGTGATGCCGGCGTTGAGCAGGTCGGCGTAGGCCTGCGCGGTGGCCGGGCGGACCCCGGTGCGGCCGGTGGCCAGGGTGGACAGCCGGAGCAGGGTCATGGCCCGGACCACTTCGGTCGCCGTCACCGCACCGCTGCCGGCGGCGTGCGAACGGATCAGCGACAGCTGCAGCGCGGCCCGGCGGGTCGGCTCGATGGACACGGTGGCCAGCGCACCGAACCCGGTCGAGATGCCGTAGTGCGGGTGCGGATCCTCGGCCAGCGCGTCGATGATCAACCGGGTCGCCGCCATCCCGGCCACCGCGGCGGGGTCGAGCTCGACCCGGGCCCCGAATCGGGCCACCGCCAGCACCGCGGCCGGGTCGAGCGGGCCGACGCCGACCATCACCGTGGGTGGCTCAGCGGTGTCGGCGGTCGACATCCCCGGCGGGTGGGCGGCTGATCGGCCGGGGGCGAGAATCGGCGGTGGCAGGGGCGCGTTCATCACCCCATCTCAACTCATTCCCACCCGGACCGGCGCCGTGTCCCGGTGGCGGTCCGACTGGTGCAACCAACCCGGCCGCGGTTCCGTCCACTGGGGTGATGACCCAGCCGTCCGCGCGCCGTTGCGGGAGGAGCCGGTCAGCCACGGTGGAGGTGACCATGAGACCGATCCACCCGGTGGCGAACGCGAGCGCTGGCGGCGGGCCTGACCCTGACCGCGGTACTGGCCGGCTGCGCCACCCCGGTGGCGGGACCGGGGGTGCCCACCCCGACGCCGGGCTCCGCCGGTCCGTCGATGACGACCGTGGCGTCCGCAGCTGTCCTCCCGTCTCCGGCATCGGGTGCATCCGGTCCGTCCGAGCCGATCCGGTCCACCCATCCGTCAACGGCCGCAACGAGCCCGGCGCCGGTGTCCCCGAAAATCGGTCCGGCCCCCCCGGTCGCCGCTGCCACGGCCCCGTCGATGGCCGGCGACTCCCCGGTGGCACCGCCACCGCCACCTCCATGCCCGGCGGCCTGGACCGACACCTCGACCAGGGTTCCGGCGGTCACCGCCGCCACCCCGGCGGACCGGTTGCTGCCCGAGACCCCGGTGGCCTCGGCCCGGTTGTGCGCCTACCTGGGTTCGAACATGGCCCCGATGGCCGGGCGGCCGCTCAGCGGCCAGACCGGGTTGGCCGGGGGGCTGGCCGACATGACCACCGATCTACGGTGGCTCCCACCGGCCGCGGGCGACGAAACCTGCAACGCCATGGGCGGACCGCAGACCAATTTTCTGCTCTCGCTGCGGCTGGCATCCGGCGGGTCGATGTGGGTCTTCGCCGCCGAGGACGTCAACCATTGTCTCCGGTCCACCAACGGCCGATTCCAGACCCTGCATACGTCCGGCCCCCAGTTCGCGGCCGCGCTGCGGGCCGGCCGCTGGGATGCCGGCACCGCCGGAGCAGGATCCTTCGACCTGTGGCGCCGCCGGCCGATTCGGCCAGCAGGACGCACTCGTACCGACCGGTGTCACAGCCGTGCGCATCTGCAGGGCGGGCCGGACAACGGTCCGGATCACCGAGCCGCCGGTATTCCAACCGCTGCTGACCGAGCTGGCCGCGTTCCCGACCGAGCCGTCGATCAATCAGTGCCACTACCCGGTCGTCGACACGGAGACCAAGAAAGAAATCCCGCTGAGCTTCTACGACGTCGCCTTCGACTACCCCAGCGGCCCGTCGGTCCGACTCGTCGTGGCCCGGGGCTGCCGACCGGCGCTGGACAACACCAGCCTGCAGTCCGCCGAGGCGACCGGGATCATTCCGATGCTCGAAGTCCTCCTCTCGTCTCCGCGCCGATAAGCCCTATCGCGGCGCCTTCACCGGAAGTCCCGACCCCGGAACGAGCGGAGAAACCGATATGAGATCGACGTGGCGAACCGGCCTGGGCATCCTGGCGCTGTTGACCGCCATCTCGGGGTGCGCGACGCCGACCGCGTCGCCGACCGCACCCTCGGTGACCCAGGTCGGACCGAGCGCCGGATCGCTGGGATCAAGGGTGCCGGCATCGTCGGCGACAGCGACCGCCGACCGACCCCGAACAACAGTTGGTTCCACACTGCCCCCGGCCGTTCTCGGCAGCGTGGACATCAGCTCCGGACTGAGCTGCCCGACGACCTTTCCGGCCGGCGAGGCCAAGGTCCCGGTCACCACGCCGGCAGCCACCGCGGACCGCCTCGTCCCGGATATCCCGCTGACCTCGGGGCTGTTGTGTTCCTACGCCGGAAGCAATATGGCCCCGATGGCCGGCCGGCCGCTCGGCGCACAGAAGGTGCTGGCCGGCGACTTGACCACGCTGCAGAGCGACCTGCGCTGGCAGCCCCCCAACAGTGGTTTCGGAGCCTGCTCCTCCGTGGGCGGCCCGCAGACAAACTTCCTGCTCGCCCTACGGCCGAACGCCGGTCCGCCGCTGTGGGTGTTTGCCGCCCTCGATCCGAACAATTGCGAGCCCACCACCAACGGTCGATTCGTCAGCCTCGACCGCAGCGGAATGCAGTTCGCGGCCAGCCTGGCCGCGGGACGCTGGATGCCGGCACCCCCACGGGAGAATGCGTCCCGATGTGACGCGGCTGGCCGGTTCGGCCAGCAGGACGAACTCGTCCCACCGGGGGTCACGGCCGTCCGGATCTGCGTCACCATCGCGAACACCGATACCGAGAAGACCGTCCGTATCACCGATGCGGCCAGACTCCAGCCCCTGTTGGACGCGGCCGATCGGGCCAAGACCGGCCCGACGACCGGCAGCTGTGCCCAAGCCGTCGACCCGAAGACCGGGCAGTCCCTGCTGCCCACGTTCTTCACGGTGGCCTTCGACTACGCCACCGGACCATCGGTCCGGTTGAGCGTGGCCGACGGCTGCCGCCCCGGGCTGGACAACGGCAACCTGCAGAGCAGCGACACCGCACCTGTCTCGGCCGCGGTCAAGAAACTGCTGGGCTGACGGGTGCACTTTCCGGGCGGCACGGCGACGCTTGGCCCATGACGGCTTGAGAACGGGTTTCTTCTGGTAGCGGAACGATCGTCAGACGATCGGCCCACTCTTGTGCAAGTGCGCGCGCCGGCGGACAGTGAGCCCATGGAATTCTGGACAATCGAGATTCTCGACGGTCCGCGATCTTCGGCCCGGCTGTGGCGCGCCGCCTACAGCGAGCGGCTGATCGAGGCCGCGCTCACCCACGGCGGCAAGGACTGGACCTGGCGGGCCCGTGACTGGGGCGTGCTGCTGGAGGTGTCGTTCGCCGACGAGAGCGACTGGCTCCGCTTCCGGGCCACCCCGGCCGTGCAGGCGGCCCTGGACGCCGTGCCGGATCCGGTGCACGGACTGTTCGTCTCCACCGGCCGGGGCGGCAGCAGTGGCGCGCGGGTACCCCGGCGGCCACGGCCCCGCATCCAGTCCGACGGGGCGCCGCTACCCGAGCCGGAGCCGGAACTGCTGGCCCGGGCCGGGCTGCTCGACGATCCGGAACCCGGCTTCCCGCCGGGATCTCCCGGTCGACCCGCCCGGCCGGGGCGGCTCCCGCAGCACCGTTGACGCGGTCGCGACGACGGGTAGCCCCAACGACCGGTAGCTCAGAGCGAGGCGATCCAATCGGTGACCACCCGACCGATTTCTACCAACCCGCGGGGGTCATGACCGCCGGCCACCCGAATCTGGGTGACCGGACCGCGAACCGCCGCCACCTCCCGGTCGAACTCCGTGGGACTGCCGAACGGATCACTCGAGCCGGACACGAACAGCACCGGCACGCCGATGTCGGGAAAATGCTCGGTGCGCAGGCGCTCCGGCCGGCCCGGCGGGTGCAGCGGGTAGCTGAGCAGAACCAGGCCAGCCGCGGGTAGCCCCTGGGCCACCGCGAGCGAACACATCCGACCGCCGTAGGAACGGCCGCCCAGCACCAGCCGCCCCGGTTCGATTCCCACCCGCCCGGCCAGTGCCGCCGCCTGGGCCACGACCGCGGCGATGGAATCACCGGGCCGGCCCGGGACCCGACGGCCGGCCAGCCGGTACGGGAAGTCCATCCGTTCGCAGGGCAGCGGGCTCACGGCCTGCTCGACCGCCAGCAGCGTGCGCTGGTCCCGGCCGGCGCCGGCCCCCGGAGTCAGCAGCAGGGCACCCGCATCTACTCGGTCGGGACGCACAGGCAGATCTCGTTGTCGTCCGCGTCGGCCAGTACCCACCACTCCGGGGCGAACTGTTCGCTGACCAGCCGGCCGCCCGCGGCCAGCACCGCGGCCAGCCGGTCGGCGGCCTCCTCGCGGGGGACGTAGACGTCCAGGTGCAGCCGGTTCCGGCCGGGCCGCGGACCGTCCATCTGCTGGAACCAGATCCGGGGCCCCCCGTCCGCCGGCACCAGGTCGACCGCACCGTTGGGCATCGACAGCGGCTCAGCCGCGAACGCGGCCGCCCAGAACGGCCGGATCCGGGCCGGATCCATGGTGTCCACCGCGATCTCGGCCCGCTGTGGACTCACCCCGGCCGGCATCGCCCCGACCGCCGCGGCCCGGGCAGCGACGCGGCCGGCCATCTCGACATCCCGCGTAGTCACGCCGCCGGCCGAGTGAGTGGTCAGCTCCATCCGCACCGTGCGCCAGCGGATGTCGATGTCGGGGTGGTGATCGGCCCGTTCGGCGTCGGCGGCCACCGCATCGACCAGCGCGACCGCGGCGGCGAAGGTCGGCGCCTGGAACCGGGCCTGCAACGCCCGATCGAAGCACCGCCAGGCCGGGAGGTCGACCAGGGCCCGAAGGATGTCGTCGTGGCTGAGCAGTTGCGTCATGGCCGCCACGCTGGTCGGCCATCGGGCCCGGCGTCAAGCGGGGTACGGTCGGCTCCCGACACCGGAGCCGGCTCGGCCCGGAGGAATTCAGGAGGACCGCCGTGCCCCGCATCGCGCTGATCAGGCACGGGCAGACCGAATGGAGCGCCTCCGGTCAGCACACCTCGGTCACCGACATCGACCTGACCGCCGAGGGCGAGCAGCAGGCCCACACGGTGGCAGAGATGCTGACCGGCCTGGATCTGACCCCGCACACAGTGTGGTCCAGCCCCCGGTTGCGGGCCCGGCGGACCGCCGAGCTGGCCGGCCTGTCCATCGACACCGTGGTGGACGACCTGGCCGAGTGGAACTACGGAGAGTACGAAGGCATCACCAGCAAGCAGATCCACGTCGACCGCCCGGGCTGGTCGATCTTCGACGACGGCGCCCCTGGCGGTGAGTCCCCGGAGCAGGTGTCGGCCCGAGCCGACCGGGTGCTGGCCGCCGCGGCCGAAGTACTCCCCGACGGGGACCTCGCGCTGGTCTGCCACGGCCACATGTCCCGGGTGCTGGCCGTGCGCTGGGTCGGGCTGCCCATCACCGCGGGGGCGCTGATCCAGATGGCCCCGGCCGCCATCACCGTGCTCGGCTACTACCACGACAGACCCAGCATCGAGCACGCCAACGTGGTCCCGTTCCGGCCCGGCGCCTTCGTTGACTGAATCGTCGGCGTCGCCATCCTCGAGCATCGGGGCGGTCGCGCGCGGGCCGGTCGGCCGGCCCCGGGCCGCCACCCCGGCCGACGTGGCCGACATCGTGACCATGGTTCACGAACTGGCTGCCTACGAGCGGGCCACACAGGACTGCCACCTGACCGAGACCCAGCTGCGGGCGGCGCTTTTCGCCCCACACCCGGCGGTGTTCGCCCTGGTCACCGCTCATCACGGTCGGGTGGGCGGTTTCGCGCTCTACTTCCTGAACTTCTCGACCTGGGAGGGGGTGCACGGGATCTACCTGGAAGACCTCTACGTCCGGCCGGAACTGCGGGGGTCGGGGCTGGGCCGGGCCCTGCTGACCGAGTTGGCCCGGCTGGCCGTCGCTGCCGGGTACGCCCGGGTGGACTGGTCGGTGCTGGACTGGAACGAGCCCTCGATCGCCTTCTACCGCGCGCTGGGCGCCATCGCGCAGGACGAGTGGACCGGGTTCCGGCTCAGCGGCGCGGCGTTGGCCCGGGTGGGAGCTGCCCCGGGGGCGGCAGCGGGTCGTTGAGCACGTAGCGATTGGCCCACTGCGATGCGGGCTTGAGCACCAGCAACCCGCCGGTGATCAGCGCGAGACCGATCATCGCCACCCCGAGCAGCGGCCGGGCGCTGGGCCCGGCCATCCAGTACCCCACCGCCAGCAAGATGAGTTCGGTGACGATGGTCGGCGTCCGCGCCCACCGCGCCCCCCGCCGCAGCGCCGCCCCGATCGCCACCATGCCGGCGCCCAGAATGAGGTAGTAGGCGCCCTGGGCGAACAGCTGCCCCTGCGAAGCCCCGTTGCGCAGGCCCGAGGCGACGATGCTCACCGCCAGCACGGCGACGCCCACCCCCTGCGCCGCGACCAGGTACGCCGCCCCCCGCACCACGGCCGGGGTAGGATCGTCACTACGGACTGCGACACTGCTCGCTCGATCACTCACCGTCCCAGGCTAGGCCAGAACGCATCCGGGCGGCCGGATCACAGCCCGTAGGCTGCGGCCGATGCGGGCCATGCTGATAGTCAATCCGCACGCCACCTCGACCACCCCCCGGCGCCGCGACCTGATCGCCCACGCCCTGGCCAGTGAGGTCCGGCTGGCTGTGGAGCACACCTCCGGTCGCGGTCACGCCGCCGAATTGGCCGCCACCGCGGCCGAGCGGGGCGTCGAGCTGGTGGTGGTGCACGGCGGTGACGGCACGGTGAACGAGGCGGTCAATGGCATCATGTCCCGCTCCTTCGGGGCCGGCAGCACCCCGATGCTGGGGATCGTTCCCGGCGGCTCCACCAACGTCTTCGCCCGGGCGGTCGGCATCGACCCGGATCCGACCGCAGCCGCCGAACAGATGCTGGACGCGCTGACCTCCGGCCGAGCCCCGCGGACGGTGTCGCTGGGTCGGGCCGACGATCGTTACTTCACCGTCAACGCCGGATTGGGCCTGGATGCCGACGTGGTGCAGGCGGTCGAGCGGGTCCGGGCCACCGGCCGGCCCATCTCCAACAGCCTGCACGTCCGGCAGGCCATCCGGGCGGTGCTAGTCACCGACCGTCGCCACCCGAGGCTGACCATCCGGTTGGACAGCCGCGACGAAACCCCATGCCTGCACCTAGTTTTCGTCTCCAATCTGGATCCCTGGACCTATCTCTCGAGCCGGCCGGTGCGGACCAATCCCGGGACCTCGCTGGATTCCGGCCTCGGGGTGTTCGCGGTGCGCACGTTGCGAATCCCGACGGTGCTGCGGCTGGCCGGCCAGCTGCTGCGCCACCCGCAGCGCACCGCCGGGAGTCACTCCCGGGGACCTCATTCCGCTGGACTCCTGCGATCCGACGACGTCGGCGTGGTCACCTGCCGTAGTCGGGCGCCGATCGGCCTGCAGGTCGACGGCGACTACCTGGGCCCGCGTTCCGCCGTCACCTTCCGCTCGGTTCCCGGTGCCCTTCGGGTGCTGGGCCCCACCGCTCCAGCCGGCCCGGCCGCCCCGGCCGCCGGGGGCCGGCCCGGCGCGAGTTGATCAGCCACGCAAACGAGTCGCATCCGTCTGAATCGAGTCGATCAGCGACGATGGCGACCGGTTCGCCGGTCGTAACCGAAACGTGAGCTATGTAACCGGAATGTCACGAACCCTTGACAACGCGGTGTCACCTGCGACGATTGACACCAGCGAGGCGGTCGGGGCAGGTCGCCGGACGGAACAGTGATCAACAACACCGCAGGTGACCCTCCGTGGTCGGCGGTGCTGTGGCCGGTCGTTCTCGGTCGCCACACCGATGATCATGGAACATCAGCGTGCCGAATAGGAACAGTGGCCTGCGGGCCGGAACGAAGGAGCCGACACACCATGGACTGGCGTCACCGCGCAATCTGCCGCGACGAGGACCCGGAGCTGTTCTTTCCGGTCGGGAACTCGGGTCCGGCGCTGGTCCAGATCGCCGAGGCGAAGGCCGTGTGTGGCCGTTGCCCGGTCTCCAGCGAATGCTTGAGCTGGGCCCTGGAAACGGGTCAGGATTCCGGCGTGTGGGGTGGCCTGAGCGAGGACGAGCGGCGTGCCCTGAAGCGACGGCGGGCTCGCGCCCGGGCCCGCAGCCTCTGAAGCCGGTCCAGCTGCGGAAGCCTGGCCGCCCGACACTTGCGTGCGGTGACCTGGCGCCGCGTCAGTTGCGGCCCCGTAGTGGGATCTGCACCGACACCTCGGTGCCGGGCCCGTCCTCCCGGCGCCGCAGCCCGATGGAGCCGAGCAGCTCGGCGTCGATCAGGGTGCGGACGATCTGCAGCCCGAGACCTGATCCCTTCTCGGCCGAGAACCCGGCCGGGAGGCCTTCCCCGTCGTCCCGCACCTGGATGTCCAGCGCCCGGGCCGAACGTTGTACCGCGATGACCACCTCGGCGTTCTCCCGCGGAATCCGGTAGCCGTGCTCCAGCGCGTTCTGGACCAGTTCGGCCAACACCATGACCAGTGGCGTGGCCAGTTCCGCGCCCAGCACCCCGAAACTGCCGACCCGGCGGACCCGGGCCCGGGTCTCGGTCGAGGCCACCTCGATGATCATCGGAACCAGCCGGTCGACGATCTGGTCGAGGTCGACGCGGTCCTCGGGGGAAGTAGCCAGTGTGTCGTGGACCAGCGCGATGGCCGATACCCGCCGCACCGATTCCGACAGCGCATGCCGGACGGCATCGTCCCGGGACCGTCGGGCCTGCAGCCGCAGCAGCGCGGCCACCGTCTGCAGATTGTTCTTGACCCGGTGATGGATCTCCCGGATGGTGGCGTCCTTGCTGAGCAGGGCCCGGTCCCGGCGCCGCACCTCGGTCACATCCCGCACCAGCACCAGCGCCCCGCTGGGCCGGCCCCGCGGCCGTAGCGGCAGCGCCCGGAACAGCACGGTGGCCGCCCGCACCTCGACCTCCATCCGCAGGCTCGGCCGGCCCTGTACTGCGGTGGTGATCCGGGCGGCGAGCTCGGCCGCGTCGAACGGGTCCGCGATCAGCTTGCGGGTCAAGGTGGCCAGGTCGGCCCCGACCACCCCGCCGACCAGGTTCATCCGGTGATAGGCCGACAGCGCGTTCGGGCTCACGTACACGACCCGGCCGTCGGCATCCAGGCGGAGCAGCCCGTCCCCGGCCCGCGGCCCGGTGTGGATCTCACCGGTCTGCAACGGGGCTGGGAACGATCCGTCGCCGACCATCTGGAACAGGTCGTCGGCCGCGTCGACGTAAGCGGTCTCCAGCAGGCTGGCCTCCCGGCCGACCAGGCTGCCGGTGTCCCGGCTGATCAGCGCGACCACCGCATCCTCGTGGCAGATCGGGACGACCTGACGCGCGTAGGTCCGCGCGCCGGAAGAATCCGAATCGGGGTCGAGTTCGGGAATCTCGGCCACGCTGGCCGCCTCGGTGTAGCCGCGGATGAGCAGCTCGGCGTCCGACCCGATGAGCTGGGCCGAGACCAGATCGTCCAGGTGGACGGTGTTGCCGGTGGTCGGGCGGACCTGCGCCACACAGACGAACCCCCGGCCGGTCTCCTCCGATCCGGCCGGCGCCGGCTGCTGGTCGTCGGGCACCCACAGCGTGAGGTCGGAAAAGGACAGGTCGGCCAGCAACTGCCATTCGGAGACGAGTCGTTGCAGGTGCGCCGCGGCCGCCCCGGACAGCGAGGTGTGCTCGGCCAGGAGATCGGACAGGGTCGACATGATGGGGGTCGGGGCGCTTCGCCGGCGACGGGGCCGGCGGGGCCTCGGGTCAGCCGATCTCGACGAGCAGGTCGCCCTCGTCGACGGTGCCACCCTCGGTGACCGCGACCGTGGCCACGGTACCGGCCGCTTCGGCCACCACCGGGATCTCCATCTTCATCGATTCGAGGATGACCAGGGTGTCACCCTCGGCCACCGGATCCCCCGGCGCGACCAGCACCTTCCAAACGTTGGCCACCATCTCGGCCCGGAGCGCCTGCGCCATTCGTCCTGCCTCTCGCTCCACTCCGACCGGTCCGGTCAGGTGACCCGGTTGTCGGTGCGCCGACGGATCCCCGCGTCGGGACATCCTTGCACGTCGGCGGAGCCCACCGACCGGCGTGGCACGATGGGGTCCGGAATCTGTCACCGGGATGTAGGGAGATGCACATGAGCAAGCGCGGACGCAAGAAGAAGGCCCGGAAGTCCTCGGCCGCCAATCACGGCAAGCGACCCAACTCCTGAGTCGGGCCTGAGCCGAGGCCCGACCACGCCCGGCGAGGGAAGCTCGTCCGACCGGGTCGACTCAGGGGCCGGGCCAGCTGTACTGGTGTGTGGGCTCCGGGCGTATCGGCTCCGGGCGGGTCGGGGTCGGGTCAGGGGCGGAATTCGACCGCTGTCAACACGGTCGAGCTGACCACCACGGCGCTCTCGCCGTCGGCAGCGACATCGACGCGGGAGAACTGGGTGACCAGCCGGTCCCGCAGGCCATCGGGAGCCCGC
>JAABUO010006139.1_pt1 | contig 13899 bp, 19 predicted proteins | sample 5559291 | NCBI WGS metagenome assembly JAABUO01 (sample SAMN10711878, study PRJNA513372) | rock metagenome | isolation source: Antarctica rocks | place: Antarctica: Victoria Land, Finger Mt sud | reverse complement strand
AAGGACACCGGGAACAGTGTCGGGGCAGAGGCCGGCCCCGGGTCTGGGACCAGGGCGGTGGCCGATGGGGAAGGGGGTGTGGCCCATGCAGGCGGCGTGCTAGTGCTGGCCTCAACGCGCCCCCGCGCGCTGTCCGAGCGCGAGCGCCTGTGGGCTGCAGCAGTCGCGGCCAAGCTTGCGGCAGTGGACTTTCCTGCGTGACCTGCCTAGTGACCCTTGAGCCTGCTCGCGTGAGTGCATGTCTTGCTAAGTGGCAGCCTCCTGTTGGGTGCTTGAGCACGCAAGGATTAGCGCATGGGCGTGTCATGGCGGAATTGGAATGTCTATGTATATTTTCTGTCAAACTGATTAAAGGACCCCCTATCACGCTCTAGCACTCGACCCTACCTCCACTATGAATTCATTCGTGAAAAGCGGGCCGGGGATCAGTTGCCCACGCCAACGGCCGGAAAATGTATCCCGGCTGGATACACCAAGCTGTAGGCTCATGTTCGCCAGTCTGCAAGGCCATCACGTTATGCGCACGCCTCAGCGGTGATGGGGTTGCTTGGTGCATGAACCTGGGTGCGGGGGCACGCACAGCATAAAGTCTCGCACAGACTGTTGAGTCATAAGTCACTTGGGGGTGCCAGCACTCCCCGTGCCTGGGATGCGTGACCGCCCCCTGCAGTATGCGCGTCCGCAGCGGCCAGCCATTCTACAGATGCCGCAGGCTCCTGCTTGCTGCGAGCCTGCTGTGGGTTATACATAGCAACCCAGCGGCTGCAAAGCTGGCAGTCAATGTGTCCCAGGCGGCAGAGATTCCGCGGTATGTGCGCTTCGCGACCGCGCTGCAGCCTGCCAGCGATTACTTCAACCCCGTTACAGCGTACTACAACATGTGGCGCGCCCCTGGCCTGAACCCCGCAGCAGCCTGAGAAAGCAGGCCTGCGTACACTCAGTGAGCGCAGTTGCTGCGCCCTGGAGTGCCAAGCAAGAGGTCCCAGAACTCTGTGTGTGCTCTGTGAGCAGGAACACCACGTACAGGCTGGTTGGGACGGCCGCAGTACGCCTCGCCAGCCCTGCCCCTGTTGTGTTGGCTGTGCACCCCAGCAAGCGCACTCTTAACCCGTGCCACTGGCCCCACGCAGCAAACACCGACGCCTGCGATGCTCGCGCTCGTTGAGGAGACGTTCAACAGCGTGCTGGTCAAAAACAATATAAAAGTGTTAATATCATCGGCGCATAGCAGCGTGTCTGCACCGGTAGACACCCAGACGGGTGCGGCCTGCCGGGCTGCACTCCTGTCACACATTTTTAGGCCGATTTTGACTGCAGCAGCGCGTGCCTCTGGCATTGCCTGGCACCTCAACGTGTGCAGCAGCCAGTGCCTGCATCTCGCTGACGAGCAACACCGTGCCTGCCGGTAGGGCTGTACCCGAACGCGTCCCAGCAGGCCGGAGCACCCGCGGTGCAACAAGCGCTGGCACCTGCGCTGGCGCCAGCGCCAGCGCCAGCACCCGTGCAGCAGCCTGTGAGCCTGCCAGCAAGCCTAAGCTCCATTGACGTCGATTCCGCTTTCTATCTGGGCGCCAACTCCGTCTGGCAGACCTCTGGGTTTGGCTCGGAGGAGATGCTGGACACGCTGCAAGGCAGCCTGGCCGTCTCGGGCCTGTCGGTGCGTCCTGTACCACACCTCCCCCAGGACCAAAACCCTGGGTGCTGTGCATACCCCCCACACACAGAGTCGGTACGGAGAGGGGAGGCATGGGTGCTTGCGCGCAGGTGTCTGTCCTTGCCATGCAGGGTTCAGTGAACCCTGCTGCCGCGAGGATCCTGGCAAAGCTCACCCTCATCTCCGGATTGGTCTCCTCTGCGGTCGTGCAGGTGCGCCGTGTGTCGTCGCCGTGCCCTGCAGCCTCGCCGATGATGCGGCACGCGTACTGTTACACCGTGTCCTTCTGCAGGGACTGCGTGCATGCGCTGTACGTCATGCATGTCTGCAGGGCTCAGATCTCTTCCATGACGCGCCGGTGGGCCTCCACTGCACGGCGACTGATCGCGGATTGATCGTGTTGCAGATAAGCGCGAGGGGGCTTGTTCCCGCCGGCGTCCGCTTGCAGACGCTCGTGATGCAGGTGCGCATACACATGCACAGCTGCAGTCAGCTGCAGCTGTGCAGGAGCAGCGTGTATGGAGCGTGCCGGAAGGAAGCGCCTGGCAGCACACGTGTGACAGACCAGGGAAACCCGTTTGCATGCAGTGTTCATGCGCAGGCGATATCCAGCCTCATCGGCGACAACACAGGCTTGCACATCATGCGCGTGACCCGGGTGCGCATCTAGGCGAGCCCTCGGGCTGTCGCCCAAGCTTGGCAGGCTGCGTGCAGGAGCGCCTGCGCTCCCACCACAAGCTGCGTTTGCATCACTCTACCTTGGCGGCCTCTCATGTTGGCTCCCTTGCGTGACTCCCCTACCGGACTTGCATGTGGGCGCCCCCATCACCTGCCCATGCGACATCAGGCGGACACGGTGATCGCGCGCGGCCGACAGGTGCTGGAAATGCCGGCGCCGGCGGTCGGCGGCGTGGACTTTGTCAACATGACCATCGTCATGTCGCAGGACCCCAATGCGACTTCGGCGCAGAGCGTGCGCACCCTGCATAACAGACGTTGCAGGGGATGTCGCGGGGGCGCGAGCGAGCGCGCCTGTGCTGCAAGCGGGCCGCTTTGGCGGGCGCTCGCCTTGCATGCAGCACGCCGCGCACATCTGGGAGCCGTCGCAGCCGGCCGGCCTATGCGGCTCATGCTGCGCCAGTCCGCGCGCTGCCCGGCCGCGGCTGGCGGCTGCGCGCGCTGAGCCCGCGCGCGCGGGCCGCCCGCGCAGGAGCTGACGCGGGTCATCACGGCCACGAACGCGTTCGACGATGTGGTCGCGCAGCTCGTCGGCCTGCAGCTCGCGTCCAGCGACGTCGGCATGTTCACGCTGATGCACGGCGTGAGCCTCGCGGACCAGGTGGCGGCGCTGGCGAGCATCGGCTCGGGCTGGCAGAGCGTGCCGCTGGTGCCCCTGGACGTCGGCAGCGCCTTCCGCGCCTCGCCCCCGGGTGCGCCCGCGCATCCTGCAGGCACTGGAGATCCTGGCTGGCAGGGCGCGCTGGACGCGCCGCTGGTGGCAGCAAGTGAGCATGCGGACACGCTCCCAACAGCCCTGATCGGCAGCTGGCGCTTGCGCTGCCGGCCCCGCGGACGCACCCAGGGCCCGCCCGCCTGATGCACATGCAGTACCAGGGAGACCTGTACGTGTTGAGGCTGTCGCATCACTGCTTGCTGTGCGTGCCTGCGTCTCACAGCTGGGCGCTGAGCAAACATGAGCTGGAGGCATGGGAGGCAGTCACAGAGTCTGAGGCGGGTGGTATCAAGGAGGCTGCGCTTGCCTCGATGCAGGCGGTCGGGTATCCTCCACTGTGGCGCTCACTGCTGGCATCCTGAGCGGCGTCATCGGCCTCTTCATCCTGTCCTGGGTGGGGTTCTGGGTGTGGCAGAGGTGCCTGCGCAGGCGGAGGGCTTCGGACGCCAAGCCAGGGCTTCACAAGCCCGCGGTGCGCCGCAGCCCTGGGCATGCGCGGGCGGCAAAGCGGAATCTGATGTCATGCCTGGAAACACAAATGCCCTGCTTTCTTGTGCATGCAGAGGAGCACAGCGCCTCACACCTGCAACTTGAGCCGGTAGAGCTGGAGCGGCCTGTCAGGCAGGCCGCCGCGTGCATGTTCAGAGTTGCAGAGCGGCGTCGCACCAGCACCGCGCGTGGTCCGTGCGCGCCCCGCCGGCGGCGGGCAGCGCCCCGCGGCGCACCGAACCTGCGCACCCCTGCGCGCGCGCAGCCGGGCGCGGCTCCCGGCGCGTCGGGGCCCGGCAGCGGCGGCGCCTGCCACAAGAGCCCGGACTCGCTGGCGAGCGGGCCCGGCTCGCGCGTCTCCGGCAGCGGGGCGCCGCCGGACGAGCGCGGCAGCATGGGCACCGCCGAGACCCAGGACCTGCTGTGGCGGCGGAAAGCGGGCCGGGAGCAGGGGCAGGGCCTGGAGCTCGGCCACCTGATCGGCCGCGGGTCGTTCGGCGCCGTGTACCAAGGTCCGCTCCTTGCTGGCTGGAGGTAGTATTTCTGTCATCACTAGCCTGCTGTAGAAGGACACTGTGGGCCTCTGTTTCAGTGCCTGTTTGATGAACGCCTGTGGCTGTCAGCAGATAGGGGGGCGCTGATCGGGTGTGTGCTGCGCCTGCCGTCTCCTGGGCTCGCCTGCTTGCATGCATGCGGGCCGCAATTACCGTCGCGAGGGTGTTCAGCCGCCACCGGCAGGGTGTTCAGCCGCGCGCGCCTGCACGCAGGCCTGTGGAACGGCGTGCCGGTCGCCATCAAGGTGGTGCCGAGCTACAAGATCGCCAAAATCGAGACGGCAATGCAGGAGGCCGTGCTGAGCTCCAACATCAGCCACCCGAACGTGGTGCGCATGCATTCTATCCGGGATCCCCACCACCCGCGCTGCGGGGCCCTGGTCAGGGCGTCCCGTGCATGGGCCGAGGTCAACGCCGGCGCCGAACGCGCCAGCTTGCAACCGGTAAGCGAGGGGCGGTGGGCGCCTGCGAATGCACTTCGCCGCGCCTCACGCGCCGCGCGCGGCCGCAGGTGCACCTGTACAACACAATGGTGGTGCGCGAGGCGCTCACGGGCGGGCCGCGCGACCGGCACGAGCGGTCCGAGCACCCCAGCACGCTGTCCATGTCGCCCTCGCAGGCCAGCGCGTCGCACGACTCAGACCTGTTCGAGACCTGGATGGTGATGGGTGCGGCCCAGCGCCTCCCACGGGTGCCCCAGGTGGCTGCGCCGGCGCTTGCATGGCGCGCAGCTGCGAAGCTTGCGGCGCATGCCGCTCCGCCTTGCGCACCTTGCAGCGCCTTGCGCCGGCGGGCGGCTGACGCGCGCGGCCCGGCGTCGTGCGCGGCAGAGTTCTGCGACCTGTTCAGCCTGGAGACGGCCGTCCAGGAGCAGCGGCTGCAGCACAACCTGGTGCGCACACGCTGCCTGCCCCAATGCTGAGCTGGGCCCCATCGAGATCACACGCACAGCCTGGCCGCCAGCCACCCTGCACGCAAGGCACGCCGGGCAGGCTGATTTCTGTGTACAGTTCTGATTTGACTCCTGCTCACAACCGGATGACATCTTCAGTGTGTGTCAGAGAGCATCCGTGCTGTGGCTGCGTACACCAATTTCGAATACGGCCGGCCACACACAACAGCCTACAATCATCTGCGCGCACTGCAGCTGCGACGGGCCTGCTAACTCCTGGAGGCGGGGGTGCAGCGCTGCGTGCTGCTCTGCCTCCAGGACATCGCGGCCGGCATGGAGCACATCCATGAGCTGGGCATCGTGCATGGGTGCGCTCCCAGCACGCACGCCAACCCGGATGGCATGCTGGAGTCATGCGGCACCAGGCGGCCCTGCTGCTGCATGTGCTGCTGGATCGCAGTGCGAAACAGGAAACATGCGGAATTGTCATGGGTTTGGCTCACAGCATACATGCAGCTTCCAGGATGCGGGTGTGTCGGGCGGACCGCCATGCATGCTGACAGGGCCTCACCCGCGCATACGCAGCGACCTGAAGGGAGGCAACGTGCTGATGGCCTCGCGGATTGCGACTCGCGCAGACCCGCGCGGCTTCATCTGCAAGGTCCGGCGCTCTCACCTGCACTTGCCTTGTTATGTGTGGCTTGCGTCCAGGATGTCGGCCTCCACTCGCAGCACCGCACATGCATGTTTTTCATTGTCAAGCCGAGCGTGGGTGCACTGGAGGAACACTCTGTGCTCGACCCTAGGGGGCAGGCGCTGCTGCTGACCAGCGCATGGCGCGGGGCAGATCGCGGACTTCGGCATGAGCAGGCTCCTGCAGAATCTGGACACGCACGTCTCCACAAACACGCACGGCGCGCGCCTCCCCTGGCCCGCGCCTCCCGCGGCCATGCCCAGCTGCCCTGTGCCCCTGCCTGGGCGCCTGCAAGTCACTTACGGCTCATCAGCACCTGACCGCGGCGTGCGGGGCTTGCGCAGGCACCGTCGCCTACATGGCGCCAGGCGCGCCTGACTGTGTGGTCGCCCAGAGTTGCCTGAAGGACAGGGAGCGTCCGAGTACTAGACATAGTGCCCTACTTGCCTGCATTCCCGCTGGTTCAGTACCACCTGTATGTGCAGTGCGCTTGTGGCCAAGCCCGTGTGCCAGATGGGTCACGCCTCAGGAGTGAGACTCATCAGTGCCAGAGGCAACACCGCCTTGCCTGGGATGCAAGCTGGCTGCTAGCGAGCTTGCGGGCATGGCCAGTGCTCGCATGGCCGTGCAACAAGCGAGCGCCAGTCCCCCTAAGCACGCCTGCACCGCCCGTGTGCAGAGGTGCTGTCAGAGTCGCGCGTGAGCCGCGCGAGCGACGTGTACAGCTTCGGCATGATGATGCTGGAGCTCTACACCTGCAAGCCGCTGTTCCCCGGGCTCGGGCACTTCCAGGCGCGTGCTGCCAGCGCCTGCTCCTGTTTCGCCGCCGCCCTGCCGGCATGCCTGGCCAGCGCTCTGCGTACCTGCCAGCTGTCAACATGCCGGGTAGCATGGCCAGCCAGATACCGCGCGCACTTTGCCGGCCGCCACGCACTGGCGCTGGCGACTGGCCAGCGAGGCCCAGAGAGTATTTGCAGGCCTCGGAGAGGGACCGCCGCCCGTCGAAGCCATCTGAGCTGCGTGGCGCATGCGCAGGTGCTGTACATGTCGGTGAAGCGGCTGCGGCCGGACGTGCCGGAGGACATGCCGGCAGGGTACCGCGCGCTCATGGAGAGCTGCTGGGCGTTCGAGCCGGCCGAGCGGCCGACATTCCGCGACGTGCTGGCGTGCCTGCGCGACCTGCAGGGCCGCCACTGCCCGCGCCCGAGCGCGTCGTCGCTGGGGCGCAACTCCAGCGCGGAGATGCACACAGTGAGCGGCGCGGGCGGCGGGGCCCGGGGGGCCGGCGTGCTGCCGCCAAAGCCGCCTCCCGGCGGGCAGGCGCTCATGCTGGCGCACCCTGCGCTGGCGCACATAGCGAGCGGCGCCGCGGGAGGCCGCGCGTTTATGGCGTCGGACTCTGCCTCATTTGCGGGCGGCTCGGCGCCCGCCGCAGGCGCGTACGCAGGCTCGGCGCCCTTTGCGATGTGGGGCGGGGGGTCGGCGCCGAGCGACGGCGGCGCCTACGCCGCGTCGGACCCTGGGTGGCTGCCGACGCCGCAGCCGTTCCCCAGCGCGGATGCGCCGTCGCACGCGCAGCGCAAGGCTGTGAGCATGGACGAAGGCTCGGCGTCGGGCGCCGGCGTGGACCACAGGCAGGGGGCCCCTGCGTGGCCGCCGACGCTGCAGGCGCGCGCCGCCGCCGCCGCGCGGCCGGCTGCCGGGGGCGATGGCGCCTTTGGCAAGGCATGCCGGCCGCCGACCGACTGCCCGCCCGAGAACTACCATAGGCCAGGCAGCTTCAAGAGCGAGAGCGTGGACGCGGCCCCGCCGTTCGCGGCCTTGGAGATCCAGCCGCACCGCTAGCATGCGGCGCCGGCTGGTCCTGGCAGTGTGCAGGGGTAGAGGCGGGCACAGCGTTTTGTCCAAGCAGTGGCGGGGCTATAAACGCCTCGATCAGCGATCACGCTGCTCGCTTAGCGTTTTGCGCTGCTAGGAAGGGTGTGGAGAGGGAGAGAGATCCGTCAATGAAGGGGGCGCGGGCAGAGAGGGCTGAGCCGCGCGACTGGCTCCTGGGCTGGGGGGTAGCGCAGTCGTCGGCCCAGGCCGGGTGAGCGCCCCTGTTCCGCATCTCTGCTCATTTGACAAATCCTAGCCTCTCCACACAGGAGCTCGGTCTTTGTTTAAACAGGGGCTTGTACGCCCCAGCACCTTGCGCGGCCCTATTTAGTGTGATGTGCGGCGAGCAGCGCCGCGGGCTCCCGCCTTGTGCACATACAGCAACCAGGCAACGCGCGGTGCCTGACAAGTGCGGGAGGCCGCCATGGCCGGGGGTTGACCCGCTGTATGCTCCCACCTGCTGCATGGTGTTTTTTGCTGGTGCAGTCCCGAGAGCGGCTGCGCGCGGGTCCTGCAAGCCTGTCTGGCAGGGATGGCAGGTGTGACCGGGTGACGGGCCGCGCGGCTGGGAGCCTGGCCCGGGCTGGGCACTGTTTGCCCTGTCTCGGCCCGTGCGGAGCTGGCGTGCTGGGGGCGGTCGCATGCGCGTGCTGCTAGTGGCGCGCATGGCCCCGGCCGCACCTGCCATCCTGCAGCCCTGTGAATTGGGACATGACATCTTGCTTGTCTTCCAGAAGGTGTCTGCGAGGGTGCCGTCTTCGAGGGTGCTCCGTTGGGAGTGCGTTTGAGGAGGGCGGGCGTTCATACAGCCCGCCCATGCAAGCTGGTTGCCGCGTGTGCATGTGCGGCGAGGGAGACTGAAAGGAGGGAAGTCTGCCTTGCTTTTGAGTCAGCGCTTAGGAGCACCTCGGCGCATGGACATGCCTTTATGGCCCATTTCATGGGGGTGCTGGCGTTTGCCTTGGGGATGTGGGTAGTCTGTCTGGACATGCTCCTTGCAACATGCCAATGGGCAATCCGAGGGTTCCGCAACAGGCAGGCACGCCACAGGCGGTTGGGGCTGTTACATGCATCACATGACAGCATACAATGACATGCTGTACCGGCACATCTGCACCGCAGCGCAAGCTGCCGTGGTGGTCAAACTGCAGCTCCTATGGTGAGGCCACCATGGCCGAGCTACTGCAGGCCAGTCTTCACAGCAAGCACAACACAAGCTCGTGAGCAGGAGAAGGCAGGACAGACACAGCAGGCGAACCAACGTGTCTGAGGTGCAGCGCATACCCGCGCTAGCAAAGCGCTGTCCTGGCTGTTCTGCAGCAACCAGCCGAGCGCGCGGGAAGGCGGTGCACCAGCTGGGGCAGCTGTGGTGCCAGGCTCAAGCACGCTCGGGACTGAGAGCGCGCGAGCGTGACACCAGGACCAAGGCTGGTGCAAGCAGCGGCCCCTCAGTCACACATGCGAGCCGCGCAGGCGGGCGCGCCGGCCTAGACAGGCTCGAGCACGACGTGGAGGCCAAAGTGGTCCGAGGGCAGCACGGGCAGCGTGAGCGGCCCGCCCTTGCCGCCGCGCTTGACATAGGTCGCGCCTGCGATGGGCGCCGTGCCGACGATCCGCATGGCCGCCGGCCGCCAGTCGGCCAGCCTCGCAAACACGCGGTCCAGGCGCTTGCGGATGCGGTTGTGCGGCCCTGCGCACGGTGGGGGGGGGGGGTTCAGGGGTGCGGGGCGCCTGAACTCAGGGTTCAGGGCGCCTCGGCGGGGGTGGCGGAGGCGATGCGGCATGCTGCCCGCCACCAGGCTGACCGACAGAGGCTCAGCGAGGTGGCAGGGGCGCCTCGCGCCCTGCACCGCGTGCCGCGCAGCCTGCCGGCAGTGCGGGCACTCGCATGCATGCAGCGTGCGGCGGACGCGCGCAAGCGCGCGACCGCGGGTGCCGCATCGGTAACACCAGCCGGCGCGCCAAAAGGATCAGTGGGTGGCATGCATGGGGTTACCTAGCATGGGGTTGGCCTTGGGGTCGTAGGTGAGCCCGGGCTCGCCCGGGTGCAGCTGCTCCCACACGTCCACCCTGCGCCTGGCGCGGTCAGCCAGCAGCCCTGCGCCATGCGGCGCCCCGCCCAGGAGCTGACCAGGCGCGGCATGCGAGGCACGCCGGCAGCAGCAGCGGTACGAGCTGCATGACTGGCTCCATGCCGGGTGCTGCATGGATGGCAATGTGCAAGCACGGGCTGCACGCTCTGGATGGCAGCGGCGCGTGCCGGACAGGGTCGGCCGGACAGGGCGCGGGCGCCGGCACGGCAACCGCACGCGCGTCTCACAGGTGTGCGCGAAGGCAGGCGGGCCTGAGCCTCTGCAGCGAGTGGGGCCAATGCGCCGCAGGACAGCTTCACATCCGCCTCGGAGCTGTGCACTCCTGCTCATGCTGGGCAAGGGAAGCGGCGGGGAGCGCGCCAGCCGGGCGGCAGCGGGGGCTCGCCGTCCTCCTTGGCGCCCCAGTTCATGTCGCCGCAGAACACCGAGTTGGCCTCGCCCGCCTGGTCCAGCATCGCCAGCGCCTGGGGCCGCCCGCGGCTGTTAGCGCATCCCCAGCGCGCACAGGGGCGCGCGCCGCTCCAGGCGGCGCGCGCACGCGCCCAGCGCCTACAGCGCCGAGCTGCAGTGCCCAGCGAGCAGCGGCGGGGGCGGCGGGGGGGCGGGCGCCTGCTTGCACTGCGCGACGCGCGGCTCAGAGTACAGCTGGTTCCAGCCGCAGGGGCTCTCCAGGTGCGCGGTCGCGACGCGCAGCCGCCGCCCGCCCAGCGCGCCCGCCACGTCGTGCAGGCCGCGGCCTGCCGCCGCGGCAGCCAGTTTGCCCACCCTGTCCGCTCCCTTGCATACAATATCAACCCTGTCCTATGCAGCTGCAGGGCCGCTCCATGCCCCGGCAGGGCTGCCAGGCGCGCCGTGGTCACAAGCCAGCAGCCATGTGCTTGGACCCTTATGGTCTGGCTCATGCAAATGCAAAGCGCTGCACAAACTGCAGCTATTGCCATTGATGCTGGCACATGCATACGCGGAGCGCATGCATACGCGGAGCGTGTGCGGGGCTGCCAGCGCGCTCGGCCACAGGGCGCCGCGGCAGGCATACAAGGGTGCAGGCGCGGCGCGCGCCGCACCCATGACGGAGTTGCCAAAGTCGCGCAGCCGCGCACGCTCGGACGCCGCCAGCGCGCCGCGCGCGTGCAGCAGCGCGGTGAAGTACGGCCGGTTCGGCATGTTGGGCGAGGCCTCGTAGCGCCGCCACCAGGCCTGGCCGGCCAGCAGCTCGTAGATGGCGGCCGTGACCTCCTGCGTCCCTGGCGTATAGTGTCAAAATGGTGTACAAACCCTAGCCCTACATGTGCAGGACTTTGGTAAGACACCCTGCATCAGCTGCCTGTGTGTGTGTCATGCAGGGGAAGCTGCGTGGGTGCGGCAGCGCATGAGGACAGGCCTGTCAGCGGGGCGGCGCATGCGGGGACTCCCACGGCACGCGGCGCGGCCGCGCATGCCGGAGCCTGCTGAGCAGAGCGCTGGGCACGCATGCCCGGAGCCTGTACTCGAGCGCGCTGCCAGCTCGACCCCCTGCTGCGAGAGCACGACCACAGCACGCCCCGCCGCGACCCGAGCTCAGGGCAGCAGCGGAGCTGCGCGCGTTCGCGCCCTGGCGCGGCGCGCCTGGAAGCAGACGAAGGTGGGGTAGCCGGCCGGGCCGGCGCCCAGGTCGTCGATCACGCGCCCGACCGCCGCCATGCGCACCTCCAGCTCCACCTCCTCCGCAAACCTGCGCTCCAGGTTGCAACGGGGGCGTCGGGCGTGGTCCAAACCCTACCAAAGGAACCCTACTAGAGTGCCGGGACGCGCGTCGGCTGACAGGATAAGCTGACATCCGAACAGGCCGGCCGTCTGTGCACGCGCGGGGCGCGCACACGTCCACCGGCCCCAGGAGGCAGAGGCGGGGCCCGGCCGCGAGGGTGACGCACCACAGGTTCCAGGTCAGCAGGGACACGGCCGGCGGCGCCGCGCCAGCCGCGCGCGCCTCGCTGCCGCTGGCTGGCCCCGGCGCGGCGCCGCCGGCCGCGTCAGGCGGCCTGCCATGCCGCGCCAGGCGCTCTGCGTGCAGCGCCGCCAGCAGGCTGTTGCCCGCCCCCGCCTACGCGCACACGCCGCAGCTCCCTTCCCGCCAGCGCCGAGCAAGGCAGGGCGGGCCACACGCGTGCGCCCGGCGCGACATCCGTGAACACAAGCCCTGACGACCCTTTTCGCCGCCCTACTCTGACGCTGGGCGCGAGCTGCGCCCGGCGGCACAGGGCTGCGCGCTTGCGGGCGCCTCAGACCATCAGGCGGCGCTGGACTGCCTCTGCAGGCTGCAGCAGAGCGCGAACACGGTGGGCGGCGCCGAACACAGCAGGTTAGACGGCCAGAGGCCGCCCCTTATTCATGCAGCGTGCTGAAAGTGTGTTAATTCGCCTTGCCAGGCATGCCTCCAGCGGAGCAGCGCAGGCCGAGGCTCGCGCCTGCTGCGCGTGCGCCATGATGCGTTGCCGGGCGTCCTCGTCGGCGCTTGGTGGGGCGCTGGCGTCACGCTGCGGCAGTGCGGCCGCGTCTGGACGCGGTGCCCCAGGCTGTGCATCAGTCCCGGGCGCTGAGTGAGCGGCCGCTGCTGCCGCTCCGCGGGCGTCTGCCACAACACGGGTGCAGGGCTCCGCGTCAAGGACGTGAGCCTCCCCCGCAGCGGCTTCACCGCTTGACCTCCGCCGCTTCCCACCTTAAAGAGTGCACAAGAGTGTGTCACAGCACTGGAGCTCAATCATGTCAAACTACACATCATGGTGTATACGACAGTGCCTGCGAGTCTGGACAACAGTGTGACAGTTGACAGTAAATGGGGCTGAGCGATGTGTCAAGGAGGTGCGCATTGCGAGCAAGGCACAAGCGAGGCAATGAAGTCAAGCAGTTTACGCACCGACTGCCTGCGCAGGCTGCGCCGCATCCAGGTGCGAGCAGAATGCCCTCCGCGCCGGCTTGGCCGCGCCTGGCTCCGGGCTGTCCGGGTCGCTGTCGGCCGTCAGGTCGATGATTCCAGCGCCCGCCATCAGCGTTCGGGACCGTGCAGTGCGGGCAGGCGTGCGCGCTGCGCTGCTCACGACCTGCCTGCTGGTGTGCAGGGCACGCCTGTTACAGCGGTAAGCCTGCGCAAGGCCCCTCAGCACCGCTGAGGACGTCGGCATTGCGGCAATCGGTGGCCATGTGCAAGCTCTCAGGCCCCAGGGCCCACCCAAGGCCTGTCCCCTATGATCTCGCATGCTGCTAGGGCACCAGCAGCAAGCAGTTTGCAGCACGCAAGTGTGTTTTTGCCCCTGACCAGTGCGCTTCCAAGGATCCCAGGACTCGCACAGAGGCAGGAGCGCGGGTCACGGGAGCCGCACAGCTCACGACCCCAAACAAGCGCCCTCATTATGTACACGCCTGGGCAGCGCAAGACCAGCCCTGCTTTGCACCGCCCACGGCAAAAGAATGGTTTTGTCTTCTCTGCCTCACTTCCCTCTCCCAAAGGCATGATGAAGTCACGCATCACAATCTGCTCCAGCGCCCCATGTGGTCATTGTCACAATTAATTCCACCATTTAACCTCAATGCCAGAACATGATGCACTGTTCCGTAACTGTAGCCCCAATGCTCAAAACACACCCCCAGGTCCTTGCGGGACACCCAGTTGACACACAGATGCCAGGGCCCCCAGTCGGCAAGCCCTTGATGCGCGCAGCAGTGGCACCATGGCAGCGATGCATGCTGCCCCGCCCTGTCATAGGTGTGCTGCCTATGGCCCCAAAGCCCCCACACGACCATCCGACAAACCCCCCTTCCCAGCCACAAGCCGCCCCATCAAGCGTCGCCGATGCGCAGCCACATGCTGACCTACGGAGCCCTCCGGGGAGCCCTCAGTTTGTGAACCCGACATGAAGCCCTGCGGCTGTCCTTGCTGTTCACCCGGCCATCCAGACGCCAGACGCCCAGGCGCCCTGCCCGGCCGTCCGGCGCCCCCGCGCGGACGCGCCACCCGCAGCGCCGGCGGCCCTCCCCCGGGCCCTACCACAGGCCGATGACCTTCCGCCAGGCCCCGCCAAGGCCCAACAACCCTCCCCAAGGCCCTACCACAGGCCGATGACCTTCCACCAGGCGCCGCCGATGCCGAGCCAGACGCCGAGGTAGACGAAGGACAGCAGCAGGCCCAGCTGGTACCACTTGGCCTGCGAGACGTAGC
>JAABUO010006138.1_pt1 | contig 13901 bp, 14 predicted proteins | sample 5559291 | NCBI WGS metagenome assembly JAABUO01 (sample SAMN10711878, study PRJNA513372) | rock metagenome | isolation source: Antarctica rocks | place: Antarctica: Victoria Land, Finger Mt sud | reverse complement strand
CTTGTTGTGACGACCATCAGTGCTCCGGCACTACCAGTTATGTTTTGATCCCCAACACGGAAAACCCGGGATGGCAGCCATAACCCCCGAGACCTGCCTCAGCAGTCTAGATTACCCCATCCAGGTCTAGATGGGGCGTCAGGCGTCAAAGAGCTTCTCTGCCACCCCGAGAATGAAAGTTATCAACACACACAAACACACAGACAAGATGGAGCGATCAGTTGACTGTGTAATCGATGCACGTGCCTTGCTAGGCTAGACAATGTCAGGCACACTAGATAGGCAAAACACATCTGACCAAAACACTGTCTATGGTTGCTGCCAATCTTCTTGTTACGCACGCCTAAATTATGGAGGGCGTGGAAGTCCTGATGCCCATATCAGGAACAACTTCAGGATGTTGATGGCAGCGTTGACATCTCTATTCCACAATGTACAATGACATACTGTGTTCGTGCACAGTCGTACGCTGTAGCTATGAGAGTCGCAATCTCTGTCACCCCTGTTGTTTGGGTCTGCAACACTGTGTTCTTTAGGCAATTGACAAGTACACTACATTGTCAATAAGACCATGTGTGCATGTCATGGCAATCATATGGCAATCATTGCATTATGCTCGAAAAGTTTATGCTTCATAATCATGCAGGTTTTAGAGCGATGAATGCATGATTGGCGTTTCCACCATGTCAACAAAATGTGAGTGAGGGCATGCTGAATTACCTGTCGCTAGGGCATCAACAATTTTATTCATATATACACATGATAGCTTGTATTGTCTCTCCGGAGGTACCTGTGCCAATTGGAACAAGTCCCATGCCTGGCATGCCATTCGCATCATTGCAAGCACAACACAGCCTGCTTGTTCTATGCTCATCCACATCAAAAAGTGACATGATTCTGCCAGCTTGCTCTTGAAGCCTTTGGTGAGGCTGCTAACTCTGCCTTTACTGTTATGGGCAGAATCTGCGTTGCCGAAGGCAGTGTTGGCAGTGTTGTTGTCTGTGACATCACTGCACATATTGGCCATTGCCCTCTGTCGGCAGATGCAGGTGCACCAGCGCAGAGTCTTGTACCTTCTGGCATAGAAGTGCAAGCTGACCGTGCTGTGGTGCTGCTGCTTGTGGGTGATGTGCTGCTTGAATGCGAGATTTGATACTATCTTTGCTGACGGTGTACTAAGGTGTACTGCTTAGAATCCTTCTTACACCTCGTGACTGCCTAAGCCACTTGTCATTAGCACCGCTGGCCTCCTTCCATCGCCCTGTGGTCCATTGCACTGTCTCATACTTGACAGGGTGCTGAGCTGACAAGGTCTGATCTGCCTGTTAGCTGTGCACCACTGCAGTGAAGATGCTGATCTTGCCAGGATCTATCCCCACAATCCTACTGGCTACAGCAAGATTGCCTGAGTTCTGGCCTACAACTCCCTCGACTGGCTGAGAGGGGGCCGGGCCTGCTATGGGTGCAGAGCCCAAGGGGCACTAGCACGCTGGAAGCCGATGCTGACTGAGACACCAGTGCATCACGCAATGGCGGCGCGTGCACGCGCGTGCCAGGACAAAAGACCTTTGTGCCTTTCCTTTTGTGCTCGCATGTGGCTACAAAGCCGTCGCACTTGTTGTAACGCCTGCAGTCAAAGTCTTGAGAGCAAGCGTCGATAGATGCGCAGGCAAATCTTATACATCCTATTCCTTGACAAAGCGTATCGCATCAAACAACTGCCAACATGGCGGGCCTGTCGAAGTTACGCATTTATCGTGGCTTCTGGCGTATGTTGTGGCGTTTGCTTGTGCTGCTGAGACCGTTCCCTGCTATCTTCCTGGTCGTGCTATCAGTTGCTGAAGCAGTAGTGGTGGCAAAAGGTGCGACTTGACAATACAGTCCCGACTAATAGCAGTTTGGGCCCTATTAGTGGACACTTTGACAGGATGCTGATCAGTTGGCACTGCTTTCCTGCAGTTGGCCAAGTTGCTGGTCAATACTATCTCATCATTGTCGATCAACAACACTCCATGTTTGTTAAAACAACAGTTGCGTCACTTGCGCTGTACACTTGCAACACCATTATCAAATCCACCCGTCAGTGGCTGTCAGAGCTGCTTGCATACAGGTCAGCAGACAAGGGCAAAACGTATCTGCAATGAGTACTATTTGTCCATCATGGCCTTGACTGCAGCTGCATGACAAAATTCAGATTCATGCAGCTGGCGGTCCAAACTGACCACGCTGTTACAGCAGCAATATTGCAGCAAAGAGAACTTCTATTGGCTATTTGACAAGCTTGACAACCCAGATCAACGCATAGCTCAGGACACCAACATCTTCTGCAACGCTCTCGGCTCCATTGCCAAAGTCATTGCAGCAGCACCTTTCCAGGTACTTGCAAGCGTACAACCATGTTAGGCGTTGTCATGCTCATGTCTGAGCTGCCAGATTTGTTGTACAGCATAAAAGGTCACCAATTCAAAAGCTTGCCTTCAGGTCATGTACTACACATACTGGACATATCAGATCACAACAGGTTATGTTGTGCTGGCAGTCTATGCCTTCTTCCTGATAAGCTTGCTGCTAGAAAGGTCTGTTCTGGAACTCACTGCTAGCAGAAATGCATCTCAACTTGCTCTTGCATTGATGAATCAGCACTCCACTGTATTACTCTCTTGTGTCCTCCTCAAACTGTGTCCTGAACCTCCTCAAACTGTGCCCTGAACCTGTTGCCCATACATTGCAGTCTCATCATTAGGCCAATAGCAAGGCTGGTCTTTAAGCAAGAGCGCAAGGAAGGCGACTTCAGATTTGCTCACATGCGCCTCCGATCTTTCCTGACAGAGGTCACGCTCTATCGAGCTGGAGCAGCAGAGAGAACACACCTAGATCACGCACTTCAGCCTGTCCTGGCCAACCAGCTGCGCTTGGTGATGTGGTGGTGGCTGCTCAGCGCTTGCACGACTGGCTTAGAGTATGCTGGAGCTCTGCTGAACTACTCCTGCCTTGGCCTTGTGGTGTTTACAGGTGGGGCTTGCAGCTGGCACTCATTTCAACATTGTATGCAAGCAAGCAAGGCAATCATTGAGTGTGCTTGGTCAGCACAGTCAGCTTACGCCTGAAAAGGCACGTACTGCTCTAATCAGATGTGTATCAGAAACATGTTGTAAGCTTCTGACTCAGCAGGCTGCAAGCGTCTTGCTCAGCAGGCTGTCAATAAAAGACTGGCATTGTCTGCACAGCTATCCTGCTGGCATTCTTCAGTGTGACCTGCCTGGGTGATGCCTTCTCAGCCCCATGCCACCATGTGACGCACAAGCCACAGGATCGCTCTGCTGCAACCACCTGCAGCCGAAAGGCATGCAACACTGCCACCTGCATGCTCTCTGCCGCAAGGCATAGAGACTGGCCAGCTGGTGACGCGTGTCTTCAGTCTCAACTGTGCCACCCTTGTCCGTAACATTCAACAAAGCCTCCAGTACTTGCTGGAACAGCTGCTGTCAAAGTTTGGCTTGCCGCTGAGTGCAGGCTGTCTGCCGGCAGACATGGACAGTGGGCAGCGGGCAAGGTGGGTCTCCAATGCCAGCTTTGCCACTCTCACCCTCATCTACAGCTTCACACAGATGCTGGACCTGGCCAGCCAGTTCTCAACCCTAGCTGGGGTCACATTCAGAGTTGGACAGCTTCTACAGGTCTCTCCACCTCTGCGTTACTCATCATGTGTACATCAAGCTTACTACACTTGCACTGACCTGCCAGTTCCATGCTGGTGCTTCCCTGCATCATGAGCTTTGGTGTGAACCCACTCTTGCATGCTGCCTCATTGTCATCAGCAGCCACCTGAATGCATGACACATTTGACCACTTCAGAAGTTTGCATCCATCGAGCGTCCAAATTTCTAGACATCTGTGTGCTGCAGCTGCCTGTTGCTGGAAACCCGTACCAAATCGACTGCTGTCGCGTGTAATTACAGCATGAGGCTTGTCTAGGGTGGTTCTATTGTGCTTTTGCATGGTCATCAAGACAAGGTTGTAGGGGCCAGAAAAGATTAAATGACGTAGATACAGCTAAGCATGCAGCTGAGCAGCCAAACGAACCTGTCAACCTAAAAGGGTTGCTGCATAGGTTGATCAGACTGTCTGTGCTTCACAGGAGTTGGACCGGCTGGAAGAACAAGCAGAGACACACAACATTGGTACATCTGCTACAATCACAGCAGCCAAAGAAGAAGACCAGGAGGAGCAAGCTCCATTACTCAGCATTACTACAGACGGATCCCACAACTCAGACAGCACACAACAGCAATTGACCTCGTCATCAGGACGCTTAGTGCCCTATTCTTCTTTTCAACAACCCACTGGCTCCCCATCCCAGGATGCGCAGATGCAGTCATGCAGCTATGATGAACCTTCGATCAGTTCCGAACACAGCCAGCTTCTGTCTGGGTCTGCTCCACTGTCAGTACAGCTGCAGCTCAGTCAGCATCAGTGTGGTGGTCAAGGCAGGCAGCTTGTTGCTGCGGTGCATGACTTCAGCTGTCAGCGCCCAGATGGCAAGCTGTTATTCCAAAACTTGAGCTTTGAAGTGCATCAAGGTGACACTTGTCAAGCTGTACAGCCGCAGCTTGAGCGTGGTGCATCCAGGCTTGCTCTGTGCGCCTTGATGTACAGAGCCATAAGGCGCGCAACATGCTGTGACGTGTCATCTTATATGCTGCATCTTGTTGCCAGTCATCTGGGAAGTGGCCGCAGCTTGCAGTCGGATTTTCATTTGATGGCATAGAGCTGCATCAGTGCTGGTCAAAGCCTTGACAGCAGCTGGCATTGGCTCTGGTCTGGCCTGCCTGCCAACATGGAAATCGACAAAAGAGGCAAAATCAAGCCTGTTGTCGTTTGTTGAAGAACAGCCTAACAAGGGTCTGGCTGAAAGAAACCAGTCTTCCCTCTTTGCCTATCAAGCAGTCAGTGGAGCAAACAGAGCCAATTGGCTGTGGAACGGTTTCATGCATGGCTGTTGTAATGCACACTGTCAGTGCATCTCAGCCTTCACATGCTTTGTTGTTTAGCTTGTGCATGCAAGCAGGCGATATGGCATTGGTGACCGGGGCTAGTGGCTGTGGCAAGTCTACCCTAGTCCGTGCCCTGGCACAACTGTGGCCCTTATGCCAGGGGCAGTGTCACATGCCTGTACAGGAAAAGGTTGCCCTCTGCCCTGTCACACTGTATACCTGAGCATGCTTTCAGGCCATGTTGAAACTGCGCACATGTGCATGTGATCTGCCTGTCTGAACAGGTGTGTGTCTGTGTCTCTCTGTCTCTATCCATCTGAGCCTCTGATTGCACAGTCATTGCGTAGCAGTACGTCTGTGTGTTGCAATATCCTTGCAGGGCAATAGAGATCCGGCGTTTGACTGCTTGAGCTGCAGCTGCCGGCCCTCATTCACGCCATCCTTCAGCAGCTGTCTTCACTGCCTGCATGTTGCAAGGCATGATGCAGTGCATGTGACATATGCAGCTGTCTCACTAGAGGGGTGTTCCATGACCAATGCATGTGCTTCCAAATTCCCAGCGTAGAGAAGACAAAAATGCTGTAGATCATACAGCTCATGCCATTAGCTCACTGGTTGGTGTGTGCCCCGGTGCAGGTGATGTTTCTGCCTCAAAAGCCCGTAGCAGCTCCAGGCAAAACCCTGCTGGAGCAGCTCATCTATCCGGCAGTCATGCCTGAAGAGGGTACTGCCCTGGACTCACAGCATCTAGCGCACCTCTTGCAGCAGGTTGGCTTGACAGACTTACTGCAGCGAGTCCAAGGCAACTGGCATCTGAGCCAAAACTGGCAAGGTAGGAATCTGCTTTTCATGCTGGGTTGTCATGGCGCTCCCCATGCGCCACAGAGGGTGCTTTCAAGGCATGGCCCATGTTTGGTGGAGAGTGGCCATGGCATACAGTCAAGCTGCCTGGATGACATGCATGTTTGTCGTTGGAGCGTGTGTGTTGAACAGAAGGTTTGCTGGGGAGATTCCAAGCTGAGAAGTTTATTATATGCTGCATGCCGGGCAGTAATGTCTCTGACGGCTATTCAAGTGAAGTCCTCTGCAGAGACTGCTGTACTGTAAGCAAAGGCATTGTGCAAACCCAGAGTTTTGTCTCTACCCGGATGCTAGCAGCATCAACAACAGTTGCCCCCTTTTCAAGCTGTTCCCATGACCTGTTCTCAAAAGTCATTCACTCATTTAGCGCTACTGTCAGTGTAGCTTGAGGTTTTGTAAACATGTCTTGACATCACTCTTGTGTGTGGTGCAGACATGTTATCACCAGGAGAGCTGCAAAGGCTATCAATTGCTAGGGTGCTATACCACCATCCCTTGTTGGCTGTCATGGATGAACCTGTTTCTGCTGTTGGAACCAGTGCCAGTATTCACATGCTGAAGCTACTGCAGCACCACAGCATCACCACCATAGTGACAGGGCAAGCTGATAGTCCTCTCACACACAATAATGCATCTGAGACTTTGTTTGCCCAGGTCATTCCTTTATAGGCAACAGTGGTTTCTATCCTTCTCCCCTGGTAGGGAGCACGAAGTAAATCGTGGTAGCTGCTGTGCTGCATTACAGTAGCGTGAAGAGATATCATGCAGCTTGCTGCACTAAGGCATGAGGCGCTAACTGCGTGTATATACTCATATATGAGAGAACCTTCCTTCTGAACTTAAGCTGACTAGGTGAATCAAACCTGCATGAGCGTGCTGTCCAATTGCAACGGATACATGTACACAAATTTAGATCACGAAAAAGTATGATGATTAGCGCAGTAGACCACATCAGCTCAGGACATGCCAGCACGCAGACAATTCAAACACATTGCGGGCAAAGCTAAACATATTTGCTGTATGTACTTTATACAGGTACCTTATCGCAATGACCACACGAGCCTGTAGTCTAGCTGAGAACCAGCCACGAAAGCATGAACTGAAAACAGCAGCTACATACACAACTTGCCAGCAAGGTCTGCAGAGTCTGTAGCATGTACAGCTGGACCAACCACACAGTCAGCTGGACTTCTTTTTCTGGCTGCTGGCCCCTAATGAGAAGAAGTAATTGATGGCATGCTTTGCAGCCTCAATGCCTATCCCCATGCCAATGATGTCCACGACCGCCTCTGCCATCCATAGCAAGGCATGTACGTTTGGGTCTGCAAGCAGCACAGCATGATTTTAATGGACCAAGCTGCAATGTGTTCATGCATTCATACACCCTCCAGCCTGAAGCAATTGCTTGTAAATGCAAGATAGCTATATGATAAGCTCAGACGAGGTCAACATTACCCACCTCGTGTCACAAGGAATAACGTAACAGGTGTAGTTGCAGTGTGAATCTGACCATGCAAATGGAATGACGGCTGGCACACGTTGACAGCGGTGTCATGGGAATATTTCTGCTCAAAACACTCTGCAATTGCAGACATGCAAGGGTCACCAACGTGCCTGTGTCTCAGTGACATGCGAGAATTCTGCAGCTGCATGACAAGATCAAAATTGCTGTTGCTTCCAGAAGTTGCACACCTTTATCATGACCTGCATGCAATCTGCTGATGAACGCTCCACCGTGGCCCAAATGATGTAATGGTTCAGCCCGCTTAAGGTGGTATTCTACAAAGGCCAGAGCCAACTGCAGCAGCACTTCATGACTCATCAACTCATTGTGTTGATAAAATGTTCTATATCAGATGCATATGCAAGGTGCTGAGGTAGTCAACACTGTTGATACTTTTCGTTTTTGTACTGCCACGTCAGACATCGGTACACTGGGATGGAGCTGTACACATCAATGTGCTGACCCACGACTACGATACTTCGAAGATACTTTGGTGCGCTGCAGCATGCACAAGATCAGGCATTGTGCTCACCAAAGCAGAATTGCACCCAGCCACCACAGCGTACGCAAAGATCAGCCCCCTGCTCTGATTCCTTGCGTTGCCGTAGCCTGAACCTGCAAGCTCAGCTTGGCCTCAGTGTGCGGTGCTGTCTGTGATTGTCATGCAACCACAAATGCGCACAGATCATTGCAAGAGCAGTTGAGCCACCAGCACAGGAACAGCCTGAGGGTTTGGCGTCGTATACCTGCTGTGTAGACAAGAAAACCGAGGAGGGCACAGCCCATGACCCCCAAATTTATAATGGGCGGCATTTCACCTGCATGAGCACACTGATGGTGAGAGGAGGACACATGGACTGGTGGTGTTAGCTGTTGAGCTTCAGCAGGGTGAAAAGCGTTGCAGTCTTGGGTGAATACCAAACATGGGCCAGGGGAAAGTATGCCATATGGCTCTCAAGAAATTGTAGATTGCCTGCATGCATGCGTCACAAATCATCAAAAAACTATTGGACACCCTGATATTGCACAAGAGCCCAGCAAATATCAATGGCTTGTTTACCTGAGTGAAAGCCCAGAAGTGCAGCTGTTTCCGACCAACTGCAAGCTGCTTGTATCCTACAGAGCACTGGGTGCTTGTGACGAGTGCTGGCAGACAGAAGTGCAAGGGTAAAACAATTGAACTAGTTGCGCAGGCTTACTGCTGTCCACTGTCATTCTATATTGACCATCGGTACCGCTCGCAATGGGCTGCAGGAAGCACAAAGATCGTTGCACGCTTCCTGTTCAAGCGACTCGACTTGCTGCGGTGTCTCCGCACCTGTGCCGACGCCATAACAGCAGAGTTTCTCAACAACCTTGGCTGCCCGAATTTCTAGTCAGTGCCGCAGCGAATGTCTGCACCGGTTGCCGGGACCTGTCAAAAGTCAACCCCCAGCGTCATTTCTCATCGTATACTCGTCTCCCCGTCACCGCCGATGGCCGAAGCCGTCGCCAATAGACTCAAACTCAGAGCTCAACGTTTGTCAGGTTACACATATCGTTACAACACATAACACCGTATATGACAAAGACGTCGAAAACGACTAAGTGTGCTGTGCAGCTAGCAAAGCCTTCTGCTCCTTGTTCCGCAGGCAACCTTTCTTGAGCGACGGGTGTGTGCACGTGTGGCACTGCCACATCGAGACTGTCTGACTACTTTGGGAGGTTTGCCAGACTGGCCTGCTGCAGCTGATGGTGCATCAGATGGGATTGAACTGGCCTTTGCTGAGCTGTTCTCCTGCTCACCCTGAGCACTTGCAGCCTTGGCCTGCTGCCTTGGTCCAACCCCTTTCCTGGCAGGCATTGGTGACTTAGTGAAGCATTGGTGACTTGGTACTTGCGGGAGATGTCTTGCATGCTGGTGACCTGTGCTGTCTCAATTGTGCTGTCAAGCATTGTTACAAAGCTGTCTGGTATATCCTGAGCTGGTCTGACTGCTTTGCTGACCGCCTGCTCCTTCCTGCGATTGTTCCCAAACCCAGCAGGATGCGTGTCTCAATCTGTAGCAGGCATGTTTTAACATGAGCCTTGCATACAAATGTGGCACAGCACCTTCATGTCCCCCAGCATGCTTACACAGCAATGCTTACCACATGCCACAATTCAACAGTGCTCTTTCAGCACTTGCAATGTTGAATGCTCCAATGCAGACCAAGGCTTCCCATGACTCTCAACAAAAATGTCAGCAACCCAAAGCAGGTGCAACAGCCAGTCAACTCTTCTGCCTTGCAGCCTTGACTTTGAAGAAATTCCCTGCCAGCTCATTGCCCTTGATGGCAGAATGGTAACCCTCACAAGCACACCTACCATGACAAAACTCGCCGAATCTATCGGCTGGTATGTAGGCGTCTGCAACAAGTTCCCCCTTGTTTGATGCCCTCGAGTGGCTTTTGCACCAACGCGAGCGGAGAGAGCATTGCGTCACAATTGCCTGCAACATACAGTATTACGATCAGAGCTGCGTCGCCCTGAATTGCCTTTGTCGCGGCGCCCCACAAGGAAAGCCCTGCTCGACGTTTGAACTGCTGCGTTAGTCATGTGAGTCGACATTTCAACTCAGCACCCAGCTCGCCCCTGCCGCGGCCAACTGCGCGGTGGGGGAATCTGAGAACCGATGAGAAATAATGCTGGGGAAAGTCCCCTTTGTCGGAACAGACGTTTGACCTAAAGGCTGAGTCAGCCATGCAGACAGCTTGCATTCAGAGGTGCACTGTCCTGTCATTCAACAGCCTGTACTTAGCCTTGGAGCTTGCTCCGAACACAACAAATATAGCAGATTCTAGCAGACGACACTCTGGCAAGCTCTCCAGGAATTGTGCCGCAGCCAGACTGGTATTCCTACGGTGACTGTCTTCGTCCAGCACCAAGCAGTTAGGGCAGCAACACCCTTTGCAGAGAACACAAAGCCAATTGTGCCATCTGGTGGACACAACACCACTGGAGGCGCCACAACACATGCATTGGAGGTGCAGAGCGAGCAAAGTAGAAACAATGAAGGTCCATAAGACAGCAGGCAATTGCATGAAACATCTTCTGTGCTTTTGTACAAATTTCTGGACTGTCATGACCCTTTCCTTGCAAATTGTAAGACGCACCAAATCGAATTGCTTGACGTCGAATCAGTACTGACTACACAGCAAACTGAGAAGGTCATTGAGTCATGTCTGTAAAAATTTGTAGATTAGGAACATATGGGCATGTTGTCAGTTGCGCAACTGACCTGTAGTTGCCGCAGGTATTGCCAGAAAGTCTGACCGACCCTCCTAGAAAGCGCCGTGCAAAGACAGTCCGTAAGCAAAGCTACAACAAATCTGTTGCAGCTGGGTACCCTGGATCGAATTTCTTGACCAAGCTTGTGCCATAAGGCTTGTAGCAGTGCATCGTCACTTGCGCACCGCATTCATGCCTTTGTTGCTGTCTCTGTGGCAGTCTGGCGAGTGCCTCCACGGATCTTCTTGTGCACCCTGCAGACCGCAGCATCACTTTATTCCTTGCTTATTATTTGGCACAGTATGCATGTGAATGTCTTATGCATCAAACCGTTACCAGAGTGATCTGCAGAAGCATATGAGAAGCTTGACACTCCAGGTCACAATGCATTGCTTCAAAAGAGGCCACCGGAGCATGATTTCACCATGACATGAGCGAGCGAGAGAGTGAATGAGTGAGTGAGCAAGCGAGGGAGTGAGTAAATGAGTGAGTGAGCGAGGGAGGGAGTGATTGAGTGAGTGAAGTGAGTGAGTGATTTTCACCTGTATGGCCCCTCAACAGGTAGAGGCTGGGGGTTTCTGACACACCACTTCAATGCTTCTGGGCCTTCTTGTACTAGTACATCATTGGCGTCCTTGTGCATGACGCATCGGGCTGGACCTTTCATGCTGTAACCTGGATTGTGATCTTTGTCTATGATCCATTTGATTCTGAGGCATCTTTCCCGGCCTGTTGTGACACAGACCAATGGACTCCAACACGACACTGGTACTGTGCTGGATTGTGGACGGCAAAATGGCAGACTGCTGATGCAATGTCAGGTGACAGGCATCATGTCATGATGAAGCTGTTCAGACGCTCTTTGCGAAGCGTAGTGTCCCATCCTGTCCATGCAGAGTCAGAATACACTCCAAGTTGTCAAGCTTGATATTCGTATGACAACATCATGCTTGAGACAAGCAGACACAGTACAGACAAGTGGACGGGAGCATGCAGCCTGAGCAGCAGCAATGTATGCAAACTCAGATCTGATCAGCAGCATGCAGCACGTACCAAGACGCCTAGCCAGTTCCTCAGCCAAGGCATGTCCAGGCAAATCATTGTCAGTGCCCAGCAGTATGCAGCTGGCCGGCTGTAACTCTTCCCAGCAGTTCCACACATACTCAAAGGCCTTGTCAGCAGAATGCTCTGGCAGTGGTCCGTTTTTGACTTTGTCAGGAGCTCCACTGGGCACACTCACTACGTTTGTAAAGCCAGCTTCCTCAAGGGACAGCTTGTCCATTTCACCTGGCACATGCATAGTCGTGATCTCTATGCTGGTGTTGGAGCAACAGGAAGAAGAAGGTAGCAGCATATGGTATTGAGTTTGCCTCACAAAAAGCAGGCGCAGTTGTCAGTTGTACATAGGAGCTTTGTTGACTGTGTTTGCCTGAGGGCTTTGTTGACCTCAGGCATGGAACTGTGTGCATGTAAAATGTCGCTGCATGCAAGAACAGCTCGTTGCTTCCACAGAAAGCGTGATGCAGGGCTGTTCAGCAGCAGTGAGATCAATGAAATGTGCAGTGAGCTGATCAAAGGGAATGTATCACAGCAAGGCTAAACCCAGCTGTGACAGGATGCAAAGGATTGTTGCAGGAGTACAGGAAGCTACCTTCGACAATGATGACAGTCTGATGACCAACAATGTCATCCATGCCATACCAGACTGTCTGAAATTGCTTGGACTGACCCCAGCGCCTATCAAGGGTGCGATATTTCATTCCGATGATCTGTCCTTTGTAAATGGAAGGGTACACAATGGCAGTTTCCATGTCTGGCTGCTTGGAAGACATGCACACCTTTCCTTCCACGATCTGGTTCCGAAACAGAGTTTGTGGGCTTATCTTGCGTGCAGCAAACCACTCTGAACATTCAATGCTCATGGACAATTGGCTGCTAGCTTCGGATGAGTGATGATCCTCACTGACGGCCATGGGTATATGGGTGGCATGTCCTGTACCATGAACAAGCTTGCATGTGACAGAAACATGACCTCATATGTCATGCAGTCAATGCAGGTCAATATGGTAAATACATGGTTAATCTGGGGCTGTCAAGTCTCACAGCCAATGGAGAGGTAAATTCACAGCTTAGCTGGATGCAGCCACAGCAAAACACAGGCTATTACCTGTTATCCGGCGCTTTGCAACTTCCATTGCAGCCTTAATCTGCTGATTGCTGTGGGACACTCTGCAGAGAGTTTCGTGCTGCCAGCTCAAGAGTCTGACAAATACCGCTCCTTTTTGCAGCACGTTGTGCAAAGAGTTGCTGCCTGTAAGAACGTCGCCATCGTATCCGCACTCACACTGACTGAGGGTCAGCGACTGGTGTCAGCAACGAACACTTCTATGATCAATAGGAAAGCACGCGTGTGCATCACAACGGTACCTGTTAGGTGCATACAATGGCGGCGGTTCATTGGCCACCAGAAAGCTGTCGTTCCTCCGGGCTTGAGTGTCGATACCTTGCAAGGCGTGAGCTGCATGCTGGCACCTGCAGTCGGAGAGAGGGCTGCAAGCATGTCATGAGCTCCTTGACGTCAAGCTGTCAGTAATCTCAAGCTGTCAGTAACGTCAAGCTTCGGCACAGCGAGCTCGCGGCAGTTTGGCAGAACAGTTTGACAAGTTTGTGTGAACGATGTCAGCGGAGCGATGTCAGAGTCATTTTTCATCTCGTGGCTTGTGCTGCACATGGAGCCCACGGGCTGCCATCTTGTCGTCCACATCAATTATCGCACTAACCTAGGAAAAGCAGGATTTTGGGCACTTCGACTTCAATCAATCAATCAATATACTTTAATGTCCTGGGACCCAATAGACAACAAGAATAGTTCAGTGAATTCATAAAGTCAAAAACTTGCTTCCTACATCCAAAGCATTCCCTAATGAAACCACCACCACATGCATTTGGTTCACACAAAGACATAAAGTCTGCAATACCACAACAGTGCTGCAGGAGGTCCAAATGTTGTGACCTGATATGCATATGGCTGTACGCTGGGCAGTCAAAAACAAAGTGCTGCTCGTCCTCCACACAATCCAACGACTTGCACACTAGACACGTTGTCATATGCCACCTCCCCGCGTTCGGACGCACGTGCCTTTGTCCGCGCGTCTCACGGCTTGTGGTGGATTCCTTAGGGAATGCTTTGCATATAGGAAGCAAATCTTGTCTGTATGAATTCACTGAACTGAACTTCTTGTCTGTTGGGTCCCAGTTGCCCCCCAGGACATTAAATATATTTATTGATTGAT
>JAABUO010006137.1_pt1 | contig 13903 bp, 16 predicted proteins | sample 5559291 | NCBI WGS metagenome assembly JAABUO01 (sample SAMN10711878, study PRJNA513372) | rock metagenome | isolation source: Antarctica rocks | place: Antarctica: Victoria Land, Finger Mt sud | reverse complement strand
GGCCGCGCGCGCAGGCCTGGGGCAACATCCTCAACCTGTCCGTGCTGCTGTTCTTCCTGGCGGTGCTGGGCCAGACGGCCGCGCCGTACGACCCGCGCATGCTCAGCCTGACGTGGCGCCTGCAGTACGGCCTCGGCCTGCTGCCCATCGCGTTCATGCTGTACTACCGCGTGTTCCGCCTCAAGGAGTCCGCCATGTGGAAGGTGCGCCGGCGCGCCCGCATCTAGGTTAGGTCCCTCATGCTCTCCTGGCTAGGGTAGGTCCCTGAGGGCTAGGTAGGTTCCTGACCCTATCCTGGCTGCCGGCCTTGCCTAGGTGCCTGCGCGGGGTTCTGTGCTGAGCAGAGCGGGCGGCGCCTGCGCTTTTGACCAGGTGCGGCCCGCGCCGCGCAGGAGCAGCGCAAGCTGCAGCAGCAGGCGAGCGTGGACCGGGCCGCGGGCGCGGCGGCGACCGGCGGCCGCGCGCAGTCCAAGCGCGGGCGCAGCTGGGCCAAGTTTGCGCTGCTGCTGCGGCACTACTGGCACCGCCTGGCCGGCGCCGCGCTCGGCTGGTTTGCTTGGGACTTCTACTACTGTGCGCCCCCTACCCCCCTACCCTTACCCTAGCCCGAGATTACCACTACTGTGCGCCCTACCCTAGAACCCCCGTGCTATCGGGCAGACCTCCCTTGCCCCGTCAGGGTATGGCTCATACCCGAACCTGGTGTCCTAGCCCCCTCTATTTGCCGAGGGGTTTAACGGGGCGCTGACCGGTGGTACTTATCAACACCCCAGAGAAGCCCCAGAGTAGGGACATCATTGCACCGGGGTTGTCAGCAGCAGGGCGCGCGCGCAGACGGCAACAAGCTGTTCCAGTCAGAGTTCATCAGCGTGATCCGGCCGGGCGCGACGCTGGTGCAGCAGCTGGAGTTCAACCTGCTCAACTCCTCGGTCGCGCTCTGGGGCTACTACGCGGCCGCGTTCACGATCGACCTGCCCTGGATGGGCCGCCGGCGCATGCAGGCGCGCGCCCCCGCCCGACCCGGTGGGAAGTGCTGGCGTAAGACTCTGAGCTGCCCTGTCCACCGCATGAATCGCGCCCGGCGCGGCCGGAGCGACGGAGGGGCGACGGGGACCCCGTGCAGCGCCCTGTGGGTCAGCAGATCAGGTTTGGGTCATGGTGCGCGCAGGTCATGGGCTTTGGGTGGCTGCTGGTGCTGTTCCTGGCGTGCGGCCTGGCGTTCGGGCCGCTGACGGCCAGCGCGGCCGGCCTGCGCGGCTTCCAGACGCTCTACTTCATCTCCTCGTTCTGGGCGCAGTTCGGCCCCAACGCCACGACCTTCCTGGTGGTGCGCGCTCGCACACTGCTGCTTGGTCCCTGCAGTACTCTGCACATTGTATCTCTACACCTGATAGCCCCGCTATGTCTGCAGGCTTGCTTGTTCGTAGCTTACCCCAAAGTGATGCTGGTAAACTTAGTCGCTGCTTGTGTGCAACGATTCGGGAAAATGCGCAACCTGGCAGAGCGGCAAAGCTCTGGCGCTCTCCAGAATCCGCAGCAGGGCTGTCCCAGCCCTAACCTGACCCCCTCGCCGCCCCGCCCCGCCGGCAGGCCTCGGAGCTGTTCCCGACGGAGATGCGCGGCGTGGCGCACGGCTTCAGCGCCGCGGTCGGCAAGCTCGGCGCGCTGACCGCGGACATCGTGCTGGGCCAGGCGCGGATGCCCGCTTATCCTGTGCTTGTGTCCCCTTGTGCTCTTCAGCGGTTCCCAAAAAGAAAGTGAGTGGCTGCTGCAAGCGTTTCATTGCACTTGAGGTTGTTATTGCATCGTAATCTGTGTATTGTTTGGGCATCTGTTGGAGTGGGCATGAAGACATGCACGGGCAGGCCATATATGCTGTTGCATGAACAACAAGGTGATTTAGGTGTATCAAACCACTCCTCCTGCCTAACGCCAGAGTCACACTCTTATCTGCGGTTTGCAGGTTGACGACCGCATGAAGTTCTACCTGAGCGCGGCGGCGGGCGGCATGGGCGTGCTTGTCACGATGCTCTGGGTTCCTGAGCTGTCCACACTGGACCTGGCCGAGGGCGACGCGCGCTGGGCCGCGCTGCGCAAGGGTGCTCGCCCCGACCCGGCCGCCCAGTCGCACGCACGTCGGCGCAGCCAGACTATGCTTTTGCTGCGGAAGGTCGAAGCTGGAGGGTTAGGGTTTCCGTCATCTGGCTATGCTGGGGACCTGCGCGCTGATCTTAGTGCTGCCTCGGCCGAGAGTGTTGTTCTGAGGCTGGTGGTGCGCCCATGTGTGTCAGCAAAAGTGCAGCAGCGCAAACGCAGGTGCTTTGGCCACATGAGACCAGCCTGGTCTGGAGCCAGAAAGGGCACGCTTCATCCAGCAAGGCCTGCATCCTGGTGCTGGCTCTTACTCTGCGCTGCACGGGCGCTGTGCAGGCGATGTCGACGGCTACAGCGGCGAGGCCGTCAACCCTCAAAACCTGTCATTCTGGGAGCGCATGATCGGCGTCGGCGCGCACTACAAAGCGGCACCTAGCCGCCAGTCCACAGCCAAGAACGGCACTGCCTTAGGCCAATCCACAGCCTGAGGTGTAGCTCGGCCAGGCCTCATTTTTTTGGCCCAAGAAGCTCGCTGTTGCCACTCGCGAGCTGTTTACAGGTGGTGAGGAAATTGTGAAGGAGACTTGGCAGTGCATGAGCGTGCACCTCCCACTATGGGTTTGACAGCACGGCGCACTTTAGCGTGACACATTACATGCAGCTGCAAGTGATTCCCTTGCCCGACATGCTTTCAGCCAGAATTTGTTGCTTGTAACTTGTGACGCACGCTCCATATGAAAGGAAGTATACACGCGCCATGCTCTGCTGCCTTGCATGCATGGACCATGCTGGCATGGGTTAGTTGCTGCCCGTGCCGCGCCACATAGAGCGCTATTCTTTGGGCTGCCATCAGCATCATGCTGTAGCCTGTTTCGCAGCCGCCGTGCGAGGCTGGGCTTCTTGGGTTACTCCCGAGCTTGGGCAGTAGCAATGCCTGCCTTCTTTGCTGGTGCTTTGACTCGAGCACTGTCGTCAAGGGAAGTACCAGGGTTGAAGCGAGGTATGAAGAGTGTGTGTGTTGCCATTCGTCAAGCTTGACTTTGATTTTGGCACTGTGGTTTGAGTATTGCATGTGTACGTACTAGCGACTGACTCAATGAAGCGAGGTTATGTTAGAAGTGACGCTGGCCAAGTGGCATGTACTGGTGAGAAAAGTGAGAAGACATGCGTCGAGTGTCAGAATTGAGACTGCCTGAACAAGACTTACATTTGTTTATGCATGCACACCATCACATTCATTGCCCCTTACTCATCAAGCCGCCTGAGCCCAGCCACCTGCAAGCCACCCTGCTCGCCGCAGAGCGACACCAGCAGCCGCCGGCCGAGTGCATGCGCGCGCAGGTGCACCGCCTGCTCATGCGCCGTCCATGCCGCCCACTGCGCTGGAAACACGCCTACCAGCGTCGCGGCCGCCTCGCCCGCCGCCTTTGCGGTCGTGCGGCCTGCGGCACGGCCGACCGCAGGGCGTGAAATACTGTGCCGGGCGGAGCCAGTCGCATGTATGCCATTCAGAGCCAGTTGTGCATATGCGAAGTGGAGACAGTCCCTATTGGAGCACAGCATGTCGTGTCAACTGGATGCTTTGCTCAGGCCAGTATCTCAGCGTATTGCCGCCTGCTGGCACAACCCTGCACGCGCACGCACTGGAGCGCGCCTGTGGCATCGGCGAGCTCCATGCTGACGTCGAACACGAGCGGCGCGGCCGCCGCGCCGCAGTCCACGCCGCAGAGCGCGCAGGTCCACAGGCCGCCCGCGCCCGGCGCGCCGTCGCCGGCGGGCCCGGACGCCGGCCCCGAGCAGGCCCCGCTGCTGCTCCCTGCGCCCGGCGCGCTGCCGGCCGCGGCCGCGGCGCCGGGCGAGTCGAACATGCCGCCCCAATCCAGCGAGGCCGCGCGCAGCCAGCGGCCGCAGGGCGCATGCGCACGCCTGCGGACAGAGCGATGTCAGCACCCTCTCCGTAATGATGTCACAAACTTTGCGGAGTTTGAGACTGTGTAGATCCACATATATTGAAGGGGTATGTCAACATGCGAGCAACTTGTTTGCTACAGTCAGAACGCTGAGCGAGGCTGCGTGCTGGCAGCGCGGGCAGCGCAGGTCACTCGGCATGTCTGGAGCAAGCGGCACTCGCCCTTGTGATCTCCCTTGGCATGTAACCAGGGAGTCTTTCCATGCGCGCCTGAGGGCGATGGACGGCAGCCCGGCCAGCTCCACCTCGCACAGGTGCAGCGCCGGCAGGCCCGCGCCCGGGCCCGGCCCGCCGCTATGGTTTGCGTCACACCCCGTGTCTGCAGCTGCCAGGGTGTCGCAGGCCGCGGCGCCGCGGCCCGTGCTGTGCAGCACCGCGGCGAGGCTGGACAGGCCCGTGGCGTGAAAGGCGGGCGAGGCGAGCAGCGCCGGTAGCGCTGACAGGCTGGCCACTGCGGCGTCCTGTGCGTCCTGCCGTCAGAGCATGGCAGATTATACTTTATTAGCACAACTTCGTGTGGAGCTCGCTCTATGAGCAGAGCATACCTGCTTATGAGAGCCATGGCAGCGCAGAACACACAGCAACTGCAACATCACCCATGCCAAATGCACGGACGCATTGTCAGCTTGAGTCAGCACCCATGACACGGCAGTGTGCAGGCGAGAGGTCAGCGCACAGTTAGGGTCGCGTCTTGACAGGGTGCACACCTCCCGCCACTCGTACTGGCGCGCGGGGTCGTCCACATCCATGGGCTCGCCGTCCGGCAGCGCCGCCGCGGGCAGGGACGCCGCCGCCGCCGGCCCCGACCCCAAGTCCGAGCCGTCCGCCGCCGCCGGCACCGCCTGCAGCCCCGTCAGCGCCGCGACATGGCCCGGCCGCAGCGCGAGCGCGTGCCGGCGGCTGGGCCCGTCGACCGCAACGCGCACGTCGGCGCATTCGCCGCCAGCCTGCTCGCGCAGACGAGGACCCTCAGGGTTTGACCCCATCATGGTGCGAGGCTGCTCACAGGCTGCACTCCTGCCAGGGCAGCGCAGAGGTAGCCGGCAGCTTTGCACTGACGTACCAAGCGCACATACACGCACAGCTGCAGCGCCAGGAGCATCTGTTGCCCAGCATGCTTGCACTTAATGCTTTGGCCAGAGGCACGAAGCGCCAACCTGCATGCGCAGCAGCAGCGCTTGTCCACCGCCGGTCCGCCGGGACAGCTCCACCGCGGTCACGTGCCCGATGAGCGCGCCCTGGCCGGCCAGCCCAAACCCCGAACCTACATCCGACCCAGAAGGGTCAGCCTCCCCGGTCATGGGCTCAGCCATGGCTGCGCCGCCGGCCGCGCCCACGCTCGGCGCTGCCCAGGCCTCCTCTCCGGGGTCACGCGGCGCTGCTCGTGCGCCCGGGTCAGCAGCCAGGCCGAGGCCGCCGGGCTCATTGGCGCCAGGCCGGGCAGGCTGGCCCTGGGCGGCGCTCTTGCTGAGGGCTTCGTCGAGGGACGGCGCATCCCCGGCCGCGCTCGGCGGCCAGTTCTCCTTGTCTGCGGCGGCGGCCGCGGCAGCGTCGAGCGCGGCGGCATCACTGGCCGCGTCCGCCGCGGCCTGGTTTGCGCGGGGCACAACGCACACGAGCGTCTCGTGGGTCATCTGCCGCGGCCCGGCGCGCTGGCGCCTGGGCGGCAGATTGCTGCTTGCAGCATGCAACCGAACCAGGTCTGTCTCCGCGCAAGATGCCTGCACTGCTCCATGCGCTGCTTTGGCACGGATGCTGCATCACACTATATCCGTACTCATTTGAGCGTGAAGTGTCTTTTTGCAGATACGCAAGGCTGAGAAGCAAAGCTGCGGAGCATTGCTTGGCTAGCTTATGTCGCTTGTGCGCAGTGGCGGCGGCCGCAAGCGCTGCCGCCTTACGGATCACAGGGCGAGCAAGCAACACTAGGGCTCTGACACCACAGACCTCTGGCGCTGGCCTCTATGCAATCATGTCTCGTTCCTGCCTTCTCTGCTGTCCTACCGGCGGCTGCCGCCCCGGGCAGCAGAGGCGGAGGGCGCGCCTCCAGGCAGGCGCTGCGCGCGCCCGGGCCGGGCTGGTCGGCTGTCAGCAGAGCGTGCGCGAGCACCACCGTCTCGCCCTCGGCCAGGACGTCCCCAAAGGTCACCTGTTCGTCCAGCAGGCGTAGGGCGACCAGCGCGTGGCCATCCTCACCTGCGCCCGCCGGCGCTGCCAGCCACACCAGCCGCCATGCGCCCGTCCTGCGGAGACGCTGGGCATGGATCAGCCTGAGCGCGGCCGAGCTGGGCATGGACCAACACAACTGCGCTTTTCGTTGCGGCACGCATGCGGCACTGAGCAAGCCCAGGTCAGCTGGTGGCCAGCAGGCGCTGCGCGCATGCGAGCCCAGTGGTGAGATCGCCTGCGCATGCTCGAAACCCTCGTATGGGGCGTTTGCTGGCAAGGCCATCACTCTGCACCCACACAGAGCAGGCCTGCTCGCGTGGGACCGCAGGCACAGCCGCAAGCAGAGCCTGCAGCGCGCGGGCGAGCGCGCACCGCGAGGCCAGGCCGTGCGCGCTGTCAAAGCGGGCCTGCGGCGCGTCCACGCGGGCGACCAGCGCGTGCAGCGCCGCCCCCACTGCGCAGCGCTGGCCGGCCGCCGGCAGCGGCTCTAGGGCCTGCGCGGGCCCCGCTATCAGCCGCGCGTGCCCTGTCGCGCTCGTGCTGCTTGGCGCGCATCTCGGGGTGTGTCCTGACGCTTAGACTCTGACCAGCGGCACGCTTCTAAGGCCCGACCGCTTGAGCGGCCCTTCCATGGCTGCCCGTCTTAGCAGGTGAGGTGGCCGTCGTCAGCACCAGGGTCAAGCTCTTCTGTGGCAGCAAGCACCCCGCGTCATACTTTCACACATGCGTGACAAGGCCTGCCTGGCGCAGCGGGCAGCAGCAGCCGCAGCTGCCGCAAAGCCGTTTGCCATCAGTGCATGTGCCTTATCAGGCTACACATGCATCCCAGCAGCGATGTCAGTGAGCGACAACCCTGTGGAAGGGCCTCAGCGGCGACGGTGCATGCGTTGGGCCAGGGCGCGCCTGGCGCAGCGGGCAGAGCGGCAGCGGCTGCAGCAGCGCCAGCGCGGCGCCGACGCTGCCGCACACGAGCGCCATCTCGGCCGCCGGCAGCAGCCGCGGCGGCAGGCCGCCGGCCGTGCGCGGCGCGCGCCGCACGCGGCAGCCCCCGATGCGCAGCAGCGTGCCGGCTGCCGCACAAGCAATTTATGTATATTAGTTGCGCCACTTCCGGGACCAGCATGCCCGCAAGACGCGCTGCTCGAGGCATGCGCATGTGCGCATCAACGTCAGGGGGTATCGAACGTGCAACAGCCCAAGCCCTCACACCTCGGGCAACTTGAACAGAGCAAGCTAAGCTAGCAGGACCCTGGCTTCCGCGCTGAGTCACGCAGGAGGCCGTCCAGCAGCAGTGCCGCACCGGCCACCAGCGGACGCGGCCCGGCGCAGAGCGGCAGCCAGCGCGAGTGGACGTACAGCCCGAGCGGGGTATCAACGCTGCCGTCGCGCTGCAGCAGCAGGAGCGGCCAGCCCTCGCGCGCCTCCACCGCGGCGACCCGCGCCTCGGTGGCCGGCGGCGCGTCGTGCTCGCTGGCAGCCAGGACTGCCGCCAGGGAGCTGCACCGGCTGTTCGCCTGGCTGCTCGGGGCCCCGCGCGGGCCTGCCTGCGGGACAACACATGCGCGCTTGCGGTGCTCTGTCACTTCCACATCTGCTCTCTTCTGCTGGGTTATAGGCACTGATGGACCAGGTAGCTGACACTGCCAATACGCAAGTGCCTATTGCTGCAGCTTCCCATGCGTGGCCTTGACAGAGGGCGCTGGCAAGCACAGACAGTTGCCATACCTGTGCGCTCCAGCGCTCGACGATGTGCGTGTAAATCACAGCCTCGGACACGCCGCTGGGAAACTGCTGTAGCAGCCTGACCAGCTCGCATGCGACAAAGCTCCAGCTTGGCAACGCAGCCGTGCGGCACAGCACTTTGCCCTGCGACTGCGCCCTCTGCTCCTTCCGCGCACTGTGGCGCAGTGCGACGCGTGCGAGGTGCTCGTGCAGCGCACCCACCACCGCCGCAAAGGCCGCCATCTCACACCCGCAGAAAGCTGATACAGCACGAAGCACCTGTAAGCAGATGCTTCCAGCACAGCACGATGCTCGGCGATTGGTTCTGGGCACTGGTTCCAGGAGCGAGCTGTGGATCACAGTTTTGCATTTCTGGGTTGGCCGCCAACCCTTGCGCGGCGGCAGCGTCGCGAAGCTGAGCTCGACTTCCGAGCTCACATCGAGAAAGGCGCACGAAACACGACGACCACCCACCCACCTCTAGGCTGGCTATTTGTTACCGACTTGCCCAACGGAGGAGACTCCATAGGAGCGCATAAGATGGGCAAGCCCATCCGCTCAGTGGTGGTGCTTGCAGGTCTGCCAGACGCTGCTGGTGCCGATGGCACTCCTTGCACACATTGCACGCAAGCATTGTGCCTTCATAGTGGTGAGCATGCTTGGCTGCCCACCATTATTAAGTGAGGCTGAGTGTGTCGGCCCACATGCAGCCATGGAGGCTGAAGCACAGCCCCTTGTGGAGCGCTTGGCGCTGAACCGCGACGAGCCCAGCCGCATACCCCCGCCGGCGCCGTGCGTGACATTCTCCGGCACCTGCTTCGGAATCAGCGTGCACTTGGTGTGCAACGGTGCGCGAGCTGCAGCCTGTCCTCCTCCTGCAGCCTGCTGTAGCCTGTCCAGCACGCAGAACAAGGACGCTGTGTTTGGCCAAAAGCTGCCACCCGTGCTTCAGCCGACCCACCGTGGCGCGACATTTTACCGCTGCAAGGACCTGGCGCTGGTTGGCACAGGCTCTCGGGGTGCGCGCGCGCGGCAGGCAAGTGCGCGGTGCACGGCGTAGACAACGTGGGCACAGTGCCCGCGGCCCTGACGGCCTACCTCGCGCTGCAGGCGCGCCCTCCTCATCCGTGTGGCCTCGCGCAAGCTGCCTGTGCCCAGAGCTACAGCGCCGCTCTGCTGTGCTGGCTGCATGTCGTACCCCACATGTACCCTAAACCTAGCCTCAGCGCTCGCTGCAGGCGTTCCGGCCAGACCTGGTAGTCAGCGTCGGCACCGCCGGCGGCTTTGCCTCGCGCGGCGCCGCGATCGGCGACGTCTTTGTCGCGACTGGCTTTGCCAACCACGACAGGCGGATACCTTTGCCGGTGCCCGCCCGGGCTTGAGTGGAGTGCTTCAGGGCTGGCTGCTTATTTCCAAGCTCAATTCCATTTTGCCATAGCGGCGTATGAGCACGGCTGCAGACGCGGGCCGCGCCTGCTGCAGGGCTTTGACAAGTACGGTGTGTGGGCGTGCGACGCCCACCCCGCGCCCAACCTGAGGCGAGCGCTGGGTGCAAAGGTGCGCAGACGCGGGCGCGAGCGCCTGCAGTGAAGTCAATTATGCATGCAGCTGGCATGCAGCCGGCGCTGCAAAAGGCGGCTGCTGCGTCACTGCAGCACCACCAAGCGCCTCAGGCTGGCGTGATGCGCCGCATGGAGCCCTCTGACCCCAACCCTAACACCTTCCCGTGGGGGGGCCAGGCGGGCGTGGTTTCGACAGGCAACTCGCTCGACTACTGCCAGCAGGACTGGGACCAGATGCATGCGAGCGAGGCGGCCGTAAAGGAGATGGAGGCGGCCGGGATTGCGTGGGCGGCTGCGCTGCATGGCATGCCGCTGCTCGCGCTCAAGGCCATAACAGACATCGTCGACGGCGACCGCCCGGCGCAGGAGGAGTTTTTGGAGAACCTGGCGGCCGCGGCAAAGGCGCTGCAGGCGCGGGCCCGGGCGTTGGGTGTATATTCTTGGCGGCGGTGCGGGGTTAGCGGCCTGGTGGTGTAGGCCGGCACTGCAGGCGGGGCCTGACTGGGCCCGAGTTGCTGAAGGGCCTGGCGGGTTGACGGAGGCGTGGCAGGCCAGGAGGTGTGCCTGTGTTGAGAGTGCCTCCAGTGTGTTGTTTGCGTGTGGGACATGCAGTGTGCCTGTATTTGACCGTGCTGCTGCCCTGCCGCAGGAGACGGTGCCGCCAGCATTGGAGTTTTTTGCAGGCAAGAGCCTCGAGGACTTGTAGTCATGTACACGCGAATTAATACTAGATGCAGTGCTAGTTTTAGCTACAGGCCCTTCTGGTTGCGGCACATGGTGTCCAGTGCTCGCTGGTGGTGTGAATGGGACCGGGTCCTGTTGGTTGCTGACCGGATGCCTACTTAGGCTAGCAAATAGGCAAGTGCGCGCAAAGCGAGGCCGACCTGCAATGCCACAGGCCAGTTGCCATGTCCTGGAAAAACGGGGCAAAACTAGGGTGAGAGGTCCTGCAAGCGTTGTTTGTACGCAACCTATGCATCACTTAGCATCTGCTCACAAGCTGTCGAGGACGCACCAAAGTGTTCGATAAGGATGTCGGCACCGCCCAACACCATGCGCTTAGACCGCAGCAGCGCGCCTGGGGACGCATTCGCGCTGGCAGAGACAGGCGAAGCGCCGTTTCTCGCCTTCAGTTCAGCTCCCCACTTGCGTAGACGCAGAGCCCGGCCAGCAGGGCGCTGCACCTGTCCCTGAAGCTATTATAGGTGACCGTCGGAACACGGCAGACGCAGCTCTGGCTGCACCCGTGCCAGCGGCGGCAGCCCCCATCGCAGCGAGCGCTGCGCCTGAGCGCCTGGGAGAGGAACAGGCGGGCTCGTCGGCAGCAGAGGAGGCCGCCGGGAGCCTGGGTTGGACATGGGCCGGCGCTGACCTGCAGGACCCAGGCGCCTCAGCAGCCAGGGGCAGCTCAGGCACGGGCTGCGGGGAGGCCGACGCGGCCTGCCCAGACGCACAAGCAGCGCAGCCTTCTGTGGACCTGCCGGATGATGAAGGTGAGGCAGTGACAGGTGCCGCGGCTGCCAGCGAGCGGGCTCTGGGGCCTAGTCAAGCGCCTAGTATGTATGCTGCAGCGGTGTTCCTGCCAGTGGGAGGTGAGCAGGGCTCCGCCGTAGGCAGCGCACCGGCAGATTGTGACGGAGTCTCCGTCAGCACGGCCGCCTCAGTCTACGATGACGGAGCCAGCGCAGCCGTGCGCTTGAGCGCCAGCGCAGACCCTAGCCCTGCAGCACCAGGCGGCGCCCTGCCACTTAGCAGCACTGCATGGTCCAGCAGCGGCGCCGTGGAGCCGGTCGCCGCGCCAGACCAGCACCCAGCGGGGGCTGCGGAGGCGCCAGCGGAGTCCGTGATTGCTCAGCACGAAGGTGCTGAGGCGGCCGCGCAGCCGCCTGCGCCCAGGGCGGCCTCGGCCGGGCAGCACCGCGTGACGTTTGCGGACCTGCCGGGGGAGGCGCGCTGGGGCGGCGCCGCCGGCGAGCCCGCGGCCGGCGTGCACGAGCTGCTGGAGCGCGCGGACGAGGAGCGCGCGGCGCTGGTCGCCGAGAACGGCGCACTGCAGCAGCGCATCCGCCAGGTGCACCCTGGTGCACCCCATCGGCCTGACGAACTGGTCTGCTCTGGCGGCCTTGGCGTGCTGCGGGTGCAGCTCTGTGGAGGTGCCCGAGCAAGTGCAGAGTGCCTCGGGCGCGCCTGGCGCGCCGCGCGGCGCCGAATGTCAAGAAGCGCATGCTGTAGCGCTGCGTCCAACAAGCACCATGAATTCCAGCATATCAGAGCCAGGGCATAAATACAGCAGCGACATCTGCATGCAGGGTCGTGGCAGGACCCTTGTGCTGTCACCCTGCACATGCGGCAGGTTTCGACAGCACCCCTCATGCCCCCGCCCTGTGAATTGCAGATCCTGGACGCGCGCAAGCGCGGGCCGCCGACGCCGCCCGTGGAGCATGCGCGCGCGGCCAACACGGAGGCGCGCTTCGCGAGCGCGCTCGCGGCCTGGCAGCGCACGCGCCAGGCGCGCGACGGCGCGGATGCAGACGCCGAGACGCGCCGCGTGGAGCTCGAGGCGCGCATACCGCGCTTGCACCTGCGACCCGCCTCGTGCCTGTGTCCCCTCATGCTGCTTAGGAGGGCCAGGAGTACGCCAGGTTTCGGCGATTTGGTGGCAGCGCTACAGACAGGAGACTTGCAGAGGCTTCGTGGCCGCAAGATGACATCCGTGCTTGTGCTCGTAGTGATGCAGCATCCTGTGCAGGGGTGATACTGCATGGCAATTGATGCATGTGCTGCATGAAAGCAGTATTCACAAGCACCAGCGGGCTCAAGAGCCTGCAATATAATACCCTGTCGCAGGCCAGCACCCTGAGCTGCCGCGCGCGGCGCGCGCAGGCCAAGGCGGCCGAGGTCACGCAGCAGGCCGCGGAGGCGTGGGCCCAGCTGCGGCGGCACATCGGCGAGGCCGCCCGGCGCGCCGTCGACAGCAAAACCGGCCGCCCCATCCCCGCCGCGGTGCGTCTCCTGACCGATCGCGGCGAGGCTCCTTGCATGCCATCTGGGTAGGGCTGCCACTGGGCGATGCGGGCGTCCCCAACAGTGCACCCCTTTCGCGCCACTGGTCTGTCCAGTTTGTGTTGTGATGTGGAGAGCGCAGGAGCTGTGAGAGCAAACAAGTGCGGCAGCCCAGCGCGCAAGCAGGCTCCCGTGGTGAGCTGGGCGGAGGCCTCATCAAGCGAGGGCTGTGCAGCCAAGCAAAGCCGCGCCGGCGCGCTGCAGGTGCTCGCGGAGCTGACGGCCGCAGAGGCCGCCAAGGCGGGCGCGGTCGCGGGCGCGCAGCTGCTCTACGCGCAGGCCGCGGCGCGCCTGCGCACCATGCAGGCGTCCGCCGACCAGCGGGTGCGCCGCGCAGCTCGCGCCCCCAGCCCGTTCTGGCCGCGCGGCTGCCCCCCCTGTCCGCGCGCGCGCCCCGCCCCCGCCCGCCGTCGCGCGCGTGCGCTGTGGCGCGCCCTTGCGGCATGCAGACGTCTGCAGACCGGGCTGTTGCGCAGGCGTGGTGCATCCAGGAGCACACCCCACCCTACCCCTAACCAGCTTAAAGCAAGCCCCAACGCTCTCCGCGCCGCGCGCGGCGCGCAGGACAGCCTGGCGGAGGGCATGCACCTGATCGACTTTGAGCAGCTCAAGATGGAGAATGCGGCGCTGCGCGAGAAGATCGAGGAGCGCGGCGATGAGGTCGCGCGCCTGCGTCGCAAGACGCACGCGACGGTGCAGGCGAGCGAGACTGCTCGCCGGCCCGCTCGCCGGCCTGGCTCGGTGTCACATGTACCCCAGAGCTGGCTGTGGCGGCTGCACCAGGCTTGGCTGCTGGTCCGCGCTGTGGCTCGCATGCGCTGCAAGCTCTTCGTCTGCCTGTGCGTGGCCTGGTGCCTCAGCAAGGGCTGGCCGCATCGCATCGTTTGCGCGCTCAAAGGGACGATGCCTGCGGTCACCACCGCGCGCAGCCCGGGCATCCTGTCCTCCTGTCCTCATGCAGACGCGCTCACTGGGGGATGCCATAATGGCGCTGCGCTGTGCTCGCCTCCCGGAGATGCGTCGTGCAAAGAGCCGCAGCATCTGGTTACCGCGCTGACTGGCCAGGTTGGCGCACCAGACACCGCGCCATTGACAAGCTCCTGGGAGGCAGAAGCTGCTGCCTCCGAGGTGTGCTGAGGGCGAGCAATCAATGTGTGCCGCCGCGCCACCAACGTGTGCCGCCGCACGCGGCGCGCGCGCAGGTGCTGACGCACGTGCGCGAGAAGCTGCAGTGCGTGCAGCGCCAGAGCGCGGCGGCGGTCGGCGAGCTGGGCGCGCTGGACGGCGCGCTGCTGGCGCGGCGCGGCGCGCTGGCGGGCGCCAA
>JAABUO010006136.1_pt1 | contig 13906 bp, 17 predicted proteins | sample 5559291 | NCBI WGS metagenome assembly JAABUO01 (sample SAMN10711878, study PRJNA513372) | rock metagenome | isolation source: Antarctica rocks | place: Antarctica: Victoria Land, Finger Mt sud | reverse complement strand
TCACTGCAGTGTCTGTCAACAAAACACATTGAATATTGACTATCATCCCAGCACAACTTGGCTCAATTGTGCTAACACTGTTGGGATCTTTCTAATTCTGAGCTGCTACATTGCTCAACTATCACTGTGGTCTGATGTGTATTATCTCAGTAGGGCTGAAGGTTTCTGTCAATGCCACAAGTAGTGCTGTCCAACAGTCTCCTTCTGTTTAGACACTTTCTGAGAGAGCCTTGTTTTCTGGCAAACTGACTGTACTTGATGATCTGAGTTACGCTTGACAGCTGGTGCAATTGCAAAACAGACAAGGTGGTCTCGCTCAAATGTGCAGATTCTGTCAGACCAGGCGTTCTTGCTTCTGATGCATAACTACAACCTAGACATGTATCTTAAGGCACAATTGGTGGGTGAAAGTTAGACAGCGTCATAATACATCAGAGCTGTACACAGCACGACACCAAACATATTTGTAACCCCCAATGCATGTTGGCCTTTGTCAAGATTCACTAGACTATCTTGCCAAGGCTACCACTGACATCGTTTTGGGCAGGATAGACATATTTGTTGGTACACACTGCCCCAAGCATGCAAGGGCAACTCTCTGCAGTCCAATAGCAATGGTTCTCAAGTGTCACTCATGAGCAGGTACTCAAAATCACTGTCATGCCTGCACCAAAATGCCATAAAGTCCATGGCAGAGGGCAGGTGCAACTACCCATCATGTCAGTTGTCTGCAGCTGACATGGCGGTTACTTGAGAGCAGCTCTGCACATTCATGCCTACATTTACAATAAAATTAACTTGCAGCAGACAGCTTGTGGCATGTCAACCCTCCATCACCTTCACAGCGCCGCTGTAATCTGCATGCGTTGCTGCAAACTTGTCAAGCAAGTACTGACCGCATGTGGTTGGCGGAAACTTTGCAGGTTTGTCTTTGCAACACTGGGGTAGACATTCCACCTTTGCAAAGAAATCAGGTTCGTAAAAGAAGGCTGTGGAGTAGCGTTCCTTGCCTAGGTGGTTGACCACCCTGTGCAGAGATGATTTAAAATAGCCATTGGTCCACCTATACAAGCCAGAAATCATATAACGAGTTTATGAGACACCATCATGCAGCATACCTATTGCACTATCGTGGACGCCTGCAAACATGGCTATAACATCTAGATGTTATAGACAAGCAGATGCAGTATGCTGCTCCCCTGAGGAGCATGTTCAAGCTTGTACACATCTGATTGCCAAATGCCATAAATGCATCGTTAGTGGCAGACTGCCAGTACGCTGGAAGCATACATAAATGTAGACTGCAAAAGGGCTGGAAGCATTTGCACGTGCAGACTGCATGCAATACAGAGAGTGCGTGCCACCACATGTGTAGATGACAGCAGCAGCACCTTTCCAGCATGTCACCAAGGTTGATGATGAATGTGCCAGGGACAGGCTTTACATGTGCCCACTTGCCCTCTGAGAAGACTTGCAGCCCAGGGTTCTCATCTGTTGCTAAGATAGTCAAGACGCCCCAGTCTGTGTGCGCACCAGCACCGTATATGCCCTGCAATGCTTGGTCCAGTCAGCAAGTCCTGTTGGATTGGCTTGGCATGGTCTCACAGACGTGACTTTTAGAAAAGTCTGCTGCATAATAAGTGGTGCTAGTGTGACACAACAAAACTTCCCAGTTGTGATGCACGGTTGTGTGCAAATTTTGTTGCAGCTGCAATGACGCTCCCAGAACAGCACAATGAAGAGCTGCAGGCGTTCATAATGAGAGCGCACCTCATCTGGAAGCGACATCTGCGCATTGTAGTGAAGTGGCCTAAGCGTCCCTATTGGCTTGTGGAAATACAGGTCAAAAAAGTTTGAGGGCAGCTTCAGCGCCATGGCAATTAGAGGGAGCAGGCGGTCTGCCAAATTGCGTACGGCATCCATATAAGTGTTCATAGCAGTTTTGTAGCCCGGCAACAGAGCCTGAAGCATGAGCATCTGTCACATCTGTCACATTTTTGTTGCATCTGTCCTCACACGCATGTTATGAGTGCAAAGCACACAGTGTGGGGCAGCATGCTTTACCGTGCCCATTGTAGAATAAAACAAAAGATTACACTTTTCAGCGATCATAATGGGAGCCTTCTAAGGCGGCAGGCCGGAGCAAAAATTGCATGTATCAAGCTGATACGCAGCTGACCTGCCCGAAGCAGACAGGTGTGCGATGCAGACAATGTGCACCTCAGGTGGCCACTGGTTGGGCCCGTGCAGCGGCAATTTGGCTTCCTCACTGTCAGCTGGTACCTCTCTGCCAAAGTATAAGCCTGTGTGCGATACATGAAGTGCCTGAGTCACAAGCCATATTGCTTACCTGGCACATAGTACTAGTGAAACTGTATACGTGCACCTCCACAGATATGATCTATGTCACATGACATGTGAAATGCACTGCAAAATGTAATTGTTATGATGGCATTTGCTACTCAGCAACATGTGAACAGAGCCCATGCAATGCAAGCCAGTTGAATTGTTGGGTTTGCATATTGGGGATAGATGAACTGATTGTCTGCACCTTCTTTTGTGTCACCCTGTGACTGGTGATCAGGGTCTAGTGTCTGCTCAGCCATGGGCGTGTAACCCCTGCATGGCATCGAAGGCAGAATAGGACGTGCCCTGATGACATTTTCCACACAAAAAGGCACATGATGAAGGGCTGGGAAACGCCCTGAGTTCAGGGTCAAACTCAATATTGAAGTAAGCCTCAAGGCAAGCTTGCCAATTGCATCAATGGACATATGTCCATGCATGATGGGCATGACCAATGGTCTTTGACCGTCGCGCCACTTGTCATCTGACTCTTGGATGACGGTGCGTTATGTATGAGCATTAGCTTGATGCTGCTTGCTTGACATACCTGTTGTTGCTGTCTGCCACAATGGTTAGTTTGTCCTCAAGTGGCAGGTTGAAGAAAGCTTTGTTTTGTAGCCAATGCTCCTCAATCACCTCTTCTTTAACGCTGTGGTTGGACACTGCGTATCTTCAAAAATTGAGCCTCGAGGCTATGCGCGTGCCCTGTCATCAGCGGATTTACGGACAACCAGCTTGATCTTACCGTAAAAGAAACCAGTAGTGACACATGCATGCAGAATCGCCGCTTTAGCCTCCTCGTCCGGGAACGACATGTCGATGACATTAACCTAGAGCATCAGCTGTTGCGTTTACAATCCACCGTCGTGCGGATAGCTTGCGGTCAGTGCAGCAAGAAAACTGCCTCGCGTTTACCTTGGCGTGCGCGTTTGTCACGGTGTATGCCGTGGACGCCATGCCGCCACGAGTGTTGCAACGCAAAAGGAACACGTTTGGGACACTGCAATGAACAATAGAGTGCACAGCTCGCTGCACACAGCGACGATCCAAGCTGAGTTGGGGTAAAATTATGAACCCAAACGCAACAGACGAGGTCTGGTCACGTAAAAAGATTACTAAGCTTGGATTAGGCTCGCAAACGTCGGAGAAGGTACAGCTAACAGCACAGAGTTGCGCGCGAGTCTGTACCTGCTGTCGCCAAAAGTACCGATAATTGCAATCAATCTCATAAGTGACATCATCTTTGCAAAGGCATGGTTCCGAAGAGTGACCGCCTGACCGACGCTCAGGTGACCGATGGTGGCCTCTCATACTGTGCGGACAGTCGACGCTAGCGTACTCATTCGAGGTTGGTTAATTTGGTACGTATTGCTGCAGGTGCATGTCATTGATATATCTTCGCCGGACAAAAGGGCTGCAGCGGCGATTCTGCATGCTTGCGTGACTACTGGCTTCTTTTACGGTGAGCGCACAACTGGCTCTGAATGGCAACCGCACAAACAACACCTCGTCAACTGCAGCGTCGCAGTTTCCAATCACGGCGTAGAACCACATATCATTGAAAATCAGTGGCAGCAAAACAGGGCTTTCTTCGACTTGCCACTCAAAGACAAGCTGCTCATACTGGCAGATAGCAACGGCAGGTATGATGCAGCCACACTGTGCTCGCAAACAGTATATTGTCATGCAACAGGTGCTTTGCAGCTGGCAAGGCTCTTTTCAGCGCCTGGCACATGCCGACACGTCAATTTTGCAACGTATGCCTTGCAGGGGCTACACACCCTTCTCTGCAGAAAGCTTGGACCCTGAGCATCAATCACAGGGTGACACAAAGGAAGGTGCATGAGCCACCTCCACAGGTCAACTTGATGTGTCAAACTCATGTGCCAAACTCATGTGCCAACTGAATGTCAACTTTGTTTACATATGTATGACTCTGTGATCAACACCGCCACCCCCAGCGCCACCTTGTCTTCAAATGTGCAATCATACTCATGTTGATTACAAAAAGTGGGCCTGGAACATCATATCAGGCCAGTCATCAGGCCAATCATCGGGCATTATCATCAGGCACAAAGGCTCCAACAAACCCATCTGTCAATGCTGCTAGGCAGCCAAAAGCATGCAACTCAATTCATGCAGCACTTGTCACATGTTTTACAAATCGACATGTCAAACGGACAAATTAAGTGTGACTGAAGCCCTCATGTGCTGCACCCAGGCTTGGTTTTTGGCAGAGAAGTGCCAGCTGATAGCGAGGAAGCCAAGCTGCCACTGCATGGGCCTAATCAGTGGCCACCTGAGGTGCACATGCATGTTGCTTTTGCAGAACATACCTGTGATGCCCTGCCGTTTCTCATCAGCTTGCAGAAGCTCTGTGCATCATGTTCATCAAGCGTCAGAAGGTCTGCCTGAAAGTGCGTGCTGCAGGGGCTTTTGCCGGGGTACAAGGCTGCCATGCAGGCTTACATGGATGCCATATGTGGCCTGGCAGATTGCCTGCTCCCTCTCATTGCCATAGCACTGCAACTGCCCACAGACTTCTTTGGTATACACTTTGATAAGCCAATGATAGCCCTGAGACCCCTGCATTACAGTGCGCAGACTTCCTTGCCTGATGAGGTGCGTTGGTTACTTGCATGGTCATGTTGCTTGAGGCCTATTTTGGTAAGCAGGCAGTTTGTCACAGGAGCCAAACAGTCAAGCAGCACCACTTGTCTGCAGCTTGCATGCTGCTTTAACTTGAAGCACCGATGGCTTCAGGCCTTTACACACATCATGTACAGGTGTGTGCTTTGTCAACACCGCATTCAGCGTCAACCTGACATACTTTTGCAGGGCATATATGGCGCTGGCGCACATACAGACTATGGTTTGCTGACTGTTCTAGCAACAGATGAGAACCCAGGGCTGCAGATCTACACAGAGGGCAAGTGGGCACATGTGAGGCCTGTCCCTGGCACATTCATCATCAACCTGGGTGACATGCTGGAAAGGTGTGCTGCTGCTGCTGCTGCTGCCAATGGTCTATGTGACTGCTCACGCTTTCTCGACTTGCTCTGTGGTAGCCTGCACCTTGCATCCTCATGCTTGCAATTTGTCTACTGCCTGGCCAGTCATGCACAAGGAGACAGAAGCCAGGCCAAACATCCCTTTGCAGCAGCCCAAAGAGCTGGACACCATGCCTCTCATTGGTACAACTGGTTGCTCTGTTTATCTTGTTGAACAGCAAAACTTGTCCTCTGTGCCATATTATGCATTGTGACTGCAGCATGAATGGCGTCAAGGGTGATGTCAGGTCAGACAGCATGTGTCTACAAAACAATGTAACTATCTCAGCTCACTTCAGGTAAGTTGTCAGATGTACCTGGGCTGTTACAGGTGGACCAATGGCTATTTCAGGTCCACTCTGCACAGGGTGGTCAACAGTGTAGGCAAGGAACGCTACTCCACAGCCTTCTTCTACAACCCCAACTTTAATGCAAGGGTGGAGTGTCTACCCCAATGCTGCAAGCATGAGCCTGCAAAGTTTCTGCCCACCACATCTGGCCAACATGTGCTGGAGATGTATGCAGCAGCTAACAAAGCGCATATCAGCACTGTGAGGGTTGCAGAGGGCTGATGGAAGGCATCAAAGCTTTCATGTTGTCCTCAAGCGCACAGTGAAAACAAGGCTGAGTGTACATGAGTTTTGTCAGACCCTCGCATGCTTGGAAAGCGCACATCAAAACAAGCCAGCAAGCTCAGGATAGGAAGAGGTACAATCCTGAGATGCCGGTCATACAGCATTCAGGGCAGGCAAGGGCAGATGTGTTCATGTCTGCAAGGCAGAACAATCTTTAGCGGTGCGCAACAAGAATCGTCATAGGTGCAGACTTGTGAGGTCACAATGAGCCACAGCTTGCAGCGTCAAGGCTCATGACTGGGAAGACAGGAAGGTGCAGACTTGTGGGCCAGTGGTGCTGCATTGCAAAGTGTTCATGACAGTTTCTGATGCTGGATAGTTGCCCTTGTCACTGATTGCTGTGATCCCTTGGGGCTGCTTTTCCATATTTATGTTAAAACTGACTGCTTTCATGGCCTCTACTTTGCGCATAAGTGCTGATGGGCCCTGTACGCTTTTTGTGCCACTGACATCGCACACACTGCGGACGTTAAGGGAGATTGAAACCCAGGACCTCTCAGAGTGGCAAATGACCTGAGTCCGTCTGCAATAAATGGTCGAAGTCGAATGGTTCGCCATGACTGTTTCTGTTGTTTGGGCCTTTACTGACAATTAAATCCTCTTACCAACCTGAGTGAATCATACTACATGATAGTTGTGCTACAGTATTGATCTGATCTTCCTGCAAGGTGCAGTTTGCTGAGTACAAATACAGTCAAATGAGCTGCAGCTCTGCACTGCATGCTCACCATGTTCGTCTCTGTCTTAAATACCCTGTCGGTGACTTTAAAGCAGTGCATCCTGTGCATTGTGTCAGTAGGTTATAGAAACAGCAAAACATGTCTTTACCACACATCATCACACATATGATGATAAAGTAAAATCACTACCTACGCACATGATTTGTCACGTACACAGAGCCAGATAGGTTACGTTGTCCTTGTTATACATGTCTTGATGCCCACAACCAATGATAGTCCAGACAGCATGTGTTTCACATCAATCAATTCAAAGAAGCATGCACACAAAGCGGGCTCTCATGACAGACGATCACCAGATTGTGGCTTCAGCTGATGAAACACATGGTGAGGAAGATGTTTGAGCATCTGCGCAGCTGCCTGCACTGATGCTCAACTGATCTAAAAGTTGCACTTCACCTCATGATGGCTTTACATCAGCTGCTTGACACGGCGCAAGGCTTCTGTAAGCTGAACCTTAAGCGCACTCTGCAAATCAAAACTGCATGCGCTCGTTTGCATTGAATACAAGGAGACAAAGGGAACAATTGATGCTCTGGAACCAAAAGCAAAAAGCAGCTGAGGTTTGTCGCCAGTTGTGCGAAGTTGCACAGCGTTGTACAAAGCTGCGCATGTGAGCAAGCTACAGCTCAGCTCATATCAGCCAGGCACACAGCACAGACAACTCCTTGGCAATACGCATCACAAAACCAGATCTAAGCAAACCCAGCGTAGCACGTCAAGTAGTCAAGTAGGCTGTTCAGCACTAGCTGCCACCGTACCAGTTTGCTGTGTTGCCTTGCCTCTGCTTGCCGCCAGTCATCATCACGCACAGTCAAGCTGCTATCAAGCGCTTGCAGCAAGGTGCGCCATACATATGATGCACTGCCTGGAGCAACTTCTGCTAGGCTGCTGTCAGTCAGTACTTCTGCATGGTCAGCTAGGTAACTGAAGACCTGCACTGCCAGTACACGGCTTGCACTGCGTTGTCTGCCATATATGACAGCAGTGTGGCACCAAGTAAGCACCATCATGACACAGAAAGGGCAAGTGCATGAGTGCTGCAGCTGCAGGTCCTTTGATATTTGTTCACGTAATGATTGCTTCATTTGGTGCAGCTTGTGATGCGCATACACAGTTACATATCATACAGCACATGTCGCATCAGCATATGCTCAGCATCCAGGTCTGATGTGAAGCTTCACCTGAGGCACAGCGTTACAACCTGCTAGATGCTTGCTGACAGCTGCAAGAACTGCCCAGGCAGCTTCTTGCCCTTGCAAAGCTGCATCAGCCTCTACCTCTTCTTCAAAGCCGTAATCATCTTTCAACACCTCAAAGACAGCTTCCAACGCAGCTGCATTGGTGACTATGCTTGGTACCCATTGTGAGCTGTCTAGACAGGCTAGCAAGACCACCAACACGTATTGCATGTGCGCCTTGCGTTGTAGAAAATCATGCAGTGCAAGCATCTGTGCTGACAGGCTACATAAGGTGCTGCTGTGGCTGGCGAACAAGAGGTCATCAGGATCTTGAGCCAAGACCTACAATAGATGAACAAGCAAAATCAGCAGCTATATGACTGTGGTGCATCAGTCACATTGACCTGCACATGGGCATCATGCAGCATGCCTGTGATACAAGTGTACATTGCAGATTGCACTCTGTTATTCGGTCAAATCAACTGTCAAATGTATTGAACACAGAAGAGCATCACGGTGACATGAAGTATTGCAGTGTAGACAGCGTCATTTGCATCTACACATGTTGCAAATGATGGTAATCAGCGACTTACAGTATGGCAAGGCCTGTAACAGAGATGGATCACCTCACATATGGTAAGTGCAGCCAGGGCAGCAGCATGGGTAGGTGCAGGCCCTGATGTGTCATCATTGCTGTCAGGTGGATCCTGTGCGCCAGGCTGCAGAGCTGCACCCTGTTGCAGTGCACGGGTGCAAGCCTTCAAGGCATTGATGATGACTGGCATGATGCCTGCTTTCAGCATTTGCTGCAGGGTTTCCTCACGCTTATACGCTAGTGACAGCAACAGATCTAGGCACCTGCATATGCCGTTGACACTTTGTACGTAAAAATCTGCATCATATGCAGGGGCATGCATGCCTGCATGCATCAAAGTTGCATGTGGCAGCTTTTGCTGCCAGCTGAACTATATGCCTGCTGTGTTGCAAGCCACATTATGCACCGTCACCTTTCAAACAAGTTGGCATTGAGTGTATTCTCTGCTATCCAGATCAGGTGCAAAAGAAGATCAAAAGGGCCATGGAGGAGGGTGTCCAGCCAAGCGCTGCCAGCTGGGCCTTTGACTGCCACTGTCATGAGCCTAAAGCTTTCTGCCAGACATGGTGCATCTGTTGTGCTGTGAGAAATGTCCAACACAATTTGATGCAATGGCTGCTGCTGTGCTGCCTGAACAGCAACAAAGAAAATGTGCATGTCATATGCAGGCAGTTCTGCGCTTGTTTGCATGCCTGACTTTAGGTTGTAAGGCATAGCAGGACTGCCAGCAACTTTGATTACCAATTCTGCCAGACGTGAATGGCAGAGAATGTTAGCCATAGCTCCCAGCAAGAGCTCTGCCAGCCTGAGCTGCTGGTGGCTGATGGCATGCAATACCACTTGGGGTATAATGTCTAGCCCTGAGTTTGCTACTGCTATGGTTGCAGCTCCTTCAGACTGAGTGGCGTCCCATAAGTCGCTGCCTGCTTGCTCTCTAGCGTCAAGCTGACAAATCTGACCATCCTCTTGCAGTCTGTTGAGGCTGTCAGAGGCGACTTGTGGAGAATCATGAGCCGATGTAGTTGTCTTTGGCTGCGGCAGGACCCGTTGCAACAGTGTGATCACGTTGGGAGTCACGCCTTGGACTGCTTGCGTGGTGTCTGCAGGGTCGGCCATGCCTAGTAACGCATTGCGCGAGCTCTGGCGCGAGCTGGTGTTAGGTCAAACGTTTGACCTTCGTTAACGAAGTTGGCAGTGTAGCTGTCTAAACATCCATTAGTCATGTTGACCAAATCTTCGGAGGCTCGTCTAGATCAACAGACTCTGCATGACCAGCATTGCAGTGAGGATGTCTTTGCTTTTCATGAGCCTATCAGATGCGTGCAGTGCACCACAACCACAAAAATGTCTGATATACGAATATACGTATACAGCATACATGTGGTTGCACCATGTACATACGTGTATGTATATATAAATAGGCAACTACATCAGAACCACCACAACTGCGCCGTGAGCGTGCCATGGCTGTCCAGAAGCTTGTGGTGGCAAATCAACTGGCTGATACGCGCACTGACAAATCGATGTCAAAGACCTGGGACTCACAGGTCCGTACAGGCCTAGGCTGTAAGCCCTGTAGTGCTGCGGTCTTAAGACAAGCTTGAAGCAAAGGCTCCACATTAGATCCATCCAGATTGCAGACCAATTGGTTCTGCAGGAAATAGTACTGTGTGTACACATACTGGACACGAAGACCAAAGTGTCACTAACTGCCATCTGAAGAAGATTGCAAGCTTTGGCCGCACATCAAGTTTGACAGCTCGTGGCAAAGCCTCAGCAAGTAAAATACTCTTTTACCATTCATGTGCGGAAACAACATTCGAAAGGTTTCTGTTTGGGGCCACCATTGTGCATTTCACACCTTCAGGACTTTGACACGTTTTCGGACCTAGAAGCCAATTGGCGAAGGAGAACTGAAAGACGTGTGGCCAACGCGCAGGCCAACGCGAGGAGCGCATGCAGCCTTCATGCTGCATGATGCAGGTATGACGCTTTGGTAGAAGCAAAGTTGGCTAATCGCACGTGCAGACGGTACCATGTGCGCATGTCGGCACGTGCAATGAAACTAGAAATTTGAATTGGGGGGCGAAATGTGGTAAAAACGTGACAGACAGCGAGGCGTCTCCGAAAGGCAAAATTACGGTGCAGTCCGGGTAGTGTCATCGTTTGCCGTCGTTACCCAAAATGTACTGCAGCAAGTACTACGTCAGGGTGTCATTACACCGCCGCCTTTCAGCGTCTTCCGCGTCACGATGTTCGAAATGGATTCTTCTGAAGCCGACTGTACACACACCAGGCTGACTGGAATCAAGCAAGAGCATCAGGTCAATCCTGAGCACACGCATCAAAACTGAACTATGTTCGCGATCTCCTTGTAACGATTCTGTGCCTGCAATTTGCGAACAGTCTGCCATATGCCTGGCCTGCGTAGACCATTAGTGGACGACCACTCCAAGACGATGGGAGAGGAGGACCTGGGCTCGACGTTGTTTGACCTCGAGGTGTCATTGCTGCCCCGATCCCAAAGACATCTTGTCTGGCTGTTGCATATGTTGCAATCCGTCATCTGTTGCTGCCGCAAGAGGCACAAGCTCAAGAGCTCTTGCTCGATGCTCATGCCTCCGTGCTTCACGCTTGCAGATGGACGAGGTCACTGCTTCGCAAGTGTCGGGAGCGAGCTTGCAGAATCAACTGATCGCCAACCAGCATAGGCTTGCGCCTTTGCTACAGCCGCGCGAGACCTCAGAGCTGCGGGTAAAAATCCGTCTCTTGGTCATTGGATGCACTGCACGCACTTGTCTTTGTGAAAACCTTCGCAGTTCAATCTCGTTGCCCAAGCGTACACTGAATCACCAGTGCGAGTTTCAATAGGCCACTGTCGTCAAGAGCGCTCGAGTAGGGGTTTCTGAATTGACTTTAGGTTAGAATATTCTGTTATTTCCTGTGCACCTGAAGCTATAGGAAGCACTGTTGCAGACCTGTCCTCATCAACAGGTCAACGCGATGGTGCTGTACCCTGAATGATGCCACATAGGTAGCCACAGCAGTTGTGCTGAGCCCTGTGTATACACAAGCTCGTGTTTGCACAGTCTCATGTATGCACGACCCAAGGAGCCAATTCCTGTGGCGACTATCACCGTGCCAACCTAGGCGTTGCTGCTGCAGGTAGCTTGTGATGTGTGCTGGTTCAACCACACCACTGTCAAAGAAGATGGCAAACATGACACCATAGTGCTAGCCAGCAAGCTTGTCAACATTGGCTACAAAGTTGCAGTGCGCACAGCAATGGGTGGGGGACCCGGTCAGGACTGCTTCCATAACCTACATCATGAATTCCTGGTTGTTCAAGAGCACGATCAGGAGATCTTCATAGACTGCCACTTCAAGGATCAGTTCAGAATTGGTCACTACACCCAGCAGTATCATCAGGTCCTGAGATGCCTTCCAGAGGTGTTTGTGGGCTCAGCTGTACGCCTTGCGCCTTTGGTAGAGCTGTTATGCTTGGAAATGGCCCTTGCATTCAAGGAGCAGGGTGCCACATGCCCTCCTTGGCGCCAGGTCAGAAGTATGATCAGTAAATGGCTTCCTACCAAGGCACAGGACACTCTCGTCGGCAGAAACAGCGCTGTCACACCACAAGTACAGGGCAGCAGCTCTAACAGTGTCAGCTCAGATGATGAGTTTGATGCATTGCTTGACTCTGGCGTCAGCCCAACTGGACCCCTGCCATCTTACCATGATGATGGGGGTGCCCCCAAGAGCTGGAGCAAGGTAGAGGCTCAACCTTTCATCACTCTCACTGGCTTCAAGGTCAAGTCTCTGCTGTCAAGTGGCCTAGCAGCAATCCACAGCCACAAGCCTGGTCAGCCTACCTGGCAGCAACCTGCTATCCGTACTGTCAGGATGACAGGCAGGCCACTGATGCAGGCGCAGGCTGTTTAGTGTGTTTATAGTCCTGATCATTTGTCAGCTGCATAGTTTTGTTTCCTTCAAGCAGCGGTTGCAAACAGTCGAGCTCGAGCCCTTGATACTGCAGTGAGAGATGTACATGCTGCAGCCAAATTTTTGGTGCTGACAGTTATGTTGTATGTTTTATGTGAGAGGCCCCCTTTTTGAAGTTTTGCTGTCATGCTATAAGGTCGAATCTGGCTTGCATGTGTATCAACATTGGCATTGAACAAACTCCATGTTGTTTTTTTGTCTATCTGAAAAAAGCAAGCATAGATGGTAGGGTAGAGATAAGTTTGATAAAACAGATGCGCAAGTCAATTTCCTTTTGTAGCTGGTGGCGAACTGTGCTTAGATAGCCAAACATTGATCCGTGAAGGCTGTCTGCAGCCCTGTCACACATGCACGTCAACAAAAGCATCTGCTCCTTTCAAGCTAACCACTCTGTAAACGCATGATGCACTGCATGTATGAGTGCACAACTTGTCGTTGCAAAGTTGTGCCACGTGGCACATGATGTGGCCCCGTAGCCCACATACGTACATGATCGATCGGCATCTTGACGAAGACAATACTGCTAGCACAGGCTTGGCATGATATGTGCGAGTCCTCAGGCTCGAGCCATCAATGCAACCCCGGGGGCATGTGTTTAGGAAAGACAGGTGATTATGCAGCACAGCCTTGCAGCCTGGGGCTCAGTTGGGCTAGCCTAGCCCGCCTAGCCGAGCGCTCTGGTACAACAGAAGCTACCTCGGGCTAAGCAGAACCTGTCACACTATCGTGGCTAACGATTTGGCATGCCTTGCATTAATATTGTGTCAAGAGTGAAGCTGCCTGACCTGAGCTGTCAAGCTGCCAGTGCAGCATTGTCAAGCAAGCAATCCAGCATTGTCAAGCAAGCAATCCAGCATTGTCAAGCATGAAGTGCATTAGGCCTGGGCTGTTGGATCAAGGTTGTCAAGCTGCCACTGCAGTGCGGACAAGCTGTTGGTGTAGTGTTGTCAAGGTGTCAGTGCATAGGTTCAAGCTGGGTAGGTGCATAGATGCAAGCAAGCACTGTGGGCTTGATTGCAGCTGTCGGTTTACCCCAGAGAGTGCAACCATTCAGCTACTTCAGTGGAGACTTCTTGGCCATTGCTGTACAGAATTCAAGTTGAATGTATGAACACAGCATATTTTGCTGCACATCTCTGTGCATGTATTGGCTGTCATTACATGGTACATATGTATACATGCACGTATCTAGATTCATGTTCTAGTCTGGCGCAACTGATCGTTCTCCTGATTCAGCAAAAACACTAAGAGTTTGGGAGCCGGTGATAATTCCCACTTTTGCCACCAGTCTTGGCCTCCAGTCTGATGTGCTCAATAGTGATGCCTTTGTCCAATGCTTTGCACATGTCATACACTGTAA
>JAABUO010006135.1_pt1 | contig 13906 bp, 18 predicted proteins | sample 5559291 | NCBI WGS metagenome assembly JAABUO01 (sample SAMN10711878, study PRJNA513372) | rock metagenome | isolation source: Antarctica rocks | place: Antarctica: Victoria Land, Finger Mt sud | reverse complement strand
CCCACATGCCCACATCGAGACCATGCCGCGTCGCCCTGGCGGCCACCCCCCGCACAGCTCGCCATGGGGCAGGCTGCGCGCCGGCGGGCACAGGCCGGGCGGCGGCGCCTGCAGCGGCGCGCCCTGCAACCCCTCCCAATGGTCCCTGCTCCCAACCCCGGGCGCGCGCCTCGCGCAGGTCGTGCATGAACAGGCTGTCGGCCAGCAGGCGCGGGCCCGGCAGCGCGTCCGCGGCCGCCGCGGCGGCGGCGGCGGCGCCGCCCTCGGCCGCGCCCGCGTGCGCCTCCGCCCAGCGCCGCGCTGCCGCGAGCAGCGCGCCTGCCAGACCTTCCAGGTAGTCCATCCAGCCGCTCACGGCCGCCGCGTCCGCGGCCTCCATCTGCGCGGGGGCCAGGGCTGGAAGGCAGCGACGCGAGGAGTATTTGCAATCAGATCCGCAAGGTCTTGAGCCCTAATGAGGTTGCCTGTAGCTGTGCACGCTGCCGTCAGCCGCAGCGGGTCCCAGGCGCCGCGCGTGGCCACCGCGGCCGCCGCCGCCGGGCCCGCCAGCAGTCCATCAGCTGTTGACTGAGTGCAAGCTCAGCAGACCACTGCGCTTAACCTTTGTGTGCACGTCAGCGCTCAAGTGCCTTTTGAGCATGGTCCTATGGCATTCGTGAAGCGTCGTCCGGATGGGGACTGTAATTCTAGGGGCCTGACCACATTGCTATTGAGGGCGCACGGTGACGGTAGGCCGTGCGGGCGCAGCAGCCGGCTGCGCGGGCGCCGCGGGCGCCTTGGGCGGCGGCTCCTCATTGTGTGTCAGCGCCTTGATCCCGGCTGACACCACGGCGACCATGGCGCGCGCCCACACGTCCTGCCGCACGCCCCAGGTATCAGGGCTTCCCCCTCTCAAATGCATGGTTTCCTCCAGCCTGTGCCCTAGCAGGCCTGGTCTGAATTACGCAGGCTTGTATCTCTCCAGCACCGGTGCACAGCAGTGACTAGGAGCACCCTTGCTGGCTTTGCAGGAACACATGCCAAGGGCACAAGCAGCACCTGAAGCACAGCCCCATCAGCCTGGTTGGCACGCCGCACATGCATCACGCCGCGTGATGCGGGCATGATGGCCAAAGGCCGGGCGCAGACGGCCGGGGCGCGGCGCCTGGCCAGGCGCGGTTGCAGTCGCAGTAAGGACCCTTTTTTCTGTCTGTACAAGTCTGGAATAGGCGGAGCAGGGAGCACCTGCAGCACGGCCGCGGCCGACTCGTCGGCCACGCTGCGCAGCGCGACGGCCTTCACGCGGCTGAGCGCGCGCGCGAAGCCCGGGCGCGGCGTCTTGGCATGCGCATGCACCGCCGCGTCCGCCGCGGCCAGCGCGCTGGGCAGCATGCCGGGCCGGCCGCGCAGCGCCGCGAGCACGTCCCAGGCGGGCGTGCGCGCCGCCATGCTCCAGCACAGCCTGCCGCGTTTGGCCCCAGTTCAGGCACACCTGATTATACCAACCTAATCTTTTCTGCTCAGTCGTACCTGGCATTACTATCTAGGCTGTTCTGTACCGGCCACGCTGGCACACATATTGAGGTGGCCCCTGGCGGCCACCCTTGCAAAAAGCCTAGCAGCCGCAAGCCCGCGCAGCACCGGACACGCAGGGCCACGCTCACCCAGCGGCAGGCCCTCATGCGGCCCCTGTAAGTCAACACGCGCTGTCTGCGCCTCCGTCCGGCGACACAAACACAGCGACGGGGCATGCCTGGCGCCCAGGACGTCCTCGCAGGACGGCGCGTCGCCGCCAGCGGCGCCGTCCAGTCGCCGCCCGCACGCGCTGTCAGGCAGCAGCGCCACGCACAGCGCGCAGCCCGCGCCGCCCGGCCCCGGCCCCAATGCGGCGAGCGCGAGCGCGTTCGGGGACAGCGCCAGCGCTGCAGGGCGGCATCCCATGTCCAAGTGCTCCAGCGGCTGCAGGCCCCGCCCACTTGCCACGTCAAGGGGAGAGCTTGCGCACTTGGACTGCATCAGAGGGAGAGGTGGTTAAACTGCGTGAAGATGCGGGGATTAGCTGTCGCGGCGTGGGTGCGGGTGCACCGCTTGCCGCCCGTACTCGGCACAGCAGCAGGTAGGCGCGGCATCATCAGGACAGCGCGAGCGCCAACATTCTTGGCGCGAGCCAGCATGAGGGGGAGGCCGCAGCATTGTGCACAAAAAACCTTGCAATAACGGCATGAAAGTGATCGGAAGAAGCGCGCTTGTGGGGCCCAGCAGACCCTCCCGCACACCTGCAGGCCGTCGCCGGCCAGCAGCGCGCCGCGGCCGACCGCCGCCAGGCTGCCGTCAGCTGCAAAGCACATGGGCGCCGCCGCATCGGCGTCCTCAGCCCCTGCGCTCATGGCGTGCGCTGCGCACGGCGCCCAGGCGGCCCCGGCAGCGTCTGCCCCCGCCCCGGACGCGGCGGGCTCACCGGGCGCCGGCGCCCGCCAGCGCTCCAGCCGCAGCCCGCAGGCGCCGCCCGCGCGCGACTGCACGACCACCGCCGTGCCTGCAGCGCATCCGCACAGCCCTGGCATCGCAGGTCGCATCGCAGCCGCTGCATGCAGGGGTGCAGTCACCCCCTGCCAAATCAGAGTGAAGCCGGGCGGGGCCAGTGCAGCGCCGTTCTGGGCTCGTGCGCCCGACGCGGGCCTCTGTGATGCGACAGAGCTAGTGGTGCGCTCGCCCTCTCGGGAGTGCCCGGGCCTGCGATGCCGGCCCCCGGGATGGCACGCCAGGGATGGCGCGCACCTCCGGTCGCCGGGTCAAACAGCGCCTGCAGCCCGCGGCAGCCCTGCGGCAGGTCCAGCGCGGCCACCGCCTGGCACTCCAGCGGCGTCATGGCGGCGCCTGGCCGCGCGCGCGCAGCGTCGGGCTCTGTGCGGACACCGGCGCGTGTGCCGGCTGCCGCAGCACGAGAGCGGGGCGCGCAGACTGTCCATGGCATGGTGCTGTTGCACACGGTGGCTGCCGAGCAACTGCCGTGACTGCCTCCAGTGCTACCTGCCTGCAGAACCGCACCTGGAGCACTGGCCTTCCACGACATGCTCATTGGTACGGACGGAGCAGGGGCAGCAGAAACACAGTCCAACGCTTGCAATCTGGACGATGACCGTGCATGATGGATCTTCATCAGGTGGAGACACGACGCCGTCGTGTGGGCCGCCATGTGGCAAGCAGTGCAGTGCCTGCAGCATCCTCAGCTGGCCCTGGTGCGGCACCGGCAGGCCATGCGCCTGCTCCGTGGATCCGCACGCACCGTAGCATTTCACATTTTATCACAACCAACCTACAATGACCCCGTTGACACAGGCTAGTTCCCGGGCCGCCGCGCCTGTGCCATCGACGCAGGTGGGGTCGCCGGTCACAGCGAGCACAGCCGCCGACGGCGCCGCGGCGCCCGCCGCCACCGCCAGCACGCGCAGCGCGGCCCCGTGCGCGGCCACAACGTCCGCGCGCTCCAGCGGCGCCGGCAGTCGCAGCGCCAGCGGCGCCGACTGCAGCCAGCGCGGCGCCCCGCCCGCGGCCGCCGCCCGCCGCCAGAACACCTGGTGTGCGGGATCGGGAACTGGCCGCGACGCTGGCAGGAACGCTGCCTGGGCAGGAGCCCATGCCGTTCGCCGCCATGGACATGCCGTATGCGGCAAAGCACTGTTGAATGCACACACTGAAGCCCGCTCATGAGTACTAACGTACTGGTAACGGCCCGCCACAAAGCATCTCCGTGGCCGGTAAGCTGCTGAGCTGGCCTGATGCTGGGGCGACAAGGGCACGCGGCCGCCGCCTCTGTGTACACTCCGGCATCTTCATGCGGCCGCTGTTCTGAGGGCCAGGGCCGTGTGTCTCAAGCGGATGTGCTACACACCGCCGCAGGCCCGCACAGTGGAGAACCGATCCATATGTGCCTGTGGCAGCCCGCGCCGCCCTGAACGCACGACGCCGCAGGGCTCTGCCAGCAGGCGAGCCCGGGACGCGCCTCCAGGGTGCCCTGCCGCGTGACGGCCGCGGCCACCAGCGCGCCCGGCCGCACCCAGTGCAGGCCGGCGCCCGGCGGGAACTGCGGCCCGAAGGGCGCCTCCACCCCGTCGGCGTAGGCGCCCGCGACGGCAACCGCCGCGTCCGCGCCGCTCGGCCCGGCGCCGGCGCCGGCGCCCGCGCGGCTGCGCTGCGGCGGCCACCGCCAGGGCGACGGCTCCGCCAGCCACCGCACAGCCACTGCGAACCGCCCATGGAGCCTGAATACGCGCCAGTCTGGTAATCGACTGACGCCGGCGGTGCGGCCTCAGTGTGCGCGGCGCATGGACGGCTGCTTTGAGCACACCTTACAGGCCCAGAGGCGAGCACGCCTGCAAAGCAGTCATGCAGGCGGCCAAACACTTCATTTTGTTGCATATACGCCTGCTGCAAAACTTGGGTGAACGCACAATATTGCTTGTAATGCTTGCAAGAGCCCTGGAGAGCGGCCTGGCCATGCCCCATGATCATTGGCATGCGCCAATTCGGTACGGGACCCTGCATGCTACCTGTCATGAAGTGCGGGGCCGCGCACAGGGCTCGCCGGCGACCTGGAATGCGGTCCGGCCGTGCCACACGTTGGTGGCGGCGACCTGCGGCTCGCCCGCGCCCTCGCAGGGCACCTGCGTCCACACGTACGCCGTGCCGCCGGAGGTGGCCGCCAGCAGCGCCGCCTGCGTGCAGCAGGCAGATCATGCCCATGCCTGTATCAAAATAAGTGCACAAGAGTTAAATAAGTGCACAAGAGTTTGCGGCCAGACGTGGCCGACAGCCGCGCCGCAGCCGCGCCGCCACTGCAAAACAGGCGTGCGACCCACGCCGGGGTGCGCAGCGAGACCTCCCTGGGGAACAGGTGTGCCAGGCCAGCCCGCTGCTGACCCAGTCCGTCCTCCTGTGGCCCACAGCTGGTGTGCGGCGCTGCTGGATGGTGCGGCGCGCGAGCCTGGGGCGCGGCCCGCGCCTGACAGCCCGGCGGCGACCACTCGAGCGCCACCAGCCGCTCGTCAACCCCGCACGGGCACCGGAGCACCTCGTGTTCCTGAGAGGCGACGACACGCGGTGTGAGGCGACTGAGGCTGGCTTCGTGGGCAGCCCGCAGCATTTGAGAAATTAGCAAAGTCCAAGATGAGCTCTGGCAAGGTACATCTCAGGTGCGCCAGGCGCAACGTGGGGAGGTCCTGCACATCAAACTGAAGTATGTGCGTCACTCTCCACTGTCAGGACAGTAGAGAAGTTCTTGCCGAGTCTGCCACTGCTGCCTGTCACGCCCTCACCTCTGGCACGGAGGGGTCCACCACGCATACAGTCAAGCAGTTGCCAGCGTCGCGCAGCTCCATAGCCAGGAGGTTGCTGGAGCGGCACCAGGCCAGGCGGGCGCCGGGCGGCCTGCTCCCCAGCTGCACGCTCCACAGCGCAGCGCCCGGCGCTGCCATTCTGCGTACACTGGCGCCTCTTGCTGCAGCACACTCTGGCTAAAGGTGTAGTCAGTCCATTATGGCAATGATGCAAGACTGGAGGACCGGGTCCTGGGTACCTACCTCCCGCAAGGTGTACTGCCGCCGCTGCGGTGTACTGCCGCCGCTGGCCGCCGCTCGACCTCTGCTGCAGCATCGAGTCTGTGCCACCCGACCTGCTTGCATCCACAATCTGACGCCACGGCGGGTGGTGAGACGATCGCGGAGACTATGTGGAACACCTGCCCTGACGGTCGCGTACCACGGTCAGGCGGTGGAGGCCCGGGCAAGCAGGGGCGATCGGTGTCGAGCAGCTCGGACACTGCAGGCGCGCTGAGGTCCTAGCAACGGACACGAGCCAGAGCGGCCATAGGGCCTATGCAGGTGGGCCGCTGCCTCTTCGCACAATGCCCTGCGCGCACCCGCTCCCTAGGCAAGGGGCAAGGTGCACTGCCGGAAGGATGCACCAATGACGTCTGTCCAGTGTACAAACAGGCCAACACTGAAGTCTGTGTACCTGCACACTTGCGGATGCCACCAAACAGACCCGCCCTGCCCAAGGGGGGGTGGAGGGGACCTGAAGCTGGAGTGCGACTGTGTTTGATGCTGCCTGCAGAGGCTGTTCAGAAGGCGGCAGCGGGACAGCGGGCTGTCGTGGAGGAGGGTGCGAGTGCCAATTGCGACAGGTGTTCAGCCTGCACCTTTCAGCATATATGACTATATAGACGCCCGAGCCGTGAGCCCTGCGACCGGTTGGTGGAATGAGAACGTGCTGCTCTCACTCGCTGGTTTGATGCTACTGGCGCCTGCTGCCCAGCCCCTGGGCGCCCTGGGCGACCGGCTATGTAGGCAGGGGGCGCCGAGGCGAAGATCACGCAGGCGGCATCAGCAGCGGCCCAGGACAAGTGCACCTCTCTCCAGCGGGCGTGCGGGCCGCACAAGTCGCCGCGCGCGTCCGCGCGAGGCAGCACTGCGGGCCGGCAGCGCGCCAGCACGTGTCGTGACAGGCCCAGGGCGTCGTAGCTCTGGCGCTTCAGCGAGGGGAGCTGCCACGCCAGTCCCGCTTCACTTGCCGCGCGGCGCGCAGGCGGACGCGCCTGGCGCGCCGGCGCCAGCGCAGCGCGCGGGTAGCGAGCCAGTTGGCCATGCGGTGGCGGCGGCGGCGGCGGCGGGCGCCGCTGCGGCCGCGCCGGGCAGGCGCGGCGCGCAGCCGCGCGCGGAGCGGCCGCCGCCGCGCAGCCGGCGCACGTATGCAGAGCTGCTGGTCGCGCTACGCAAGGTGAGCCGCGCGTGGGAGGAACGGGAGGGGGAGGAGGCCGCGCATTGCGAGCTCACGTGTGCTGTGCTCCTGGCCCTACGGCCGCGTCGGTCGACCAGCGTGTCGGCGAGCGCGAAGCGCTCGACCCGCTGCCTGGCACTCCGCTCACCAGCGTCAGCGCTTCAGTGGCCACGTGCTCGGCCCTCATGCTGCCCAGCGCGTGCTGCCCTGTGCATGCATTCCTGTGCACACAAGCCCCATACGGAGACTGTGTTGTGCGCCGCCGGCCGCTTGTTGCCACACGATGCGGCCGCTGCTGACCCTGCCCCTGACAGCTCCCTGCGCGGGGCGCGCGCCAGGGCGCGGACCTGCTGAAGCACGGGCGCGCCGGGCGGCCCAAGGTGCACTTCTTCCGGCTGGCCGAGGGCGACCAGCAGCTGGTCTGGCGCTCCGCGCGCGGCCAGCTGCGCTGCATCGGCCTGCCCGCCGTGCAGCAGGTGGCCCCCGCCCGCACGTGCAGCAGGTGGCCCCCCGCCCGCAAGCGGCCAGTGCGCGTCGCCCTGTCCTGCCCAGCACTTGGGCCGCCGCATGGTATGGTGCAGCGCTGCGGCGCGGTCCGCACGGCCGATGCTGCGCAGCGAGTGCGCGCCGCGATGGGAGCGGCGCCGCGGCGCTCCCCGCACGGCCGGCGCGGCAGAGGGGCGTGCGCCGTGGTGGAATGCCCCATGCACGCCCAGCGGCCGTGCCGCGGGGGCGCAGGTGGTGTACGGGCAGACCACGGAGACGTTCCGGCGGCACGCGCTGCCCGCGCTGGCGGGCGCGTCGTTCTCGCTGGTGTACGCGGGCGCGGAGGGCGGGCCGCGCACGCTGGACCTCATCGCGCGCACCGACCGCGACTTCGAGCTCTGGTTCTACGGCCTGCAGGCGCGGCCCGCGCCATGAACCCCCGCAGCACGTCCGCGTGCGCGTCCCGATTACTGAGGGTTCCGCCAAACCCCGAGTCTGGCAGTGCCCGGAATTTAGTGAGCGTGGGGACTTGTGGTGACGCGACCTGCACAAGAGCCTGCGCTCGCTGCGCCCCCTTTGCCATCCTCGCTGCGAGGTCTCTCGCAGGCTCCTCAGCGCGCTCTTAGCGGGCTGCGCTCACAGCCATGTGCCTGCCTGTGACTGCCCCGGTGGGTCGCAGCTCGCTTCACCACCAGGCACTGCCGTTCGCAGGTGTGGTTTGAGCCGTCCCACGTAATTCTATCCCGCGGCATGCAACGACGCGCCCGCCAGACCAGCCGCCGCGCGCGCACAGGCCGTTGTGGAGCGGCTGTGGCGCGCGCCGCCGCGCGCGGCGGCGCCCGTGCCGGCGCTGATGGCGCGCGCGCCCTCCGCGCCGCTGCCCGCCGCCCTGGCGCTGCGGGACCAGGCCGCTGCCGGACCAGAGAAGGCCACGCCGCCCGTGCTTGGCGGCGGAACAGCGCAGGCGCGCCCCCGCAACGTCCCGAGCGCATGCGCGCCACTGCACGGCGTGCCTGCATGCGGCGTCCACGTGTGTTTGCCCGGGGAAGGACAGTGCGTCACCTGCCCCTGGTTTGTGAACGCGCTCTGGTTCCAGGGCTGCTACTGCGCCGCCGCAGGGGCGCGTGGCGGGCGCGGTCGGCATGCCCGTGCCGGAGCACCGGCCGGGCGACTGCCTGGTCTGGGGCGCCTGGGAGCGCGGCGTGGGCGGCCGCGGCACGGGCGCAGCGCCCATCCTGTCCTATGCCGCCACGCCGGCGGCCGAGGGCGGCGGCCACAGCGGCGGCGGCGGCGGCGGCAGCGGTGGCGGCACTGGCGCCAACGGCGGGTGGGCGCCGACCTCGGTGCCCAGAGTGGTCGCGGACACGGCCCACCTGGACGCCGTCGAGGTGCGCCAGCCCTCCATCTGCGGCCCCGTACGCTGCTGGGCCGCCACGGGCGCTGGCGCTTCGTGTCGCCGGCGGCCAGTCACGGGTGGGCGCCTCTACTGCGTGCCGCGCAGCCGGGTTTGCAGAGCGGGCGCGCTCGCACGAGCCGGGGTGCCCCATGGCTGCCTGCCCCTCGCCTCTTCCCCGTACAAATGCGGGCATGACATGGTCCCACATAGCAGGCGTATGTGTGGCCCGACACCTGAGCAGCGGCATGCCGCCGGCTGTGCTGTGCGTGCGCCTGCCAGCGGCTGACAGGCATTGCCGGAACCGGGCACCGCGTGCGTGGTGCTGAGGCTTCCTTTCCCGTGCGCGGCGGCAGGTGGGCGCCGGGCCGCGGCATGCGCTGTTGGTCACCGTGCGAGGGGAGGCGTACGCCTGGTGCGGCTGCTGCCAGGCCGGGTGCCTGCATGCGGGGCGCGCCTGCACAGTGCTCACATATTGCGGCGCTGCAAGGGGCGACGTTGCGGCTCAGGCCAACCCGGCGCCCGGGCTGCAGTGGCCCGCGCAACTTGTGGGAGGCTTGCCAGATTACTGATGCGGTGCAGTGCACTCCACTGTCAGCCCACCTCTTCAGCAGAGAAGGCACTCCATACTCTGAGCGGGCGCTGCATACTCTGAGCAAGCGCGGCTGCGGCGCAGGGGCGACGGCGCGGGCGGCAAGCTGGGCCTCGGCCATGTCGGGGACGCGGCGACGCCGCAGGCGGTGCACACGCTGTGGGGCCGGCCCGTCGCGCACGTCGCCGCTGGGGGTGCGCCCATGTGCTGTCCTGCACATGCGCATGCACGTGCATCCCATCCATGGGCTGTTAACGATGTGAAACCTTGCCTCGCCTGTGAAACCTCAACCACGCGCATGTCATGTCCCATGAGCGTCGACTCGCATCAGCAGCTGCGTGAAGTCACTCCCGTGCTACGAGCGCTTGCGCAGCATGCTGTCACATTTGTTGCGGAGGTGTCTCGAGAAGCTCACGCCTGTCTTTGACGGTCCAGGCGTGTGCTCTGCGGCGGTGCTGACGGACGGGCAGCTATTCACGTGGGGCCGTGACGCCGGCGGCGCGGGCGACAAGGGCATCCCGCGGCCCCTGAGCGGCCTGGGCGAGCACGTGTTTGTGCAGGCGCGCACCCGCGCTGCGGATCATCAGTGCAGCAGCGCTGCAGAGCCTAACAGCAGCCGATCTGCGCCGCACTGGCCGCCCGTGCCAAGCTCGAGGGCGCGCCAGCTCTGACGTGTCGCGGCGCTGCAGTGTGTCCTGTCTCTGTGAGCGCTGCCGGCGCGCACACAGCTGACTCCGATGCCGCTTCCAGCGCTGGGGTGGGCAGAGCTGTGAACCTTTCGACAGTCGGTGAGCCGCGCGCGCGCGCGGGCAGGTCGCTTGCGGGGAGTTCCACGCCGCGGCGGTGACGTCGGGCGGGCTGCTCTTCACCTGGGGCGACGGCCTGGCTGGCAAGCTGGGCCACGGCGACCAGGCGGGCTGCGCAGCGCCGCGGCAGGCGCGCCCAGCCGCCGGTCACTCCCTCGCCGCACGCGGCGCCTGCCAGCGTGCTGAGCCGTTCGCTGGCTGACCGGCCTTGTCTGCGCCTGGATGCTAGCGGCAGCGCCAAGATGCACAGACGCCGTTGCGCATCGCCAGCCGCCAGCCGCGAGCGCCCGCGCCTGCCTATGCGCAGCGGGATTTGCGGCTAGGGTATGGTATGGTAGGGTAGGGTTATGGGCACGGATTGTATAGAGTATGGGTGTGTCAGAGCGCGCTGGTGGCCTCAGGTGGCGGCGCTGGCGGGCGCGCGCGTGTCCCACGCCGCGTGCGGCGTCTGGCACACGGCGGCGGTGGCCGCGCCGCGGCCGGGCGGCTGCGCCGCGGCGGCGCTGTCCGGCCTGGGCGCGCTGGAGCAGCGCGTCGTGCGCATGCAGCAGGCGGCCGCCTTCGAGCTGCTAGCGGAGGTGCAGCCGCAGAGCCCTGTGCAGGTTAGGGTTCCTGCACCTGTGCGCCTGCCAGCAGGCGGCTGCCAAGTTGCTGGCGGACATGCGGCGCGCGCGTGCTGCGCGGGGCGCGCGCGCACTTGGGCGTGGCGCTGCAAACGCGGTGCAGGTAAGGGTTCCTGCGCCCTGGGCGCGGCTCACGAGGGTGGAGGGCGGACGACATGTGCTGCGTGACACAATGGTTTACGTGCACAGGGCGAGCGTACCTCCCTGCGTGTGTGCCAGGCACATTTGCTGTGAATGTTCACCAACTCTTATGTTGGGCAGGGGGCACCAGTGACCACCTGGCCGCGCGCAGGAGGGCGGCGCGCTGTACACGTGGGGCGGCGTAGCAGCAGCACACGGGCGCGGCGCGCGCGACCACACACGTGGGTGCCTGGGCCTGGGCGACACCGCGGGCCGCCTCGTCCCCACGCAGTGCGGACACTGCTTTTCTGTTGTGTGTACCCTGACATACTTTTTGTGCCAGGCCAAGTAAGGAGCTTACTGCAAAAGGCATGTGGGATTTGCTGGCTCGCGTACATACCTTCGCCGCCTGTCTGCCCTCGCGCAAGGCTGCTGGAGCGTGCCAACTCGCGGGCCCGCTGCGCCGAGCACGGGGTGCGCAACGCTCGCCAGGCGCGCGCAGGGTGGGCGGCGCGCTCGCAGGCGCCCCGGTGCGCTGGGCGGCGGCGGGCCTGCACTTCACGGTGGCCGCCACCGCGGACGGGCGCGCGTTTCAGGCGGGCCAGGCCGGCGTGCCCGCCGACCGGCGCGCGCCCTGGGAGGGCGCGCTCGCCTTTGAGCAGGTGCGCGCCGCGGCCCTGCTGCCGGCGCGCGCGGGCGCGCCGTCGCCGCGCGCGCGGCCGCTCCTGGTGCCGGCAACTGCGCCGAGGAAATATTGGGCCGAACACACAGGATTTCTGCTGCACAGCCGCCAGTGTGCTGAATGTAATGAGTCCTGGGCGCAGCATCGCATATAGAGTCGATGGCCGAGCCCGCGAGTCTGCCTGCTGCCACTGGCAGCTCATGCTTGCCTCAAGTGCGGCAGGCGCCAACGCCAGGCCACATTCGTTGCGGCAGGCATTCCAGGCCGCTGTGCCCGCGGCAGGTGCCCTTTCCGGGCCACTTTGTGGAGCGGGTTGCGGCTGGGCTGCAGCATGCGGCGGCGCTGGTCAGGCCCGCCGGGCGCTGGGCCGCGCATGCCGAGGTGTGGGGCGCAGCATGGCGCTCCCACTGATGCGTCCGCGCCTGTCCATGCGCGCGTGCGCGCTGAGCTTTGTGCCCATCGTGTGGTCAAGCTTACACAGCAGCGCAGGGGCTGCCCTGTGACCCTCATCCCCGGTTTACTCCTGTTCAGCAGAAAGTGCCGCTGAATCCGCACTGGGCGCTGGCAGGGGGGCGGCGAGGGCAGCGCAGTGTGGACATGGGGCCGCGGGCGGGAGGGCCAGCTGGGCTACAGCTGCCCTGCGGGCTGCGCGATCCCCCGGCCCGTCAGCGCCCTGCGCGGCCGCCATGTGCTTCAGGCGCGACCGGGCGGCGCTGGTCATGCCCCCTCGTGCTTTGCTTCACTCGCCATGCAAGTAGTGCAGACATGAGAGCTCGGCGTCGGCCTCACTGACACCCTGCACGCCACTCTTGCTGCAAATAGAGGCTAGATGTCGTGCAGCTGACCGCGGTCGCCGCCTGCCGCATCGGAGCTCGTGGGGGGGGACAACGAGCGAGCGCGTGCGTCTGCAGGTCGCGTGCGGGGGCCACTGCACGCTCGCCGTGTGCTGCCACGACGCGGAGCGCGACGCGGCGTCGGCGGCGCCGCGCGCCAGCCGTGGGCGCGTGCGCGCCTGGCTTGCCAGCGCCCGCGTCAGCATAGACGCCGCTCCGCGGTGTGCCTCCGCTTTGGGCATCCGGGACGGCATCAGTACTGCATTGCGCCTGCGCATGCAATGCGCTGGTACCACACGTTCGAGCACCAACGCCGACGCATGTCTGCTGTGCAGCGTGTCCTATGCAAACTGCGCAGCTTCTGCACACAGCCTCTCTTGGGTTGATACCGAGAGGGCTCTAAATGTGTGTCTGCAGGGAGCGGGCTGTCGCATCGGCGTCCCTCAAGCTGCCGCGGCCCCCAGCAGCGGGCACGCCGTCGGGCGGGCCGGCTCTGCACAGCGGCGGCTCGTCGCCGCTGGCACCTGGTGCGCTATTGAAACGCCAAGGCGCTCACCAGCGAGTGCATACTTCCGAGAACCTGCGGCAACATGAAAATGCAAATTATGGTTGCTTGCTGGATGCTTGGCTGTGCGGACTCATCGTGTGCTGGCAGCTAGCGAGGCACTTTGAATGTGAAACAATATTGCTGGCGGACATGCAGCAGCCTGTTCACATGGCGCCGTTCAGGTGACCTCTTTGCAGCAATATGCACAGCAGTTGCGCTGCCGCGGCAGTGGCATGTGCGGACGCCAGCGCCGGCCCCGCGCTGGCGCCCCCAGAGCTACCCAGTGCTTGAAGCAGCCTGGGTGGCCCGCGTCGCTCCAAGCCCTCGCGTACATGAGCGGCAGTGCTCAACCCAAACAGTGAGCAGCACGGCTGCCTCGGGCGGTCGCCTGCCCCGCCTGGCAGCCTGGTAGGCTGCTTGGGCGCGAGTCCATCGTACTATTTACACTAACTACCTCTCTCAACAGGCCCGCCTACTCCAGTGCCTGGCGCGCTGCCGCGGCGCTCGGCAGAGCGGCCGTGGACCGCACGGGCGCCGGGCGCCGCGCGGGGCGCGGGCATCTCGCTGGAGCGCCGCAGCAGCCTGGCGGGCGGCGTGGCGCGCGCGGCGGCCGCGGGCGCGGCCGCGGGGCGCGCGCTGGCGCGGCGCCACTCGTTCAGCCCCGGCGCGCTGCGGGTAGACGAGACGGGTGCGCGCGGCCCCTCTGCTCCTTGACGTTTGACGGAGCACAGCGCTTGCTCCGCCACTGCGCGCAGTGGTCGCAGTAAGTACGCGTGCGCGGGCGGTTTTCCATGCCCCAATGGTTTTGTGCCTTTCCCTTGTTGCGATGACGGCGCTCTCACGGGAGAGCGCAGGTGACGAGCTCGATCATACGTGTTGACCAGCAATAGGTGTAGATGCGCCTATGCGTTTTGTATACAGACACCTGTGTGTGCCAGCATTGACACTCTGTGGCGGCGGCGGCGCGTAGGCAGCAGCGGGTCAAGCGGTGGGGGCTGGGCGCGGTCGCCCCTGGGGCTGGAGCCCAAGCGCGGCGCCAGGTTTCTGGCGCTCCCGTCGCAATCGTCGGCG
>JAABUO010006131.1_pt1 | contig 13914 bp, 9 predicted proteins | sample 5559291 | NCBI WGS metagenome assembly JAABUO01 (sample SAMN10711878, study PRJNA513372) | rock metagenome | isolation source: Antarctica rocks | place: Antarctica: Victoria Land, Finger Mt sud | reverse complement strand
GCCGCCGCGCGACAATTGCGATGCCAAGGATTCCACAGCTTTCTGCACACGCTAATATTATGTCATGTTTAGGGCAATCAATAAATGCGTAGACGGAGTGCTCAACATCTACTACTGGCCAGGACCTATGAGCCTACAACGGAAGGTTGATGTTGATCCTATCAAGAAAGCGAAACAAGAACGTTGAAAACGAATGTCGGTATCGTGACCAAAACGACCGTGGGTCTAAGAGCAGCACAATTAAATACCCGAACCTTGCTGCCGGGGCTGTCAGCAGCCACCACCTATGAGGGCTTTAGACAGTCGATGTTTACGCCTCGATAGAGCAGCCAGTTAATTGGTGCCGTCACATGTGTGTACAATTAGTGGTAAGCTGACGTGAGAGAAACCCTAAATCCTACGCCCTCTTCTCCACCCTCCTCTCCAGTACACTCCTCGCCTCGCTTTCACTCAGGACCTCCAACCCCAATTCCTCCAATACCTCCCGCCCACTCTCATTACTCCTGTAAATCCTCTGATCCACCTCCCACAACCCGAGCCCCGATTCCTCCCCCTCATCTCCTCCGGTAGAACTCACCGGTAATCGTAATAGCACGATAGCCTCCCCCAGCTTCCGCATGCCTAGCTCGCCTTGGCCTTTCCCAAGGTTTCGATCCATGACTTCCCAAATGGCCGAGATATCACGTGTGAACTGCGCTGTGCCCGACAAGGAGAAGGTATTGCGCATGAGAACGTTGTCCCATAAGAAGGATTGCATGGAGAGTGCCAACTGGCGGGCTATACGGCGGAGTGGAGCTTGAGCAAGAACATTGGAGAGAAAGGAGAGGTAGGAAGACAACTGATCGATGGTGCCATCAAGTTCGGCAGTGAGAGCCAGAGGGGAGGCGCCAGAGGAGCTGTCCACAGACAACAAGGACCAAGGGTTGATGCGGCTGTATGGCCGGAGTGAGGCTTTGGTATTGTCAGTCACTAAGTCCTGAATGAAGCCCTCTGTGCGCACACGTAATCTCTTGTAAGCGCCAGCGGTTTCGTCAAACAGAGCACCCGAGTCTTCTTCAGAGCCAACTCGGCTTGACGTTCGCTCGGCTACTTCTTCTACACTCATCGAGCCAGCAAGATTCTTTCCTGTGTCCCTTCTCGCCCGGTCTTGCAATTCATCCCACAGCTCCAGGAAGAAGACGTCATCACTCCAGTCCCCCATCTTTTTTTCGAGATATTCCGCACTGCCGTAGACTCGACACAAGCGCTCAAGTCCCCCTAAGCCTTGTAGCTCCTTCTGTTCTTCTTTGGATACAGTGTGAACAGTGCGTCCAATAGAGGAGGTCAGGCTTAGGTAGGCTTCAAGGGACGAATGGAGACGATAGTGGAATTTGTCGAAAACTGCAATCTGGATATCTATCAAAAACCGCAGCTTCTGTGAAAAGGAAGTCAACGGCTGGTATCGGTCTATTGTACTTAGACTTAGTGACAGTTACTTATTGAGGATGGTAACATATCCCTACCTGTTATAGTTTCTAGAAGATCGTTGACCCTTATAGCGGCATTTGTAGGCTTCGTAGCGCCCGGGTCAACGCTGTCGTAGTCAATTTCTCCACTTTCTGGCGCATCAATTATATCTTGATAGCGAGATAGTGCGACTGTACTTTCTGTCAGACCGTCAACACCTGATTGGATAACAATACCGACACGTCTTCTCTACTTCCAGCCATCTCCCAAACCAGTCTCTCTTTACAAGTACTTCCCACGTTAGTCCTTTCCACCCGTCTACGCCACAACCCCCATCGTAGCCCCAATCATTTCTCAGGCTGACATCAAAGCTCATCAGCTCATGAATGAAATGGCTTAATAGTTGCGGTTGCTTCGCAATCTGTGGTAAAGACGTAGCGATTTTACGTCGGAGCATTGGTAGTAGAGAAGTAACGAAAGCAGAAGTGGAGTCTATATAAATAGAAGTGAGCGCCATATTCGATCTCTGGAAATGACGGCGAAGTGCGGGCTGCAGATGGATTGCAAAAAATTCCTCGTAGGTATTCAATAATCCGACAACGTGTGAAAGGAAGTACTCCGGCTTTTTTTTGTAAGCCTTAATGTAGATTTCCCAGCCGCTGATGAGAAACGCACCTTATCCAGTCTGTTGGTCGGTCTATCACTTTCGAAATGATATTTAAATCGTAGTTCTAGTGGCCTAATCATAATCTCTAACGGAAGCAATACCAGGAGATCGTTCTCCATGGTGTGTTCATTAGACCGGATGTCGCTTGCTTTAAGCTCTCTGCGGAGTAAATGAGGTTAGTTTGATGATGTGAAAGCGACCTGAAGCCTAAGCAGAAGCGTGGAACAGGCTTACGGCTCCTGTAAATCCAAGAGCTTCTCCACACCAGCTTTCCACTCTTCTTCCAGCTTTCCATCCAGCAAAATGTCTTTCCCAGGCCACTTCATTCTCTTCAAAGTCTCCTCGAGTTCGCGGGCAAACGCATTCTTCATCTGTTTCCAAAGCGTACGAGCCGTCCCATCTACGTGGTCAATGAGATGGGGAGCAGCATCCTCAGCGGCTGGCTGGGCTTCCTTGAGAGCAGCTACAAGGTCTTGGAGCCTTATGTACGGTCTCAAAGCAGCCTGCGGCGATACCTTAAAGTTACGTCTGACTTCCGAGCTTCAATGCAAGCCTCAGCCAGGGAAACATCAATGGGGTGGGGAGTCGAACCTTAGATCTTCGACTTCTGCGAGTAACTCCATATAGCCTTTGGCGACATCCAATCGGCGCAGATTATCCATGCTTGGATCAAAGCTTCGTACGGCATCATCACTCGTCTCGGATCGTGTAACGATGAGCAAACGTCGGTCGATATCAGCCTGCTGCTTTCGGAATTTCTCTGCTTGTCGTAATAGATCTGCGGCATGAGCAATGGAAGCCTTAGTCGCTTCAGAAAAAGCCTCTTCCGCATCTTTAAGCTAGCATTCCATGAGACTCAAAATCCGGACCAGAGTAGAAAGAAACCGACCTGTTGCCTGAGCAGGATTTGCTGATTGGTGACATTTTCTAAAAGAGCGTCTAAGCTCTCTAGGTCATTGCTGGTCTGTAGCTTATCATCCAGATAATCTTGCAACCGTAAGCTCTGTTCCTCGCCTAAGCTTCGAGATGCTAGGTCTGCCATTATTACTGTACGCCGAAATCGTTGGGATCGAGACTAAGCAGTGTTTACAGAGCTCAGACCAATCTTCAGGAACGAACCGGCGTTAATCTAAGGTAACCCCGAAACTCGTGCACGGGCCAAATGGAATGACGCGCTCCCAAGCTCTCCCTCGTTTCGTACAGAGTGCGCTGATTGTACGATGTCAACACCTACCAAGCGGCGGAAGACCGATGGGTACAAACCATCGCCGCAAACAATAGGAAGCCTAGATTTCTTCTTTGGGAAGCAGAAGGCGAGCGAGGATAATTCTAGCAACAACCCCGTCGATCCTCAGGCTCAGTCAAAGGACCAAGATGCCCACAAGGTGGAAAACCAGACATTGACGGATGAGGAGCTGGCTAGGAAGCTACAGCTTGAATGGGACCAGCAAGATAAATCACAGAGCGACAATGCTCATGACAGATTAAAAGATCCTTCATCGGATAGCGCATACCTTTCACAAGACAAGCACCTAAAGGAGCTCAATGACGGCGTCCTCAGCTATCGTGCTTCACCCTCAGGTACCACCCGTACCGCAGATAAATTAGGATCCCAAGCCGAGAATAAGGTTACTATTGGCCCAGAGAAGAAAGCTACTCTTTCCTTACAGTCAGCCGCCTCAGCCGAAGACGCTGTTTCTTTGACTGTTCCATTCGATGCGAACCCATTGACTTTTAATCCTGTTGAATACATTCCAGCGCTGAAAGAGTACTGGGCCAAAGAAGATGGCGATGCCTCTTATGGACTGCTTACCAGGTGCTTCATCTTGATCAACAGCACGCAAAGCCGGATAAAGATAGTTGATACTTTGGTGAACTTCCTTCGCATAATTATAGAAGGGAACCCTACAAGTCTATTGCCCGCGGTAAGTGGCTGCAAATCAAGTCTATCAAATCTTTGATGAACTCTTCTAAGGCTCAGTAGGTCTGGCTGGCAACCAATGCAATCTCTCCTCCTTATATATCCTTGGAGCTTGGTTTAGGCGGCTCGGCTATTTCTAAAGCATTAAAAAAGATGTGTGGACTAGACAGTGCGGGTCTAAAGGCTCTATACGATAGACATGGAGATGCTGGTGACGTTGCGTATGAGGCGAAGAAGCGGCAAAGCTTCACCCTTCGTAGGCCTAAGCCACTGTCTATCAAGGGCGTTTTCCACAGCCTCGTCAGAATCGCGAACAGCAAGGGAAATGGGAGTCAAGAGTTCAAACAAAGAATCGTGGAGAGACTACTTCAGGATGCTCAGGGTGCAGAGGAAAGTAGATACTTGGTTAGGACTTTGGTACAGCATCTGAGAATTGGTGCTGTCAAGACCACTATGCTCATTGCACTTTCACGGGCTTTCCAGCTCTCAAGGCCGTCAGACGCTACCTTTTACGTTAAACCACAGTCCGATCTCATCAATCTGAAAAAGGAACAATTGGCAGAAGTATACGCAAGGGGCGAAGAGCTAGTTAAAGCGTGTTTTGCGCGCCGACCCAACTATAATGATCTTGTTCCGTGTCTATTACAAGTTGGTATATCCGACGAACTTCTACTTCGATGTGGGCTTGCCTTGCATATACCTCTACGACCCATGCTAGGAAGCATTACCAGAGATCTCGGTGAAATGCTTACTAAGCTCCAGGGGCGTAATTTTAGTTGCGAGTACAAGTATGATGGACAACGGGCTCAAGTGCACTGTGACGAAGAAGGTAGAGTATCAATCTTTTCCAGGCATCTTGAAGTCATGACCGACAAATATCCTGATCTTGTTGCCCTGGTGCCAAGAATACGTGGCGAGAGTGTCAGCAGCTTCATACTCGAGGGTGAAGTTGTTGCTGTAGATCAAGAAACGGGAGATCTAAAGGCCTTTCAGACCCTAACTAACAGGGCCAAGAAGGACGTTGCCCTGGAATCGATCAAAGTTAATGTCTGCCTGTTTTCTTTTGACTTAATGTATTTGAATGGAGAAGAACTGCTTGACAGATCATTTCGTGAACGGAGAGAGCTTCTGCGAAGTCTTTTGGTGGAAGTACCCAATCAATTCACGTGGGTAAAAAACATTGACGCCACTTCGTCCGATTCAGAAACCGTACTTGAATTTTTCAAAAGCGCTACAGACATCAAATGCGAAGGCATCATGGTGAAAGTACTTGACAATATCCCGAACCCTGCTCTCCCTTCAACCCTTAATGACGATCAAACCTTCGATGAAACCCCTACTCTCCTTCCACTAAAACCCGGCAAGAGAAGCAAGTCGAAGGCTTCAGCAAGTGAAAAGGCCGAAGAAAAAGAAAAGGGCTCTCTGGGGTCGCGCCGCAAAGCCCTTTTAGCAACTTACGAACCTGATAAACGGCTGGATTCGTGGCTCAAGGTTAAAAAAGATTACAATACCTCAGCCGATACAATAGATTTAATTCCAATAGCCGCCTGGCATGGATCTGGTAGAAAAGCCAAATGGTGGTCACCGATACTTTTGGCGATACGCAATCCTGAAACAGGATCTCTTGAGGCTGTCACCAAATGTATCAGTGGTTTCACGGATAAGTTCTATCAAGCCAACAAGGAGAAATACGAAGAAGGAAGTGAAAACGTTATTGCTCGACCAAGCTATGTTGAATACAATGGACATCCGGATGTGTGGTTTGAACCGCAAGAAGTTTGGGAAATGGCTTTTGCGGATATTACGATGAGTCCAACATATCTGGCCGCGCTGGGACTAGTTAGTGGAGAGCGCGGTTTGAGCATGAGGTTTCCTAGATTCTTGAAAGCAAGAGAAGATAAGAGTATTGACGAAGCGAGTACATCAGATTTCTTAGCTGAACTTTGGAGAAAGCAAGAAGCCAAGGTCAAGCCTGGAAATTCAATCAAAAGCAAGGCGGATGAACTAGGTGAAGGCGAAGGTGAAGGCGAAGGCGAAGTTGAAGGGGAAGGCGAAGGTGAAGGGGAAGGCGAAGGCGAGGATGAAGATGATTGAAAATGTTCCAAAGCCTTCTTTGGAGTATACTCTGTTACAGCCATATCTCCCGGTATTCAAAACATCATGATCATGTCCGCATTAGCATTAGGTGCAAACAGCCGTGAATCACAATACCTTAGGAATGGGACAAAAACATTCTCATCAGAGCTGTTGTCAGTTGTCAGTCGTCGGTGTTGTTAGCTTGAGCCGTTCGAGTAAGCGTAACCGTATCCGATGCAGAGTATGTGATTGGCTGTCATCTACTGCCAGGCCCTAGTTCCAAATACAGTTAGTACCAGAACTTGAGGTCGACTTCGATTATTACTGGCACGACTACACCATCCCACCCCTCCTCTCCATTTACGAAGCTCTGGTCCTGTGGTTGAGTACTATTGCCGACGTCCACCATACAATCCCCCTCCGCTACACGTTCGCATGACGAAGGATCGCTCAAACTACTGTACGAGCGCCATTGGTCCTTGATTGTCTCGTCATTCGTAAACCACCGCGCGGGGCGCAAAGCTTTCGCATATAGTGTGCTTAGCTTGCCAGAGGAGATTTCCCACGTTGTACTCTTGGATTAGTCCGCCATACTTGGCGGTTGGTTCACTGGAAGACGTCAAGAAGGTCAAAATATCAATGAGTACTTGGACTTACCTGGGAATGTTAGGCTAGGCGACCACTGTCAAGAAGCAGTGCAGTTGGTGGACCATGTTCATTGGGTTCCAACTCCAGGAGATAGACAGTCTGATCTCAAATTGCCTGGCGTTCTCGGGGGAGCGCCTTCCGTAAGAACCACGATGGACCAGCCCAATGTCGGCAACATTAATGGATACTATGATAGGCAGTATTCAACAGAGGATCTGCAAAGAGTGGCAGACATAAACAACCACGAGGCAATCATGGGCATGATGGGTCCAAATGGCATGGATGCTTCCGGCATGATTGGGGGTCAGACGCTTGATGAAATCATCAGCCAGAACAATAAAGAGATGCTGCGGCGGAGGAGCTTCCACCAGTCACAGCCCTATGGGCCTGAAAGAAGTTCCCAAGACCGCGACCCGCGAAGGTCATCGATGTTGGAATTCGGTCCGGGTGGTAATAGTGAACTAGACGGCTTCCAATTTGATCCTTCTACAGTTACCACATCTGCACCTATTCACAATATAGCGCAGCGGAGGCTTAATAGTCAAAGAGCAAGAAGAAGAGCTTCGGGTGAAAACCTGGCCTTGAACACTCACTTCCAAGCCATTCCAGCAAACTACAGCCCTATACCATCTTCGTCCCCATACCAACAACAACCTCTTAATCCTCCTGACTCTATGGCCATGGATATTTCCGGTGGTTACATGCCTAATAACATACTCATGGGAATGGAGTATTCTGCTGGCGGGCTGGACACTGACCAGAGTGGTGATGTCACGCCCATGAACATGTTCTCCCAGAACACTTATTCTCCTAATATAACTTCGTCGCCGCTGCAGCAGAACGTTGCCAACTCAGCAAGGGGCCCACCGCAAGATCCAGGAGGCGGGTCGGTGAATGTTCAAGATGAGCGAGAAATTCGGGACAAGGGTCCGAATTTGCAAATGTCAGATCAGATGCAAAACTTGCAGGTCGATCTCGTGCAGTCTTCCATCCCGATGGCGAATCCAGCACCTTCTGATCAATTACAAGGGCTTTCGAACTTCGATGCGCCTCCTAAGCTTCAACAAAGCATTGATCTCGACACTTCGGCGACCACGGACGAGGCGCAACAGTCGGTGGTACCCCAGTACCGAAACGCCTATTCATCTAGCGGATTCGATATGCTAGGTGTCCTGATGTGTGTAGCCACGAGGCCCAAGCCGCAAATCAACATTGGCGCTGTAGATATGTCTTGTGCTTTCGTGGTCTGTGATGTCACCCAGCATGATCTGCCTATCGTGTACTGCTCAGACATCTTCGAACGTCTTACGGGCTATACCAAACACGAAATTCTAGGCAGAAACTGTCGCTTTCTTCAAGCCCCCGACGGCAAAATCCAGGCAGGCACCAAGCGGAAATACGTTGACGACCAGTCGGTTCTACGCATCAAAAACACAATCAACCAACGCCAGGAGATGCAAATCAGCTTAATCAACTACCGAAAAGGGGGTCAGCCTTTTATGAATCTCCTTACCATGATACCCATCACCTGGGACTCTGACGAAATAAAGTACTACGTTGGATTTCAAGTCGATCTAGTAGAGCAGCCGACTTCGATTACTAACAAAAACCCCGATGGATCATATACTATTAATTACCAACGAGGACTGCTCCCAAGATACGTGTTGCCAGAGAACAATAGCAAGCCAAATACCGAGTTAGGCCAAATGGTTGGTCGAGACGAGGTTTCAACAGTCCTTAGCACCATTGGCACCGGGGAGTCTGAGCTCTCGAAGCGGATCTGGGACAAAGTGCTACTCGAAAACACCGACGATGTTGTCCATGTATTGTCATTAAAAGGTATCTTTCAATATCTATCACCGTCAAGTCGAAAGGTACTCGAATATGATCCCAGCGAACTCGTCGGCACAGCACTTTCCTCTGTGTGCCATCCAAGCGATATCGTCCCAGTGACGCGAGAACTCAAAGACACATCAACTGGTGCGGCTGTCAACGTTGCGTTTAGGATTCGCCGAAAGCACAGCGGCTACACATGGTTTGAAAGCCACGGTTCACTTCACCTGGAGCAAGGAAAAGGCCGAAAGTGTATCATTATGGTTGGACGAGAACGGCCTGTTTATGCTTTGGCCCGCAACGAGATTGTGTCTGTTGGTGGCATCGGTGAAAGCGAATTATGGACCAAAATGTCCACATCAGGAATGTTCCTATTCGTTTCTTCGAACGTGCGCAGTCTTCTCGATCGGCAGCCCGAGGACCTAGAAGGCACGAGTGCCCAAGCATTGATGCGGCCTGAATCCAAAGTCGAATTTGGGCGGATGCTTGAGCTTGCGCGGACAGGTGTTCGAGCAACCTTTAAGCATGACGTACAAAACAAGCGGGGTCAAACCCTTCAGGCTCGGACGACAGTTTACCCTGGCGATGCATGCGAAGGACAGAAACCAACATTCTTAGTAGGGCAGACACGGTTGCTGAAGCTATCGCGAAGCTCAAACGCCAACAAGCAAGGAACAGGCGTGCCACCCAAGGCCGATCAAAAGGTTACTAGTCCTGCATCATCCTCTAGTGCTATATCTAGCAGCGCCCGCACGCCGATGTCGGCTTCATCGAATGTATATGGCGATCAGGTCACTACGCAAGCAGGCGGCAACGGTCTTGCCATTGGCCGTCAACACGAAGCCCTGGCGTCTGATGAGAATGTTTTTGATGAACTCAAGACGACCCGGAGCACCAGCTGGCAGTTTGAGCTTCGTCAAATGGAAAAGCGTAACCGACTACTCGCCGAAGAGCTGCAGAGCTTGCTGTCCAACAAAAAGAAGCGCAAGCGGAGGAACGGAGCGGGTCATATGCAGAAGGACTGCGCTAATTGCCACACGCGGGTTACGCCGGAGTGGAGACGCGGACCGAGTGGGAACCGAGATTTATGCAACAGTTGCGGTCTGAGATGGGCTAAAGAGGTATGCGAGTGCAATGCATTATTCACCCATTGTATCTATTTATATCTTGGTTTATATTATACATCTCGCTCACTTGCTACATTATTACAGAACGGTAGAGTCTCTCCTCGGACGTCGAACCACAGCGACAAGCAGTCTGGCTCGCCAGCTCGGCCCACTGCCATTGCAGCCGTCGAGTGTCGCGTGCTTCCCAACGCGCTGCCATCAGCGGACAGTCGGTCACCACAAGACGTCAACGCCGATTCTCATGCGGCGAAGATGGCGCGGATGGAGGCGGCTGCATCTCGAGGGTATGGTGGCGGTATTCCGGCCAAGATCGAGGAAGGTGTAGTGCTCCAGACAGGGGGCGGCGGGCCAGCTCCGAGGTGACGTTGGTGAAAAGAGGCATAGCGGGGAACTGTTTCAAGTCCAGATCTCTGGACAGTCATGCTGCTTTATATCTATACCATTCTGTACTGAGCGATTTGATTTTTCGAATTCCCCCAATTTCTCCAACCAAGCCTTGGCGTTTGCTGGTTGTAGGAAAGTTTTAGCTTCTCTACTACGCTGGCTGGGACGGGGCATTGGAACCTGTTGATAAGTGTTTTGAGGTTGAGAAGCCTGGCGAAATGATTTCTTTTGGGGGGCAAGGCGCTAGAGAGTTGTTCTCCCAGACTTAAGGTCTGTTTTTCGGGGTTGGGCTTGAGATGATGGTATAGCAGTAGTTAATCACTTGCATCAATGCGTGTACAATGGTAGTGGGCAACTTGAACAAAGGCTTGATGTATCAGGTCTATGAAGCAATCCCCAAACAACAAGTATCAGGACTTAGATCTGTCCCCTGGTTGCAGGACGTTATTAAATCTCCATCCTCCTCTCTGACGCCCAAAATCGCCTAGTGCCAGCGGACGGTAGGATTCTCCGTCATCCGTTCAACCAGGGCGAACGTTAAATACAATACAATACAAGCGGCACAGTTACAACTACTTCTTTCCACCCATTTTCCCTATGCTGCTCACCTCAATTCTCACGACTGAGACCATAGATTCCACTCTCACACTTTTCACTCCTGTTCGCCCCTCATGTGCACCGTTTGAGTCACATCTGGAACCCGAAGGAAGGGATCAGGTTTGAGTGGAACGGTTGTTGTGCGAATAGGATTAATTCATTAATTTTGGGGAATGCAAGTTAGCGAGGGTGGAACAATTTGGGTCAGGTGCATGTGTGTGTGTTGTTAGTCAGGGGCTTGGGTATCTTGGGATGTTGTATGGGTCTGAATAAGTATTCGGGGGAGTCTGTGAAAGTCTGATAGATTGTTGATGAGTTTTGTTTGAGATTGAATATTAAGGCGTGTGTATACAACTATACAGGATTTACTGTTGGAACTCGGAAGACACCGCAGCAGAAACATATCTTGGTGATAAGATTTCCGCCATCCTCGCCATTGACTAAGCTGCTGTATGTCAAAGTAATCCCTCGGGACTCCTGTGCAGGAATATCAGTACAATTCTCCAGGGGAAAGAATCCAAAATTCGAGGAAATCAACGATTCGAGCCACGGTGCATACAGAGATCGTAGCGCTTGACGCGCGATTGTGGTGACGATGGAGGACGAGAATCGTATATCAATAACAATATGTGGGGACGGTGGCTGTGGTCTGTCTCCTCGAGAAGTCCATAGGCAGCACCACGAGCTTCCAATTGACATGGACCACCACGAACAGGCAAATCGTCCATTACTTTACGACTTGTCAGAAGTCAATGGACACATGAGTACGAGTCAATCCCCTCGCCCTTGCCAATCACCCATCACTAACATCCTCCCCCTTAAAAGATACGACCCCACCATAGGTACCTTTCCCCCATCCCTTCACGAACCCACGCGCACCACATCTAACCCCACGACACCCACCACCAGAGGACTCCTACTCCGTCACCCGCACCATCGACGGCCAACCCTACTTCCTCTCCCTCACCGACACCGCCGGCCAGGAAGAATACCGCGGCCTCTGGGCCGCCTCGAACCTCCGCTCCGACGCCTTCCTCCTCGTCTACGACATCACGTCCGCCTCCTCTCTAGACAACCTCGAGCACTTTCTGCAAATGGTCGACATGGAGTGCGACCACCGCGCGGACTCGGGCGCCGTGCAGGCGGTCAAGATCGTGGCGGGGAATAAATGTGATTTGAAAGAGGGACGGGTGGTGTCGAGCAGGCAGGGGCTGGAGTGGGCGAGGGCGAGGGGGTGTGGGTTTATGGAGACGAGTGCGAGGGAGATGGTTAATATTGAGGAGACTTTTGCTTGTATGTCGCCTATTTGTGTTTTTCCCCCACCTCTTATTTAACCCCCATCCTCCCCCACCCTCCACGCCCCTTCCCCTCCACACCCCCTCCCCCACAGCTAACCCCACACAGTAATCGTCCGCCGCGTCACCGCCGCCCGCCGCGCCCACGCCTCTGCCCACCAAAACCCCCACCCCAACCCCCGCCACCAACGCACAAACCCCCTCCTCAGCCACGCTCTCGCGACTTCTAGGACCGAACCTTTGACGCCGCTGAATGAGAAGGAAAGGGATGAGGTGGAGTTTGGTGAGAGGGTGGGCGCGAGAAGGGGAGGAGGGGGGTTTTGGGGGAGGTTGAGGTGTTGGTGATGGTGTGAGGGTTTGGGAGGTGTGGGGGTTAGGAGAAGGGGCGTGGAATGGGAGAGGGGGGTTGGAAGATAGCGTAACCGGCGTAACTCACGTCTTTTATCGGGGATAATTCCCGCTTGTTTACGGTTTAATCCGAGCCTCAGGAGTTCGAGCGAACAAACTCTTGCTGTTCAGCCTGCGGGATCCGTTTCGGCTCCATCTGACATGGTGGATATATTAGCTAATGTCTTAATCCTGCGGTGGTGTGCCCCTTGAAGATCTGAACGTTTGAGGGTGTGTGTGTGTATGTATATATATTGTATATATATGTATGGGTTTACATGGAGGTAGTAGGGATTAGGTTGGGGGGGGGGGGGATTACAAGATCAAGATCCCCTCGATTCGGGCATCCCCACCACCACTATCACTATACCACAGTAGATAACAAACGATGCAACAAATACTACAAACCGGCAGCCCAAAAACTCTCACAACCAACCAAAAATTTTCTCACTTTCATTCCCTCTCCTCTCCTCTCCTCTCCTCTCCTCTCCCAACCTCTCCCAACCTCTCCCAACCACCCCCCCCTGCACCAACATGACCCTCCCCCGCGCCTTTTGTTTCCCGTTCGTTTTGCCCTTTCGCTGCATGATTTGGCCGCTGGAAATATTGAAGTGGGGGGAGGGATTTGCATGTTGCAGACTATTTGCACTGCCTCAAGGGAGAGGAGGGGGAAAGTAGATAAAGAGAGGGATGAGATAAGAGGTGAGTGAAGAGAGTGGAAAAAGACGGGGGGGTGGTTTGTACCAAGTCAGCTTTTTGGCATGAGGATGTAGGTTAGGTGATGGGAAGGTTTGAGGTAGCAAGCGATGTTCGTATGATAGAAAGATGAAGTGGTATTAACGGCGTGAGCGAGCAAGCGGACAAAGTGAGTCAGTGATGCGCTGTGCTGGTGGAAGTTGATCATGCGTGAGCGGATTTACGACAGAACAGTACACCTATCAACACGGATAGACGTGTATTTTGACTCCGAAGGAAATTCATGTGCTAGGAGATCTAGGAGCTAGATTTGGTTAAGCCACTGCGCTCCTCTATAACATATATGCTCACCGAGGATGCGCCCTGCAAGTCATGAAACCATGGTAACCAGCAATCGCTCGATTATCCTGAGAAAAATCAAAAACTCATCTTTCCCGGCATCAGGTGATTGCTTTTCTTGAATACGCACAGCATCTCTTTTTGTTTCCGCTGCCCATGGGGGTAATGTACCTCGTTTACCTCCTTCCGCCGACATCAACGCTGCTGCTTCTCCCTAGGCTGACGCTACTGCTCCTCCTCCGCTGCCGCCTCCTCTCCTCTGGATCTTGAGGATGCAAACCGCCGGCTTTGGCGAATAGATTCAAGATATCGGTCAAGCTAACGACTCCTGACAATCTCCCGCTCATATGCGCACCAGGGAGGGCGGACGCGGACACTGAGGGAGTGCCGGCAAGGGGAAGAAAGGGAGGAGAGGTTTGTGGGAGGGTCGGGGCTTGGTGAGTGGGATGCAGAACTGGAGGTGTGTGGAGAACCGGGACGGCAGACTGAGGGAGAGGG
>JAABUO010006129.1_pt1 | contig 13917 bp, 2 predicted proteins | sample 5559291 | NCBI WGS metagenome assembly JAABUO01 (sample SAMN10711878, study PRJNA513372) | rock metagenome | isolation source: Antarctica rocks | place: Antarctica: Victoria Land, Finger Mt sud | reverse complement strand
ACTTGTTAGCCGTAATTAAATTAAATAGTAAAAAGACATATAAAGACGACGAAAGTAATATTAAAATTTAAAATCTTTCGTAAAAGTTTTAAGACGAAAGAGTAATCTGAAATGAAAGCTTTTATAATGTTTATTAAAAGTTAAGTAGTGTTAATCATATTATTATTAAATAGCTTAACAGGCTTTAACGTTACGAAGACATTATTAAAAATCACTTCATTAATTTTAAAACTGTAAGATGAAGAAGAGAAAAAAGATAAGAACATTAAGAACTTTTAATATGCTTAAAAGCTCAGATAATGTGTTTTGCTTCATTAATAAATTTATAAGATTAAGATCTTTGTTTACGAAATTTGTAATAAAGATTTTAAGTTTAACGTTAACAAATTTATTAATACGTTAAAGATTAACATTCGTAATTCAAAAAATAAGCTAATAACAAGTAGTGTAAAACAAGTACATAGAAAAGAGCGAAGATGAATGTTAATAATTCGCTGCGCGATTATAAGAATAAATAATATATCATAAAAATAATGAAACGTTAAGTCGTATAATACGTATAAATTTAAAGTATAAAGATTATTATAAATTTTATTATTACTAAAAGATAATCGAGAATATTATAGCTTCATTACAAGTAAACCTTTCGTCATACATTTTAATAATATGATCTTCATATATGAAAAGATCTTCATTATAATTAACACAAAGTTTTCTTTCTTTCGTAAAGCTCGTAAAATATTAATAATATCTTTTAAATTAGTTAATGCTGCCGTAAGAAATGTAAAGAGCTGTGTAAACTCGTAACGTTTAAATTAACGAAAATTTTTATAACTTTATTCGTTTTCAGATCGATTACTTATATAAAGAATTACGAAAGTTTAATTTAAGATAAAGATAATTAACGAATGAGCTCTTTAAAATTTAATAGCTAATATTTACGAAGAGTTCATTAAATATTACGCGAGTCGAGAAACGATCTGAAAAAAAATTTAAATTTAAAAACGATTCATAACTCAGTCTGCACTCGTCGTATCTTATTATGTTTATCGAAACATTCGAGCGACTTAAAAAGTCTTTTTTTAAACAATATTTAATAATAATAGCGCTTAAAGATTTACACGTGAAAAACGACTTAATTACGAGTATAGATTTCGACATTTTAATTAACGAAGAAGATTTTATCGTTAATAATAATTAAAAGATATACTTTAATAAAGACGATAAAGATATAATAATGTTTCTAATTCTTAATTTAATGAGCGTACAGTTCGTTTAAAATGCGCAAGAATGAGTCTTAAACGTTAAATTAAGTTTAAGATGAAATTAATTTATACATTATATTTAACTTCGATTACAGCTTAACATTTAATTTTCGTATACATGTTATGTTTTTTAATGCTTCACGATATTTCTTAATGTCTCGACGTTGTAAAGCATAAATTTTATACTCGAAACTAAATTTAACTTCTTAAATTTTATTCGTGAGTTAAATACGTAAAAAGTATTCTCTGTTATTAATAATATTATAATTCGTAATAATTCTTATAGCGATAATTTTAAGTTCGAGGCTTAAAATTTCATCGAAGAATTAAGATCGTGAAAAGTATGTTCTGTTAAAAATATTATAGTCTGCGTTAAATTTCATAACGATATTGTTAATTTCGAGTCGAAAGTTAACGTCTTATAGTATTTAAATATGTTCGTGTTTTAACGAAGCGCAAATAGTACGATCAGAGATGTTTTAAATGAGCTTCTTAAATTTTAACATAATAGTTTAATTTTATAAGTCGAAAAAAGTGTTACGTAACGCTTTTAACATGTAAACGTTAATAAAGTAGCTTAATTATTTATTAATAATTTAAACAAATCGAGTAATTTCTTATTAAAAGCTTTAACAAGTTTAAACGTCGAAAACGATATCTTTAACAAATAATCTGTTACGATAAAGAACGAAGAATTAAGAACGCGAAGTTCTTTCTTAACTTACAGTAAATTTTGAGCTAAAACGCGTTTTGGCTTAGAATTATTACAACACGTTAAGCGCGATTACGAGTAAAATATCGCAATAGCAACATCAGAAAGTCTTCGTTAATCAGTCATTAAAAAATTAAAATATTTTTTCATTTAGTTAGCGATTCATTAAGCTAGCGATATAAGAGATTTCGTTACGATCTGCCTCTATTTAAATGAATTATAATTATTAGTACTTTAAAGACGCGACATATAAAATGCGATAATTATAACATAAAACGACGTTTAAGATTACAAATCGTTAGTATGTAATCTTCGTCACACAGTTTCTTATTCATTAAAATTTATTCGTTATCTTAATTCTTTTTAATATAAGTAAAGATACAGAGCATAATCTTATTAATAAGCACTTTTTAAGATTAACGCATACATTTTCATCTTTCATACACGTTATTCTTAATGCAAAGTGTAAAATTAAAAGACAAAAGAATTAATATTATAAACAAGTAAGAGCGTTTATTTACTTTCACGTTACTGCTTAAAATAGCAGGCTATAAAATTAAGCGAAGAGCTACTGACTTATTTCGTGAACTTAAAGCTCTTTAGTAATAATTATTAACACGTCTCGATTCATACTTCTTTTCATGTATTTCTTCGCTTAAATTATTATATTAAACGATGCATTAACAAAGATAAAGTACGAGCTGTAAGTTCGTAATGTATAAGAGACTGTTGTCTCTTTGTCTTACGAATTATTAATTAATTATGTATTCTTTGCGCGATCATTTCTGCTGCATCTTAATCGCATACTTCTTTGCTTCGTTAACTTTAAATTTACTCGATCGTATCTTTTATTAGTTAGTTTCTTTATCTTTATTCTGTTAAGAAACAGTACTTAAGCTATCTTCATTAAAGAGTTTAATCTCATATATTCTTACTTAATTACTTTATTAAGCAGCTCGAGTTTAAAACTAACTACAGGTTATAATACGAAGTTAATGTATATGTTAATGATTATAATTCAGTTTTTATATAAATTACGCTTAATTAAATAATGAATTACATTCTGTAATATAATTTTTTAAGATTACATCTTTTACGCGCAAGTAAATAAGATTCTTAGTTCATTTATTTAACTGCAAGCTAATTATTTTATCTTATAAATAATAAGAATAACATAAATTAAATAGTATATAATACGAGAAATATTTTCTTTTAATATTTAAGTAACGATGAAGATGCATAAGCACGTTAAAAATGTCTTTAACTTAATCGTAAACATCTTAAACAAATACGAGTTAAGATGATTTAACTAATTAAAGCTTAAAGTAATTTTAAATACAAAAAACGTAATAGATTAAACGACTTAAGAAGAACTTAAAAGAAAGATCGAAAGACTCATATCGAAATCTTTTTAACGAATCTTTTTTCTTACTTCTTCGCATGATATGTTTTATTATTATAAGATTTAAATAATTTACTAAACTTGCTAAGTAATTAATTAAACGAGACGCGATCATTTACGATTTTAAGTTATTCTTTAACGATCTTATACTTAAATTAATGTTTAGCGAGAAATATATAATGAAAATTAATCTTAATGTTATAACTCAGTTATTTAAAAGTAATAAATTAAACGTTTTAAGCGCGACTTACAACTCTTCTTTATTAATTATTTCTTTTAATTAATAAATATTTAAGATTAATGTTAATAATATGTTTAATTAAAGAATAAAAGCTTACTTCTTTTCGTATAAAGTAAGGTTAAAATAGCGAGCTTTTTACTAGTTAATTCTTATTTCTTACACGAAGACGTTTACTTTACGCGCAAACAGTCGCAAGATTTAAGAATTATTTTTAATATTCGTTATGAAAAAGTAAAAAGAAACATTTAACTCATCTTCTTTAATTATAAATGAAGAGATCTGTAAGAAATTAAAATACAATTTAAAACGCTTTCTTATATTCACATTAAGCACAGAGTTTAATAAGTGTCGCTTAAAGTAATACTTAAAATGAGAAAAAGATACGAAATAATTTAAATTCGAAAGCAGTAAAGAAAAATGAAGAAGATATTACAGAATATAAAAAGAAAGTAGCAGAAAAAGAAGATAATCGCGAAGTAAACAACATTAAAGATAAAAAAATAAATTAAGCATTACGATAACTCGAAATGAAATAAAAGTTTCTCGCTAAGACTCTTATGAAAACAGACTCAGAAACTTATTAAGATGCGATTTATTAAATAATAATAAGAAAAAACGATTATTTTTACTTTTACTTCAGATTAAATCGTCTTCGAATCGAATAATTTTCGCTATGATTTTAAGTTTCTGAACATATTAAAAGATTATTATATATGTTTAAAATTTTAAAAATTTTAACCTTATACAAGTACGATTACGAAACAGTTAATGATTATTTAATAAGTAATTAATTTACTATTTAAAAGTCTCACGTAATTAAAATAAAAATGATAGCTTTAAGTATATTAACATTAAATTTTTATGTTATCATTAATAAACGATTAAAGATGCAGTCTTTTATAATAATTTGTTAAGCTTTTTAACTTTTATAAAAAAGTCTTAATGCTTTTAAAAACAATGAGATAAAGAAACTTAATGTTAAGATAAACGAGAATCGTTCGAGTTCTTTTAATAGCTAATATAATCGAACTTTTATATACTAATACATATGTTTAATCGTTACGAATTATACTAATACAGAGTAAAAAATAATATAATAATAGCTTTTATAAACTCTTTAAAGAATAATTATATAGCTTTAATGATTTTTAATATTATTATTTAAACGACTTATTTAAAAACTTTATGTAATCTTTCGAGTTGCATCGTTTTTTATTAAAAAATAATTTCTTTAATTAAGTTAATGCGTGCTTATTAATTTATCGTAATTCTCGATTAAGAGATTATTATTTTTTATATATAAATTAACATTTATTAATATAAAACGAATTATTCTTTTATATTTATTTTAAGAAATATAATATAATTTAAGTAATTATATCTGTATTTTAATTATCTGTTAAGAAGTAATTATATATAAAATATGTAATATCTTTAATAAGATAATTAATAAGTTATTTGTTAGTTTAAGACTTGTACTTATTACGACTAATTTACTTATGTTTAATAATCTTTTCTTAAGAGAAATTAAGATTAACTTTATAAACATTACGAGAATATTAATTGTATAAATGATAAAGATATTAAAAGGATAGAGCGAACAGTATAACATATGATGAAATCTCTCTTAATTGTAAAGAGAATTTACAGACTGCTTTATTTATATACTATTATACATGGCTGAGCCGCGGCTAGCGATCTTATTCCTGACGCTAGTTTACAAAGAGCTGCTAGAAACGAGCCTGTTATCGCATTTCTTAACACTCTCATTTAATGTCTGCGAGTTTCTTAACTTTTATTGCTTTTCAGTCTTAATTATTTAATGAATCTCTTAAAGTTTTGTTAAGATAATGACTTAATTAATCTGTTTATTATTATATCTTAATTAAAAACGAAGTTCACTGAGATCTGATTCTTCTTATGTAAATCTTAAATGTGATGATAAGCGACATTAATGTGCTTTAATCTTTCGTGAATGTGAGCATTTTTAATTAACATAAAAGATGCTTAATTATCTTCTCTAAGCTGTGTAAGTAAGACGAATTAATGAGTAATCTTCTTAAGAATATTCACGCGACTATGACTAACGCTTAAGTACTTTATTAAATTCATGTTCTTAAGCACTTAATTAATTTATAAACCTTTCTTAACGCAGATTAATAAAGTTATATACTCTATCTTAATGATTAATGTAATAACGAACTTCTACTTTTAACTTATTTAAAAGACTGATTCTTCATTAAGTATGTAAATGTAAGCGAGAATCGACTTGCGATTTAGTCTGTTTAAGACGTAATCTGAGTCAGAGTATTTTACTAGCTTCATGCTTTCATTAACTTCGTACGTAATGTTTAAATTAATAATGAAACGAACGTATCGTATTAACTTTTTTAAAGCGTGTTCATGATGTTCTGCAGAATCGATGAGACTTTTAATGACTTATTAATACTTATGCTAATTAATTCTTACGTCTTCGAGTTTAGCTGAGCGAAGAACGTTATATTCATTCATTAAAAGATCTGTTACTCTGTGTTTATCTTGCCTCATGTTAAGTCTTTCGAGAACGTTATGAAGATAGTAAGTTTAGTTCATTCGTAAGGTTCGTGCCTTTCTGTTGCGAGTGATTTAAATGTTAAAAATCTTCTTCATTTCCCTCAGATTCTTAACTTTAAAAACACGTTAAAACTCATGCTTAAATCATTTAATGTTGCTTAATGATTTAAAGACGATGATTATGTCGTTAACGTATAATAATAACATGATTTCTTTTAATTTATGAATTAAAAAACATGAGTCTGTAACGCATTAAGCGAAGTCGAGTTCAGACAGCGCTGTTACACAGCGATCATGTTAATCTCTTACAGCTTGCTTAAGATCGTAAAGACTTTAAAGAACTCTTAAAGTATAATCGAGTCTGACTTTTACTTCTGACGAAGAGAACATGTAAATGATTTTCTTAAGAAACGACTCAGTAAACGCATTATTTACATCGATTTAATAAAGTTCGAGATTCTTTATTATCGCAATAATTAAAAAGACTCGCAGAGTGTTAAACTTAACGATTAACGCGAAAGTATTCTTATAATTAACTTTATGTATTTAAAAGAAATCTCTGATTATCAGTCTTATTTTCAGTTTATTAAGAAAACCGTTAACGTGCATCTTTAACTTAAAGACTCATTTGCTTGTTACGATGTTAGTCTTTTTAAGCGACACTTCTTCTTGTTAAATTTTATTAACGACTAGCGTTACAAGTTCTGCGTTAATCGCTTCTTTTTAAAGTTCTTCTTAAACTGAGTTTTATACTGCGTCTTTGTAAGTGTTCGACGTAAAAATTCTTATTGCTTTAAAAAAATCAGATTCATTAACGTTAAATAATACTTATGACATGCTTACGTTAAAATCGCTTTCATCGTCGTTAACTTTTTCTGTGACGAATTAGACTGTCATAGCTCGCGAGATCTTAAATGCGCGTTCTTTTAATTATTAATCTTCGCTGTCTCTTTTTCTCTTTAAGATGACTACATGCAGAAATGTTTAAGCTGCTGACTTAAACATGCTTAATGCGAAGATTTCTTAAGTAACTTAAGCATTCGTGTAAATTTCGCGCTCGTTTAACGTTTATAACGTGACTTTAAATAGCGTATTTAAGTTAATCGCGATAATCTTTAATGTATTAATTAATTCGAATGAAACGTTAATCATGAAAGAGTTAAATTCTGAAACGTTATTCTTAAGTGATTTTTTTACAAATCTTCGCTCTGAAAGAACGTTAAATGTTTATTTACGAAGTCGCAAGTTTATGTCTTCATTCTTTTTATCTTTAGCGAACTTAACAGCGTGACTCTTAATGACTCGACAGAGATCTGAGACTCAGAAACGATATTGCTTATTAATGTTTTTCACATATTTCATGAAAACGTCGAATCTATCTCTGTTCATGAATTTATCTCGTCTTTTTTTAACTAACAGTAACTTAAGATTAACGTGAGAGTAGCATTTGCATCTTTACACTCGTACATGATTAATTAAGAGCTTAATCTTAATGAATGTCTTCTTCGACGTCGTAAAAGCTTCGTTAATTAAAAGTCTCGTAATAATTCTGTTTCGCAGATAAATATCTGTCTTCGTAGCTTCTGTTTAAAACTTAATAAGAAGTTTAGCATTCTTAATCATGACTCGCATCGAGTTTTCTGTAATGCGTATGATTCTTTCGACTACTTCATTTTAAATTAACATGTGTGAAACAGTATATTAAGAAGTAATGCTAATTAATGAGCATTAGTTATTTAAGATGACTTTAAGTTTCGTGACGTTATCGCTGCGTACTGAAAGAAGTTTAACGTCGCTGTAAAGTTTTACGCCGAGTTTTTATTTTCGTAAAGCATTTAATGCATCGAATCGTTATTTTAAAGAAATACATTAAGTCTTTCTGAAGTGATTATTAATTATCTTTAAAAAGTACGACTCGTTATTAAGAAACGATGATAGTAATTTACAGATGTTTATAAAAATGAAAGTTAAAATACTTGTCTTTTAATCGCTAACATTATGTCCTCGTTTATTAATGAACTTAATGAGCGCACATACTTTACACACATTCTCGTGATTATCGTTAATGAGAATAAATTTTTTCAGAGTAATGATTTTATAAAGTTAACGAAACTTTATCGATTCGAGATGAGCAAAACGATAATGTTACAGCTTGTATAACTTAAGACTCTTGTTATTTACGAAATTAAGTTAATCGTAATTAACTTTAATCTCGTTCTTATAATAAATCACGTTAATGTAAGACGTAGAATGATTTAAATTCGTTAAATCATTAAGATTCATTAAACTATGCATCGCTAAAAATGTTAATGAGACATCACGCTGTATAACTAATAATAATGCGAATTCATTAAGACCGTTTATAATTTTCTTTACTATGTAAACGCCTCCGCATTCTTAAGCCTTAATCATTTATTTCTCTCGCTTGTCGTGCATATACAGATCTTTGTTATTAAAGCTTTCTTATAGATTTTTCTTACACATTCTTCTTTCAGAGAGAAGATTAATCTCGAGCTTAAAAACGTGAAGAATAGAAAATAACTTAACTGAGTTTTCGTGACGATCTCGCATAATTGCTGTATTATAATAATTAACATATAATTTCTCTTTTTTAACTTTAATGATGCGTCTCTTAATGCGAATTAAAGAGTTATTAAAAGATTGAAATTAATTAATCATGTGTAAAGAGACATTAAAATCTGTAACTAAGTCGAATTCAGAAATCTTACTAATAATGTTCTTTAACAGAGCTGTAATATTCTCGCTTTCGTCGTTCTCATCTTTATCGTCGTTAAAGACATCAGAGTCATCGCTTTTCGCGTTATAAGCTTTATGTTTCTTGTGCTTGCTCTTTAAAAGCTTAATAAGAATTTAAAAATCATTAACGTCTTTATGCTTTGTTTTATTCTTGTCTTTACGTTTCTTCACGAGCTTTTAAACTGTAAACAGATAAAAGTAATTAATTAAACGATGTTCGTCTTTACAGAGAAAGCATTTCAGAAGCCGTTACGAATGACGTTAACGAGATTAATTATTATTAAAGCTTAAAAGACTTTTACGACGATGATTAATTTTACGTTTATTTACTCGATCAGTGCGATCGCGTTCGTTTCTTCGCTTAACTTATAGCGCAGCCTCTGTTGTCTTTAATTGTGCTTTCTTCTTTTATAGCTTTTAAAGTCTTTTCTCGACGTTTAATTTGTTCTGCGCATTAATGACGTCTCGAATGACTATGTATTCATTTAACAGCGATTAAAGTAAGGCTTAAAAGCGACGTTCTGACTTAAATAAATCGCTCATGTTTTTTTATGTTACGACGATCTTTCGTGTTAACTTAACGAGATATGTTCATGTTTTTTTAATGAAGATATTCGTCGACATTTTATAATTAATGAAGTTCGTCAGATATTATCTCTCAGTGATTTATAGCTTTTCTTTATATTTATAGCTCAGAGCATCTTAAACCTTTTTCGCTAACGTTTTATTTACAGTGTGTTCTTAATCGTCGACGATGATGCAGATAATTAGTTAATAATAAGCTTTCGCGTTAATCTTTTAACTTTTAAAGCTTAAAGATTAAATTTCGCTAATAATATTAATGACGCTGTCGAGTATGTTCGAGTTAAACTTATCTTTAATAACGGATTATAAGTCTTTCTTAATGAGTTATCTTTTCATAAGAGAAAATCATTAATCGCAATTCTCGCGAGTAAGAATGAGAACAGATCGTCGTTTAATGAAGAAGTCGTCGAAGTTCATAACATGCGATGTAAACTCAGCTTATGTTAGAATCGTAAAATAAAATAAAGATATTAAATAAGTTAACGAGTGAAGTGAAAATAATTTAATCTCGTCAGTAATAATGAAAGTTTATGCGTTCTTCGACGCGATCGAGTGTATATGTGTTTATTTATTCGTTTCCTTAAGAACTCGTAGTAAACTGTCGTCTTAATGTGAGTACTTATTTATCTTCTCGTAAGATGCGTAGTAAGCTGTCGAATTTCACTGAACTTCTTTAAGTCAGTATACTTATTTATCTTCTCGTAAGACGCGTAGTAAGTGATTACTAATTGCTCGTTTAAATAAGTCTCGTATCGAGTTATTAAACATTAAATGCTTAAAGTGTTTCGATTTAATTACGTTAAAAGCCTCTTACTAACCGAGCTTATAATTTATTAAAAGGGTAGAGCGAACAGTATAACATATGATGAAATCTCTCTTAATTGTAAAGAGAATTTACAGGCTGCTCTATTTATATACTATTATACATGGCTGAGCCGCGGCTAGCGACCTTACCCCTGACGCTAGTTTACAAAGAGCTGCTAGAAACGAGCCTGTCACCGCACTTCTTAACAAAAGAAAAGATTAAATTTATTAAAAATCTTATTAGTTAATGTAACGAGACTGAACTTTAAGATTTAAAGAAAAGATTAAATTATTTATTATATAATTAAAAAGAATTCGTTCTTTACTTTTGTTAACGTTAGTGCAAGTTTTAATTAAATTTATAGCATAAATTATATTAATAATTATTAATCTTAACGTAAATAATAAATTTTAGCTTTTAGTTCTTTTAAATTAACGAAGTTAATTTAAGCGATTAAAACAAAGTTATAAAGAGCGAGCTTTAAGTTATTATTAAATTATTACTACTTTTCTTACTTCTTTTTACATAAACTGATCGCGACGAGTCGATTCGAGTTACGATTTTAAAATTAAGTATTCGAGCTGAGTTATAATATTAATATTAAGTATTCGAGTCGAGTTATAATATTAAGATCGAGTATTCGAGTCGAATCATGATGTTAATATCGAGTAATAATTTAAATTCTTAACTCGACTCGTTAAAACATGAAGCGATATAATATTTAACTTATTATTGTTAAATATTAAAGTTATTACATCGTACGACGTAGTTAGCTATCTTTATTAAAACTATTATCGAATGCAGTAAAGTTTTCATTATATCTTTGTACGTTGCAAATCGTACTTTTTACACACTTAAGACGCTACATACTAAATACATAATACATACGCTGTATACTAGCGATATCGTTTATCATTACTGCTACTTATATATGATTAATTCTTCGTTATATATTTAATAATTACATAATAATGTAAGAGAGTAATGTAAGAAGATAATGTAAGAAAATAATATAATTAATTAATTAAATTATTATTTTAAGATCTTAATAATTTCATAATTTTAATTCTTTCTTAATCGAAGATCTTAATGATTTGTATATCTTATTAAAATTAACATTTTGTAATATATATTATTAATAATGTAACAGAATAATGTAAACAACGAAAAGATAATATAAAAAAATAAAGAAATAGTTTTAATTATTACTATAAATCTTTTAATAATAATGACGTAATAAATTTTTTTTAGTAAATCTTAACATTTAACGTCATTTTTAATTACTTAACGAATTAAGTCGAGAACTTAAATTATAACTTAACTTGAAATTGATATCGAGTCGAGTTACGATGTTAAGATCGAGTATTCGAGTCGAGTTATAATGTTAATATCGAGTATTCGAGCTAAATCATGATGTTAATATTAAGTATTTAAGTTAAGTTAAAATGTTAATATCGAAACTCGACTTAACGATTAGTTTATTTTTACATATAATATTAACGTCATAACTAATATAATTGCTGAGACGAATTTATAATAAACAAGTTTATTTGCGTAATATTAAAATAAAAAAGTTTTAATAAACTCGTTTTATTATTTAATTCTCGATAATTAAAAGATTAACGTTTATATATTCATTAAGTTAATAATATAAATCTTTTTAATTTCATTTTAATATGATAATATATAAGATATAAAAGAAGCATATATATATGTATATATTAATTAAACTACGATAAAAAGTTACGAATGAAGAAAGAAGATAAAAACTTTAACTTCTCAGCTTTATAAAGCTTAACAAGATTATTAATTATAAGAAAACGCTTTCTGTTTTTAACATAATAATCTTTTATTTAATAAGTTAATTTTAATAACTGATGCGAAATATGTTTTGTTTAATAGTAATCTCGTTAAGTTTTATAAACTTAGTTAGTTTTATAAGATTATAAAAGTCTTTTACTTTAATGTATTAAAATAAACAAGTATATATTATTTAAATTACGAATCGATTTAACGTTTAATATTCTAAACTCTTTTATAATAAATATTAAAGATTAAATTTTACTTTTAAAAAGCTATTTATATAAAATAAAAGACGTAAGCTCGAAGTTATTTATAAGTATAATACGTAATTTTAATAAATATAAAGAAAAAGAAAGAGCGAGCAGCTTCAAATTTACGAAATGAGCGTAAGAAATAGTAAAATATTCTTTTAATTACGTGTTTTTTGTAAGAAGAATACGTTATAAAAAGATAATTATAATGTTATTCGAAAAGAAGAAATTATAATAATAATTTTAAATTGCATAACTTTATAAAACTAGCTTATAATTACGTAATCGTTTTTAATTTATAATAATATTTACTATTAACATTCTCTTTATCTTTAAATATTCTTTTAATTATAACACTTCGCTTAAATTTAATACGATGCGTCGTAATTATGCTTTTAATTAAAATAATAAAATAAGTACTTTTAATATCTTATTACTTATTATTCGAGCTTTTTTAAGCAATGTCTCTTAAAAGAGTTCTTTTAAGCAGTGCGAGATAATGTTCTTACAGCTAGAAAAAGTTAATATTAAATTAGTAAAGAGTAAATAGCGTTAAATCTTTTAAAAGAATAAGCTCGAAAGTTTTCTTTTAAAAAATATAATTAATAATGATATTAAAAGCTCTCTTAAACGATTAATAAAAGAAATAATAATAATTAACTTTCTTCTCGTTCTTTATTACAACATTTAAATTTAATATATAGCAAACGCAAGCTTTAAAAGAGTTAGTAAATCTCGAAACATGTCTTTATAATCTTTTTTTTTTAGTTACATACGTTCTTACTTGCTTTTTTATTCTTCGTTAATTATTAATCGTTTTTATAAATTAATCTTTTTATTTTTTTTCGCGCTGCAGCTAAGCATTTAATAACGAATAAACTGTATGCTTACTTAACGTATAAACATAATCGTACACGCATTTATAATGTAATTATAAATAAATGCACGATCATTAATCTTTGTTCGTTTAAGCTAATTTACTTCGTTTATGTTTATACTATACTTAACTTTTTATTTTAAACTTCTTTCATAACTTTTATACGTTTTTTAATTTACTTTTAAGTAATTATATATCTCTTTAACGTATTTTATATTTCGTTTTTAACTCGATCATTCTTTTCTTAAAAATCTTCGTAATTTTTCATTTCTGCTTCTTTACTTTTACTGAGTTATTAAAACTTTAATATTACTTATTAATAAATGATTTAATAACGATAACGTTAACGAAATTAACAATAATTAACGTTCTTTTATTATAAAAACTTACGCGAACAGATCGCTTTTTATAATTCTTAAATAAAGTAATGTTAAAAAGCATAGTAAGCGATTAAAAGGCTTAATGATTGCATTATAATTCGAGTAATAATGTGTCTTTAACTCTTTTATTAAATAAAATGTATTAAGCTAAGTATTTACAGTATTAATTTTAAACATAATACTTATTATTTTAATAAAAGTATTTTTATTATTAATTTTAATATTGTTATTTTACATTATAGTAAAAGGATAAAACGAATAATATAATATAAGATGAAATCTCTCT
>JAABUO010006126.1_pt1 | contig 13921 bp, 22 predicted proteins | sample 5559291 | NCBI WGS metagenome assembly JAABUO01 (sample SAMN10711878, study PRJNA513372) | rock metagenome | isolation source: Antarctica rocks | place: Antarctica: Victoria Land, Finger Mt sud | reverse complement strand
AACAGAACAGCTTACACAAAGCGCATGGGTCAACAGGTGGATCATGCAAGCTAGACACTTCCGGGAACTAGCTTATGGATGTCAAACTGAGCATCCCAGGTATGCCGCTGTTTCGTGGCATGTCGATGCAGAAGATACTTGCATCCTACAGGCTGGCTGCATGCTATAGGTATGGTGTGGGCACAGCCTGTCACAACCTGACTCTCCCTGGGTAGATGATGGTTGCCCATCATTCACAGTAGGTGTCTCCTGTTGCATAGCAGCCAGCATCGTCTTGTACGAGCAGCAATGCGCAAATACTGCAAGACTGCCCATGAGATCAGAAACTTTGCCTTGAAGTTTGCTTGGGCAATACACAACCGACTGTTCATGTCTCACAAGTATAGCATGAATGCAGTATCTGATTGTGAGCAGCACAAAGCAGCAGCCTTACCTTTGTAAGCAGCTTCTTCTGCCATGCCACTATGCTCTATGCAATGCTGCCTATTGAACCCTGCATCTGCAAGCCCACTGGTTGTGGCGGGACTGCAGCGTCACAGGCTTCAACAGAGGAAGACGCATGCCATGCAACCATTTGTGAAATGTACATTGCCATACGAACAATGTGAAAGGCCCTTCATGAAGTCAATGCCCAATTAGGCGCATCTTGTACAAGCAATGACACTGCCACAGCTTGCTTCACATTTCATGGCTAGCAGCCTTCCTACACTGCTACAGTCAGTCACACCTGGACACAGGCGCAACACATCTTACCATCACACCTGTCATGCTCACTAATGCAATGTCTTCACAACAAGGTCGGAAGTGGCAGATCATTGCATACCGTAGTCACTGAGTGGCAACAAAGAGAGTACCAGTGGCATTTTTACTGCTGATTGGATAATGGACAGAAAGGCAGCATGTATGCACCTTTGTCAATGAAATCTAGCCTTCGATTGCTGTGATCAGGGCCTTCGGGATTGCAATTCTTGGAGTGTGCCATCTGATTACAAACTTTTTTGAGATCCCTTTTGAAAGCCTTTTTATCAAAAGTTCTCGGTCTTTCATACCTTTTTCAAAAACAGTGTAATTAGTATAGGTACTGCACTAATACTGGAAAGTGAATTGGACTGGAAAACCTAGTTACAACGGGTGATTTAGGATCAAATTAGGCAGGCATATAATGGTTGTTTGTGATATCTTCAAATGACAGTATTAGTAATGAGGCTGTTATGTAAGAGGATTGCACCACACCCTATGCATGATGACATGACTGACAAATCACAGAAAACCTAAGGTCAGTGGTCAGTTGTACAAATATACATATAATTCAACAGATGCATGCACATGGTGTATTTGCGGCATAACATTGAACGTTCAGTGTTCATTATTAACCTTTGGCTCCACAATACGATGGCGACATGGACATTTAAAAAAAAAGGTGACACAAATATCATACAAAATAGTCTCCCTCGCCAGGACTCGAACCTGGAATCTTCTGCTCCGGAGGCAGACGCCTTATCCATTAGGCCACGAGAGACCTTAGAAGATGTACACCAGGATTATGGATCCTAAGCTGTTTTTAGCAACATAATGGTAAGTCTACGCCATACCACATCTGAGATGCGAGGTTATAGCATAGCAAACTCATCGAGACAGGAACACGCTTGGTGTCTCCAACAACAACGAAACCCATGAACGCAGCTTCTGAGTCTACACAATCCTGGGCTCCTGGATAGTTCCACCGTACTTTGCATGCACAAGTACTTACTAGCTTATAACGCCTCACGTGTACACACACCGAAACAGCTAACTATAAGTGGCCTTGATGCAGCTACAGTATGGCATACAGCCTTGACAGACTCAAACAAGCCACAGGCCCTGTCTGATGCAAGGCTGTTCATCAAAACATGCTTACTCAACCATTTTGATGCGCATATCTTGCATGCTAAGTACGTTTGCCTGACATGCTGGAAATAGCATTACAAACAAGCTAGCAGAATGCTCAAAAATACTATGCTGATGTAACAACGAGAAACGCATCATTGATGTCTCCTGACTGAGGCAAGCGCCGCAAATCCTCGCCATGAACCTGTTCTGTCAGAGACTGGACACCTTGCTGATGTTGAGAACGACCTTGACATGACTTGATTGACATCCACAACAGGCAGAGTAACACGTCCAGCCAGAATAGATGCCACTCTGTCAAGACCAGGAGGTATCTGATCTTCCACATAGCTCACCGCTCGCACTGCTGCAACTGGTGTGTCTTTTTTGCCTGCAGAGTGATTTAACTCAACCTGGCGTGTTAGGACAGGCACCACTTCGTCAAGCAGCACTGACAGCATTAAGACGGGCACCTACCTACATAGCTTCTTGTTCGACTTGACTTTGCCAGGAGGGCAGGACGCGGGATGGGCGATCCAGATGCAAGCTTGCCGCGTGTGATGCGCACCTGGTAAAGCAAATTGCAATGCATTTGAGTCTGTTTTTCAATTTGGACATGGTGGCGGGAAGACTGAGTATCTGGAATGCTGGCATACAACTCCAGCCAAAACAGTAAAGAGTGAACTCAAGAAAGCCCATCAGGCCATGAATCTGACCTTAGTGCCATCTTCAAGATATCTCCAGGTTGAGCGACAAGGTGCCTTTGTCACAGGATCAATAAGAGCAACATTGCTGTAAGCAATAGGTTTCTGCAGGCAAACAGTAAGCAGTCAACGTAGCATGAAAGCAGCGTTGCAGCATAGCTTCAGGGAAGGTTTGCTGCCTCACCTCAATGTCCACAATGCCACCTGGTCTGTCTTGTGTTCTCTTAATGTGCTTCTTGTACTGCAAAACAGTCAAGCTTGCATGCAACTGTCGAATTGCTACTGCTTCTCCCGAGTTAGCTGTGCTATTCGCAGCGGTTGTAAAAATCTGAGCACCGACATACCAGGTTCAATCCTTTGACAGTCACCCCAGGCTTCTTCAGATCCCTATGAACTTTGCTAATGACACCTGTTTGCCCAGCGTCTTTTCCAGCTGTTATCATGACTGAGTCCCCTCTCAAGATTTTCCACTTGCCTTTTGGGAACATGGCTTTGATAGCCCTTCTGTGCAGACCCATTTGGACCTCGCACAGATCAGGAGCGGTGTGCCAATCTCTCCACTAAGATGACGGTGGCGGCAGACGCGGCCAATGGCACCCGACAACCGATAAGCGATCCTGCAGATGCCTGCAAGAGAGAGCCACTGGTGCAAGCACAATCACCGCCGATGTACGTTCACTCAACGCTGAGGCTGTATGAGCACAAAGTATGAACGGTTACGCGTCTGTTGCTCGGCAGAGAGTTACAGGCTTTAGCTCAAGGAAGTTGCGCAAGTTCAGACATGCACTGGCGAAGGGTTCTGTAGGTTTCACCGTGCTGGGGTATGCTGTGCTTTGCCCCAGCATCGATCGCGCTTTGCAGGTTGCGCCCTTTCTTGTGCACACCTTCCGAGCCACATGGCATCTCCAGACGATGGTGCAACACAACAAAACACCAAAGAAGAGAAGCCTGACGTCCAGAGCTTACAGATCGTTGTGAAGGCCCAGGTGAGATCAGTCAGCTCTTGGCCCTTCCTGCCTATGGTCGTCCAGTCTGCCGCAATTCATGGTTGAACATGATTGAGCAATGCGGTGCTTGAGCAGGACGGCTCAGAGTTGCAGTTCAGAATTAGACATAACACCCCTCTGCAAAAGGTACGACCTCGTACCAACCAGCTGGTTGTTGACTGCGAGCTGTGGAAGCTTTGAAATGCACACATATGAAAGCTTTGGTGAGTTGTTTTTACACCTGCAGGTGTTTAACGCTTACGCCCAGAAGAGGAGCTTGCAGCTATCAGACTGCAAATTTGTGTGTGATGGTAACATACTGAACGGCACTCAGACAGCAGGGGAGGTATGCAACAAGATGCTTGCACGCAGCTTTTTAACGCCTGAACTCAGCATGACTAGCAGTATGCATCCTGCAGGCTCAATTGGAAGATGGGGATGTCATAGACATGATGGCCTCACAGATAGGAGGATGATCAGGACACATTGTGTTTTACAGCCTCACAGCTTTGTTCAACTGTGCAGCTACAGCGACCAATTTCCTGGTCCTGCAGCAGTGTCTTCATCCAAAGAACGCTCTGTAGTAGCTATACGACATTATGCTTGTGGCATTCTGCAAAGTCCCTTATACACTTTTTCAGATGCTTAAACACTGTGCCGCTCTGTAGTGCTCTGTTGTCGGCATTGCCTGAGATGCCTGCGTTTATTGACTGCTTTCTTTCTGCTACAATTGACTGTACTAGTGTGCTGCACTCAGATGCAAATCTGACTTGCTCCTGAGCCTCCATAAGCCCTGCAGCACAAACACTATCCCTTGCATTTCCAGTGTACATTGGTTATGTTGATGTAAATGGGTTGCGTGAACTTAATACCATCTATGCACGCTTGGCATGCACAAAGCTCACCTGGAGTTAGCTGTTGGATGGAAGTATGCAGCCAGCCTGCTATACAGCTGTCTGGGGTTTGCCCTCCTGGGTATGACAAACCTGTCATCTCTACAATGATACTGCAAACTTTGTGTACCCTTGCCAAGGCTGAAACTGCAAGCAGAGCTGCCAACAAGCCCTGAACAACGCTTTGTCCAGCTCTGTACACCAGCTGGCCGCCACTTTGAAAGCTACTGCTGCTGCTTGCCTCTGCACGAAAATGAAATTGCATCTCAGAATTTGCTTGTATAGTGTGGACTAGCACAACAGGCTACAAACAATGTTCCTGTCTGAAGCTAGACCCCATCAACTTACCTAGTATGGATGACATGCATGTTAGGCTGCTGGAAGCAACGTCCTTGTGATTGCAGGCCGCACAAGCTGCTGCTCTATACAAACCACTGTCCAGCAGAGGCAGACTGCTGCTGGCGCCATTGCCTGCTTGTAGCTTAATAGCGTTTCTTGCTACCGTGACTGTGAGATTCAGCACACTCTGCAGACAGCAAAACCCAGCTATAGGCACAGTCAAAACAGTGACAGCCAAAGTTTGCATGTAAGCATACAGCAACAAACTCTTACAATGGCAAAATCAGGGTTTGTGTCACCACTGGCTCTGTCCACCAGACTCTGAGCAGGAGCTGACTTGTCTATCATGCTTAGCGCTTCCAGCAATGGTCTTGACAGGTGATCGAGCTGCTGTCCTTCAAGCTGATCAATAGCTGCAGCCAAAGGTGCTGTCCACAAATGTGCACTGCTGCTGCTGCCAGTTGCAACAGCACCTGCAGCGGCTTGCAACATACCAGGCAACACTGGTAGGCTACAGGAGAGGTGCACACGGATGGCAGCTGTACAGCATGAGGCTATCCTGTCCTTGACTGCAACTGCCGTCACATGAGACGACAGGGCCTGTTTCACAAGGGGCCAACAGCTGACAAAAGCCTCTGCAGCTGGATTCAGGCTTTGGTGTGGCTGGTCATGGCAGTTCTGACTGTCCCGCCAAGACTGCATGAACATCATGAGTGTTCTGGCATGGTGAAGACTACTGGCTGCTGCAGCATTGACACTCACTGCTTGCTCTGAGCTGAGCTGTGCGCTGTGCTGGGGGGCAAGCTGCTGCAGGCAGGCTGGCAGGCTTTGCAGCAGTCCTGATACGTAATGCTCTCTGTTTGGAGAGGCTGGGGGGCTGATGGGGATGCAGGACAAGCACAGGGCAAGTGCCACAGCTAGCTCCTGTTCAACCTGCAGCACATCAAGCTGTCATGCAATACTGACGTCCATATCAAGCCAAGTGACTGAACCTTCACTGGTCAGCATGCAGATATGCATGAGTGCAGCTCCCAGCCGCTGAAGTGCAGCTGTATGCTCCAATAAGGCATCTTAGCACAAAATTCGTTGATGATGTGAAGTTATGCCAAGGTTCAGGGGTGGATCACCATCACCATACCTGTCAAGACTCAAATGGAAGTAGAACATGTCAAGGAAACAGCATGAGCAGACTCACATCAGATGTTGTGGCTTGCTGTATCAGCTGCAGCAGACCGTCCAAGGTGCTGACTGGCATTGGCATGTTGTGGGTCTCGGCCACCTCACAAACCTGCACAATGGCCCGAGCAGCAGACATGCTGACCACCGTATCGGCTTTGGGTCCTTGCAAAAGCTGGCCAGTTTTGTTCAGAACAAAGTTCATCAGGTCCTGCATCACCACAGGCAGGGGGGTAATCCTTCGTTGACATAATGCACCAGAGTCATCTTTGATCTATCCTTTGAAAGTGCCAGCTGTCATCAGGCTGCTATGTGGGGTCTGTCATGTCTTTTGGATGTGCAACATGCATACTGCAGTTGGCAATGCTGCCCTTATGACATCCCATCAAGGAAGAAGTCACACAACACTGCACCTACAATGGTGGCTGCAGGCAAATCACCTTGAATATCCATATTAGAATCAGAAAAAACCTGCTGGTGCAAGGTGAGCTGCGCCAATTCATCACCAAGCAAGGTCAGCATGTGATGAGAATGCATTGACATTCTTTGGTGCGGGCATGGCACAACCTCACCTGGGCCTGTCCACCTGTTGCAGCAAGATAGTGCATGAGGGCAGGTGCTAATGTCTGCATCACTTCCAGCTCAACAAGCTGGATCCTAGCAGCGCATTGGCCCAGGCTTGATGACTTGGAAGACAAGTGCAGCAGCAGCTGTAGAATGGTGTTGGCAATGCCTTGAGCTGCTGTCTCATCCTCGGGCCCATCAGCACCTTCAGCGCCCTCTATACTGCTGCTTATCACCTCTGATGCTGCTACAATGGCAACCAGTGCAGCCTGTATCACACGGTGCATTGTTTGCATTGAGGATGATGTGCAACCACGCCAGCACAAAAGCAGTAACAAACAGCATGCCCATGTTTGTTTCATGACATGCCAGGAGACTATGCAACCTGTTTCAAGGTGTAAATGTCTGGTGTGGACAACAGAAGGAATGCAAGCTGCATGGACACATGTGACTTGGTCACAGACCCTCACATGTGACAAGCAATGCCTGTGTGACCATACCAAAGATGCAAACTCAATCTGTGAATTGTAAACCTACACCCTGAATACAAGATGTCAAGCCTTGTGCACCCACCTCCAGGACTTTAAGATCTACAGGTGCTGCAGGATCTGTCAAGCCACCTACAGGCTGCAGCACTGTCTGGAGGAATTGCTCTGGGCCAAGAAGCTGACAGACAGCAGCCAGTACATCCTTGCAAGCCTCACGCAATGGAGACTCATTTGCCTGCTCCTGTTCTTGCTGCTGTGTTGGCTGCAGATTAGTCAAGAGCCCATGCAGAAGTTGCAGGAAGAAGGCTCTGGTCTCTTCTGGGCCAAGCATGTCACTGCGGGATGACAGTTCACGTCTATGAATGGATAGACGTGAACTGTCAATGAACACAACACAGTATAACTCCAGCTATATTGCAGTATTTTGCTGCTTAGTGAGGAGTACTGACACACAGCTCTCAGACGCGGTGCCAAGGACATGATGCGGCAGAAATGAGACCTAGGCATGAGCTGCCAGGTGCAGCACATCTTGTCTTTGCAGCTCTCAGCAACAGTTGTCTGGCAGTATGAGAACAGTCTGCTGTACATTGCTTGAAAGATCGACTTGAAAGGTCTCCAGCTGAATAATAACTGACCTACGGTGAGGTTGCACGACTTGGCTTACCCAGAGGTCTCTGTGTTGCGCTTCAGGGGTGTCTGAAGGTGTTCAGCTAGATATTGACAAGTGGCCAGCGGACCCACAGCCACGGATGCACCAGATGTCTGCACTCACCACATCATCAGCACATCCTCTATGACAAATGCTCCCATGCAAATAACAGCAATACAGCTCCACATGCGCCAAGCTGTGCGCACAGGCAGCATGCATGTATGAATAATCGGTGCATGCAAAAAGTGTGCATGTGTGGCAAGTGAGGCATGTGTGACAAACGGCAAGCCAGGCTCACCGGCTCAGCATCAAGGTAGGCGGGAATCAAAGCAGCCTGTAGAAGCCCATTTCTGAGCTTGTTGCCCTGCATACAGCATAGCGTAAGATGCCTCCAGGCAATGCTTGGGCCAGGGTGGAGTGAAGGGCACAGCCCCACTCACCAGGTCAGATGGTGAGCCAAGTGTGCTGACATTGTAGTCACAGAACTGCGTGAAGACCATGCACAGCCTTTCTGCTCTGTCCATATCCCTTGAGGTTGCTGCCTGCATAAAGACAGCAAAGGTTGATGTTGAGCGTCTTGGGTGCAGTTGGGTAGGCCGTCAACCACTGGCCAGCTGCAAACATGACAAAATCACAACAAACACAAGATGTGAAGGACTTTCGACAGCATCAAAATGCATTTCCTGACCCAATGCCTGCTTTCAGCAAATGTTACGGTGTCATGACCTGGAATGCCATGTGAAGGAGTTGAGATAGTACTGACCTGAGCAGCTGCCTGTGGTAGTTGAAGCATAACGTCCATGAGGCGAAGGTGAAGGTCCTCTGCAGAGTATTCCAGTATGTCCAGGACTGTGTTGGAACCAGCCTGAAACTCATCTGCATATCATTCCCTTGATGGCTCAACAGCAGGAGCATCAGATGCATGCAAAGAGCTGCAATGGATGGCGTTATGATAGAAGGCTGTCTACATGTCTGTTGGACAGGTCATATATGCTGATGCACCCCAAGCAGAGCGTGCCTTCATTTTTGCTGGTGGTAAGCTGAAATGCTAGCCCAATCAGCTGGTCCAAGTGAGGCGTCTCAGCTTCAAAGATGGCTCCCAAGCGCACCCAGGCAGCAAAGCAGTTCAGCTGGCGGCACCACGCCTGACTAGCAGAAGGTGCCAACTCCTCAAGCTTGACTTGTGCCAGCCATGCAATTACTTCCTGGCTCCAAGGCCGTACCTGAAACAAGTGGGTTGTGGCTGATCAGATGGGGAAGTCTCTTAACAAGGCAAAGATCACAGTACTTTGTCTGTTTAGTCAATTGCTGAAAAGACAGAAACTATGCTTGCAGTTGAGTCAGTCCTCAAATGCTTCAAAAGACCTGGTCAGAACATGCAATGCTGTGCATGCATTGCAGTGCACGCAAATAAGCCAAGCAGCTTGAATCTGAGTGTACAGTAGTCAGACAGCTGGCGTATGCAATCTTCTTGCAGGTACAAGCAATGTGTTTGTCACACAAGCCTTACTAAAGGAGTTCAGAGCACCTACCCTGTATTGGCTCTGGGCCTCCCACTCAAAGGCTGAGCCGCCTGGCAGGATTTTCCCATAGACAGGATCAGAGGGCTCTTGTGGCAAATACTCTAACAGCAAAAGCATGTTGCTAGCTGTCAATCTACGTCCTGCACCCAACAAAGCTGATGAGCCACTGGGTTTGGCTATGTCACACTCAAGCATGTTGACCCGAGCACAGTCACCTAGGTTTTGCAGCACATCCTCCCATTCAGTCCATTGCAGCACAAGCGCTGACATGGCAATGCAGAGCTGTAGGGACACAGGCTGCAGCTCAGCTGAGTGCCTATTGATACCATTAGCCAAGCTGTCTCTCAGTGCTGGCAGCGTGCCTGGTGCCAGGGACTGTGTCTGCTTCCGAATTTTGTTACGCAGTGTGTGTGCTGCATACAGCAATGCAGGGTATGCCTGGCCTGTGCCTTGCAGTAAATCTATGCAGACCTGCAGGTCAAATAGGGCTCATTCAGCAGTGCATAAAAGCATATCTATACCAAAGTAAAGACAACAAAGTTCAACAAAGTTATTATTGACGTCGAGGACCTGTCCACGTTTCACGCTATCTGGCATCACAAGCCAGGTAGCAGCCCCTGTACAGGTTAGCCTGCAAAGCTGAAGGACTGATTACCTGCCACGCCACTGCATTCTGCTCGAAGCTTTCAAGCCATGCATTTGCAGCTGCACGTTCAGTTGACGATGTGGCCTGCTGATGAAGTGTCGAGATGGCTTGCACCAGTCTCTGCGCAGCAACCTCGGAGTGCTGATCATCCATCTTGGCAACTCAGGTTTTCTTCGACTGCGCAATTAGACTTTCAATGCGGTGACTCCTGTGTGCGACTGTCAACCACGCGCGCCACGCTCGCGCAAGTCATCGCGAAGGTCAGCGCGAGGTCCGCTGTGAAAGCATCCGGGGGAGACGATACGTCGAGGTTTGTGTTTGAAACACACAGAGCTGTGACACTTTCCGAGCATTCGCACCTCAACTCGAGTCCAGGCCATCTGGCAAATGCGAATGTCGATCGCTGCGTTCATTGACATGCTACCAATGTGCAAGCCGACTGTGTTGTGATCTGCACAATATGCACAACGCTCGAACCGACCGTAGCGGCCTGACGATACTGTACGGATCGCAGACTGGGAACGCTCAAGTAGGACTTGAACCGATTCTAAAGCTGCGAAGCAGCACCCACAACAAGCCAGAGTTGTCGCAAATTGTGCAAATTGTGTAGGATGTCGCTGAGCGGATTGGAAGGGAGGGTAAACGGCGGCATTTTGTCCCGCGTATCATGGCAATGGATGCCTTCCCTGTCAGCCAGCTACCAGAGGAGCATAACGTGATACTTGTCAGCTCCACAACTGGTCAGGCAAGCACTGGGTTGTGCATGCTTCATGAGCAGACTATGCTGTTTGAGCATAGCTGGCAACTTTGTCATTATGTTTATCAGGGGGAAGTGCCAAGCAACATGAAAGCCTTCTGGAAGTTTCTGCTCCGTAAAGCGCTTCCTGCAGATAGCTTGAAAGGCGTCACCGTGGCAGTCTTTGGCCTGGGAGATTCAGGTGTGCTGAGTCATGCTAGGTCATGCTTTTTGCTGCTTTGCACTGCAAGCTGCACATGCCTGCTGACTTGTGCACCAGAGCAAGCTTTGACAGTGCTGAAAATGTCCAGGCATGCAGGCTACCAGAACTACAACACTGTGGCCAAGAAGCTTGATAGACGCTTGACAGCACTTGGTGCTTCTGTGGTATGTGAGCGAGGCTTGGGTGATGACCAGCATCCCAATGGGTATGAAGCTGCTCTGGACCCTTGGCTGCAAAAGCTGTGGTCTCAGCTGAGGGCAAAGTATCCTTTGCAGCTGGGATTGTCAGAGGTGCACAGCCTTAGTGATAGTCTGCAAGCTGTCTGATGCTAACATTGCAGTAGCAGTTTCGTAGCTACCCCACATGCTTGCAGTCTGCTACCAATGTGGTTCACACAGTGCAGTAGCTTGCTCATTTGACAGCCTCAGAATCCTGGGAACCTGGAGTGGCACACAAAGCAATGTTTGTGGCATCTGGCAGACAATAAACAACCCATTATACAACCCCAGAAAAGCCTTGTCAGATATAGTGGTGCTGTGCTGTTGCAGCCAGCCCCTGAGGACACGAGCACAGAGCTTGACCCCAAGTACCAAATATCCTACCTGGCTTCCCATGAGGTAGCAGAGCGGCCAATCCATGAAAGTGAGCAGGAAGAAGCCGTGGCAGCTGCCTTTGCTTTCAGCCAGCTAGAAGCTTCTGTTTCAGGCGTGCACACCAGTCCAAGCGATGCTGAGGCCATCAGTAGACAGGGCATGACAGCAAGCACATCTGGCACTACTATCGCCACTGATAATGGTAAATCCTGCCTGCACACAACCTCAGCTTTCAGGCATGTCAAAGCTCAGATCACCAAGCTGCACCAGTGTAACTGCTGGTCTCATGATACACAGTGAGCGCTCTGCATATGATATCACCCATCACACATGCCTGCCCTTGCCACTTGCATCATGCCCAAGAGATCATCAAACGGATACGTCAGCCTCACCATCTTCTGCGCTCTTTGTCATCAACAGCTCTAAAACTGTCTTATGTTGCAGCTCAGCATGGACTGTGGCGGCCCTTCATGGCCTCACTCGTCTGCAACACCCGCATCACGTCAGCTGACCACTTCCAAGACACCAGGCACCTGGAGTTTGATCTCACAGGATCTGGCATCCACTATGCACCAGGAGATTTGCTTACCATCTTCCCTTGTCAGTCACCAGCAGCAGTCTCAGCCTTCCTGCAGCGCATCAACCTGGATCCTGACGCATGGGTTAGGATAGAACCAGCTGAAATACCTCTTGGTAGCACTGTCAGCAGCATTCAGGTGTGCGCAGCATCATCATGCCCTGGGCAGACATGTGAATTGTGGTGTGCCTGACAGCCCTGAAACTTGAGCTCTGTTTCTGAGCTGGTCTCTGAGTTTGTGTGGCATACTTGTGCAGCCTATGTTCAGCCTATGTTCAGCCTATGTTCAGCCTGGGGCTCCACAACATCGCCTGTGTTGCTGCAAACTTGTGCTTGGTCGTGTGCAAAGCTTACCAAGCTGTCCACTGTGACTTGTGCTATGTGGTGTGTGTATTCACCATTCTGTGGCCAGCAGGTTGGTATGATTGCAGGTGCGTGTGGCTGCTCTGGTGCGAGGTATTCTGGACGTCAGCGGTGCCTCTCCACGTAGGTACTTCTTTGAGGTGTTGCAGCACTTTGCCACTGCCGAGCTGGAAGTAGACAGGCTGGAATACTTTGCAACTCCAGAAGGACGCAATGACCTGTACACCTACAACCAAAAGGAAGGTGAGCAGACTGTGGTAGAGACTGTCAGGCTGTGGTAGACACTGTTAGGCTGTGCATGATTGCGTCATGTCAGCAAGCTCTGAAATGCTGACGCGTTCATGCTGCCTCTGTACGGAAGTCCATCTTTGAATCAATCAGAGACATGAAACGCCTCTGTCTATCTTGGAATGGCTGTTGTACTCTGACATGTTTATTGATCCTGCATATCTGCTCACACGTTCTTGCTCACCTCTTTCAATTGGCCCTTTGTGGTTGATACAGTCCCATCCATGTTAAGAAGTTGAACGCAGCATTGTGGCCAAGACACCCTCAGTTTCAGCACAACTGCTACTTTTGTGCAGGCCGCACAGTGCTGGAGGTGCTGCAAGACTTCAAGTCAGCACAGCCGCCGCTAGAATGGCTGCTGCAGACAGTTCCACATCTCAAACCCCGCCAGTTCTCCATTGCATCTTCTCTTGCCAAGCACCCTAACTCAGCACATGTTCTGATGGCAGTGGTAGACTACAATACCCCTTTCAAGCGCAGAAAGCAAGGCCTCTGCTCAGCCTGGCTAGCCAGCTTGACACCTCCTCACAGGCCTTGCTACAGCTCTGACAATGCCACACAGCAGGTCAATGATACACAAAATTACGCCTCTGCAGATGCAATGGCATCAGATGCAGCTAGCGACTCTAGTGCACATGGAGCCGCAGCGCTTTGCAGCAGCACTTGCAATGGGGACACCTCCCTGGATGTAGATACAGCCAATGGGGACAAACAGGCTTGCCTTGTGCCTGTGTGGGTGGAAAAGGGGGTGCTGAGGCTGCCAGCCTCCCATTCCATGCCCTTGATCTTAATAGGCCCTGGCACTGGAGTAGCTCCCTTCAGGTCTTTCCTGGAGGAAAGGCAGATGGCTGCTGCAGGTAGGCCCCTCATGTCCATTGACTGCTTCACTGCATGCCCTCACGGAGAGACTGCACAAGCAGAGGCTGCTGTGTCACATGTGTTGAAGCATGATTGATGGCAAGCATCTGTGTGTAGTGAAGATGCTGCTGACTGTTTGTGGAAGGGGAGACACTGTGCTAATGCCCTTGCGCACTCTGCCACATCCCAATGAGCAAGTCTCCAAAGCATCTGCTTGATTGCAGGCGGCGCTTCAGTTGCACCCAGCTATCTCTTGTTTGGCTGCCGAGGGGAAAAGACTGACTTCTACTACAGCCAGCTGTGGCAGCAGCTGTTGGCAGAAGGTATTCTTGCACCAATAGATGGCCTGCTGACCGCTTTCTCAAGAGACCAAAAGCAGAAGGTGTATGTACAAGACAAGCTTCGGCAGCACAGCAAGTTGATCTGGGACCTCCTACAACAGGTAGCCT
>JAABUO010006125.1_pt1 | contig 13922 bp, 16 predicted proteins | sample 5559291 | NCBI WGS metagenome assembly JAABUO01 (sample SAMN10711878, study PRJNA513372) | rock metagenome | isolation source: Antarctica rocks | place: Antarctica: Victoria Land, Finger Mt sud | reverse complement strand
AATGGTCTTCCCACAATCAGAGCGTACAGGTAACACCACACATGCAAACAGCACTACTTGTGCAGATGGCTTATCAGCCTGCACTGTCTTGCTCCTGCCTGACAAACTGTCTGCTTATGAGCGCCCATTAGGGAAAAGGTAGAAGTAAGCTTGGTGCGCGGTCTGCCTGGTGTCACAGCATTCAGGGTTTAGGCCCTAAACCGTAAAGTACAAACCCTAAACTCTAACCCTAAACCCAAATAGTCATGCTAGGAGAGCGTGCATCACTTGATGCCCTGGATGATGATGAGTCACACTTAGACCCTAGACATGCAAAGATTGGACCCTAAACCCCAGTCATGCATGGTTCTGTTCCTCTTTGACATGTTGTGCATTGGAGTGTCAGTGCATTATTTACATGTTTGGTCATGGAGAGCGGATGACCGTCTGTCACAGCGTAACTGCAATCTAGAGTCAGTGCGTTACATGAATGCTATGTTTGGTCATACAGGGCGGAGGACCGTCTGTCGCAGCATAACTGCAACCTAGAGTCAGTGCGTTACATACATGCCGTGTTTGGTCATGCAGGGCGAATGACCGTCTGTCACAGCGTAAATGCAACCTAGTGTCAGTGCGTTACATACATGCCGTGTTTGGTCATGTAGGGCGAATGACCGTCTGTCACAGCGTAAATGCAACCTAGTGTCAGTGTGTTACATGCTGTGTTTGGTCATGCAGGGCGGAGGATTGTCTGTCACAGCGTAACTGCAACCGAGTGTCAGTGCGTTACATGCTGTGTTTGGTCATGCAGGGCGGAGGATCGTCTGTCACAGCGTAACTGCAACCTTGTGGACAATAGCGTCGTCATGAGTCTCATCAACCAGTCCATGAACAGGTCAGTGCGTACCTGCGAAGCCCTGTTGATTGTCGTCTGAAGCAGTATGATATGACTTTTCACATCATGTTTATGCTGCAGCATTCAGTCTTCAAAGCAGTGATCCTATTGTGTTTTACCACTTTCATGCAGCGGACTCATTCACGACAATGCGCAACGCTTCCATTGTCAAATCACATGCCACATGGATTTCTTTTCTGTAATTTTGGAGTCATCACAACAAAGGGCAACAAGGCTGGCCCTCCAAATTGCCTAACGGTGTTGTCTCTCTGTTTCCCCTCAAATAGTCATCAAATTCCCCTCAAATAGCCCTCAAATTCCCCTCAAATAGCCCTCAAATTTCCCTCAAATGGGAGAGTTGCTGCAGGTGGCTGAGTGTCCGACTGGAAACCCTAGGAGCCCTGGCCGCCTTCTCGGCAGCAGTCCTAGCCATTGAAGCCCGGGGGGCAGCGTCACAGATGGGCCTTACGCTCTCTTACGCCCTGCAAATTACCTCCCTTACTTCCATGACTGTACGGCTGGCCAGTGTGGCTGAGAATGCCTTCAATGCTGTGGAGAGGATGGCAGAGTACAGTAAGCTAAAGGAGGAAGCGCCAGCTGTCATTCCCAACAGCGCACCTTCTGACTGGCCTTCAGCTGGCAAGGTAAGCTGAAAGTATGGGACGCCCAGCAATTTAGGGCGTGCTTTTAGGTTTTCTACAGGGTTTTGAGTCAACAGCTGTTTGTTGTACTATCTTAGCCTCTGACTGCTCTATGTTGGCAGATTGCTCAGCAATGTGATAGTGACAAAATGCTTGAGTGGTGTCCAGCTTGCATACTCAGGCCACATGTAATGCTGGTGACAACTGTTCAACAGGGGACCAAGAGCAAACAGAACACAACCACAGCGACAACAGCAACCATTACCACTCAGCAGCAGCCAACACACAGCAGTTGATGTGACCTATCCAAAAGCATGCTTTTGCATACTGTCACAATGTTGTGCTCCTTTTAAATCTCATGGAGAAGACGCTGCTTGTGCATATTTTGACAGCGCTGAGCTTTTCCCCTGATGTCATGGAGTAGATGCCTGACTCGTGCTGCACAGATTGAGTTCAAGGATGTGAAGATGAGGTACAGGCCCGGGTTGCCCTTGGTGCTGAAGGGCCTCAATGTGTGCATCGAAGCTGGCACCACCTGTGGAGTCGTAGGCAGGACAGGCGAGTCTGCCTATCACTTTTGCCTTTCAAATCTTGGCCTTTGCCCATCGTCTGTTGCCATGTGACATCGGAAGACCTCAAATACTTTCTTGTGGCTATAATCAAATGTCAGTTGGGATTTGTTTATCACCTCTGCCTTTTGGAATGAGAGGTCAGCTCACTAAATATGCCTATTGCCCTTTGGTGTTCAATGGCACAACATCCTAGGTGGAAGCACAGGTGTGAAACAGTAGGCAGGAAAGGCTGGTTCCCTCCTCCTGTCCTGCCCTTTGGACCTGGAACTTTGCCCATTGCATATGTCTCTGGCCCACTATCTGAAAGGGGTCTCAATGCGTGCATTGAGGCTGTACCCACCTGCAGGTGACTCAGCACCCTATAAGGTTTAGGGTTTTGGGCAGTTGTGTGTGCTGCTGCGGAGGGTTGAGTCTAGGGTTTGAGGTTCAAGTCCCAAAAAAGATAAGTGGCTTAGGTCTATGCAACGGGTTTGATCGATGCTGACAAGACTGCTAGTTGTGCAGGAGCCGGCAAAACTTCTGTCATCAACACCATCTTCAGGCTGATGGAGTTGGATCAGGGAGGAATCTACATTGATGACGTGGAGGTTGCCAAATTAGGACTGGCCCAGCTGAGGAACTCCATGGCCATCATTCCACAGGTCGGCTCACTCCCTGTCCCCCTCCTCTTCTTTCTTTCCCCTTTGCTCCTCCCTCCCATCTAGGAATGCGCATGATAGGCTCTGCAAATCCTAAAAAGGCGACAGTTGTGCTCTGTTCTTTCAGCCAAAGTCTCTTTGCACCGCTGTGATGCCAAGAGGTCTGGGTTCACAGAAAAGGGTACGCCCGTTGCTTATGCAGGGAAGCTGCAGAGTAGTGCTGTTATCTACACACATTTCCCACTTTGAAATGCGTATATACGCCTGTATAACCCCATGTAGCATAGAATGGGCGTAGAAGCGTAGAATACGGTGCGTTACAGCAGTTCAATTTGCCCTCAGCTTATACATGTATACGCTTTAGACTGTATAAGGCATGTATAAAAGGCCTGTACTGCATAAATCATGACAAGAAAGGTCTCAAAATGACGCTTTTCACTAGCAGAACTCATGCTCTGCTTGTTCTCATGAAACAGACTGATTTTGATGCTAGCTACCTACACATTGCTTATGTGCAAAGTATCATGTGCCACTTGTATCTTAGCATGTGTCTAGTCCGGCATCAAGATCATCACGAGCTCACACAAAACACATGACTTTCTCAAAAAGCAGCTAGTCCATCAAATCTAGAACAGTCTCAAACAATGCATCACCTGCACTGAATGCCGAACCCTAAGTATGTTTAATACCTAAACCCTAATCCATGAACCCTAAGTGCGCAGGATCCTGTCGAATGCGCTTGTTTTACACCTTTTGCAGAGGGTAAACAATGTCCCTAAAGCTTGAGGACTTTCAGGTGAGCCATGCGGAGCCCATAGACCGCCATTGCGCTTGCAATTTGACCTTAAACTGCCTAAAATGAGATTTCAACCATGCTGTGGAAGCTGCGTCTACGGATTCCGTCTACAGGCGTTACAAGCACTTATACATGGGGGTTCAGCGTTCTACAGCGTATATATGCGACGTATGCGTAGCTTACGTCGCGTATCTGCAATCCATCGATAACAGCACTATTGCAGAGCATGTCATCTGCATTCCAGACATCATAGCTGAGTTCTGGGACCAAATGCATTGTACAGCAATTATTTTGAGGGAAGGTTGCTGAGTTTCAAATTTCCAGCCTCCCCATCCTGCTGCAGGCAGCCCCAATCTGCTAAACTCCTGATGTTTCTTACAACACCCCCCCCCCTCTGGGGCAACCCCCCCCCCTCCAACCTGCAAGTTCCTTCTGTGTAGTCACAAGATTTGCTCTGGCCTGGTCACAACGCGGATGTGCCTGTGGGCTCTAATAGTATGAACATGCCTAGAGCATGTTTTGTGTATTCGCAGGTACCAGTGCTGTTCACAGGGACTATGCGCAGCAACCTAGACCCCTTTGAGAGGCACAATGACATGGACATATGGGCGGCCCTGAGGCGAGCCCATTTGGCTAGGGTTGTGGAGTCGAACCCCCTAGGGCTGGAGATGACCCTAGCAGAGGGCGGGGCCCCTCTGTCAGCAGGGCAGAAGCAGCTTGTGGCCCTTGCTAGGGCTCTACTGCGCAACTCCAAGGCATGCTTTCATGCATGCAAGATGATGTAGAGAATACTTTCCATCGTCATGTTGCCTCTATTTGTCCTGCTCAGTAGGGCCATATGTGTGCCACTGAATTGGGACTATAGTGGCTGTCTTCTTCTTCTTCCTCCCCTTCCTGCTCTTCTTCTTCTGCCACCTTCTGTGGCAGGTATGTTTGACAGCATGCAACAGTCGGGTTGACCATGTCTGGTGTGCCTAGAACCTACAGGCAAACCCTTAAATGTGTGTGCTGTTGTAGATCCTGATTTTGGACGAGGCTACTGCAAATGTGGATGTAGAGACAGACGCACTGATCCAGAAGACAGTGAGGGAAGAGTTCAAAGACCGTACCATTGTCGCGATTGCCCACAGGTGCGTCATGCAAGTGCAACATGTTTGCCTGCATAGTGTTACACAAGAAAACAGAATAAGCGACATGAGGATGTCTGGACACAGTTGAGTACCTCACGGTTGTGAAACACTCCTTTGCATGAGTTCCTTTCAGTGCTACACCCATCTGCTAGACGGCGTCTTGTGCTAGTAGCTCTGCTCGCAAGCGCTAGCCAGCTGTAGCTTTGGTCGACCATGTTCAGAGATACTTGTTGGAAGGGTCCGTGCATGCATGCGTGACTTGTCTATTCTCGTGTACAGGCTAGATGCTTGCCGGGATTTGTGGCAGGTTGCATGATGACCTGGTCTGTCTGTGCCTATGTGCAGCCTGCGCATCGCCGCCACATTTGACATTGGTTTCACACCATCATAGATCACACCACAGTGCTGGCATCAAGCTGTATGCCAGCTGAGTTTGTCTGTGCGTGTGTGCACTCCCCACATGGCTCAGTCTGTCTGTGCGTGTCTGCAGGCTGCACACCATCATTGACTGTGACATGGTGCTGGTGATGGACAATGGGTCGGCGGCTGAGTGGGGTCGCCCCTCCACCCTCCTGGAAGACCCCAACGGCACTTTCTCCAGTACGCGCCGACTGTGCTCTCCTGCTATATTTCTCTCTCTGCCTTTCAGCTCCCAGTTGTGCCTTTCACTCTTGCTTGAGACCCAAATCACACCTTGTCAAATGAGCCATTTTGCCTGATACCTTTTGCTTCATGTGCTTTGCCTTCGGAGTTCTGCCTTCTGCCCTTTGCTGCTCCCATTTGCCCTCAGCTGGTCCTCCTTTTGCATGCTGATCTATCCCTTGACTGGACCCCCCGTCCCCCTCTCCCTTGTCTTCCCGCCCTCCCTCAGCTGACAAGCAGGCTGACGACTAGCCAACCATACACACATGTCAATACGCTGCAGAGCATACCACAGTGTAGTGCCGTATGTGCATAACGCTTGTGTAGGCAGGGTTTGACTGCCCACCTAAAATGCACGCAGGCAAGTGCCCTACCCCCATTCTGCCATCAAAGGGCTGGACACAGCCTGCCCTCGCAAGATCAGCCTGTCTGCAGCACTGTGTTGCCTTTTGGTAGGGCAAAACCCTCAAAATTCGCCCCAGGGCTAGCCCCTCACATGTACCACCTGCATGATGTCAGACGCTCTGCCAAATCATGTTGGAAAACACGACTATCGTAATAATACAAAAACTGCAAAAACAAACATTCCTCCATGATATACAGGTATGGTGAAGGAGACTGGGCATGCAGCTGAGCAGTTCTTGCGCAGCGTAGCCAATGGGCAGGCTGACCATCGGGCCGAAAGGGATCAGCAAGCAGCAGCTGGCCTTCAGCGCGTCAACACCTCCCCTGACTGGCAGACCGACTGCAGGTTCACCCTGTTGCTCTTCTTGCCTTTTGTGGCCTGACACGCTTTTTCCTCTTCTTCTTTGTGCTTGTTCTCTGTGAGCTGAGTCGTTGGCTTCGGATTATGTTATACCTATCACGAGTGCAGCTGCTGCTGTAACTGCTGTAGTGCCTGCTTTGTCTGTATGTATAGGGTTCAGGGCGTACTGGAATATATAGGGTTTGTGAAAGTATAGGGGCACAGAGTATAGGCAGTGTGCAATTGAAGAAGGCGGCACGTGAGAGTGTATTGTCACATGCAGTCAATCATGTGTTTGTCTGTGCAGTGCTGTGTCTGATGTTCACTCAGATATCTCTGTTCTGTTTCGTCCTTGTAACCTTCCTGAGTGTGTGCGTCTGTCTGTGAGAGTGCTGCGTTCACAGTGCTTGGGAAAGGATCAGAAAGTCTAGGGTCCCTACTATAGCTGTCCCCACTTTCGCTGTCCCTGTTCCTCTTCTTATTGTTTGTCTTTTGACTGTGTGTCTGTCCATGCAGTGCTGCGTCCACAGACCTGGTGGAGAAGTCTCAGGCGGCCCAGAAGCTGCTCAAGGTGGTCATTGCTGGACTGAGTGAGGACGCCCACTCTGAAGAAGTGCGCAAGGTGTGTGTCCCATTCTTCTTCTTCCACCACTTCTTCTTCTTCTTCTTCTTCTTCCACCACTTCTTCTTCTTCTTCTTCTTGGTTTCTTCTTCCTTGTTGTCGTGCCAAATGTTGTCTTCTGTTGCTGTTTGCTCTGCAAGAACTTCACTGCTGATCTGTTGTCATCCGGCCTCCGTGCCTTTTGGCTTCTGTGATGGACCTCTGACCAGTCTGTGTATCGAAATCATTTCTAGACAGAACTGGTTTCGGAGCATTGGAGCAAGACTCTGTCAGTTGCTGTCAAATGCGCTGCAGTGTGGACTCCATGCACTGTACACCATTTGTGCATTCACTAGTTCATTGCTGCTCAGTGTTTCATGTTGTGTATGTTGCTGAGTCTGTTGTTGTGTGGTGCAGCAATTGGGCATAGACTCCTTTTCTGGCGAGGGAGGGTCTGTGGAAGAGCACAACACCTATCAAGCCATGATGCAGGTCTGCACCTCCACTTTCTGCCCTTTGCAGATGATCTTGCAATCTTGTGCACAGGGCTACAAGGCCATCCACATGCACCAATTGACGTTGAGTTGACTTTGCATTCAAGTATTGCTGTGCTGTTGAATACCTGAATTGGCAGTGTTTCAGCTGTAGCAGTAGCACAGTTGCAACAGCACATAGCACGGCAAGTCGTTGTATTTCTTGCTTCCCAGCAATGACAGTTCAAAGCAGGCTGTCAATGTTGCCCAGCAATTGTGATGTCGCATTTCAGCGCATTGCCTTTGTACACAGCACCCATGAGATGATAGGTAAGGACAATCACGTTTTATTTTGTCGTCAGCTTTCTGTTCAATTCTCACCTTTGTTGTATTTGTACGGTCATGCAGGCAGTGGATTTGCTGACAGACATCAACAAGCTAGCAGCTCAAGCTCGCCGTTTCCTGAAGTCAGATTCCCAACCCTCTCGCCCCTCCTTTTCAGGCCCCAGATCCCCTGCCTCATCCTCCCACCCTGGCACACCCCCACCAGACTATGGGGGTGGGGGTGGGTCAGTCACCAGCCCCCTGCTGAGCCCCAGGAGAAGCACAGAAGAAGCAGAACGGTCCCAACCTCCTCAGTCCAGAGGCTTGAGTAGAAATAACAGCACAGGCCTCGGCAGCAGGAATCTGGCTGGGCCATTTGGTGCAGCTGCTGTGCAAGGTATTGAGACCAAGCCAGAAGTGCTTCATGACAAAACAGGTCTATTGTGATGCAACTTTGGGGACTCTCTGTAGGGCAATGTTGGGGATTGTTTGTAGTGCAATGTTGGGGACTGCCTTTAGGGCAATGTTGGGGACTGCCTGTGGTCTTCACTGTCTACAGGCAGTCCCCAGTGTGCCCAACTGGGGTATTGATAGGTCTCCACGTGATTATTCACTGCTTCAGTACTGAAGTGATCTTGTGCAGGTGGCAGTCATCACACAGCACATGCTGGGCTGTAGTATAATTAGGGTTTAGGGCTTGCAGTGTATCTTTAGGGTTTTCTCATGTACGGGCAGTGGTACAAATACGCTACCAATCATGATGCAAAGCTATCAGTCTCTGGCTGAGCCCTCCCCGCCCCCCCCAGCAGGGAGTCAAGACCGGCTCGTGTGATCATACACTGCTTCCGTGCTCTTCACACAATGCTACACACAGCAACATGACTCTGCATACTGCAATACAATGCTGCATACTGCAGTCACACAAAGCATGCTGAGCATGTAGCTTGCAGTACTGACCATAGCATGTGTGGTGTAGGCATGAGCAGGCTGCGAAGCTACAGTACAAGCGAATCTTCAGATTGCACAACCAAGAAATTGCTTTAGTAATGAAGCACGTCTTGCTACTGAATTAAGTCCTTCATCTGGGAACCGTGTGGTGCAGGGCTGAGTGGGCTACAAAGTTACAACTCTCTGCCTGTGCCTCGCTCTAGTAGGGTTTCCGTAGACGGCCGAAGAAGACCATTGCCCAACCTTGATGAGCTTTTGCCCAGCAGCAGCAAGGACCTTGGCTCCTCGGCCGGTCAGCGCTGGAGCAAGCTTCACTCGCAGCTCAAGTGAGTAGTGAGATGCGTGTTTGAGAGCTGAGTCAAATGTGAACAACATGAATGAAAGTCAACTGCTGCGCAGCACCTTGATCTTAGATGCACTTTCAGCTCAAGTGGTCCCTCAATGCATCTGTGGAAGCCAATCAGTGTTGCAATAAATCTGACATCTACCATGAGTTATGGTCCATAAGTGATTTGCAATGGGTCCTTTTTTCCCCACTAATCACATCTAGTGAAAGTTGTGCATCAGTGAGAAAAGTCAGTCAACTGATCAGAATTGAATGATCAGGTCTGACGTGAGTCACCTTTGCACATATGACATACATGTGGGCGCCTGCAAGAAGGTTATGCACTGTACGTCAGTGACAACACGAGAGGAAGACTACTCAATCTTCATGTATGGGGTTGTTGGTCAAGGCAGTCACTCTACAGCTTTCAGCCAAGGCCCTTTGTGATTGCAGGGCCAAGCCTGGCAAGCAGTTGTCTGTGGCCGATAGGCATAGGCTTCACGGTGAAGACCCCTCCCTCAGCAATGACCCTGAGTATCGCTAATGATAGTGTTAACAACTGAAACGCAGGCTTGGCCAACAGGCAGACCCCAAGTTTTGTTGAGCTGCAACAAACATTCTCCAGGCCATCAGGGCAAAGTCTGACGACCTGCTGGATGTTTGATGTTGTTTTGGTGCCACACTTGCTTTGTTGCATTTTGCAATTTACAGCAAAATCTGTAGGGTGGACACTGTAACCTGCCTTGCCACCAGCTGCTCATTGAACCATCATCAGATGCATGTTTGAGCCACAGTGTTGTCTTTTCGTGTGTAGCATGCTGTATGTTGCAGCTGCGCTGACGTTCTGTTTGCATATCTGTGATTTTTCGCTTGATGAAGGTCAGAAACAGAGTTCGGCTTATGAACCAGTTACGATGTAAGCAAGGTGCACTCAAGCTTCCAGCAACATACAGTCAATCTTGGAGACTTTTGGAGTGTTTGCTGGATTGTGTACATGGAGTGCTTGCTCAGTGAAACCTTGGCAGACTTTAACAACGGTCTGACAGTGTCACTGGCTCCATGTTCGAACATTCACTGTTGAGTTGTGCTAAGCACTTAGATTGATTCATGCAGTGGTTAGTCATAGTTGGGTCATGTGTCTCTATTATGACTAGTTTCGTATACCAGCGTCCCGCCGTCAGCTATTCAGGCTGATGTACCAGCGGTATGATAACAGAGTGAAAGCAGCGACAACAGTGTGTGAAACAGTCTTGTAATGATTCTGTCCGGTTACACTAGACCGCCGTGACGTCCTTGCTTCAATATTCACAACTTTGCCAATTTGCAAAGCATCTAGAATATGAGTTGCTGGCCATGGAACTCAACTTCCTAAGAGCTCGTATGCAGTGCTCCAAGCCTGCTCATTGTACTGTTGTTATGTGATGAATCATGAATTCATGCAAACTGACAGGACAAAATTGGCACATACTGATCATGAAGGCCAAACAGCATGGTACTCTTTGTCTCAAGTCTGGAACATGCGAGTTCTGTCCATCAACTGGTGTGTGGTGCACAGTAAAATGGCTGCACGTGTGTATTTTGACTGATGTGTGATCTTGTGACATCAGCAACTTGAACTAAATGAAGAGGATAGAGCTGCTTGTGACAGTATGATTTCATTGATCTCATGACATTATTGTACCATTGTTTTCATGAGATTGTTGATCTCATGTGATCACTTGCACGGCTGGCTCCCATACGACTTGGGTATTGCAGAAAGGACAGCCTGCTGTGTGGCTGAAGAAATGGCTTGGGCAGACTTTGCAACATCACAGAAACTGCTCACATATACTCCCTGAGCCTGCAAATCATGTGGGAAGAATGATATGGTATAACAAAGGATGATGAATGAAGTATGAGGTTTTACAGAATCGGAGCATAGAGCAGTGTGAAGCCAGCAAGAGCAGATGCATAACAGGACTACTGGCACGCAGACTGGAGAGGCCAAAAGGGAAAACCAGTCAAGGGCGACATACCTGTGCAAAGCTCTGTGAGATGACTGAACTTTGTTTGGCAGACACAGTAATTGCTGCTAGGATTGCTGTTGCATCTGGGCTGAATAGACCAGGCGCCTGTGTAGCTGAGGTGGCTGGTTGTAATGCTTGTGAAATGGCTTGTAGGTACGCTTGTTGCAATGCCTCTTCAGACAACCCAGCTGCAGCAACAGATCCCGACAAACTCTGAGCCGCAGCAGCCAGGCTGCCCGTGGATAAGACTGCAGAGCCAAGCAGAAGTGAGCCAATTTGGGTGGTGTTTCCTGCAACACAAAGGGCTACTATCAGTTAGCAAAAGCCTGGTTGAGCTTAGGGTCAGCTTCACCTGGAGAGATCAAACGACCTCATGCAGACGTACTGCCTATTGCTAAAGCTGAGCAGTCTGCAGTGGCTCACCTTTCAGCCACAGAGCAAGCTATGTTTGACATGCATGCCAGCAAGCCACCAATGCTGTGCCATGTTTGTGCACAAGCGGGCATCCTGCTCAACCATGAGACAGACTCTTGCATTTTGAGGCTCAGTCTGGCAATGCACGGAGTCAGCATCTCGGCTTTGCAATGTTGTACATTGATAGCATCAACATGCTTTGTTGCTGATGTCAGTCATAGACATTGCCGGGAAACTGGCACAACACCCGTAATAGTTATCCAACCAGGAAAAGTGACAGCAAGCACTGCACATGCTGCTGAAAGCTGAACGGCAAACCTTTGGCTTGGTTGAGGGTCTGAGTGTTGAAGCCAAACACTGTTGCCGCTGCTGCCCGGAAGCTGACAAGGAGGCTTGGATCAATTGGATTGTTGGCTACAAGATCTTGCTGAGTGTTGTTGTCAAGTGGGTTTACTTCCTGTGCAGCGTTTAAGGCTGACATGCCATTTCCAGAAAACTGCGAGAAAGCAAAGAGAGGCTGTGCCCAGCATCAATCATAAAACATCCTAAGAGTCAAGGGGATTAGGACTTTGCAGTGGGTCGCTGTCAGATGGAAGAAGACGACTGACCTCATGTCAAGCCCAGTCTAAGCCACTGTAAGCAATATTCCTTGACTATGCGATTGACAGAGTGATGATGCTATTTTAGCAACATCTTACAAGGCGGCTGGGTTTCAGCGCAGCAAGCTTGCAGCAAGCGTTGTAGTTGCATGACGTGTGGAGTTCCTCTGACCTATCTGGTACAGAACATCCTACAAATGCATCATGACATGATGCTGCCCAGTTCAACACGTCATACGTCTTAGCCATGCGCGGTCTGTAAGTTATTGAAGCACCCCATGGGCCAACCTTGCACGGCAAAGTAAGCCACACACAAGGGGCAGACACAACACCCTCTTGAACAGAGACAATGCCTCAAAATGACGTGACAATGAAACGCGGTGGGAGTGTGATGACTCTGAGCAGATGAGTATGGTGTTATGAGGAGCTCTTGCAGTGATGTCAACAGTACTCACCTGCTGAAATGCATACACAAAAGACTGGTCCAGGTCTGCAGCATGGGCAAGCTCGATTAAAGGACCCGTATAGTCAGCCACGGCATTGCGCGATGTCTGCACTGCTGTCATTGTTGCGCCAATGTTGTATGCAAAAGCTTGCACCAGGGCTGACTGGTTGTTTGGGTCCAGCTGGTGCAGAAGTTGAGCAAATGCTTCAGCATACACTTGTTGGTTGATCATGATCGGGCTGGGTTCTGGAGTGGTGGAAAAAAGGTCGTCTGGTGACCGGCCAAAATCAGTTACCGCATCAGAAATTACACTCGACAACGTCGACTGGTTTGCTTCTGTCCCAGGTCCTGTGCAAAACTTGGAGCAGTTTGAGACGCGGCTCTATGAAAATTCGCCTGTGCTTGCAGAAGCAGCGGCGATGCCTACCTAGTCCGTAATAGCCAGAAGCGTTCCGGACTGCTGCAGGCACGTTGCTGACATTCAGGTACTGCGAATACGGAACAGTTAAGGAGGGGGGGTTTCCTTGGCAGTGACAAGGCGATTCCAAGGTTGTCAGCAAAGCGGCGACGAGAGAGAAGCTGCAGCTCACAGAGCTGAGTGTGTTCCTCATTGTGTGCTCTGCTGACAGGCCAAATTTGGGTCTGCAGCGTGCTAAATAAACAGGCAAGACTCGCGTCACGGCTCCGAGTAGCTGCGAACAGCACACACAAAGCTTCGTCCAGCATGGGTGGGCAGCTTCGATGAGATTCTGCACGATACCCGCCTGGTCCTGCTATCAAGGACCTCCTCCAAGAAGTTGACCACGACAGAAGCCGAAGCGCAAGTAAATACGATGGTCTGTCTGTTCGTCAGTGCGACGAATTACTGCCACATTGCATACGGCAAGTTCAGTAGGTTCCATTGCCCTCTGTCCTGGGCTTAGTGAGGGCCTGAAGTGGGCATCCTGCCACAACATGAAACAGACTCTTGCTTTTTGAGGCTCAGTCTGGCAATGCACGCAGTCAGCATCTTGGCTTGGTAATGTTGTACATTGATAGCATCAACATGCGTTGTTGCTGATGTCAGTTATAGACATTGCCGGGAAACTGGCACAACACCCGTAATAGTTATCCAACCAGGAAAAGTGACAGCAAGCACTGCACATGCTGCTGAAAGCTGAAATACAAACCTTTGGCTTGATTAAGGGTGTGAGCGCTGAAGCCAAAACCTGTTGCCGCTGCTGCCTAGAAGCTGACAAGGAGGCTTGGATCAGTTGGATTGTTGGTTGCAAGATATTGGTGAATGTTGTTCGACGAGGCCCACAGGATCATTATCAATGCAATCAACAAAGGCAGAAAAGGAAGCTTTTTAATTATTGCAGACGTAGGCACAGCCGCAACCTTAGGAAACCTGGGTGTTCACCACAAACGCATACCAAAATGGGTGTTGCCAAACAACATGCTAGCCCTTCATACAACAGACCCTGAGGGGCTGAGGACTAAGCTCAGGCCAGACATAATGATGGTCGAATTGCAGGAGCATGAACAATCAATATACCAAAGAGCAGCCGGTAGCACGCCCCATAATTTACTACCAAGCTCTGTCATTGACCCCCGGCTGGGCCGTGGAAGGCAAAGGAAGATCTGGATCGTGGAAGGTGGCTATTGTGCTGACACAAGATATGCAGAGAAAGTGGCAGAGAAAAACGAACAACATGAAAAATTGGTTGACATGCTGAAAATGTATGGATATGATGTACAGCTAAGACC
>JAABUO010006122.1_pt1 | contig 13923 bp, 18 predicted proteins | sample 5559291 | NCBI WGS metagenome assembly JAABUO01 (sample SAMN10711878, study PRJNA513372) | rock metagenome | isolation source: Antarctica rocks | place: Antarctica: Victoria Land, Finger Mt sud | reverse complement strand
AGATTCACACGCCGCTGAAGCGCGGCAGCGCTTGCAGGTCGCCGGACGTGCCGGGCGCGGTCCTCATCAAGCGCCTGGTGGCGCTGGAGGGCGACTGGCTGTATGTGCCCGGGCGCGCTGACGTGCAAAAGATCCCAAAGGCGCGGCTGGACCCAGCACCTCTTTTGGCCCCCAAGCTTCCACAGCGCACAAGACAGCTGATGCGTTTCTTGCAGCTGTGCCTCACCCGAGCGTCGGTGGGTGGCACTGCGTTCTACGGGCCATCGTGTGACGCACACAGGAAGTGAGAGCCGTTGTGCTATCCATGTGCAGCCAGCTGCGCTCCTGGCGCGTGCGGCCTGTGTAGGGCCGCCCGCACCATGTCCTCGAGCGCAGCTGTTGACACCTGCCAGCACGCCAGCATGCAGCAGGCCCCGCTGCAACGCCGTCATGCTCTGCATGTAGGGGTCGGGCAGGGCACCCTTGAGCTCGCCGGCGGGCAGCATGCGCAGCTCAACTGTTCCGGTGCCCTGTGTGGTCATGCACGACTGCGCAACCTGCCTTACATGCTCATCATGTGCCGGGTAGGCGCTGCAGCCCTGTCCGCCCAATGGTGCTTGTGACCGCGATACTGCCTGCCCAACAGGGCTACTGCTGGGTGGAAGGCGACAATGTGGAGCTCAGCGCCGACTCCCGCACCCGCTATGGCCCGGTGTGTGGCCCGGAGTGGGAGCGAAACCCCCCCCAAGAGTGCTAGGATGGTTGACCACCGAGGTGCTGCCAGCACTGTCTGAACAGCAGTAAATGTTCTCGCGGCGTGGTTGCTGCAGTAACTGCGTCGTGCTAAGCAGTGCCATGTGGCCATTTCAAGTTTACGCTGCTCTGCGGCAAGCTAGTCGGCGATTGGCAATGAGTACGCAAGTGCTCGCAGGTCCCCCTGGCGATGGTGGAGGGCACCGCGCTCGCGGTGGTGTGGCCGCCCTGGCGCGCGGCGCGCGTGCAGCCGCGCGACCCCTCAGAGCGCCTCATCGTGCGCAACCCGCAGCCGCTGCAGCGCGGCACGGCCGATAAGGACGAATGCTAGCCCCAAGGCGACCGCTGCCTGCACGCGCATGGAGCCGCGCTTGTGGTTGCGCGCCTGCATGTCGGCCTGCCCTCCTCAGCAAGGCTTTGCCAGCCCAGCAGCATGGCGCCTGGCAATTGGCTGTGGCTGAGAGCACCGCCCATGTCCCTGCCGCGGGCAGCGCTCCTGGCATGCAGGCCGCGAGGCGTGTCAGCTTGTACAAGGCGTGTGGATGTACTGACACTGCAGTGAGCACTGGTTGTCAGGGTTCTGTGTCAAACAAATGCATTAGCTGGGAGCAGGCTGTGTTGTGCATCGGCCTTGTCTAGGCTGTCCTGTTTTCTGTCTGTTTTGTGCCTTGCGCATGGCCTATGTCTCCAAGTCAGGCTGCACGGTTTTGAGGTCGCTTTGTTGGGCGGCTGTGCAACAACACATTTCACATGTGCCACTGCTTGGTTCTGAGCTTCCTTGAACACACAGCATGCAGCGTGCTCACCGACAAACAAAATACAGAACTCCATGCACCTGTACAGCACGGACGTGGATAATTTGCTTGCTGCACAAACAGCCTGCTGCCACATAATATCGCATGGAAGTGATCTGCCGCAGAGGATGCCGGTCATGCACAAAGCTTAGTGGGCAGTATCTTTACTACAGGCACATGTCAGTGCCAAACGTCGCACGTCGTACATGTCAGTCCAATTGTGCTGTCCTGCACATATATGTGTGCCAAAAACGCAGCTGCAGCAGAAAAGCACCACACGCCAACAGCAAGCGCTCGTGCGCTGCAATTCTGGCGCTGCAACACAGCTTGCCAAGGGCCACACGCAAGCCCCAAATCACTTAGACTACCTTTAATCTTTTATTATTAATAATGTATGCTCGTTACCAATACCAGCCAACGTGCATTGTTCAGCAACGAGAGCTATTTCAGCTCAGGTCACTTATACTTGTCCATAATCCGCGAGGCTTCACTCAAGAGGTCGCCGCCCCCGCCGCCGCTGCCGCCGCCGCCGCCACCGCCGCCACCCCCGCCCTTTGACAGCTTCAGAAACAGGTATGCGGCACCGCCCAGGACCAGGAAGAAGAACGCTGTGGACAACACCTGCGCGCCAGCAACAACACACCCACTCAACCCTCCAACGTCCCCAACTCCAAGCTGCGTGGAGGAAGGCATTCTTTCAGCACGACCCAGCGCAAGCACCTCTGCCATAGCTTTTGCTGCCACGCCAAACAGACACTCCAGCGCACCCAGTTACGCGTTCATCCAAGCAGGGGCTGTATAAGTGCGACTGCGGCAAGCAGCAGGCCTTGGTTGTGCGCCTTTCCCGTGCAAGCATCGGAACTGATAGAGCGTGCGAGGCAAGGTGGACGCACCCTCTGGAATATCCAGAGCGCAACCAGACCGCCCACGCCAACCACCGCGAGCTTTGCAGCCGGGCGCGGGACGGATGCGGGAATCAGCGACGCTGCGGAGGTGGCCAGCCTGTCCCCTGACCGCACGACACCTGCGACGTCCATGTCAGCCACCGCAGTGTGTGCGCGACGCCGCCGGGCCAGCCAGCCTGGCCCCACGCCTCGCTTCACCTGCGGTGCACACTTCACCGTCTGCCAACAGAGAGACGCGCTCACTCCACACGTTTTCACAGCTCACTGTCCCTGCATGCCACTGCCAGGCACATCCACACCATCACACATCCAGCACAAAGTGTCTCCCGCACACATATGTCTGCAAGATCACACACAAATTTGTTATTACAAGTGTGGGCAGGGACAACGTTTCAAGCGCACTTCGTAGCGAGTCTCCCACCCCCTCGTCCTCTGCACGCACAGTGACGCAGCTGCTGCGGCGCCTTGCAGCGCTGTGCTGCGTGCGGCACACGCGCTGCGGCGCTTGCCTGTTGAGCGCCCTGCGCAGCTTGCAGCAGCAAGTAAGGTGAAGCGAATGTTTTCTTTTACGTGACAGAGATGCACAGGCGCCCTGCATAGCTTGCAACAGCAAGCAAGATAAAACGGCTTTTTTCTGAGCAAGACAGAGACGCACAGGTTCAGGGAGGAAAGTACTGCACCTCTGCGGCCAGGCGGAAGCCGGGGAGGCTGCGCAGCCTGCGAAGCAGCCGACCGCCCTCATCGTACTGGCGGGACCTTCCACACGCGACAAGCGCACAGCAAGCAGCAGCTGTGACAGCGCTTTTGCCCAGTTTTGCCCAGTAGGCCCCAGGATGTGCCCTACTTGCCATTCAAACGATGAAGAAGCAGGAGCTGTGCAAAGCGGAGCTGCCGTCTGTGGGCGCCATAGCTCGCGGCTGCTCCAGCAGCTGTGCTGTGTCTAGCAGTGTGTCAGGTCGCGACGCAGGGTCACCTGTGTGTGCGCGTCTGGAACCAAGCCGATCAGGTGAGTGATCTGGTGCCGTCACGCCCAGCAGGCCCGCACGGCGATCCGTTCTGGCCAGGCAACCATGGCACCGCTGAAGACTGTTGCGACCAGGTTCCGTAGACATAGCACCCCAAGCTCTTTCTGTTGATGATGCAATCCTGAGCTCCCTGCGCGCCGCAGGTCCTGCGTGCAGACGCCGCGCGCGTAGCCGCCAGGCACACCTCCGCCAGCGCGCACCTACACGCTGCCGCTGCTTGCGTCTGCGCAAGCGGCCTGACGCTCAGCACCCTGCGCCCGGGACCGGTCCTGCGGCCGTGCCACCTGCGCTCTCTCTGCAGCTGCATAGTGAGGCTGGAGCGACCCATGCCAGCCGCCGCCGTGCTTTGGTCGCCTGGTGTGGCGCGAGCGCACGTAGCCGCGATATATGCCCTGCCAAGCCCCGCTGCGCTGTTGCCGCGGTCGCGGCCTGGCCTGGCCGCGTGTCCCGCAGAGCACGCAGCCAGCCCCTTGCAAGCAGAGGCAGCGGCCCGCCGCACTCTGCTGCTGTGCGACGGTGCGCCGCGACTGGCAGACGCAGCGTGCAGCGTGTGGGTGGGTGAGCAGCCCAGCCTAGGTCACCCACTGGGAGCGCGCGGCTGCCGGGGCGCTGCTCACCTGCCAGAGCAGCCGGCTGTGTACACATGCAGACCCGCCCCGGCAGCGTGCGCCTCTGCGCCTGTGCTACCAAGCGCAGAGGCGGCTGCCAGCGGGCCAGACGGTCAAGCGCCTAGCGCGTCCATGTCAGCAGGTGCCAGGCTGCTGCAATGCCGCCCTGCCGTGCGCTCCGCTGCAGAGCGGTCAGCCGCTGGGCTCACTGCGGCTGCAGTGAGCCCAGCAGTGGCTCTGACCGCCGCAGCTGCAGCGGCGGCTGCCGCCGCTGAAGCGGAGGCGGCGGCCGCCGCAGCCGCCGACCGCGCGCGCAGCGACCCCTCCGCAGCCGCCGCAGTGCTGCGCAGCCTGGCAGCTCCAGGGCAAAGGGGAGTGTGTGGGTCGGGACGCGCCGCCTGCGGCCAGCAGCACCATGATGGCTGCCAACCAGCGCATGCCGTGTGTAGCAAGCAGCCCCATGGCGCGAGCAGCGGTCGGCGCGGGCGAGGACGAGTGCGGCGCGCCTGCACCAGCAGGCGGCGGCGAGCGCGAGGGCCCCGGCTCTGCAGCAGGGTCAGCAGCGGCGGCACCGAGCGGCTGTCTCGGCGCAGGGCCGGCGCGCGACAACCTGCCTGCGGTGCCCCGGCGGCCGCGTTCCAGCAGGGCGGCGATGGCGGCAGCATGCAGGGCCTGGGTGCGGACTGCCACTGTGACCGTGCCACCTGATGTGCCACAGAGCTGACAAATTATATGGAGCTTCATAAACGCAATAAGCTTGGGTTGCGATGCGGCGGAGCACCATACGCACTGCACTTGCTTGGCCCAGCGCAGACAGTGGTGGGCGCGCGCAGGGCCGCACTGTGGCCAGGTCAGTACCGGATAGCCGAGACGGCAGCCCGCCTGCTCAGGTTGGCGGCAAGCGCGGCGGAGCGCAGCCGGCCGCCTGCCCGCAGACTCCGCCGCCGCCTGCTGACGCCAACGCTTGCAGCTCTGCATGCCCGCTCGCGGCTGTGCGCAAGCGCAGCAGGGTGCAGGCGCCCGAGCCCGCCCCAGCTCTCACGCATGCAGAGGCATGCACCAGCGACCCCACCGCGCTCGCATGTAGTGCACCATGGGCGCGGGCGGGCGCGGACGGGCGCCCCGCGTCAGGCGCTTATGCGTGCAGCGGCAGCACACCGCACTCCCTGCTGCCCGAGCGCCACAGGCATGAGCGGCCCCAGACACATGCATGCGTTTGGCAACGTGCATGGCTGGGTGCAGCAGCTGTTGGGCGGCAGGCGCCCGCGCCTGCCTCTGCAGGGATGCGGGCTGCACAAGCTGCAGCTGACCAGCAGCCTGCTAGGGACAGCGCATGTCATGCGCATGCATGGTGGGCTACTCCTGAAGCGCCAGGCAGCTTTCACTGCACCTGTGTCACGCCGAGCTGTTCCTCACTGTAGGGTGGAGGAAGGGCAGGCCAATGCCTGATTCATGCCCACGTGCGCGCGATGGGGGTTTGCCGTTTGGGAAATTTTACCTCGCAACTGTAGCAGGACTCTGTTGCGGTGCTACACCCCCTGCCCTCTGCATTAGGTGGGTTTATAGAAGCCCGTTGCTATACGTTGGCGCCTGGGCATGCAGTGCAGTCGATTGACGTGCAGTGCTGTCTCAGTGTACAAAAAACACTACCTGCCGCCATGCTGAGCTTGTGTTGCAGAATCTGAAGTTTGTAGGTGGTGGCAGTCACTCACTGCCATGCATCTGTGGCCTTCCCATTGGTAGGCGCACAGACAGGGCATGGCCCAGCATTAGAGGCTGTGCTACATGTTGAACGACCAGGTTCTAGGCCCCGCCTGCCTTCTGTGGGAGTGATACTGTAGGTCACGCCTGCTCACCTTCTCGTGATGCCATGCGAGCTGGAAACATTAGATGCATGCCCGCACTGTAAAGCAGTACAAGGCCCCAAAAGGGTGAACCTCATGCAGATGCTGCTCACACACATGTCATCCCTCACACACATAATTACAGCACTTGACTTCGCAGGGGGAGCTGAACACAGGCATCATGGCCTTCGCAGGCTGCAGCTGACAGACACCATTAGCTCGGTGCATGTAACTGCTTTGCCAAGAGTGCGTGATGTTCACTGCTAGGAAAGGCTCAGCCCTTCCACCACTTGCTGAAAGAGTTTGAGGACCAGAACATAAATACATCCGTGTTCACTCCAACCTGCACCTCAGGGGTGATACACAAGCACAATTAGGCTGCATTCAGACATGCCATGCCAAGCGCCAACAAGCCTACAACGTGCGGTGGCACCAGCAACTTGCCATGCAGCAAACACACAAGCAGCACTCCACAGTACTTGCCCAGCACTGCAACCCACCCAGCTTCAGAGCAGGGCTGGCCCTTCGCGGCAAGGCGCGCAGACTCATGTATCAGAAAGCCTGCGGGGTGGCAAGAGCGACAGGTGTCACGCTAGCGTTAGCAGGGGTTGCAGCTTTGAACCCAAGACAATCGTGCATATTGGCCAGCATGCCTCGCATGTGCCTCTATGCATCCCCGCTCAGCGACGTGTGCAAATCAAGCCATACGCGAACGTACATCCAGCCAGCCACAAATGCAGAATTTACATGAAGCAGCACCGCAGCCGCCAAAAATGCTACCCAGAACAAATCCTGGCACAGTATCTGACCTGGTGACACCGGCACCCGCAAGTGGTTATGTGTCTGGACGAGGGTAAGCCCGCATCGGCGCTCTGCATGGATGGGTGCATAGCACTTGCACTTTCAGGGGCGACAACGGCGCGCGGGCAGCTGGCATGCCGGGCCTTCTCGCCCCAGCAAGCTGGTGAGCGCCGTTTCTGCACAGCCTACACACGGGCCACTGTGGCGAAGACAGGAAAGTGCCCCTGTGCTATCTATCAGCCCTGCTCACTGCCGAGCAGCGCAGCCGAGGTGGTAACTGTGGCGCCGGCGGCGCGCAGCTCGTCCAGCACGCGCGCCTCATCGCCCGGGCTCTGCTCCAGCGCCCCGCAGGCGTCCTCGACCACGACGGTAGTGAAACCTGATTTGGCCGCGTCCAGCGCGGCCGCGCGCACGCACACCTCCGTCACCAGACCGCACACGTACACCTCCTGCGTGCCAACGGCCGCTTCTTCTGCGCTACGCGACAACTCTGCAGGCAGGAAGTGCATGTCACCCAGAGGCTAACTCAGAATGTGCCACCATGCATGGACTAGAGCTGTGAAGCTAGAGAGGATTGAGGCCTGCAAAGACCCAGCTGCCTGCTGCGTCCAAAGCTAGCGGTGCCACCTAGCCTGCCGGCGTGCGTGCGCTGCTGCGGCCCCACCAGCAGGGCCGCACGGCAGCGCGCAGGCGCGCCTGCACGCCGCGCTCGCGCAGGAAGGCCGCCAGGCCGAGGTCGGCGCCGTGCAGGTCGCGGAAGGGGCTGCTCGCGTCGGCGTCGAGCGCGCTGCCCTTGCGCACCACGTGGTCCCAGCGGTGCCGCGTCAGGTCCGCGGGGTGGTCCGCGCCGGGGGTGCCCTGCACGCAGTGCTCCGGCCAAAGCGGCTGCTGGATGCCGCGGTGCGGCACGCTCTCCCCGGGCGACTTCCCATGCGTGCTCGCGAAGCTGATGTGCCCCTGCGCAGTGACGCGGTGCACCTCACGCTCTGCACGCCGGCAGCGCCTGAGCAGGTCTGCCATCTGTGTCACCTGTGTTTTGCAAAGTACGCTGCAGCAACGTACGCTGCAACAACTGCACGCTGAAGGCATGCACGTGCGGAAGCCACGGAGGTGTTGGTTGCAACAGTAGAGCAGACAGGGCTGCCTGCATACCTCTGGGTGCCAGTCAGTGCTGGCGACACGCAGGTCGAAGACCGGCGTATCCAGCAGCTTGTTCACCACGGGAACGATGCGCTCGCTGCCAGGCGCGGCGGCGAGGGCGCCTCCCGGCAGGAAGTCCTGCTGCAGATCAATCACCAGCAGCACTTTCCGGCCCATGACGACTCTTTCATTGACTGGGCTGCAACTCAAGGCGCTCTACTTTACGTGCACAGCTGCATGCGCAATGCCGGAGCATGCATGAAGGTGGACATGACTCGTAATTGGTGGCCGGATTGGTGGCCTTCAAATGGCTCATTCCGGGGGCCACGGGGGGGTTTTAGATGGCAGATGGCTCATGGAACACCCACACAACACAACTGCACCTGTCTATCAGCCATCGTACACCGCACTAGTGGCGACATCGAACACTCCAACCGGGCACTGGCTGTTTGTTTGGCAAGGATGCAATCGCCATAGCTGTATGCGCGCTTGGGGCGTGCTGCTGCTGGCGCTGGGCAGCCCGGTGCTGATGAGCAGCGGACTGGGCCGCGCAGCCGCGCCTGCGCACCACCACCGGCACTTTGAGTCCATCACCTTCAACAGCAGCCTGGGCCTGACTTACAAGCCTCCCATCGTGTTCCCGGCGCTGCAGACGCACACGGCCAGCGTCCTCTGCCTGCATGGCCTGGCACGCCTGCACAAGGGCCTGCTCTGTTGTATGATTGACACTGTGTGTGCCTGCATTGCATACTTCATAAGAAGCAGGCTCCCCTTGCAGCGCTCGCTGCCTGCAATAGTACCGAAAGGTTGACCGCTGCACTGCAAGGGGTTCTGGCGGCTGCAGACTGGTCAGCGCGCTCTGCTATCATTGCCTTGCAGCGCAAACGCTTTTCTTGTCCCCTACAAAGCAGGACACTGGCTCCCCTGCAAGACAGGAGAGTGACTGAATCTCAATTGTGCGAGTGAGCAGGGCGACACAGCGGATGGGTGGGCAAGCTACGGGCACCAGTGGACGCAGCGGCTGCCTTTTGCAAAATTTATATTTCCAAATGCCCCCATGGTGCGCTGCAGCGGTCATGCACGCCTAGGCTGTGCAGCTTGCTGTGCACCGTGAGGAACTTCTTTGTCTCATTTGTATGCCCGAGTTGCACAGCCTGAGTTGAATTTGCACATGGGCTTACTTGCTGTGGGCAGCGGCACCCCCCTACATGCCCTATTTCACAGGAACCACTTTAATTCTGATGACCATAGCAGGCAAGGCCGCTGTGCTGCCCACCTGCATGTTGCTGGTAGGCTGAGTCGCTGCGCACAGCAGGGCTCGCCCACCCCCCTGAAAGACCCCAACCCTGCATGCACCCTGAAGCACCCGTCCGCTGGGGCCGGTAGCGGCCCATCACCCTCAACCGCGGCGCCGAGATGACCGGCTGGTACGACATGGCCACGCTGGAGGCCATGGACCAGCAGGAGGATGAGGCCGGCCTGCGCGAGACCGCTCGGTGCGCCGCGGCGTCCTTGCTCGCTCCGCGACTCGGGCTCCTCCAACCACAATCAGTCGCGTTATGATGAGCAGCCATGTGACCCAAAGCTCGCACTCTCTGCAGCTGTATGTTCAGAAGCTTTGCTGCCTGGGTTGGCCCATGCAGCCGCGTGCCACCTGGTGTACGCGGGGAGCGCATCAGCTCGCACTTGCCCAATCGGTGGTATGGTGCTTTGGCAGGTACCTGGATGCGCTCATTGAGGCGGAGGCGGCCGCCGGCATCCCCAGCACACGGGTGGTCGTCGCAGGGTTCAGCCAGGTTGGTTCCCCCGCGCTGTTGCATACTAGGCTGCTGGCCACCCTTTTTGACAGTGTGCGAGGACGGCCTGTTGCCCTGTCCTGATGTGCGCAAACAACACGGTCAGTCGCATGTGGTGCTGAGCACACCAAATCAACATTGCGGGAGTGCTAGAGCCCAACGCGCCTGCTCAGAACAGTTTTGCTATGAGCATACGCCGGCCAATGTAGGTGCGGCCCTGATTGACGCATGCCAGTCACTCTGTCTGATGTCTGGGTGTGAAGTGGGCATGGGCGTTCCGGCACCAACGGCATCGTGCTGCAAGTATGCGCAGCCGGGCATGCCTGCTTTACTGGGTTCCGCCATGTCTGGTGCATCGAGCGCAGCATTTGTGTGGGGATAGAGCTGCATGTGACTGCGGCAAGGGCTTGACCAGCTCGTGATGCTGCCAGACCCTGACGACAATTTCGTGCCATGTCGGACAGGGAGGCGCCGCATCGATCATGGCGCTGCGCAGCGCGCACGAGCTGGCAGGCGTGGTGTCCATGAGCGGGTACCTGCCGCTGGCGTCCCAGGCGCCGCAGCTGTCGCCCGCCAACGCGCGCACGCCCGTCTTGCTCTGCCACGGCGAGAGCGACCCCACGGTGCGTCTGCTTTTGTGCCCTTGGTGATCCTGCGGTCTTTTGAAGACCACAGGTCTGAGTGTCTGTCATTTCTGGAACGTCGGTGCGCGCTTGCATAAACAACCAGGTATCTACGAGCATGTGAGAATCCACATGTATAGATAGAATTGTTGCTCCCTCTCGTCTGTGTGAGCATGGCGTCCGGGAATAGAGTTTTGTTATATTGGAACGCAGATTGCTTACCGGTACGGGAGGAGGACGCACGAGGTGCTGCGGGAGGCCGGCGCGGCCGTGCACTTCAGGAGTTACCCGCGGGTCGGCCACTTCACCACGCCTGAAGAGATAGAAGAGGTCGTATCGTTTTTTGAGACTGCGCTGTCCGCCAAAGCAAAGGCCGCAAGCTAGCAGGACCACAGCCGCCGCCAGGGCACTGCCGGTCCTGCTCCGCACTGCTCTATATAGAAGAGGCGGCCTCCTGTGAGATGCACTGGCCGCCAACGACAAGGTCTGCTAGCTAGCTAGTCCCTAAACAAGGGCATAGTTGTCCCAACAGCACTCTGCTTTCCATGTAAGCCAGGCCAGTCTGCTAGCTTCAGCTGTTCAGGATTGTATTTAGGTTTGTCCTCGACCATGCAACAGCGCACAGAGCATGTATATGAGCTCAGTGCACTGCTGCTGCCTACACCCTCAGTCCAAGCGCAGCGTCTATAAAAGCAAGGATGCCAATGCGAGCTTGGAGCCCAACAGGATGCATGCGTTGCATGAGCGAGCTGCCAGGCTCCCGGACGCCTGCCAGGAGCGCCGCTCTTTCGCAACACTCAGCACCACGCCCTCGCAGAAGCGCGGCCTGCCATGCCTCGGCCTCGAGAGCTCGTCACCCAATTGAGGGGATGGTGGGCAGAGGCGCTCCGCCGCCAGGGTCACTGCCCGCCGAGCTCCGCGCTCCTGCGAGCCGTGTCCATGATCAAGGTACACTCCAGTGCGCTGCTAGCACCACTCTGCTGTTGCTGTGCAGGTGCCCCGCACCATGAGCCCCACAAACTTTAAGGCAGCTTTTCAGCTGACAGACGGTGTCTGGAGAGCATGGCTCCATGTGCCGGCTGCCTGCTGTGCTGCCATCCACGTTTATTGCCCCACTACTGCTGCCATTGTTGATGCATGCAGTTCGTGGCTCGAGTAGCTTCATGCCGGTGCGCTGTGACACGCACCAGACTGATGATCAGGCAGCGCACTCTGGACATACTGTCGGGCTGCTGAAGTCCACAACATTTCCGGTGACATAAGGAGTCGCCGGGCTATGCTGTGCATGCTGAAGCGCACTACCAGAGACAAGAAGCGCACCCGACGCGTCTGTGCTCGAGCCCGCGCGCCGTCGCTCGCCGCCGCCGGCCGCCACCGCCGCCGGCATTGACGCCGCGACGCCCGCGGTCCCCCGCCCGGGGCCCCCCGCCGGCCCCTGTGGCGCGCTGCCGAGGCGGAACCCGCCATACCCCGGCGGGCCGCTGGCGGCGAGGCGGCCAGGAGCAGGGTGCGGCGCGGCGGGCGGCGGCCCGGCCGCGGGCCTGGACGCGGCGGAGGGGGTGCCGGCCTCGGGCGGCCGGTCGCCGGAGTGGGCGAGCGCCTGGGCGTGCGCCGGCCCCGGCGTGGGCGGCATGCGCAGCGCCACGTCGCCGCGCGCGCCGGACGCGGCCAGCTCGGCGTCCTCGTCCATCTTCATCGCCTGCAGGCTCAAATCCGAGCTCGCACAGGGGCAAGCTCAAAGGACAGGCGCTCAGACTTGAGCTTGCACAGGGCGCGGCAGCGGCGCGGCTGCATGCATGAACCCATGCCCTTGCAACTGCCGGGCTTGCCGCTGTGCAGATAGGCCTCTGTGCTGCCATGCAAGTGCGGGCTGACGCTTGCATGGGCACCGCACAGAAACAATGTGTTCCTGGAAGCGCTTGGACACCTGACAATTGAAACGACTGCAGGAGCTGCGATGCCATTTCTCAAGTGAAAGTTCACAGTGCACCCTGTTGAACAGTGCTTGTCGAAGTGTGCCCGTGGAAGTGAGGACGGCTATGCATCCAATGTAAAGAGGGATGAGGAGTTGATACAGTGCACTGCCAGAGCCGCTGGCGCATGCGCGCCTGCTCGATGTCAAACACGGCCTCGTCGATGTAGATGCCGTCCAGGCCCAGGTTGTCAAAGGGGTCCTCCAGCGCCATGGCCGCATGCAGCACGCCGATGATGGCTAGGTTCAGCTGCGCGCGCGCATACGAGCGTGGCGCGCGCAGCAGTGTCCGTCAATTGGGAAATGCAGCAAGGCAGCTGCATTGCCGCACTTGGTCGGCAGCAGATGCGCCATTTGGTGGTGCTGTGACAGCGCATCTCTTCCTGCCATGCTGCACGCTCTCCATACCAAGCTTTCCCCGCACCTGGAGGCATCAGCAGGCAGAGCGTTCCCTGAAGCAGCGCAGACACCTCTATCCGCGCTGCGTGACATCAGGACAAGTCCACTCTCGCTCCCGCAGCCCTGCAGACAGGCGGCGAGGGGACGCCGCGCGCTGCCCGGACCGAGCCGGTGCCTCGCACAGGCGCCTGCGGCGGGGCCGCGCCACGAGCGCGAGGAAGAGCGCGTACACGATGCCGAGGCTGCTGCGCAGGCGCGCGTAGTGCGGCCCGAAGAAGATGGGCAGCACCAGCGTGCAGTAGCAGCGCACGAGCGCGCGGATGCCCTGCGGCGTCCTGCGCGTGCGGCCTGGCTCTTGCTAAGGGTCGCCGGAACCTGCAGCAGCAGACTAGCTGGCCTGGGATCTGCGTCAGCCCGTGCCGGGCAGTGCCGGGCAGTGCCGGGCAGTGCCGGGCAGCCTCCAGTCACAGCCGCCAGCTCGCGACAGGCAGCGCCATGCTTGCCCTTGTAGAGCCGTCGGCGGCTGCCGACTGGAAAGCAGACTCGGCCCTGACAGTGCAGGACCCTAAGGCCACCGGCAAACATGGGGCACGGCCCCGGCGCGCGCGCGCACCGGTACTCCTTGACGTTCGCCATGCGCTCCACGGCCGCGTGCAGCTGCTGGCCCCACGCCGCCAGCCCCGCCGCCTGCGCGTCGCCCAGCCCCGCCCGCCGCAGCGCCTGCCGCCCACAAGCCGCCCTATCACGCACGCGCCTCGGCCACGCTGCCAACGCAACAGCGCCTGAGCCTGCGGGCGCGCCACACAGCTGCCGCGGCCTTATAGGCACGCGCCCAACAGCCGATGCTCTTCGCAGGTGCGGCGCCAGCAAGACAGCGCGGGTGCGGTGCCAGCAGCACAGCGCGGGCCGCCTTGCAAATGTGTGCGCCTGTATACAGGTCGAGGCGGCGCGGCGGGGGCGGCCGCGGGCGGGGCACCTCTGTGGCGCGGGCGAGGCGCCGGAACGCGGCCGTCAGCCGGCGCATCTGCTTTGCGCGGTGCTGCGCGACTTGCATCTGCGCACGCGCGGCCGCAAGCGTCAGGGCGCCTCTGAGCTTGCCGCTGCTCCTTTGCCATGCAGAGCCTGGCTGCACGTGCGCAGGCGGCCGCGCGCGGAGCCGGGCAGGTGCCTGCGACGCGCACGCGCCGCGACACGCGCACGCACGGCGGCCCGGCTGTGCGTGCGCTCCACAGCGCGCGGGGCGGCGGGCCGCGCGCCATGCCGGACTTCACGCGCGTGAAGGGG
>JAABUO010006121.1_pt1 | contig 13923 bp, 14 predicted proteins | sample 5559291 | NCBI WGS metagenome assembly JAABUO01 (sample SAMN10711878, study PRJNA513372) | rock metagenome | isolation source: Antarctica rocks | place: Antarctica: Victoria Land, Finger Mt sud | reverse complement strand
TCGACCATGCGCGGCGCCTGCTGCCGTTCCCGCTGCGGGGCCTGGACACGGACAACGGCGGCGAGTTCTTGAACAACCACCTGCTCGCGTACTGCGCCCGTGAAGCGATCACCTTCACGCGCGGGCGGGCGTACCGGAAGAACGACCAGTGCTACGTTGAGCAGAAGAATGGCTCGGTGGTGCGGCAACTCGTAGGCTATGACCGCTTCGCGGGTGAGCGCGCCTACCGCCAACTCGCCGAGTTGTACCGGGCGGTGCGCCTGTACGTCAATTTCTTCCAGCCCTCGCTCAAGCTCCAACTCAAGCGCCGGGAGGGCAGCCACGTCTATCGCCGGTACGACACGGCCCAAACCCCGCTCCAACGCTTGCTGGCCGCGGGCGTGCTCGACGATGTGTCCCGTGAGCGGCTGCACACGTTCTATGAGGCGCTCGACCCCGTGCGCTTGCTGCGGCAACTCCAGACCTTGCAAGAGGCGCTATGGCGGCACGCCGTCGTGAAGACGCCACTTCCAACGGGGCCGACGGAGCGGTTCAGCGCCGGGGCGTGCAGTCTGGCGCCCGGCACGGGCGCGGAGAGTGACGCGCTGGGTCGGCTCACGCGCACCAGCCACACACGCGCCTATCGGCGGGCGACCAAGGCCGCAGGGCCGCGCACCTATCGGACCCGCGAGGATCCGTTCGCGGGTGAGTGGGACGACATCCACGGCTGGCTCGCCAGCGAGCCGGAGCGCACCGCGAAGTCCATCTTCCTGGAGTTGCAGCGCCGCGATCCCGCGCGCCACCCGGATGGGCAACTCCGCACCCTCCAGCGGCGCAGCGGTGCGTGGCGCGCCACGGCCATCCTTGCGTTTGACGACGGGTGGCTCGACGAGGACACGCCCCTCGGTCAGCGGGGGCCGGGCGCCCTACGGCTGTGCAGCGAGAGCACCGTCGCGGCCGCTGCAGGGTGAGCGGCGCTCTGGCTTGTTGTATGTTACGCTAGTTTCTAGTGAAAACGAGCGTAACACCGGCAGACTCGCTATATGTTACGCTCGTTTTCACTAGAAACTAGCGTAACAATGAAAGGACGGATATGGCGATCAAAGAACGGCGCATCAAATGTGCCGCCTGCGGTGAGCGCGAGACGGTCATCCGGGGCGAGCGTGGCCCTCTCACGGCGTATTGCGATGTCTGTCGAGAGGAACGCAAGTGCGAACAAGCGCGTCAGCGTATGGCCGCGCTGCGTGCCCGGCGGCGGTAACGATTGTCCGGCTGCGCCGGACCAAGGGGCAGGCCCCTTGAACCCCGTTTCGGCTGCGGCGGCCACAGGTCAGGACACGGCGGCACACCATCGCCACGGCTGACCTGTGGCCGTCCTCGCCGATCGTTATGGCCTCGTTGCGGTAAGATATCCCATGAGGCAACAACCTGTCGACGGGTTACATTCTTCCGTGAGGCAATACGCCTGTGGCGACAATTCAGACCGGATGTGAGGATCTCGTCGCTGAGACGCTGGCGCGGTGAGGGAGGGGGCGTGCTGGCGGCGCGCGCGCGGTCCACGCGGCAGCCCGCGGCGCTCCCGCCGGGCGTGACGGTGGGGCCGGACGTTCCGCACGGCACGGTGCTCATGGTCAAGGTGGACTACGGTAGGGGGCGTGGCGGCCGGCACGTCGGCTGGTGCGTCCCGCGCTCTGTGTGGGCGGAAGAACGATAGAGGATACGTGAGGCAGTGTATGCACAGGACTATCCGGCCACCCCGATCCCCGACGGTCAGGACATGGCCGGGAACTATCACTACCCCGCGATTGAGGCGGCGCACACAGCGGACGAGCTCGTCGACTTCAACAAGTGGATGAACGGTCAGACGATGATCGTGGACGACCAGGGGCAGACGGTCATCTTTGCCCGGGACTACGAGCGGTGGGTCGAGCGCCGCCGCTCGGCACGGTAAGCCCTCAGGGCTTTTTCTACAAGTTAAGGATTTTAAGCCGTTGTCAAGGGCCTTTTTGCAGCTTTTGAGCCGAACCAACACCTATCGCATTGCGCAAACGCATGAGGCATAGAGCGAAGCGACAGCCGTGTGCGGGAGCAAAGGGCTCGTAGAAGCACGGCGTATACGCCGCTACGCTCCCTTTGCCACCCCGAGCGGCGGAAACGCGGGTACTTGACATGTGGCTCAGAACCTTAACTTGTAGGCAATACCCTCAGGGCAGGGTACGGAGCGCAACAGTCCCAGCAGTGTTGGGACTGTTGCCGTGGCGTCGAGATTGTCCCAACACTGCTGGGACTGTTTAGGGAGGATAAGGAGAGGATATGGCACGTATCGTCGCGCTCGTTAATCAAAAAGGCGGCGTCGCCAAGACGACGAGCTGCCTGGCGCTTGGGGCGGCGCTGGCTGATCGGGGCCAGCGCGTGCTCCTCGTCGATCTGGATCCCCAGGCGAGCCTGACGAGCGCGACCGGTGTCGACGTCGCGCCGGACGCGCCCACCCTGTACACGGCGCTTCATGCCTTCATCAGCACGGGCGATGCCTTGGATCTCTCTGATGTGATCCGGGGCGTCACGATCTCCCTAGACCTCGCGCCGGCCAGCATCGAATTGGCGGGCGCGGAACTCGAGCTACAGAATGCGGTCCGTCGCGAGTACGTCCTGGGTGAAGTCCTGAGTGCCGTTCAGGGGGCGTACGACACGATCCTGCTCGATTGCCCACCATCCCTCTCATTGCTGACGGTGAACGCCCTAGCCTGGATTATTCATGAAAACATTCATCGAATTGGATTGGTTGCCGATGGTGGCCTTGTAGGCTCCCAGAGTCCACTTTGGACGCCAAAATCGGCTCTACGGCCGCTTCAGCCGGTCTACAAGGGTGGGTGTTCAACCAGATGCGATCAATCTGATTAGACCAAAATGCTCATGAATAATTCAGGCTAGCGGCCGCCGACGAGGCGCTTGTCCCCGTCGTGCCCGACTATCTGGCCTCGCGTGGCCTGGGCCTACTGCTCACGTCCATCGCGCAGACGCGCAAAGCAAAGCTCAACCCGCGTTTGCGTGTCGCCGGCGTCATCCTGACCATGACGGACTTCCGCACGACGCACAGCCGCGAGACGGCGGAGGGCATCCGCGCCTTCCTGGGCGCTGACATCCCCGTGTTGGGCGAGGTGAAGCGAAGCACCAAGGCGGCCGAGGCATCGGCCGCGGGCCTGTCTGTGACCGCCTACGCGCCACACAGTGAGGCGGCTCTGGCCTACGGGCAGATCGCGGACGCCCTGTTAGCGCGGTGGGGTATGGCGTTGCCGGCGGCCGCGTCGACCACCCGCATGGGGGTGTTGAATGGCTAACGTCAAGAATAAGCCCGTCCGGCGTAGCGCCTTCGCCGACCTGGGCGGGGCGGGCGGCGCGGCCCAGTTCTTTCCGGGGCAGAACCCCGCGGGCGTCGAGGACCTGGAGAGCGCGCGGAGCATCTCCATCGACCTGCTCGAGGCGAACCCCTACCAGCCGCGCAAGACGTTCGACGACGCGGCCCTGGTCGAGCTCGCCGCCGACATCGAGGAGCATGGCGTCCTGCAGCCGCTGCTCGTGCGGCCACACCCCCAGGAGTGCGGCCGCTACCAGATCGCGGCCGGCGAGCGCCGGTGGCGCGCCGCGCGGTTAGCCGGGCTTGCGCAGGTTCCGTGCATCGAACGGGACATGGATGACGGCGCCATGGAACGTCTGGCGCTCGTGGAGAATATCCAGCGCGCTGACCTGGACCCGGTTGACGAGGCTCATGTCTTAGATGGGAGGTGATGTTGTTGGTGAGGCATTCATCCAACCACGTAGAGTTGCCCCACCAGTTATGCACAATCCGCACGGCGAAATTGCAGCGCCCCCCGTGGCCGTTTTGGCCTCCCTCACTATAGCCCGACCCGGCAAAGCCCTGTAGTGCGCGAGCAAGAGTTCCACCTCGCAAGAAAGTGCCTTCGGCACGCTCATTCTCGCAAGAAAGTGCCTTCGGCACGCTCATTAAGCGGGAGGGCATTGTATCGCGCCACGACGAGCCGCACCTGGAGCACATCATTCGGGCTCAAAGCTGAAGTGATGGAGCCACTAATGGTAGCAACATAATTGTCGACGTGGACGAAGTGATAGGCGCGGTGGATCAATGCGGCGGTGGTCGCGTGGCCGGGAACGACGATGGTAGAGCCGCTGAGGGTTCCCTGCCTACCTACGGCGCGTGAGCTTGCTCGACTCGTAGTAACGTGCGCCGCTGCGGCAATTCCACTAGTCAACGCGGGAATCATGCAAACGAGGAGGATTGAGAGTAGACGTATCGCTTTCATCGTTTCTTTCCTTTCTTTCTGCATCGTAGGATTTCTTGTTAGGGGGTCAATGTGTCGGCACTAGCCGTGTTAGCAACGGATGAGCAAGAACGCTGCGGTGAGCGACTGCGCACCCTGCGTGTGTTACGTGTGCGTCAAAACTGGTACTCGGTTGCAGCGGCTATGCACGATGCACAGGTCTCGATCTAGGTGGAGCGTTTTCAGGTACTGTGCTATGACGTGCCCGTGAGCGTGTTGGACCAAGGATGCCCAGTAGGAATCGTCGAACTGGGGGCTCGTCCAGTTGGCGGGGAACGCGCGCGGGTCCGGCGCCGTGGACCCGAGGTCGAGGACCCGGGGCGTGCTGTCCCCGATATGCACGACAACGGGCGCGTTGTCCATGGGCTGCTGCGCGCGGACCGGATGGGCGGATAGAATCCAGCCCGTGCCCAAAAGGCAGGTGCTCAGGGCTAGGCGAACGGCTGCGCGGGAGATAGTGTTCGGGTACATGGCCGCAATCCTCCGAGGTCTATCCGACAAGCGGGGCGATCGCCCCTAACTGGACGATATGACACGGAGGGCACCGGCCGCCAAGTCAAAAGTTGCAACCCTCGTCCGGCAGCGGCAGCGCCGTGAGGGATAGCATAAAGTCATGCATCATGACCATGCAGAATGTGACAACCTAAGATGATAGAGGGTGCGCCACAGCAAAGTTCCCTAGGCGGAGCGGGGCAGGAGCAGCGGACGTTGAGCAGGCGTGGGTTTGGGACGTGGCGTGGCGCGCGGGGCAGCGGCCGGCGCGGCAACGCGCGATGATCGAGCGGATACCGGGACGGGGGGCGCTGTGGTGACGGCGGGACGCGGCGCGGCGGGGGTGGACACACATGGGGTGGGCGGGGCGGCCTCCTCTGTCGGCGGCCGGTACTGGTCGGGGTGGGTCTGCCAGAAGGTCGCCCAGCGGCCCGAACGGTGCAGGGCGCGCAGGCTGGCGATGGCCTGGCTGCCGGGGACGCCCCAGCGCATGCCCGCCTGCTTGAGGCGCGCTTCCACCAAGCACTTGCACGAACTCTCCACCGCGCCCGCGCCGACGGGGAAGTGCCGGGCGACGAACCGCGGGTAGTCCATGCGGGCCACGTTACGGGTAAAGTAGGTCCGGGCATCGTCGATCGCCTGCGCGGCCTCCTCGGTCGTCGGCGTGAGCGCCGCCAGCGCCGCGCGCACGGGGGCCGCGCCGTGCAGGTAGAGGTGATCTTTGAGCGGCTCGACCCAGGCCGCCGCGCGCAGGCTGCCCGCCCCATGGAGCGCGTTCCCGACTGCCCAGAGGTAGCCGTAGGCGTGATAGATGTCCACGATCTCCACCACCTCGACCCCCGGCAGGCCCAGGAAAGCGCGGGCGCGCTCCCAGATCCAGCGGGCGCCGTCGGCGAGCACGACCACGGTGCGCACCGCCGGCGTACCCAAGCCCCGTCGTAACGCCTCCACATAGACGCGCCACCAGCAGTCCTCGGCCTCTTCGGCGCCCACCCCGTAACGGGCGCTCCCCCAAGCCAGATGGGTGCGCTTGCTCGTAGGATCGGTGTGCAGGCCTGGGCCGAGCGGGGCCAGCGTGCCCACCTTCATCTCATGCCACCCGCCCTGCTGATGCACCAGCACCCCGTCCACCTCCACCGCCAGGACCGTGGTGTCCTCGGCGCGCTCCAGCTCGTCCTCCGTCCAGACCAGCTGGCCCTGCCGGGCGCGCGTGATCGCCGCCTGTGTCTGCGCCTCGGCCGCCGCCCCGATCCGCGCGGCCACGCGGCACGCCGTTTCGTCGCTAAGGGCTCGTTAAGAAATAACTTCCCGTTTTCACCGCAGCGCCCGTCCATTGGGCGACGCAGTGGGATAGAATGGGGCATCAAGCGAATGTTGTAAGCTCTCCCAGGAGGTCGGTGCCATGATGTCAACGGTCGTTGAGTGCCAGTGCCCGTCGTGCCAGCAGGAGGGCGCCCCTCCTGAGCGCGCGCTGCATCGGCGGATGAACGTGTTCATGAGTCGGTTGGACGAAGCGCAGCGGCGCTGGTACGCGGCGCTGGAGTCGCAGCGGGTGGGCCAGGGGGGTGAGCGCCTGCTGGCCCAGATCACCGGGCTGGACGATAAGACGATCCGGCGGGGCCGGGAGGACCTGGGCGCGGAGTTGGCGGACTGCCCGACGGAGCGGGTGCGGCAGCCCGGCGCGGGACGTTTCCGCACCGAAAAAAAGATCCGGCCATAATCCCGGCGCTGGAGGAGATCGTGGCCCCCGAGACGGCAGGCGATCCGATGAGCGAGCAGAAATGGGTGCGCAGCAGCCTGCGCACGTTGAGCGCCCGCTTGCGGGAGGCGGGCCATAAGGTCAGTCCGCCGACGGTGGGGCGTCTGCTCAAGGCGCTGGACTATGCCCTGCATGTCAACGCCAAGAAGATCGAGGCGCGGGCCAGCCATCCCGACCGCGACGCCCAATGCGGCCACAGCGCGGACCAGCGGCAGGCGTTCACGGACGCGGGGTTGCCGATCGTGAGCGTGGACACCAAGAAGAAAGAGTTGATCGGGGCGTTCAAGAATACCGGGCGGGCCTGGGGCAAGGAGGCGGAGGCGGTCAACGTGCATGACTTCCTGAGCGACGCGCAGGGGCGGGCGGTGCCCTACGGGGTCTATGACGTGACACACAACCGGGGCACGGTCTACGTCGGCTCCTCGGGCGATACGGCGCCGTTCGCCGTGGACGCCCTCGCGCGGTGGTGGGACACGGAGGGACGCGTGACCTACCCCACCGCCGCCCACCTGCTGATCGTGGCCGATGGCGGGGGCAGCAACGGCTCCCGGACACGCCTGTGGAAGCAGCAACTCCAGGAGCGCCTGTGCGAGGAGCGAGGGCTCACCGTCACCGTCTGCCACTATCCGCCCGGCTGCTCTAAATGGAACCCCATCGAGCATCGCCTGTTCGGCCCGATCAGCCTGAACTGGGCCGGCCAGCCCTTGCGCACCTGGGACACGCTGACCGTCTTTATCCGCGGCACGACCACCACGACGGGCTTGACCGTCCGGGCGGAACGGCTTGAGCGCATCTATCCGACCGGTCTGTGTGTGTCGGACGAGGAGATGGCCACGCTCAATCTCACGGCCCATGCTGTGTGCCCCTCCTGGAACTACACCATCCAACCCCGCTTAGGTGCCCTGCGTGTCCCGGCCACGCAAGTCCCAAACCGGGAAGTTATTGTTTAACGAGCCCTAGGCGGCACCCACCGTCTCGGCCCGCTCGACGCTATGGATGATCGCCGCAGCTTTATTGACACACTCCTCGTACTCGTCCGCCGGGTCGGAATCGGCGACAATGCCCGCCCCGACCTGGAGGGACACCTCGTTATGCACGATCCAGAGGGATCGGATGAGCACGGCGGTATCTACGGATCCGTCATAACCAAAGAGCCCGATAGTGCCCCCATAGAGGTCACGCCCCCCTCCTTCCAGTTCGGCCAAAATCTCTATTGCCCGTATCTTCGGTGCCCCGGTCACAGGACCTGCGGGAAAACACGCACGGACAGCATCCAGCGACGTATGGTCCATCCCCAGCTCCGCGCGCACCTCAGAGAATATGTGCATCACATGGGAGAACTTCCGCACTTGCATCAGCGTGGGGACAGTGACCGAACCAATGCGCGCGATGCGGCCGAGGTCGTTTCGCGCTAGATCAACCAGCATCAGGTGTTCGGCGCGATCTTTCTGGCTGGCAAGCAATTCCTTTTCCACCCTTCCCACCATCCGGCCGTTCGTCGGCATTGGCCGCGTTCCCGCATCCGCCTCCGCGATAACAGTGCGGTCATGTACGCGCAGAAACATCAAGGGCGAGCTGCCAAGGATGGAAAAGGTGGGGAATCGCGCGAAAAAGATATGTGGCGATGGATTGGTCGAGCGCAGTTCTTGGTAGACGCGATACGGGTGGGCGTGCGACGCTTTTCTCATCCGCATGGACAAGACGGCCTGTAGTATGTCGCCGCCGACGATGTAGTCTTTAATCTTATCCACCCGCCGACAAAATTCGTCGCGAGAGACATCGTAGGCCCATGCACCAGCCGATCGATAGTCTGCCGTATCTGTCCAACATGCCCCCTCTAGCAATGCGGCCCGCATCCGGGCCAATCGCTGGCGCGTCCGATCCTGCGCAAGGGTGTCGCCGGCATCGACAAGTTGGATCAAGAAGCCCAAGCCTCTGCCATGGTCGATCGCAAAAAGTGTCCGAGCTTCCAGGAAACCCATCGCGGGGAAGCGTGACGGCGGGATGGCTCGTTCCAGCCGTGGTTCGAAATAGCGCGCCGCGTCGTAAGCAAGAAAGGCTAGTACCCCGCCTTGGAATGGGGGAAGCTCTTCACACGCTTCGACCACGTACTGACCCAAGTATGCGTGCAGCGACGCAACCGGATCCTGCGCGGCTTGACCCAACGTGTCATAAGCGTAGAGGGACGATGTGACATTCACTCCGATGTACGTGAAAAGTGGCGCTCGCGTGATAGGATCACATCGCTCGAAGACAAACGCCGGTTTGTCTTCGGGCAGATGACGAAGCACCATGTCCCCCCGATCCCTATCGGCGGGGAACGCGACATAAATAGGCTTTAACGTGCAAGAGCTTGTGTCCATGCCGCGCCCTCTTCCCACCGGCCCGTCTTGGTTATTCATCGGCGCTCCCCGTCGATCCCGCGAGTACCGTGAGGACGGCGTTGTCGTCCCGTCCGATCTATTCCCGTCGCGTCGCGCAAGTATGGCATCATCCTATCGACAACCTTCGGCCATGTGAACTTGTCGATAGCCTTTCGATAGCCGCGCTCCCCCATGCGTGCCATGAGCGTGGGACGCTCGAACAAGTCGATGACGCGCGCGGCCAAAGCCTCATGATCGTCCACGGGCACGAGATACCCCGTGTCGCCGTCTCCGATTACCTCCGGCACGCCCCCTGTGTTGGAGCCGATACAGGGTAGTTGAAAGGCCATCGCCTCGGCAAACACATGACCGAAAGCCTCCGCTCGCGTCGGTAGGACAAAGAGGCTCGCTTGCCGATAAAGCGCGCTCATTTCGTCCTTGTTTCCTATAGGACCCCGGATATCCAAACCGGGTACACGCGCCGCGCAATAGTCTCCTGGGTCACCGACGACGATCGCCCGACACTCAGGGAAGCGGACGTGGATCAAGGGCAATGCCCGTGCGAGGACATCGACTCCTTTACGCTCATAATCGTTCCCCGCCAGCAATAAGACGGGCGCGTCATATTTTTTGCGCACCTTGGTAGGTATCGCTTCTAGGTTTATGCCGGCCCACGTTGTCACAACTTTGTTCGCGCTGACACCGTAATCATCGATGAGCGATTGGCGTACCTTGTCTGTAAATGCGAAGACATAGGCTGCGTTCCTAATCAAATCCCCTTGCGCCCTATCGATGCCTTGGCGGATACGAGGGGGCGCCCATTCCGGATACTCACGGACGCTCAACGCCGTGGTCCAATCGTTGTACACGCAGTACGGGACAGTACTGGGATAGCGATCTGTCGGAGAGAAGAAAAACTCCCACTGGAAGATCACGTCGATCTCCCCGCGCCGACGTTCGATCTCCCGACGACATAGGCGACTCTTAGCCAGGAAGAGTGGCCGATGGCGTTTGTACGACCGTCGCCAGACATCCGGGTTATCAGTGAACGTAGCCAGGCGGGAGAGACCTTTGCGCAAGGGAGAAGGGTCCGGTTGGTAGAGGCTGATGAGGTCGACACGCGTCGCAAGTTCTTGAAACAGATAGTGCATCGCGCCGCCGACACCCGTCGCCGCCGTGTGGTATTCAGCCTCCGAGGAGGCGAGGCCAATGACACGCATGATCCATCCTCTCAGTCGCTAGTGCGGAAAGAAGTAGAGGGTAAAGTTTGACGCGGCCTGTATCCCGCCCGATCGCGCAGTCAGCACTCGTTTGCCATGCGACCCCAGTCGCAGGTCCAGCATCGATCAAGCCAACCCATCCGAGACATCACTAGGCGCGCGATAATCCAGCATCTGTCCCCTCAGGCCATATCGCCTGCGGTTCGCCCCAGAGGAGCAGGCAAAAGGCTAGGGCTGTCAAGGTCGCACAGGCAAAAAAGACCGACCGATATCCCCAAAGCTCGGCGACGCTGCCCGCTATGAGCCCAGCCGCGATCGAACCGACACGGGTCGTATTGGTGTATAACGTTGTGGCGACGCCGGGCTGGCCCGGCAGGAAATCCTGAAAATAGCTGATACCTATCCCCATGGAAACGGCGACGAAAGCAGCATTCAGGCATTGAGCCACGATGATCTGCCACGTCGCGGACACGGACCCGACCGCAATGAAGTACGCGGTGCCGAGAAGCGTCCCAAGCCGGATCAAGACCAGTTTGTTGAGCTTGATCGTTGCCATCCCAAAAGCAAGCATGAAGGGTATCTCCAGGGCGGCACTAGTACCGAAGATTACTCCGACATCGGATGCGGGCCGCGCGAGGGTGTGGGTAAGGAAAAGCGGGAGGTTGATGACGCCGACTGTATTCGCCGCCTGTAAGGCGACGAAGGCACCGGTTGACGCCCCAATATCTCGGCGTAGGAGGGAGTGAATGCCGACCGGAGGACTCTGCGGGTCGCGAACGGAGCGACATGGCCGTAAGAACAAAAAAATCAAGAGCGCCGCAAGGCCGTAACTACCGGCCACGGCCAAGAACAAGCCCGTAAACCCCGTGTGCTGTAGGAGCAGAGCCCCGATAGCGGGACCGATGACCCAGGCTACAGAGAAGAAGGTACGCAAAATACTAATGGCGAAAGGAGCACTACGGCTATGCGCCCGCGCGGCCGACTGTCGCGCGTAGGCAAACAGTTGAGGGATAGCGGCCGACGCAACGGCAATGAAAAGGACGGAGATGAGGAGTAAAGCCCCGTAGTGGCGGATGACGGCAAATAGCGTGTAGCCGCATACGGCGGCAAGGGTTGCGAACAGCAAGATCCATCGACGATCAGCGTGCGCATCCGATGCTCTCCCCAAAATCGTGCTCACAACAATGCCGGAAAGAGCGGTGGCAGACAAGAAGATACCTAAGGCCAGCGGTGTCATACCAACCGCGGTGATAGCAAACAATGGGAGGAAGGGGTTGGTTAAAGCGGTAGCGAATCCGATCATGGTGGTCGTCAGGACGAGAGTCGAGTAACCAGGGATCGCCATCCATGACGCCGACCACCTCATCCATAACTGAGCGCGTTGCGATGTTCGAATCTTCCCCTCCTGTGACATAGAGAGGTCGCCTCCTGCGCGGTACCCATACGTCTCAGTCCAGCATGAGGCATACGAATGTAGTTGTCAATTCACCTGAGCATAAGGGTCACATTTGTGTTTGTCAAGGTAAAAGTGGCTCATTGGCTCGGATGCGTCAGATTTCAGAATCAGTGGGAGTCGAGAGCCGGCCAGTCGGGTATCTCTCTTAGGCATGGTTCAAAATGGGGCGACTGGGCTTGACAGTCTGCCCGTGAGTTGCGCAAAACCTCCCTGGCGTGTATGGTCGGTGTACCAGCAACGATCACCACAACCAGGGAGGACCCCATGGAGTATACACATGCTAGCACATCGAGCGAGCGCGCGGCTTGGATCAGTCACCTGTTGGCCCACCGTGGCGAGTACGGCGTCGTGACGGCGGTGAGTCGGCGCGTCGGCGTGTCGCGGCAAACGTTGTACGCCTGGATGGAGCGCGGGCGGGCGGCCTTGGAGCAGGCGTTCGCGCCAGCGCGCACCGTTGCCGCCGACGCGGAGTTGGAGCGCGACATCCTGACGCTGCTGGTGGAGGGGCACGCCAGCTATCGCGGCATCCGGCGCTGCCTGCGGCAGGTGGGGCGGTGCCCGGTCAGCCTGGGCATGATCAGCGCCGTGGTGCAAGAAGCCGCGCGGCGCGCGCTGGCGCTGGTGGCCCGGCTGGCGCCGCCCCAGGAGCGGGCGGTCACCCTGGATGAGATCGACGGGCGTGACCGGCAAGGGGCCTATCTCCCTATGGTCGACGTGGAGAGTGGAGCGGTCTGGGCCGCGGAGGGGCCGGTGCGGGTGGACGGGGAAACGTGGACGTTGGTGCTGTGGCTGGCCCAGGAGCGCGGGCTGCGCGTACGGCGCGCCGTGAGCGATGGCGGGGCCGCCATGGCCCAGGGGCTGCGCACCGCGGACCCGCGCGTCCCGCTCCAACGTGACGTGTGGCACGTCCTGCATCAATGCGGCCAGGTGCAACGCCGGCTGGATCGCCGCCGGGCGGACCTGGAGGAACGGACCGCGACGGTGGCGCGCCAAGCGGCACGCGTGGCGGCGGGGCAGCGGCCGCGGGGGCAACACCCCGTGACGGATGAGGGCGCCCATGCGACGGCGGTGGCCCAGGCCACGCAGGCCGCGGACAGCCTGCGCTACCTGAGCCAGGAACTACACGCGCTGCTGGAGGTCGTCGTGCCGGGTCAGGGCGACGTGCTCACGAGCGCCGCCCGGCAGGACGAGGTGACCACGCTGCTCCTGCTGCTGGCCCAGGCGCGTGACGCCGCGCCGGCTGCGTCCCGGCACGACCTGACCCACCTGCACACCGCCCTGGAGCGGGCGGCGCCCGGCCTGCTGGCCTTCAGCGCACCCCTTGATGGCGTACAGCAGGAGGCGCGTGCCCGCCTGGGACGGGACGCGCTGTCCACCCTGGCCTGGGCGTGGCAGCGTCGCGCCATCCTTGGCCCGCGCCCCCAGGATCTGCTGGCCCTGCGGCCGGAGGCGTGGCGTCCCGTCGCCACCGGGCTGCTCCACGCGTGGGACGGGGCCGTCCGCGCGCGCAGCGCCGTCGAGAACTGGCATAGCGTGCTCCGTCCGCACCTGGCCGTCCATCGGACCCTCTCACCGGGGATGCTGGCCCTGCTCGCTGTCTGGCACAACCACCAGGTCAGCCCGCGCGGCCTGCACCAGGGCCAGAGCCCCTTGCAGCGCAGCGGCCTGCCCGACGCGCCGACCGACTGGCTTGTGGCCTTGGGCTATCCGCCCACGACGGATGACCACCTGCGGACCACCGCGCCTTGCATGCTCAAGGCCGCCTGATGTTTCAACTGTCAAGTTCATTTGAACCATGTCCCTTCGTGGAGACGGCATGGCTTGTCGGTGCTTTCGGCAAGGCTCAGATTAAGTGCGCCGATGTCACACCTACAGCGGCGGGAAACGTCACAGTAGGTGCGCGGGAAACGTCACAGTAGGTGCGCCGATCCGCTTAATGCACCTTTTCGAGGGGATATGCAGAAACCTGTATTGGGCAAGGACATGGTGCACAAGTACCGGACGAGTCCTACGCAGATCACCCGACTGCTCCCGACGCGGATGCCACTAGCTCTCAGTGCATCGACGCGTAGGTGTCGCCGCCAATTGTGTGCAACATGCTATTGCCCCTTACAGGATATGCAGAAACCCCCACGGTGCGCAGGAGGCAGATGGTGCGCGCGTCGCGGATGTCGATGAGGCCGCCGGGGACACTGTTGTTGAGCACGAACAGGCGCGGGGGCCGGGTCGCCAGCGCGAGCCAGGGGCCGATGAGGAAGCCGAACGCCGCCCACTCCGCTGGCGGCAGAGCGGCGCAGCACCCCGTCGTCGGGAGTGA
>JAABUO010006120.1_pt1 | contig 13924 bp, 23 predicted proteins | sample 5559291 | NCBI WGS metagenome assembly JAABUO01 (sample SAMN10711878, study PRJNA513372) | rock metagenome | isolation source: Antarctica rocks | place: Antarctica: Victoria Land, Finger Mt sud | reverse complement strand
CTCGCTGGCGGCGTCCGGCCGCTGCGCGCTGGCCGGGTAGCGGGTTGGCAGGATGAGCATAGGACTTGCGCGGCGGCCTGCTCGCTGGCTGCATCGACTCTGTTAGGTCAGGAGGCTGGCCATGGGGGGCGGAGGGAGTAGCGCGCGCTCTGCTGCTTAATTGTCCGATGCGCACGTCTGCTGTGGCGGAGAGGTAGCTAGGCAGTTCCTGGCAGTGGTGGGTGGCAGCGTGCTGCCCCCATCTCTCCGGACAGGAGTGTTGTGCTTATTAGCAATGGGGTACTCTTGCCTGCTGGGCTCATGATGTGCGCATAGCTGCTGCTGGTTGACCCTGAGGAGAGTCAGTGTAGCTCGCAGCTGGATGCATGTTGGGTGGCACCCAGCCAGCCAGCGTGACTGGCAAGCTTACCTGTGCTTCTTGCTGACAGGGAGTAGGCAGGCGGTAGCGTCAGTTTGATGCAAAAGAGTGTCCTAGCGCGTGTGCCATGAGCCTGCTGCAGTCCTTTGGCCGCGGTCATACCAGGCAGGCCGCATGTCGAGCAGTCATGAGCTGTCATGGAGTGTGATACTCTGCTTTTTGGTGATTGATCTTCTGGGGTGTTTGTCCCGGTGTAACCTTGGGCATATGATCATATGATGCTGCAAGCAGAGTATTGTGTCTCCTGGTCCCCTGACGCCTTGCAATCACCAAGAGAGTCCATGGCAGTAGACGTGTGTCCACCAGCCGCCCGCGGTGTGCTCACCCTCCGCCCACACCTGCCACCAGCGCCGCATCCCAGCTCCAGGCACCCGTCACTTCTGCCTGCGCAGCTGCTGCAAAAGCCAGCAGGCGTAAAGGAAGCGCGGCGGCGGCGGGAGCCTGGAGGCCTGCAGCGCTCGCTGCCTCAGTGCAGATGCGCCGCTCGTGACAGCGCGGCGACGGCACCCAGCACGTCACTGTGCGGAGTGGTGGAGTGCGTTATGCTCCTCCAGGTGTGGCAGGCTTTGCCTCAGTGCTCGGTAAAGTCCTTGGTTTCTTGGGAGCGCTGCATGGTGATATATATATGTTGAGCAGCTGTGGCTCAATTGCTGATGCTGAGCCAAGCTGCTGCAGGTATCCGGGGAGGGAGCCGACGGGCGTGCTGTGCTGGAGAGCCTGTACGCGACGCAGTATATGGCGCCCGGGACGCCCTGTTGCTTTGCAGGCCGCATACCCGCAGCCTCGCCGCGGCTGAAGCGAGGCGCCAGCCGTGCCGGAAGCGCGCTGGACCCTGCCGACTGCCCCGAGGCTGCGACGCCGCCGCAGCTCGCCGAATACACGCACGCGCTGCACCTGCGCTTCCAGAACCTCCAGGCAGGCCTGCGCCTGCCTACCTCTGCACTCAACCATGGAGGGTTATGCTGCAGTAGAATCGGGCAGCGGGGAGCATGCTGAGTGACCGGGCGGCGAAGTAAGGCTAGTGCAGCTGACTCGCCGTACACCTAGGAGCATGCCCTCCCGAGAGGGCCCCCTTGCTTCTGAGCGTGTAGCGCCTGCAGGCGGCTGAGGCTTTCCTGCAGCACTACGAGGTCGGGCGGGTGCGCGCGAGCGAGGCGCACAGCATCGCTGCCTCAGCAACGCTGCTCTTTGAGGCGAGCGTGGCACCGGAGCTGGAGCACATCTTCTGCCGCGGACCCGACTGGGAGTCCGGCGTTGCGCATGTGTTCGCCCTGGCACCCACGCCAGGGTATGCGCGGGGGCCCGAAGCGCGGCGCGCCGGGGCCGATGCGGCGGGGCCAGTGAGCAGTGAGGACGGGCATGGGGCGGGGCAGCCGCAGCGGGAGCCAGGCGCTGCGCGCGAAGGAGGGGCGAGTGTGGGGAGCGATGCCGATGCAGAGACGTACCTGCGGCAGATGGCGGCTGTCGCGCAGAGCTCGCTGGCCGGCGCGGTGCAGGCCACGTGCGGGCGCCTGCGCAGGCGCGTACATGCACACGCGCAAAGTCCTGCGCAGGAGTGCCCGCATGGCTGCCGCACCTCTGGCGGCTGTGCATCCGTGCGGCGGGTACCAGCTTGACTCAGGCAGACGCGCCACCGCGTCAGCGCAGCCCGTGACACCTGTTGTGCGCACGTTTGCACATGTGCATCTCACGCGCCTCTGCTGGGGGCGTCAGTGGCGGCGCCGGGGCCAGCAGCGCGCATGGCAGCCCCTGGACGCATGCGCTGCTGACGCGCTTCACCGAGCGGGCGCAGCTGCGCGCGTTCCTGGCGCTGCCGCCCTGCGTGGCCTTGGCAGGGGGGCCTGCCGCTGCTGCAGCCGCGGCCGCGCCGCTGTATGCGGGCCTCGCTGCCAGCTTTGACATCGGCCCCATGCAGGTATATTGCCCAGCTTGTCATCCAGGTATATACAATGCATAGTTGCCAACACAGGGCTTGCCGATGCTTGTGCCAGGTGCGCTGCAGTCCGTGCGCTGCAGACACTGCATGACTGTGACGTTTGCATGGCAAGATGGCATCTGTCTGACGTAAGCTTACGGGGTGGCAGGGTGCGGTCACGCGCAAAAGTGGCTCGGAGCCGGGCCTGCTGTGAGGGCGGCATGCATGCACCCTTAATTTTTGCACTGGGGATGCGAGGCTGTCCGGGTTGTATCTGTCTTGTGCTGGCAATGGCATGGAAACTATCACAGGTCAAGTGCAGGGCATGCTCACTTGCGTGCCTGTCGTCAGATCTCGACCCTGCGCACGCTCTCAAAACCTGTGCTACTCCTGGGAGAGACGCCGCTGTACCAGCATGTAGTTGCAAGTGCGCCTGCTCGCCAAAACATGCAAAGACTGCATTCATGACAGTACATGCTTGCGCCATTCTTCGTGCTTTGACGTTACTTACACCGTGCCAGGGATCGGCCCTGCACGTCAAGCCCGCAGGACCTTTCACTGCTGCCACCTTGCACTCTCCTAGACCCTATACCTAAATGCACACACATAGAAAACCAAACACCAGCAAAGTTGATCCCCATGCATACACACTTGAGCCAAGAAATACAAGGGCCTGCACAGGCGCGGACATGGAGGTACTCAGTCATTCAGACTCACAGCTTACCCGCCAAAAATGGTGTTCTTGGACATGCAACGACCTGCAACGTCATGCACATGGCGCTCAGTGCGGTGTGCCTACTACTGTGGCTTCCTCTGGCCATGCTGCAGCACCCACCATGCCTGCCTTTGTGGCCCCAGCCTGCTCAGTGAAGTGGTGGCTGGGACGCAAGCCCCCAACCTGTGGCATAGCGCAGAGCTCACCCACCAACCTAGCATGCACAGCGGCGCCGCCCAGGGTGCGCTTGGTCATGAGGTCTCGGGCGCAACGCGCCCCCTGCATGGCACCGTGCCGCAGCCTTCTTGCCACTCCCAGGCTGCCCTGCAGGCCGCATTACCCAAGGCCGCCGCTCGACGCGCGCTTGGCGAGGACGTCCGGCGCGGAGCGGCCGCTGCGCCGCATCGCGCCGCCGCCGCCGGCGCCGCTGTCGCCGCGCGGCCGGCGGCGGTTGGCGCCGCTACGAGCGCCCCCATCGTTGGGGTCGCTGCCCGCGCCATAGCTGCTCTCCAAGCGCACGCCCGACCCGGCTCTCTGCGCCCCGGCTCCTTGGCTGTCCTCGCGCTGCGGCTCAAGCGCGTCCCCGGTGAGCGGCGCCGACGACAGCCGCAGCACAGGCTCCCAGGGCGCCGGCGACCGCAGGGCAGACTGTGGGTTGGGGTGGGCGCCTGATGCCCAGTTGTCCATTGCGTCGCCGTCGGCGGGCTCGGTGTCATTGTCGCTGTCCAGCAGCCCTGCGAGGGAGGCGCGCGGTGGGCACCCTGCATTACGTGCACTGCCAGCAGTTATCAGTTCCATGGGGGACAATAAACGGGGAACGCCAAACTCGGCGACCCTTCAGGCCTCGGCTACTTTTGCAACTGACCCTTTATGGAAGACCATGATGCTGCCAGGCGCGCCTGATGACGCGTCGGAGTGGCCGGCGGGCTCGACGCTGGAGGCATCATCGGGGGGGCTGTGTGCGCCCGGCGCGCTCGAGGTCCCGCCGTCGCCAGAAGGCGCGGCTCCATGGCGCAGCAGCAGCCACAGCAGCAGCATCAGCAGCGCGCAGGTCAACGCGCCGCCGCCGATCGCCGACAGGCCGGCCGCGGCCAGCATCAGCGTCACCAGCCCGCCCGGGCGCGCCTGACAATCCAGGCCCCAGGGGCTATCAGGGTCGACCCAAACAACCAAAATAACCAAAGGCCAACTCGGCAGCTGCGCTGCCGTGCATGTCTGCTGCCACCAGCAGCACACTGTCAGGGACAATGGCGCCTTGCGCTGACACATCATGCACACATGGCAAGGCAAGGCATGCGGCGTCTGTGCAGGCAGAGACAGGGCAGCACCCAGTAGAAGAGGCGGCGCAGGGCCCCGAGGCGCAGGTGCACGTGCGCCTTGGCGTTGAACAGCCGCGGCACCTCGCCGCCCCTCGCGCGTGGCTGCACCACACGTCGACCAGCTGTTAGCACTCTTTCCACCAGGAGACGCATGCCGCTGTCCTCATAGCCTCGCTCCTCAGGCCGTGCCTGATGCCGCCCAGAAGCAGGGCGCTGCGGGGCCCCGACAATGCGCCGCAAAGTTGTCCACGTGCAAAGTCGATCTTGCCCCCTGAGGCCGGCCGCAGCAGGCGCCGCAGCGCGCATCCCAGGGCAGGGCTGCACGCCTGCAGGGTGGCCCGGAACGTGGCAAACGGCGCATCGCGCAGCTCACGGTAGCCCAGGAACAGCGGCAGCCGCATCACCTGCCGCTCGTTGTCCAGCCCCAGCAGCTCCAGCGGCGCGCGCCACAGCATCCTGGCATGCCAGCCATGCTCAGCTCTAAAGCAGAAGGGGCCAGCGCAGCGGCGGTGCACAGCTGGCAAGCACATGCTCAGCTTTGGAGCACTCGAGAAGCGCAGCGGCGGTGCAAACCCGGCAAGCACATGCTCAATTTTCCAGCGCTCAGGGCCAGCGCAGCGACGGTGCAAAGCTGGCAAGCACATGCTCAGCCTTGGAGCGCCCAGGGCCATCGCAGTGGCGGTGCAAAGCTGGCAAGCGCAGCGACGCGGGGGCCCAGGGGAGCGCGCGCACCGGCAGAAGCGCACGAGCGGCGAGCGGTACGGCACGAGGCAGGGGCGGCTCACCGCTGCCAGCGGCCGGCCGTCGGAGGTGAGCAGCTCGCCGCGCACCTGCACGGCGCGCACTCTGGGCCCTATGAGCGCAGCGCAAGCAGCGCTGGTCGCGGGTTTGCGTCTGCGCAGGCTGGACACTTGGTAGGATGCCTGTTTGTGTGCGCCGTGGAGACAAGCAAGGTGCGCTTGACTTGTCAGCACAGTGCCGCTGCACCCGTACCTCGACCAGCCACACAGCAGAGACACGCACAACTCGCGATGCTGCAAGTACAGACTGTGAGACGTCTGGGAACATTGTCATCCCGCCGCACTTCACACGTTCAAGGCAGTGCGAGGCCAAGCTGGCAGGAAGCCCCTGGTGCTGAACGGCAGCTGCCATGACACGCCGGCGGCAGGGGTGCAGTGTTCACGCAGCGCGCCTGGAACACGTCGCCGCTGGTCGCGTGGTGGCTCTCGGGCATGTTGAGCTCGAGCCACACGTCGATGCGCTGCCCTGGCGGCAGCATGCGTGGCCGCGCCATGCGCCCTTGGTCGGAGTCCACCACTTGGACCTGCACAGCCCCTCGCCCTCTCTCAAAAGGCGCATCCAGCTGTGAAAAGCTACAGACATGCTCGGGTTCTCACAGCACACATGGTAGGGTGTGAGGCCCTGTTCCCCAGGACCAGCTGCGAGCGCTTGACACGCAGGTTCACGAACAGCAGTAGTGGTCACATCTCTAAGCAGACTTCAACTAAACGAGGCGCAAGCTGCAGCACATCATTCTCGCTGTCAGTTTAAGCGCTATCTTGGCAAGACCGAGACTCAGCAGAACCAGCAGTGGCTGGGAATGGGGCACACACAAGGGGCAGCAAGGCCTTGACAGGCTTGCAACATGCCGGTTTGAGAGGCCTTGAGCTGGCACATGGTGGCGCTTACCTTTACAAGCGGGGGCGCGTTGGCTGCGGCGCCAGTGAAGAGGAAGGACGCGGTCGCCACGACATCCGGCCGCGTGTAGTCAAAGTAGAGGTCGCGCTCAAAGTGCGCGGCGGCCGGCGCGAGCGAGCGCGACACGAGCAGGAACAGCAGCAGGCCCAGGCCGGCCGCGGCGACGCAGCAGGCCAGCGCGCTGCCGCACAGCAGCGCGGCCGTGCGCAGCAGGCCGACCACGCGCGCCGGCTGCAGCGCCGCGGGCGCGCCGAGCTCGGCTGTCTCCTCACCGGCCAGGCCGTGCACCTCGTCGCCGGCCATGCGGTGCATGGCGGGTTCAGTGGCGCTCTGTGCGGCCTCCTCCACGAGCGCCACGCCGCCGACGCCGTTCACTCGCAGGAACTCTTCCATGGGGCGCGCTCCTCAGGCTTGAGCGCTCATCGCGCAGGGCCCTGCGACGCGGGCACGTCATTTTGCCAGTGCCCCGGACAGGGAGAAGCGGTGTCGCGTGCAGCGTGCAGGCGAGCAGGCACATCAGCAAGGCATGGTATACGCAAAGCAAGCTGGCTGCTGGCAGCATGGCGCAGCTGCCGCGTTGCACACAAGCGCGAATACGCGGGCCGCGCCTTTGCTCGCAACTTGGCTGGCGCGCGTGCCTGTGCAACCTGCCGATGCACAAGCCCACAGCGGTGGAGGGTAAGTCCCACCAGCTGCAGAGAGTGTGCACAAAGGTTGACTAGCACAAACGCGCTTGCGTGCCCAGGACCAGAACACGGCTGAGGATACACAGGGCGGCAGGAGGAGACTGACTTTTCTTGGCACTGGCAAAGTCACTGGGAAGAAAACCCACTCACAGGGTTCAACAGGTGATTTGCTGGGAAAAGGTTGCGCGCAGAGGGAGAGAAGGTAGGACACAGAAGCTCTGTGGGTGTTGTAAATCTATTGGACTGCGCTGGAGCGCACGCCTAGTTTTGGGGAGCATGGTGCGCAACCTCCCCTCGATCAGGCGGTGCCAAGGCCGTACTCCTGTGTCGTACTGAGCACCTGTGCACGTCGAGCAGGGGCTAGTTGCGGGCTTGTCGTGACCGTAGTCGCGGGTGGATTGCGCAGGAAGGCAAGGTGCACCCAACCGATGACGGCGACGGCAACCCCTTCGTGGCAACGGACGCGCCGCCGCCTCCTTACGAGAGTGTGGTGCTGAAGGACGGGGTGCGCAGTCCCGGCGCTGGCGCACACTTCTTGCCAGCTGTGGCAGTGCACTGAGGTGAAGTTGCGAGGCCTGATTGTGTGACGTTGTGAACCGCAGGATGCTGCAGAAAGCGCAGGAGCCTCACAGCAGGTGCGGCACAGCCAACATCTTAGACCAGGCACAGTTTGGCGCAGAGCTGCTTTTGAAGGGATGTTTGACGACGCCTGACACAGCAGGTCCCACTGTGGGAGCATTCTCAGTAGCTGACGCAACCCTGGCGCTGCGGCACGCAGGCCCCCAGCGCAGCGGCGTCCGAGTTTCAGATTGTTGTTACCGATCCGCACAAGACCGGTGACAACGTCGGGGTGCGCGCCTCGTGCGCTTTCTGCTCCCGCTCTGTTAATCAATCACTGAGGTCGCACAGGCGTTGACACGCGCGTGCTGGGGGCTGACAGTGGCGCCGCTGGCAGGCGTATGTATCGTACAAGGTGCAGACCAAGACGAGCGCGCCGCAATATAAGCAGCGCGAGGTTGAGGTCATTCGCCGCTACCGCGACTTTGCCTGGCTGCATGCTCGCTTGCAAGAGCAGTTCCGCGGTGCGCGCAGGCCGCGCCCGCTCTGTGCAGGGGAATCTGACACATGCTTGCCGGGGCATGTCAGAGCTGTGCGGGCAGCGGGCGGCGGCATGTTTGGCTGCATGCACAGAAGCGACTAGCGTTGTGCGTGGGTTGTACAGTGCGTCGAGACCACGTGCTGCAACTGGCCGCAGCGCACAAGTGTCCAGTGGGCGCTCTCTTGCCGGCCGCAGGCATCATCGTGCCGCCAGTGCCGGAGAAGAACGCCATGTCCAAGCTGCAGATGACCACAGAGTTCATCGAGATGCGGCGGCGGACGCTGACGTCGTTCATCAACCGCGTGGTGACCACATCTTCCAAGCTGCTGTGTTCATAACCAGCGTGGACGTGGGTCAGGGCCCATTTGTGTTGAGGGTGCAGTGCTAGTGTCCTCCGTCACGTCAGGAATGAGGCAATATGGTTGCGCATCCCTCAGCAGTGCCTTGAGCACTGCATCCATGAGCCTGGTTGAGGCCGCGCGTGGCCTGGATGCGCCTCGCAGGGCACAGCAGGCAGGCGCCAGACACTGCGCGAGGACCCCGAGCGTCGTGCATGCCTGGCTCCTGCTATTTGTAAAGTCTGGCGGGGGCCGCGCAGGCCTCGCACCCGGCGCTGACGCACAGCAAGGACCTGCAGCACTTTCTGGAGGCGAGCGAGGAGGACTGGAGCATCGAGGTGGCGCGCGCAAACCATGAGGCCACCGGCGGCGGCAACAGCGCCAAGCGCAAGCTGGCCAACACGCTGCAGATGTTCCGCGACCTGGGCCACAGCACGAAGGAGCTCATTGCGGGCAAGTCGGCCGACGAGGATGAGGACTCTGAGTACCTCAAGGCGCGCGCGCTGGCCGCCACTGCGCGGCTGTGCGTCAGCTCTCCCTGTGCACCCTGGGTTCTCACGGGTCGGGAGATCCTATGCGGTTGCAAAAGCACACAACTGCTCCGTCATGCATGCGTTGCAGAGCACATAGTTTGTCCAGCAGACACAGGAGAGCAGCTCTTGTGACGTTACCACACCTGCGTCCATGTGTTCGTCATGCAATTCTTTTGCATAAGGTGCTACGGCGCCCTGGCGCTCTGTGCTCTTAACTGCCTGCCACAGCGCATATGACTGCACCCTTGTGTGTGGAGCTTGCTGCGCGCGCCGCAGGTGCGCGACTACATGTTCCAGCTGGAGGCGCACCTGTCGGAGGCGCACCGGCAAGCACAGCGCCTGATCAGGCAGCAGGCCAACCTGGGCGGCGCGCTGGCGGAGTTCGGCGAGTCCATGCTGGGCCTGGGCAAGTTTGAGAGCGGGCCGCTGGCCGACGGCTTCAGCAACCTGGGCGAGAAGGCCGACTCGCTCGCGCGCGCGTCGCAGGTGCCCCGCTGCAGTTGCAGCTCAATTGACGCTTCGTCTGTAGCTGCCAGTCCATGTGCATGTGGCCTGCTGTATTAGGCCTGTGCAGTGTAAAGGGGGGTGCGCTGGCTGGGTTGCTTCAGCAAACTCGACAGACAGGGCGGGCGCAACCTGAAGTATGGGCGGGCGTTTTGTGTAAAGAACGCAGAGCCTTGCCCCAGTGGGAGGCGCCATCCTACTCATGACCAGCGTGCCTGCCGTGTGTGCGCAGGTGCAGGCGGATGCGCTGAGCGTGTCGTTCGAGGCGCCGCTGAAGGAGTTTGTGCGGCTGGTGCGGAGCGCCAAGGCGGTGATGGCAGACCGCGGCGCCGCGCTGAGCGCGCTGCAGCACGCCAAGGCCGACATGGAGATGCGCCGCGGCAAGCTGCTGAAGATGCGGGGCGTGCCCGGCATCAAGGCGCGCTCTCGAGACGCTCAGAGCTGGCACTCGCGTGCTCCAGTGCTGCGATAAGCTAGTGTTGGTGTCGGTCTCAGCATGAGTGTGGAGAGCACTTCACCAGGAAGCAGGGTGCCTCCAGGGAGTCACTCACAGGTGGCGCGGTGTGGGGAGGCTATGACTTGCACTCTTGTGGCAATTCTGCAATGGCGGAAAATAGTCAGGGCGCTGCGCGAGCTCGCCGGGTCTCTGTGCTTGTAAGCGTAGTGGAGTAGTATACCCTACACATGTACCCCACCCTACACCTTCCCAGTGTGCGCGCGGGCCGCTGACCTGGGCGCGGCCCGGCGCGCAGGAGGAGAAGGTGTCCGAGGCGGAGCGCGAGCTGAACGAGGCGCAGCGGCGCGTGGAGGCCGCGCGCGGCGCGTACGAGACCATCGTGCAGCGCATGAGCGAGGAGCTGGTGCGCTTCCAGCGCGAGCGCGCGCGCGAGTTTGCCGCCGTGCTGCGCGCGTTTGCGGCCGCGCAGGCGCAGCTCGCGGCCGACAGCGCCAAGGCCTGGCGCGCGCTCACGCCGGTCGCCGGCGCGGCCGCCGCCAACGGCGCCGCCGCGCGCTGAGCGCGCCGGCCGGCACGCGCCGGCAGCGGGAGCGCTGCCACCGTCTCTGCCCGCTGCTGCCGGGGCGTGCAGCGTGTGACGCAGGGTGTGTGGCTAACGGGCTGCGCGTTCTCGTGCTGCCTGCCTGGCGTCGCCGTCCCTAGCGGCGCTGCTGAGGGGATGCGCACTGGGCCGAGAGTCTGGCAGCTGGGAGGGGTGTTCTGCTGCCGCCTCCTGGTGTTGGGCATGTCGCAGGCGGCGCCTGGTGCTCTGCTAGCAGCAGAAGTGCAGAGTCCTGGCGCCGACTGTGCGGGCCTGCGCGACTGCCGGCAGTGCATGCAAGCGTGGTGAGCGCGCCTGCTAAGGGTGGCAGCACGAGGGCACAGCTTCACGGCGCAGCTGCCGGCATCGGGGGTGGCATGGTCGTGTGCTGCTGGTACTGAGTACTTACTGGGTATGGGGCGAGAGCAGCTTTCAGGGGACAACCTTTGGGTGGAATTGCATGTGCAACTCGGTTTTGTGTCGTGGCCCCAGGTTTTGTTGTATGTTACCTGTATAAAGCTGGCATTGGCCTGAATCATGGTCTGCGTTCACTGGCAGTGTGTTTGCTGCAAGGGAGATGATGGGCTGGTGTACAGATCTTGCCTGCTTTGGTGGGCTGGTGGGGCAAGCTACCTGTTGTGTTCTAGTCAGCCAGTTTGTCGCCACGCCAGGTAGTTATTTGATACGCTGCTGTGCAGCTCTGGTCACATGCTTTCTGCACAGCGCTGTAAGAATGCTTTACCGTACTTCCTACACTCCTTGGAAGCCTTCAGACTCGCTTTGTTGAGCAGCCCACGCGCTCTGCTCAGACGCGGGAGTGAAGGTTTCTGTGGAGTTGGGACGAGTTGGGTGAAAGTTTTCTGCACATCTGACATGCTGGTGAAGCATCTGCGGAGGTCTTACATGCGCGCTGTCCCTGCTGGCACCCATGCAATAATGCAGGCGTGGCTGCAGCTGTAGCAGGGACCGCCCACACAAGCTGGGGCCACCCACACGCGGCGCGTGTACCCACGCGCGCTAGTAGCCGGCATAGTAGCCGTCCCTGCTGTTGAGGTAGTCGGCGGCGAATGCGGTGCCGCCCAGCACCGCGACCGCGCCCAGCTCCATGGCCAGCGCGCCGCCGGTGATCTTCTGCGCGTGAAACAGGATGGCCGGGATTGCCACGGAGCCGACCGCCGAGAAGCCCGTCAGGAACTTGCCCGCGTCAATCCACCTGCGCCCAGCAGCCAGGGTCTCAGCAGACGGCCGGGCAGGCGCTGCTGGCGCTGTCTCTACGTCGGAGGCAGCACCCAGAGGCCGCGGACAGAGGCCGCTGCAAGGGCGGGCCCACCCGCTGGCCAGGTTGCTGGTGCCGTGCGCGGACGCCGGGCTGGTGCCGAAGAAGAGGTAGGGCATGGGGACCAGGACGTAGCAGAAGGCCGTCAGCATCGGCCACCAGTTGTGCCAGAGGATACAGCCCTGGCGGGCGCGGCGCGCTTCAGCCCGGAGCCCGCCGGCGAGGGTGCGGCTGTCGGAGTCGCGGGCAGCCTACCAGTAGCTGCAGGAGCACGCCCACGGAGAAGGCCAGCGCGAGCGCCGCCAACCTGCATGGTCAGGGGAAAGGGAGTGGGCTGCTTGATGCAAGCGGCGCTTTTGCAAGCGAACAGGTAGGTGTTGCAAAGGCGTACACTGCGCGAGCACACGGACCCCAGTGTCAGTCCCTGTCTCTGCACACCGATGGAGCTAGCAGCACGCGAGCATCATGCAGTGCACCCACCTCTGACGTCCTGCACTGCCATCCTGCTTGCCGCCACGCAGCCGACGAGCTCTGCTCCCGCGCTTTGTCAATCAGCCTGTGCAGCACCCCGCTGGCAGACAGGCGCCCATCACCTTTCACGCACGACTGTACAGCTGTAGGAGCACACACTGCACTGCGCTTGCTCGGGTGGACGAGCTACAGCAAGCACGGTTGCTGGAGCCCTTCTGAAAGACGAGGAGCAACAGCTGCAGCTAGTTTTGAGCTGACCTGTTGCCTGCACAAAGCCTCTTACCTGCAGGCTACCTCTTCTATAGCTAGCTAGCACCACAACGATGGCCTGGAGCAGCAATGAAAGAGGAGAGGCTACACTGTGTAGCCTACATAGGATGAGACCGCTGGCAGCCCACAGGCCTGTTGCCCGCGTGCGTGTGCCCGGCATGGGGCGCTAATCCGCGGAGCCAGGCGGGCCGCAATGATCGTGCCGGAGAAGCTGAAGCACCGGGCGCGCGTGCGCGGCGCCATCCACGCAAACTTCTGGGACCAGGCCGTGCAGAGCGTGCGCGCGCTGGACGGCCTGGCGCGCACGCTGCCATGCGAGCCGCCGCCGCTGGGCCAGACCTGCGCGTCGGGCCTGTCGCGCACGCAGCAGCTGCTGGCGCTGCACGCGCTGTGGGTGCCGTTCGTGCCGGCCTTCGACGCCAACTCGGGCGGCCTGGTGCGCGCTTTGTCACACGCGCTCCGGCTCTCTGCTGCCTGTGGCTGCAAACCGTGTGCGCTCACTGCCGCAGAGCTACGCCGCACAGCCTGCCAATGCCTGGCATAGCCTGGCAAGGCATGCCCGGCCATGCCTCCGCCTGCATTCTCCTGTGCAGCTCCACCTGTCTGGCCTGGCAGCCTGCCTGCGATCATGGCCGCAGGTGCTCGACCGGGTACTGGGAAAGACTGGCGGCCACAGCTGGTGGCTGGCGCTGCTGGGCCGCGCGCGCGCCCAGCAGATGCATGCTGCGCACCGCCGCGGCGAGCGCGTGGTGCGCGCCTCAAACGCGCCGCGGATAGCTTGGCTTGCACGCGTCGCAGCCTTGCACCTTGTGTGCGTGCTGCCGTGCCTTCTGAGCAGTGCTGCACATGCTTTCTTATTGCCCAGACGGGGAGAACCAAGCCTGCCCTGGAGAGTCTGGTTTGCTGAGCTTGCTTATGCTAACAGTACGTGCAACAGCTGCGCTCCTGCGCCGACAGGGCCAGACGCTCAAGGACCTCAACAACTACAGCCTCTGCGCGCGCACCCGCGTGGGCCTGGGCAAGTGCGCCCCCGCGCGCCGTTGGTGGCAGACGAGTGCAAGACAGAGCCAAGCATGCATGTCATCCACATCCTCTGGCTGGCACCCTGTCGTTGACCATCCTGTGTCTACACCCCATTGGGACAGCGCTGTGCGGCTGCACCGTTGGCAACGACGCAGTGACACTCCTGGCCTGGCGGCCATGCTCTGTTCCAGAGCACCTCCGCCGGGCATGTAGCACCGCATCTGTTGCACCTCCCCGCAGCGTCGTCTGCAAGACACGCATGGTGCTCGTTGTGTCATGCGTCCGGCGCCAGACTACAGCATGTCAGCACTATTATGATGGCCCTGGGTCATCACGCTGAGGACGTGCGCTGCCTGCAAGCCGCCATGCTCGCGCACGCTCGCGCAGGGCCACCAAGCTCAACGCGGTCTGCGAGGTGCCAAACCTGGCGACTGCCCGCGCGGAGCTCCGCGCGCGCCGGGCCGCGCGCGTGGATGCGCCGCAGGCGAGCGCGCTGCGCCGCCCCCCTGCGGCGCCGACCGCCGCGCCTGGCCCCGCGGGGGCCAACGGCGCGGAGGAGGTCACTGGCAGCGCCGCGGCGGAGACCCTGGACACTGAGCTGTACCCAGCTGCAGACTCACGC
>JAABUO010006119.1_pt1 | contig 13924 bp, 10 predicted proteins | sample 5559291 | NCBI WGS metagenome assembly JAABUO01 (sample SAMN10711878, study PRJNA513372) | rock metagenome | isolation source: Antarctica rocks | place: Antarctica: Victoria Land, Finger Mt sud | reverse complement strand
GATGATCCTTAGATCGACATGTCCAGGCCAGCAAGGCAGTGAGATATATTCTAGGTGACGGTAGAACTCAGCAACATGTTTGGCAGTCCAGAACAACACCGAGTTGGTGACCAAAGAGCAGACAAAGATGTGTCAGCATGTCTCTGGATGTCCAATAGATGTTGAGGCTGGTTGCAATGCGCTGCAGCATACCTTTTAGGGATTAAGAACTCCCCAACAGGGATGGGCGTGTTGGCATCGTCAGGCTCAGAAGCATCAATAGCCATGGCAGCAGCAGCTTGGCCACCATGATCATGTGCATGAGAAGCAGCAGCAGCACCCGCATGCGTGGCTGTAACATCCTACATCACACATACGCTGATCAGCAAAGCCTTGGCCATCACTGTCCTCTGATGATCCGCTGATTGCTGTTGTGAACATGTCAAACTAGATGGAATCTAGAGTAACGGCCACAACTTTTTGCCATCAGCCATAAATTCAATTGTCAACAGCGGTCAAAGCTGCATTGACATGACGCTGCATGGCCTGCTTGTGTCTGTGAGCATGCTTGCAACTACCTACGCATGCAGAGCTGTGTGGGTTTGTGCACTTGAGGGCATTTGCACACAAGCCCGTTTGCAACTTGGATCACGTTTGCGCTGACTTTCTCCTTCTGTGCTCATTTTCAGCACTGACTTTGCATATAATCGGGTTGTTGCAAAGTTAAGAACCTGAGAAGCAAGTGCACTGTGTCCTTGGCGTGATGGAGCGGGAGCACACAAGGCTTTCCCTTGGGGTTGGCGTCGCTGGCCTCGCCCTCTTGGCCGGCCATCAGACAGCCCTTCTGCAAAGCTATCCATCAGCAGGTCAGCCTCCCTCCTCCGGGGTCTGGGGCGTTTGGCTCCTGCACATACCGTGTCACTTACTACTCTACCTGAAAGAACAAGCTGGCACCAAGTTTCAGGAGTGGTGCAGTTGCAGCAAGCTCTTCCGTGTCAACATGACAGGTGTACCATTTGGCAGCAGCGATATGTGCAGTGTATGATTCATTGGCCTTTTATTGTCGCTGAATGTTCAAGCGGCTGGACAGGCCTCATGATGCCCAGACATGGCATGAGCTTACCCTCTTGTGCTCAGCACGCCTGCAGCCTGCTTCCTCACCCAGCTCGCCTTCACCACTTGACCCTGTGTACACTCATACTGATGAATGCACATGCACGGATTGTACTGCAAGCTGAGCAGCATGCACAAAACCTTGCTGAGTGGCAGCTTGACTCCCTCCGGGTTTAGGAGTCTACCCTAACAAACCCTGATAACTCAAAGACAGCGATCACGCAAAAGCACAACTGCGCAATTCGTTGTTTGTCACTGCAAAACATCTGAAATGCAGTGACTGCTTTGTCCATTGTTTCTTCCCATCCTGGTAGACTTCTTACCCTTGTTCTTGGCCAGACGGGGTGGTTGGTGCCTCTGCGCTACAGCCCTGCCGGCCCTCAGCACAGGGCCCTGTCTGCATACCCTCTGAGGCAGCTGTCCATCTGCATCCTGCCCATCACTGTCTTCATTGTTGTCATCTGGTGGGCCTCCACCAGGGCCTTCCATGGCAGGACCAGCTGCAGCGTCTACATCGTCATTCCTGCATCACATTGCCGCAAGCTTCTTCATAAAGGACTGCAGTCTCAACCAGGGGTAAGATATGCGTGAAATTTGAATGGCAGCACAGCGCAGCGACTTCAACTGCTCAGCAGTCATAGGGAAAAGATGATTCTGCATGCATGGTGGATTTGGACTGGTGAAAAGATAGAGGCAACATCAAGCAGGTGCACTGGTACAGGCACTTCTCACAGAACAGTGGTGATGGAAAGACAATTGGTATGATCCTGTGTTGGAACTGAACACTTGTAGGGCTCATAGCAGGGAGAGACCAGAGGTTGCAGCCCACCTGGAAATTGTGGCATTGACAGTGTCAGAGTTGCCGGCATTTGAGGCATGAGAGAGCCGTCTGGGTACAAGGGGTGGTAGCTGATGCAGCTCAGCAGGGCTGCCACTGGTAGCACTGGCAGGCTGCTCTGGCGCTGCCGTGGAATCATGCGTAGTGAAAGCAGTATCATGAGGACTGCTTGGGTCTGCCATAGTGTCAGTGCCACCAGGTCGTTGTGAAGCATCAGCTCTGGCAGCCCTGCCTGAACCTGATGGCAGGGCCAGGTCACCGGTAGGGCCACCAGGCTTTGATGGTTGCCATGAAAGATGGCGAGACACCAAAGCATTGTGGCCTGTAGTGAACCTGGCGGGATTTGAAGCCATCATAGGGCGAGCAGGTACTGCTGAGTACTCATGAGCAGCACTGTCCAAAGCAGCAGGTGCTGGCAATGGACCAACTTCACGCATACGTTGGAAACGATCATCTGATGTCGAGGGAAGTGTGAGAGCACAGCGCCAGCCTGGAGTTGACTGCGCTGAGCAAAGGCGGCGAGGGCGTGGCGCCTTGGGGACCTCAACATCTGCCAGCGGGCCTGCAGCCTCTCTTGCAGAAAGAGCAAGAGCTGCTGCAGGGTCCTTCAGCAAGTCTTCCAATGTGGAGAATGCTGTGGCTGAGAGCCTCATAGTTGGCAGCAAGGCTGCTGAAGATGGTCCCGGATCAAGCTGGTGCCTGACTCCTTGGGGTGGAGGGTATGACGCTTTTGAGGGTGGACTCCCTCTGGGAGCTGATGAATGTGCTAAAACCATCTGTGAGTCTGCTATAGCCGCTCCAGCTGGGTGTGCCGACACAAGATCAGCAACAGGAAGAAGGCACCCTGGTGAAGCTGTTGCTGCTTGATGCTGGCCAGGCAACACAATAGAGCCTGGCTGCATGGCAGGCAGAGAAGGGAAGGCAGCTGACTGCAACCTTGAGGCAGCTGGCAGGGATGCTGCAGCTACAGGTCCCTGGTCTACAGCTGGGGACACTGCTGTGGAGGGTGGTCCCATTGGGGACGAGGGTGTCCCTACAGTTGGGGATGGATCATGACTGGGTGCTGCAGAGCAAGCTGATGCGCCAGCCAAGCCCAGCATGACCTCTGCTGCGGCTGCATCTGCAGCTGCTGATCTAGTCAGCCTTCCCCCGCCTGCTGCATGTGCAGTGGGGGCCAATGCAAGATGCTGAGATGGCAGCTGCAGCTGGGGTAGCTTGCGGTAATTGCCTCTCTGGGCTGGTGCAACAGCTTTTGTCACACGGCTCTGCAGTGTGGCACTATTGTCATGTGGCTCTTGACTCAGTGGGTCCAACTGCAAACCTCTAAGCATGCATTATTGCAATTGAACACATGAAACACAAAACAGCAGAAACAGACATGTTGTCTCAGAGCAACTTGCAGACATGACGCTTAAGGTTAGCGGTCTGTCTGCATGCGCCTAGCCACTCTGACTCTTATAGCATGAAATCTTGCTTCAAACTCGCACTATGTTACCAGCATGATTGGCAAGGAGTTCCATCTTGTGCATTCAAATGCACCCTGTTGTACAAATTTAATGTGCTCTGTCAAATATGAAAGCACACATTAACACAGGAGTGTCACCTGGGTGCCTTGGGTAGATGTGGCTGCCATTATCAAAGAGCTTGCTGCCTGCCTGACCTTAGCAGCGCTGCTGGGCTCTGCCTCATCAGAGGACTTGTCGGACCTCACAGGCTGGCCTCCAACACTTGCATCCACAGCATCCAAGATGTCCTCCCTGCAGCGCCCAGAATGCCATATTGTCAGCATTGAAGTGAGCAAGCAACAAGCTGTACAGTCAAGCTTGACAAGTGTGGGGATGATTGTGGCACAAGTGAGGCAGAGGCCTTTGTTTGGGAGTACACACATCATAGCAGAGGCACTTCCAATGTCCACTCAAGCAAGCAAGATTTGAGCATCCTGATGCTATGCAGCTTAAGGCCTTGCTTGCGTGAAGTACTTATGTGTGCAAAATGTTTGTTTGTTTCTTAGGGGTGATCTGACCTCATTTGATCCTGCAGCACGTTCATGAAGGCTGCTGCCTGCTTGCAGATGCCCTGATCTGTATCACTCTCCAGCTTCTGCACTGTGTCTTTGACCAAATTTCTGATGCGACTGCACACAACAGCAGATCACCTCAGAAGGGTTGCAACACAAACAAGAGCTGCTGACACAAACCACATGCATCAGATTGAACAGATGATACAGCTGTATTTACCATATGCTCCGCTGAAGTGCAAAGCAATGCTGATTGTACAGATATGAGCAAATTGCAGCGTGTTGTCTCACCAGCTGTTGAATTTAGCCCGTGTGAAGGTGCAGGCCTCCAGAAATGCCATCTTAGCAATCTTGGAATCAGAGTCACGACCAAGATAAGCAAGGTGTATCCATTCAACTAGCTGCAGAGGCAGGGTAAAGTCGTTCTGGATGATACAAAGCATGATCTGTATGGCTGGAAGCCGAACAGCTGAAGATGTTGATACCATGCCTCCTTTAGCAAACGGAAGAATGTGTTCGCTGGCAAGAGCGAGTCCATCCTACATTGAGGCACACAGCATGTCTAGCAGCTGTAACAAACTGGTGGCAAGGGAGTAAAGCAAGCGGGCAAGAAGTGGCTGGGCTCGACATTCAGTGCGATTCAAAAGAATAGCAGCCACAACAAGGAAGACACTTTCTGACTTATAACAGTCAAAGCTGGGGGCGTTTCAGAGATGTTTGAGCAAGTGTGACTTGGTGCAGCATGTCTGGGCGGATGGCGGTCAGCTGCAAGGTGCATTGGGCAGCTTGCCATGCAGTTGTAACATGTGTGATGTGACAGCATGAGAGGTAGTGTGACACCAGCGTACCTTGCTAGTACTGAGGGCATCGGTCATGGCCAGCAAACATGGCATTGCAGACATATCTTCTTCTGCTGTCATGGCAGGGAGCAGAGCTTTCAAAAGCTGCGTTGCAGTGTTGCAGTCAAAGCTTGTGTGGAAGCTGAGCAGCTTGACAAACTGGGTCACGCTGGTCATGGCATGTAAGCGTACCTCAGGGCAGGCATCTTGTCCCAAGCATGCCGCAATCCTGCAGCAGACTTGCAGACCTCAGAGGTACTCATGAGAGTACTGTGCAGCTGTACTGAAACTTACAGGCTTTGAGTGAGTGAGTGAGTGAGTGAGTGAGTGAGTGAGTGAGTGAGTGAGTGAGTGATTGAATGAGTGAGTGAGTGAGTGAGAGAGTAAGTGAGTGAGTGTGTGACTCATTGAGTGTGAGCAAGCGACTGCGTATGGAAGTTAATCTGTGAAGTAGAGGCATTGTTGTATGAAGTGTGGTGAAATCGCAAATCATACCTGTTGCATTCTGTCTTTCTGGTGCTAAAAGTGATGGTTTCTCTAACTTCAACTAAATCATGCTAGTGTTGTATCTTTCAGGGCACTGTAAGCTTCAACTGGGAAACTAGCATGCATGCAGGAATGAAATTCTAGCACATCAAGGCATGAAGGGTGAATTGTCAACCAACCCTGCAGTTGAGTGAGCCATGAACTGCACACACAGGGCAGATGAATGAGCATTTGTCTCTGGGAATGTTGAAGCAACAATAAGTTTCTTGAAAAAAACTGATGCTGACTGACGCTACTGGTCTCAAACATGTTTGATATATTTGCAGCATGAGTATAAGATAATGCACTGCCACCTGAGAAATACGAAATTTGCAGCCATTAGTTCTGAGCTTTGAGGCTTTCGCACAAATCCCCTTGAGCATCCGCATACCCTGTCCAAACCTGTGCCTATAGCTCTGAACAGCATGCAAGCGGGCAGCTTGCTATGTACCCAGGTTATTTGCAACCTTAATTCTAGACAAGCTGCCAGGGTCAATGCTGACCATCTAATGGCATCCAGATTTTGTGCCATGGCAATCAGCATCAAGACTGCCGCTTTGAATTAAGATAATGGCAAGTCTTGCTGAAATTCACCTGATCAAACAGGGGAAGCAGGGTTGGCCCACTTTGCCAGCAATGAGTGGCAGCTCCTCAGCAAGAAGCTGTCTGACTGTGCGAACAGGGTGCTCTGCCAAGGACTGGACAGCAGAACCCACACACGACGCAAATCTGCCAACAAGCAACGCCACCTTAGCACAGATGCAGCAAGCAGTGGCTATGTTGCTATCAAGGTTGGCAGCTGCGCACACATCGCAAGAGTCAAGCAAGCCTAACTGCCAATGATCATGGTCAGACTGGTATGCGACCATTGCCCTGCTTGTTCCCTAGCCAGGGCGCAATCAGCGCCGAGAGTCACGAGTCACAGCCTACATGTGTAGGTGTGTGCAGTGTGACACATATGTACACATATGCAGATAAGGCATGCGCTTCATGCATTGTGTCTTACTTGTGTCTGCCAGCAGACTGCATAACTTTGCTGCATTTAGCCACCAGAAGCCTGCCAGTCACTTCGTCATGCCTCTTTGCAAGGATACCATAAGCTCTGACATGAGGCAAAATGTGCTTGGGATGGTCGTGCAGCTTGAACACCTGCAGAACAAGGAGTCTATGCTTGCACAGGCTGATGGATGCAGTGACACGTAATGGTTGACTAGACAACAAGTTTCTTCGGCATGGTGAACTTGGAGACTGCAGCATTGGCCAGTGGTATGTAACCCCCGGTGCTTGGAGCAGGCTGATTGCAGACCCTCAAGACAGTCAAGATCAGCAAAAGTACCAATTCTACCTGAGCTAAAAGCATGTCGATGTTGTCCGCAACACAGTGCACCAGCTCGTCATGGTTCTGCCAGGTGCCACTGTCAAACATGGCAGCAATGTGGACCAGGACCTTGACCTTCACAACCACCTCAGGCATGTTGTGCCAGGTCATAGCTGCGCAGAGCAACACACACGTCAGCATTGCAAGGAAGTATGCAAGCAATTGATACATGGCTTGCTGCTGCAGCCCAGACACTCAATGTCACACCAAGCCAGGCATGGAGCAAATTGACCCTCAACATGGTGATGACAAAATGTCTTGGGTGCAAATGGCGTGGCTCTCATTGACTTGACTGGTGATACGAGAAGGCAGTGCATGGTATTGGGACATCACTGCTGTCGCACCAGTCAACAGACAGTGCAATGCCCCGGCTCTCTGATGTGGCTGCGCGGAGCCATTTGTCATCAGTGGGTAAACGTGCTTCAGGAAAACATCAACCACAAAGGTCTGTGCTCCTGTAGCTGCTTCAAGGCAAACCATCAGCTGTGGACAGCCAAATCCACGGTGTATTGCGCCAAGAAGCCTGACTGCCTCTTCAGCACAGCTGTTCTGAATCCTCACCTGCAGTCGGCAAGGACTTAGATCAAACATGTCACAGGTCAAGCAATGCAACTGCACCATCAGCATGACTCTCATATCAGCAATGCGGTCTGCATCAGGACACTGCTTGAGATACTGAGAACACTAAAGACAGCATGCACCAGCAAAAGTGAAGATGGCATGTCTGGTGTGTGTCCTGACTTTGGGTTTGCTAGGGAATGCAGATTGACAAATGACGCCAGAAATGCCAACATGAGCTGCAACAATGCTTATACCATGCATAGCAGCCTGCAGACCTGCATTGGACTGTTGACATCACAAGCTGTCATGCAACAGCCAATCATCTGTGTTTTCACATCATTGCTCTGAAGCAGCTCAGCAGCATGTGGCAAGAAGACTTTGACCATGAACTTGCGTGTCAGGCTCTTGACCATGACCCTTGTCCTTCCCAATTGCCTACTGATCACCTGCAGATGTGATGTGCATTACATGATGTCGGTATGACAACTCAGTGGTGTATGGAGCCAGCGCGACATGGGCATGCCAGAGGACTTGATGTGGAGGCATGCTTGATCACAGGACATACCGCATCATCAGCTTCAGGGGCTGCCATTGTTGCTGACAATCCACACACCAGGTCACGCAAATCAACGCATTCCAACTTCCCTTGACATTGCAAGTCTTGTAGATAGTGGGCCCAAGCATTGACGACCTGCAGCCAATTCCATGCCAAGTGTCTGCTGCACGCTTTTAGCAAGGCACAGAGCATGTACTGCTGTTTCTGGAGCACAAAACACTAGATGCTTCTCACCTCATCTGCTGTTCTAGGTGCAGCAAACTCTTGCTGCATTTTTGCGACTAAGAGGCTCAGGATACCAGCACTCTGAAGAGGTTTTAGAAGACCACTCAGCACATGTATAGCAGTGACCTGCACAGAACAACTCATGATAGCAGTTTTCTGCAAGCTGCTATGACTGCTTGTATGTGAGTACCAGGAGATGATCATTAGTGACGCTGCTGATTAGCTCAGTGCGACAAGTCATACCTGGACAGCAACGTCCAAGCCTGGCAGTAGTGCAAGCAGGTTCCCAGTGTGAGCTTGCCACGCTGTGCAATTGTCCAAATCTATGCAGGCAGGCAAGCTGCAGGCGAACAGAAATCAAGTCTCAGAGCAGTTTTGCAACTTATTTTGTTATGGCAAAACAAGTACCTCAGAACGGCTTCCAGCTGCTGCTCGATTGAGCCGTTGAATATTTGATCAATTGCCTGTGTTAACGTTGTCTGCAGCCGCTCGACCGTTTGTGAAGCTGATGACGACCGAGTCTGTGTCCCAGCCACTCGCTGTAGCAGTGCGTTCGCGGCAGCAATCGCTTGCGCAGCAGCCTGCAATGTTTCGCGAGTCGCCACAGCATGACGCTGTGGCGAATCCATGACTGCGCCAACAGGTGCGTGATGTTGACCAGCAAGGCACATTTGGGAATGGAAAGCAAGGGCATCTCTTTGGGCGTTTTCTCGTCGGCCTAAGACTAAATCAGACAGCTGCCTGGGGTTTTGAATTTAAATTGAGTGTGACACCCCAAGACTCTTGAGCAAGGACGGGGTCTGGCCTCAGCTTTGCAATTGCGCTGGCGGTCCTCCGCTCTGACTGGGGACGGCTGCAAGTCCCTCCTCTAAAAGCTCGCAACCCAATCAATGTGGCAGCAGAGTCGCCCCACGAAAATTGGCACTTGCAAGGCTGCCACACCTACATCTACCATCACCTCTCAGGAAGACAGTTGACATGAGCTAATGCCTAGATGTCGGACCCAGTCTTAGATATGGCCAAGGCAGAAGCAAAATCCACACAGCACACATTGACCTGGTTGATGCCAGGCTGCATGAACATAAAGTGAAAGTAGCTCACACAGCTTCTCGCTCCATGACCTTGTTACAATGCCCAGTTGCGCCCCACATGCAAAGGCTCACCAATAATCATGCCAAGCCATGTCTGCTGGCCTGCTTATTCAGCTTACATTAGAATGCTGCTGATTTTCAGCTGCCCATGCAAAAGGTGAGTCAAGGATGCATCATATGACAGCTTTGGAAGGAACACTGGCATTAGGGGGAAAATGGGGTGGCAAAAAGGGGCTGCAAGTACTCAGCAAGACTACCACAATATGTTCAGTGCACAAAGTATGCAAACTCAACTGCTGCCAAGTTGTACACAGCTGTCAAACAAAGTGATGTCCTGCCTCTTTTAGCATGCTTCAGGTTTTGATTTACAGGCTGCAGAGCTGTGACCAGTTCTACAAAGGCAGTGGCTCATCCCAGTTGCAGACTGAATTCTGACCTTTGCTTGCTGCAACGCGATGACTGCCTTGGCACACGACCCTCTGAGTTGAGTCTGTGCTCGGGCATGACCTTCAGCCCTTGATGCAGCAGTATCTGAGCCTGAGCTTCAAACGTCAATCCTGAGGATGGCAGTGGCTCTCAGCAGCAGCAAGTTGCAATTTCATACAAGCTATGCGCTGCCTTGAGATGATGTGCAAAAGGGTGCCAAAAGCAGCAATGTTCACGCTGAGTGCCAGCTTTTGCTAACACAGTGCAAGAGGCTGGGCTACACATTGACGAGAGCATGCTATTGGCCTAGTATATTGCCTGCTGTTACTGCCTCCACCGTGGTTGCTGCATTGCAGATCTGCATCGCTGAAGATGCAGCACTGCCTCCAAATATGCTGTAGCAAGTGTCCAGCTGACTTTGCCATATCTGCAGTTCCACACAGCCCCAAGATGTGTTGACAGCCTGACATATCTTCCACCTCATGTAGCACCAGCCCAGGGACAGCATGTCAAGACATGTTGATCCTGACAGGGTTGGACTTTGATTGGTCCTGACAGGATTGTGACAAGTCTACCTGAACAACACAGAATGCTGTATCTTGGCTGCAGGATCATTTGTTTGTGTGTTGAACTCATCCTCATTAATGCAATGCAAGACATGTCCAGACCAGCAAGTCAGAAGATGTGTATACACTCTATGAGTATATGCTGTACATGATTATTGCAACACAACATCAGCTCTGCAGTGTCATTCCTGTTCAAAATACTGCTGTTAACAGAATGTGTGGAAATGACTTGAAAGCGTTGCCTGTGAGATATATGCTGAATTCAATATTCAAAGATACACGCCTTGACACCACAATTGGTATGACACACTGACAATGCTATGCGAGGCGCAAAAGCTGCAAGACAAACTGCCCCCCTATTGATTTGATTCTGCCAATAGGTCAGCAAGGCTGTCTGCAAGCAAATCTAGGTGTAAATAACAGGTGCAGACAGCAAATAACAGCTTCTTCCCTACAACAGCAGAGTTGATGCATAGGCATGTTGCCCATGTCACACACAACTTCACAGCAGTATTCTGGGTGTTGGGGTTGTGTGCACACCTCGACTGGGTGACAGTCTGACGATCAGCAAACCAGATCAGCCTTGGAACTGCAATGAAGCTGGTTGTATGCACCAGGATGAGCTGGCCAGAGGTGTGCATGGACTGTGAACTGAGGTGTTTGATATGCAAGGATGGGCTAATGGGGAGGAAGCTTGAGCACCAAGGGCCATAAACTTACATGGCTCAGTCCATCAGGAGCACTGAAAGAGGCTTGCACTTCAGAAGAGCCTGAGTGCCGAGCAGACCATTGTCATGTAGGACCATCAAGATGTAAGGTCTGAGTCAGCTGGACAGGTAGATGGGCGCATTTGTGTCATTGAGGCAGGACAAGTTGCATGTCTCTGAGGACACGCCTGTGACTGCAGGGAACACAACGGTAAGGACCATCAAAAGATGCTTGAATTGATCTACTAGTCTCTTGCGTACTATTCAGCTTTGATGCTCACTCTATAAGGGCTAAGTGAAACCATGTGCAAGGCAATCCTGATGCATGTCACATTGCAGGGCCTGTGACAAGCAGATTTCTGCCTGATGTGACATGCTCTTGCTGCTGCAACTGCAGTGCCTTGTCATGTGCGCCATGCTCACATCATACAATCTGACACTTGATACTGCCTACATCATGCTATGCTGGCATGATCTGATCTCCACCTGGGCATTTCTGGTACTTCCACTCTTGCTTTTGAGCTCTGCTGAAGGCTCATGGTACATGTGAGTAAGAGACGTCGTTGTAGCAAGATGGCTGACATCAACCAGTCGCAATCCTTCCAAGAATTTTGGTGATGAACCTAGGAGAAAAACACAAGAAAGTGTACAAAGATCGCTGATCAGCTGTGGTGTACAACAAGAATGCATGGTGCACAGGACCCACCTCTCCATCAGTGTCTGCTCTTACAGCCTCAGCTCCTGGACCAGTTTGCTGTCGACGCAGGTCTTGCTGATGTTTCAGCATCAACTGCTACTGTGCAAGTCTATTTCTTGAGTCTTTAGAAGCCGGTCCCAGCCCTAGAAATAGTAGGTGCTCCCTCTGCCTCTGCATATTGCAAAAAGTAAGTCTCGGGAGGCTCAAAAACAAACGCCAGGGTAACAGGCATCGGATCATCATGGAGCCCACGAATTTGGACATGATTAGCGACCGACCACAAGCGCCAGCGCTAGTGCTGGAGTCAGCAAAGATCAACAGGCCCTCGCGACGGCATTTCGCACCGTAGCAAAGGCTGGAAGGGTGAAATCTGCAGGCCGAGCGCTAACAGGTAATGAGTTGGCGACGATTACCAACAAAGTCGCATGTGGGGCGCAGACGAGATTATGCGGAGCTATGGGCTTCGTGATCGGTGACACACACCAAGAATATATAAAGTACACACCAAGCACAGCGGTCTGACAGCGACCGCGAATGGCCTGGAATAAGGTCAGGTACCGCTGAGCCTGTTGCATATCACGCGTGCAGTCGCAAGCCGTTCGGGCTGGACTGACCCATGAGTTGACCCATACTCTGTGACAGGTTAAAAAACCAGTCTACTTATACGCAGCAACAACAGCATAATTACATATTGGTTTCTCCCCTAATGGGTTCACCAAAAAACAAAGGAAGTTTTTTTGCTTTTCTTTTAGAATTATCTTTTTTTTATTTTTAATTTTCCTATTTCGTTCATGAATGCAGATCAGCAAACTCTCAACCACACATTAAAACATGTTCCCAATACGGTATGATTTGTTGCTTTGCTAGGCCTAGTATGGAAATGCAAATCACACACAGTGTGCTTTCAAGCAGCACGTTGGTGGGCCGCACAGTGTCTTTGAGTGAAGGTGCTGACGGGTCCAGCCAGGATGCAGTGCACGTCTCGTGTCTCTCGCGCCGAAGTTGTAGCCGAGCCTCCTGCCTCCTGCGATTGTTGCAGCCTGCGAATGTTGGAATGTCACAGCTCTGGGAGAATGCCTGGAAAGAGAGACTGCTTTGTGTCGTTTGGTCGCAAGCCTTGCTGACCTATGGCAATTGGTATGGGGGTCCCAAGAATTTTCAGTCCCCTAATCCTTTCAGGGTCATTAAGTGATGCATTACATAATCCTAAAACCCTAAAGTAAACTTTCACCCTCCATTTGCAGAAACAACATATGAGAGAAAAACTTTTTTTCTGTGTTTTCTTTTTCCGTACCGGTTTGGGCCCTTATCAGCGTACTTACCTGTCAATGGGACTGACGTCTTCACTGATCCGGGTGCCTTCCGCACCTTGAGGTCGATATGGCTGACCGAGAAATGTGTTGTGTTCCCGAAGCAGCGATGCGCATGCCAATGCCAAATTAAAGTTCGGGCTGGAGGCCGACGTCTCACCCCCAATCTTTTGTTTCGGTGGTATTGTTTGGTACTCACTCTCCTTGTCACCTCAAATTCGTGCTTTTTGGTTGGCGTCACAGGTCTGCAAGGATCAAGCTGGTACACTTGCTGCAACGGTTGTTTTTGAACAGGAGCTTCACACAATGTTGTTAGAACGCACATGCAATGACGTGTGCTTGTCATCAGAACTGTTATTACAAAACCTGCCTGCCAATCCTTAACAACGCTTCTTCTTCTATGCCATGGTAGTTGCTATTTAACTGAGTTAATTAACTTATAAAAATAAGTATTTGAATCAACTCAGAGTCGACTTTAGACATAAATTAGATGTACGTTTAGTAAGCCTGTTTTCTGACCGGCTCATGTGTTGTCTTTGTCATCTCGTTCACAAGTCTTGGGCTGCTGCATGACAGTAGTCATGATAGGCTTTATAACCACTATACAGTTGTCCCATGCAGTAGAAAAGAGCATCATATCATGACAATTTATTGTTGACAGCAAGAAAGCTTTGTACAACTGAACACATCTGCTGGACACTAGACACAAATATTTGCAGCATCCAGTCTTAGAAAGCCCTGGTTTGGAGCAAACACATTCAGCAAGTACGTATGTACGACAAACAACTCAGCGCAAAACGCGCTGTATGTTACAGAACCTGATCCTCAGACCATGACGCTAAATATATGTGTACCGTGAACATTGCTCCTCGATGTCCTGACCAGCCCATGAGGCGATCCAGGAGCGGACAAAATGACCAGAATGATGTTATGCAGAACAGCCTTTTTGACAGCCTTACCGCTTGGTCTGCAATCTACTCCCACCTGAAGCATGACCCAGATCTGACACTCTAGAGCAATTTAAAGACAAGCGGCATGCGTTGAGTGCCCAGTGATCATGTCATCTCAGCCTACAAGATTGCAAATGCCCTTCCCA
>JAABUO010006118.1_pt1 | contig 13925 bp, 14 predicted proteins | sample 5559291 | NCBI WGS metagenome assembly JAABUO01 (sample SAMN10711878, study PRJNA513372) | rock metagenome | isolation source: Antarctica rocks | place: Antarctica: Victoria Land, Finger Mt sud | reverse complement strand
ATCGCCACCGCCCCCCATCATCAGCCTGTCAAGCCCCTTGAGTTGCTATCCTTGAATGTCTTGCTCCCATGGACTGCAACCTCAGGACCATGTTCATGCACATGGCCTCCACACCGTTCATCTTCAGCTTGAGCATACTACTCACCTCAGCTACTTGAAATGTCTTTGGATCTGAAATCTGCTGTAAAGCCTTTGACAACAAACCGTTCTGTCTGTACATCCCCCTGCCGTGTTATAGTTGACAGGTGTTGCTACAGGATCTGTGACTTCTGCATGTTTCACATGACATGCATTATTTGCACAGCTTGATATTGCAATGGGAGAAGGCACTCAAGCTTGGTTGGCATGCAGGCCCTAGCTTTGGATGATGCTCTGGAGGGCTTTGTTCATGCACCATCAGCATGTGGTGGCCAAGCCGAAGTGGTTGGCCCCTGTGCACTCAGAGAGTGAGGGGTTCACCACAACACTGGTTACCCTCCTGCGTGACAAGTACGTGGCCAATGCAGGAAACTGCAGGGCTGTCCTTGCAAGGTGAGTTACTCTCTGCCTGCCTGCCTGCCTGCCTGTCTGCCTGCTTGCCTGTCAACCAGGACCAGAAACCCAACCCGTGGGGGAGAGGGGGGTTTCCCCAAAAGGGTGCAGACATATTAGTTGTGTGTTAATTTGCCAATTCTGCTTGCATGTCGTTGCCGTCAGCAGGGAATCGAGCTCAAAGTTGGCCCTGGCTTCATGAACAAGATCTGCTGTGGCCAATTGCATTTGCGCCGCTTTGGGATTGCGATCACATGCATTGTCAAGTGCGTACAGCTCAATAGTATGGAATCAAACAGACGCTTGCTGGAAAGAAGCTCAAGCAGTGTTTGTGAGCTGCCTTGCAAACTGCAGGTACAACATGCCATTGCTTTGGGGTCCACTGCTGACAGCATGAATGACAGTGCTCAGCTCAGAGATCTAGATGTCAGCAAGGCAGATGTCAGCAGTCAGGGTGTGAGGCTACACTGCCTGCGATTCCACAAGAGCAAATCACAAGGCATTTAGTCATCACTTTTTGGTCATGTGTTGGTAGTAAGCATGCTCAACCAAGGGTGTGGTGTTAGTCAAGAGTGAAGCACGCATACATATGTATTTGGAACTCTGTCAGATACTCTGCTGTTTGCCCTGTCTAGTGAATTGGTGTGAGACAACTGAAATTTTACTGGACATGTTGACAGACCTAATTTGATCTGACTGCAATCCAGTGTGGCTTGGCAAAATGTCAAGGGTTTAGGAGTTTTCCTTTCCCTTTGGGCGGTCATAGCTCTGGGCTGCTGCCCTAGGAGGCTCCTGTTATGATTGCTGAAAAGCGTAAGCTTTTCTTTTCTTTTTCTTTTCAAAATGTCAGGTGGCCCAAGTTGTTACAGTAGCAACAGACAACTGTTGGCTCCATTCTTGCTGCATGCCAGCGATCCAAATCCTGCCCCAGACATGGGATCTGGGGCGCCCGGACTGGTGACTGCTGCATATAGCTCCATTGCCCCAGATGAGCAATGTCATGCATGCCATACAAGTGTAGTATGACGCTGCGTAAGATACATTGCAAAGTTAAGCATGCAGTGATGCAGAGTTGTGAACACTGGCAGTGCTAGTTATCGGAAGCCTTTGCTGCACAGCAAGGCACAATGCATGATGCAAGGCACCACAGCACCCGGTGCAAAGGTGAAAGTGTGTGGCATGCCTTGCATGGTTGCTTGAGCAACATACACAGCAAGTCGTGGCGTTGGTTTGTGCATTATGGGTCAAGGTGTTGAAACTTGAAGTAGAACTGTACAAACAGTATCTTGGGACCCATATTTGGAAACACATATGCATATGGCTGACCCTGTGCAAACGCAGATGCAGCGCTGCTGACATTCTATATGAAGGCCAAGAAAACGCATGTTAATCTTCTGTTAGGCTGCTACTCTGTGAATCAACTGGGAAGTTGAATAAGCTCTTAAGAGCATCACTGGTACCGTCTGTAACTACATAGCAACCTGACAGTACTTTCAAGCTGCCTACAAGAACTGCACTGTTCAACAATGGACGACGCTCTTGGTTTGCACATCACGGCACATTTCAATGCAAAAGCCAAAAACCTGTAAGTTCTTGTGTGGTCTTGTCTATCAATGACTGAAGCATACTTGACATTGTCCAAAGTGCGGCCCTTCAGCTTGTGCAACAAAACGGCATTTGCATTTCATGCAACATAACAACTTCAACACACTCTACCTAGCCTACCATACCTCTTCATGCTTCAGGTAACACAGTTTCAAAGCTGTCTACACTGTCTAGAAAGGAGGGTTCCACATTGAGTGGCCAAAAATTGCATTTGTTCCTGTCACATGTAGCTATGATGCCTAAGCAGGTGACTACAACAGCTGCTAAACTTGTGCAGCATATGCCAATCCATTGCTTGACTACTTTGCATACAAATTAGTTCTCAATCCCAGACTGGAGCATCGCTGCAGCTGCATACATCCTTGCACCTCTGTTGTTTTGCCATCATGACAATCAGGCTTACGAAACAGACTACATCCAGTGAAGCAGTTACTCGAGTTGTTCTTGCAAGCAAGTGCTGACAGAGGGACTGTAGGGCTAGTTGGGTTCCTCAGGACTGCCCTCCTCAGGACTGCCCTCTTCAGGGCTGCCCCTAGCAAACGACTCTTCCTCACCAAAATTACAGCCATCAAAGAAACCCTGGTAGACACCCTGGCTGTATCCCGACAAATAGGGCTCAGGGGTGGCCTCACTCATAGACCCTTCTGGGCTTGGGGCCTCAGGAGCACACAGCTCAGGGGAGGGCTCTTCTGCAACAGCCTCTGCAAAGCCCTCAGGGAAACCCTCAGCATAGCCAGCAGCAAAACCTTCGGTGTAGCTTTCTGGAGCGGGCTCTTCCTCAAAACTGCCCTCAGGGCTGGGGGCTGCCTCCTCAAAGAAGGGGGCTTCTTCGGGGGCTTCAGGGTAGGGTTCTTCAATACTGCCCTCCGGTGCGGGTGCTTCTTCTTCTGGAGTGTTTTCTGAACACGAGTAGGACTCAAAAGCAGCTTCAAAGCCCTGAGAAAAGCCGCTGGCAAAGCCCTCAGTGAATGCCTCCTCTGGCGTAGCAAATTCAGGGCTGGCTGCTGCTTCAGGTGTGGCTGTAATGGCTGGCCCTGCATACGCATGCTACTAGCTTGAAGACTCAATTCTGTATTCATTGCTTACTTGCTTTTCACCCGCAGTGCAGAGTCTCAACAGTGTGCAGCATGTCAAGCCTGAGAGCTTGAGGTGCTGAGCATGAGTGCACATCATGTACATATTGTACATACAAGGGGGCCCAGCAATGAAACATGAGCAACATTTGCAGCACGCTTACAGAGTTGTCTGCAAAATCATGATGTTAATGATGTGCAAGGTTGGAAGCAACCTGCGCCATAAGACATGAAATGCATAGATTGCATGTACATACCTACACATGGTTTGGAACTTCGCTATACAAAGTATGAGCAAGCAAATTCTTTACTAAGAGGATACACATGACTTGGCAAGTCAGACTTGCTGAAGCTAGAGTGCTTCTGTGCAGCAGCATTACCTTGAGGACTGGCGGTGCCCGCCGACGCTGATGGGCTAGATGTTGACTGTGCAGGGGGAGACATAGCAGAAGGCGATCACTGTTTAGGGGAAGACGGAACAGGAGATGATGGAAGGGCACTGGAGTTGCCTGTCAGGCACTGCCAATAGTATTGGCTCTGACGCTGACAGCTGAATCCAGAGGGGCAGCATGTCCATGCAGAGTCTGAGCTACTAGGACAGCCACTGGCTTGACAACTTGTGCCACCACATTGGCCATAGCTGCTGGCACAAGATGCATCTGCTAACTTACGGGAAGTTGGTCTTGCTGTTGCTCCTGCAGCAGAGCGATGCACCAGGTGAAGAGTGTCAGCAGACATACATTTGGCAGTCCCAGCTGTGGTCTTGCAAGTAGTGGTCAGTGGATCCATGTGTTGAGACTAGTGCAGTAGGCGCAGTGCCGACTAGTTGCATGCAAAACCTAGCAACGTATAGTAGGCATCTGCACCAGGAGCCAGGATCTCACCGATTGTGCATGCAAGAGCAAGCACCAAAACTACGAAGCCAAAGCGATGCATAAAGGGCGCTAGAATGAACGTGATGTCGGGGCCCCGCCGGCCTTCCTGATCAGGGACCTTCGCGACACAGGACGGGGCAAGCCGCAGTCCGTGAAAAACCGCAAAGAAGTTTGAGCACCTCTTGTTACACTATATGCAATATCGACACAAGCCAAAAAGGTAGCACGACTACTTTGCTGCATAGCGGCGTTGCCCAAGCATCCCACGCGCATTCGAAGGCTTACCTGAGAAGAAGGCGTTTGGTGTTCCACGCAGGCGAGTGGGATGTTCAAGGATGTGGGATGTGCAATGAGCAGTCTGCAATTGTAAAATGGTGCCAGACTGGCATGTGCGACGTTGTGGGCAGCTGCGACGCGACTCTATCGTTTCACTGGACTTCCCGATGACCAATTATCCAATAGCAATCATGACTAAAGGTGCTTCCTGGAGCTTCTGCAGTCGTTCTGCTGCTAAAGAAGAGCTAAGGTACTCCCTGCTCACTGTCGCTTAAAGTCCAAGCAGACATCGTAGGCAATAGCCATCGTCAGCAGGTCGACGCAAAATCCCCCTGCCACGGTAGTATCAACGTGGTGTGGGACTTGGTCAACCGTACCCTGAAACAGGCAACAGCCGTCCCTCACTGCATTGGATATGCACACTCGACGCCTTTGTAAGACTGCAAGCTGCCAGAATACTTCTATATGTCATAAGTCCTGTTCAGCGGTGTTCCAGAAGACAGAGACACTTGTGGAGCTGAGGCGTTGGTCACCCATGAGTGATACACGACTGTTGCTCGAGTGTCGGTGTCTCGAACCTGTCCATTCATAGGTCACTCCTCTATCTGCTTCCCCTGTCCTTGCTTCCTGGCTACATGATATGCTCTGCTGTATAAGCTAAGCAAGTCTGCGCATGTTGTGCAAGCAGATACTTGCCATGGTCACACACAGGATGTTATGTTGTGAGGTGTAAAAGTCATGAAATACTACTACTGCATGATGCTCAGTAGTGTCAGAAGTAGAGCCTGCAATGTAGTGTGCTTGCTATCAGGGTGAACTTGCCATGGTGACAACGGTATAGGCAGTTAAAACATCGGAGCGGTTATCATATAGGCGATGCAAGCTCTGATCTTTGGCAATGTTGAACCCTGCAGAGATCTCAGGACCATGGAGACTGTTCATGCTGGATCACAAATGTTGACCACCGTATGATAAGATGCTGCGAATGGTCATGATATGGTCACATGGGGCTCAAGGGACACATTTAAGAGAAGGCAACCCAGCTTTAAAGCTGATTTGAATTGAGAGCAGTCAGGCATTATCAGGACAGCATGAGCTGTTTGCTGACGATGCACGTACCAACACAAAGATAAAGGTGAGATGAAAGTTCTGCTGGCTGCTACAGCTTGAGTTTGGCAAGTAGTGCAGCTGCAATTTAGGAGACCGCTGCCTTTGCCAGCCAGCTGTGGCAGGCAGCATCTATGCAGTCCAGCCAGTAGTTTGGCAAGCCTTGTAGCTGTCCCTTGCCTTGCCTTGCCTTGCCTTGCCTTGCCTTGCCTTGCCTTGCCTTGCCTTGCCTTGCCTTGCCTTGCCTTGCCTTGCCTTCCTTTTCCTTTTCCTGTAAGATGCATCAGCAAAGCAGCTGTAAGAATCCTGTAGCTAGTCACAAACCATTGCAGCTTGCCACAAGTGCAACACTGGCAGCTGGAGTTGGCTGCACTAGCATATTGCAAACAGGGGGGTTGAGATCCTGCTCTGCATGCTGTTGTTGAGCCGGCGAACCTCATCTTGAATTTTGTTGTGACAGCAATGGCTGCCTCATGCTACATATTGGCAGTACAACTCCGTCACATGGTGTTTGCAGGTGACAATAATGCTGGCTGCCCCTGTCCTGTTCCCAAGACAGCTGCCAGGAGCAGCTCTATGGTCTGCTCAAGCAAAAGCCTTGATCTGAGGAGTGCTTGTGGGTTCAATACGTATACCAGGCAGCAAAATGGGGGAGGCACAACACACTGTGTAACAACACTGTCAAAGTACCACCGTAATGACAGTACTAATGACATACGATGTTACGAGACTTTTGGCTATCTGCTTTTCACCCCACCACCACCAGGTTATTCTCAACACCTCCAAATCAGCGCTAACTAAGCTCTGACTTGCCGCTGCGATGCGCTTGCACTTGCATTGCTGCCTCTAGTCTGTAACACGTTGTTACATGGTCTTGGGCATATTGTTGTAGTAGCAGCTTCAGCAGGTCATGCATATGAAACTAGCGCTGGTCCCAGGGCACAAGAATCTGGCAGTGAACTCAAGCCTTATTTTCTCTTTAGTACTCAAAAGTCTGGGCGGTGGACTCATCATACAATGTTGGCTTGAATGCTCAGATAAAAGAATACATGTGTATACATAAAATCTACACCTACGTCAGGTATGCTCAGCAAGGTTGTCAGTGCAATTTAATACCACCTTCTCCAGCAGGAGCGATGAGCTGCTGTAGTAGCAATCTTCTTCTTAACAGAATTCAAATATACTCAGCGCCAAAGGTTGACCTATCGCAGCATGCACAAAGATCGGGCAGTTGCGGTCCGGCAGTGCAGCAAAACTCTTGCGTTTTGCGCACAGCGACTCTTAACCATACACTTTAGGCAGCAACACACTGTACACACTGCCTCAGCAGACCGTGGACAAGCTGCATACCAAGTGATCAACGCGTCTGGTCGCTGTCTGCTGGGTCATCAAAACGACAATTTCGCAGTACGATACATGCTTGTCGGTCTTGCGCAGCACGTTTCTCAAGTTTAAGGTGCCTGATGTTGGACACAGGCTGATCTGAACTCTCTGAAGTCACATGTTCAGCTTGAAGGAGCAGAACCAGTTTTGATGCAAAGCTGAGGATGTGGCAAGAAGGTAATCTCTTTGTCCGTTTGAGCTCGTCCAGGTGAACAGACCACATTGGTGCTTGCCTGACTCCGACACCTGTGTTGTGTTGACAATGCAGTATGCAACCTACATACCTGCACTGGCAACTGTGTAAATTGCTCTTACAGGCCCTTACAGTTTGATGCAAGTCATCTGAGTGCCACTCTGTTTTCAGATATGTCAGGCTCAGCGGTAGGCATCTAAGCATCTGTACTGAAGATTTAGATTGCAGATAACATGCCCAGAAGCTGCATGTCTGACAAAGATCATGTGCCCATGCAGTAATCGCTAAGGCAGATTCTAGGACATCATCATCCTACTGAGATGGGGGCTGCTGCATATCTTGATGTCAGATCAGCAGACAGCAAACGTGCTCGCAGGGCACAGACATCTGCAGACATCACCCAGTTGTGCAAGCATGTAGGAACCAGATCTGACTACAGTCACAACACAGGTTCACAGTGTGTTGCGGGCATGGACGTCTATTTGGACATCACACAGCATTTGCTTCTGTGGCAAATCAGCCAGCTTGACTATATCTGTGGCAGTGTCCACATTGAGCTGCAGCAACTAATTTCCACCATCAACTCTCTCTTTGGCTTTCTTTGTGAAGACAATCAGGCTCTTGTAGTGGACGCTCTGGTGGATGAAGCAGGTATAGGTGCTCTTGCTCTGACCATCAAGACTGCTTCTCAATCACAGTTCCTCATCATTCGAAAAGTTTCTTAGATGATGCGTTGAAACACTGCTCATGATGTGCATCTGCTTGCTATGCAGTCTCTGTGTACTTGCTTTCTAGGCAGCAAAGCACTGCATCCTACGTGGCATTCACAGCAGTCTCTGTTGATGCTCTTGCAAATTTTAAGGTCTTCATACATCACCAAAGTGCATTTCAATGAGAAACTTTGCTGATCCTGCCAGTTGGGGAGCAGTGCATGGTAATGGCATGCTGCGAATGCTCAAAGCAAAGGGAGCAGTGCATGGTAATGGCATGCTGCGAATGCTCAAAGCAAAAGTAACAACCCCAGAATTGGCCTGAGACTTTTCAACCAATTAGATTACCTATGCATTGTGCAGGGGACTGGGGTTATCTTGCTTGCCCATCAATCAGCACAGCAGCTGCCCTGGAGGCTGCTGCAGAAGATGTGGACATCAACACTAGTGGCTACCTAATCAGGATCCAATCTCTGAGTGCTGCCAACCTTATGTACTCATCAGCCCAAATGCCACAGACTTCTGGCAGCAGACCGAAGCCAGTATGGACGCCTTGTTCTGCCTATGCTGTATACCCTGACCACTACCCACCCAGACCTCACTCCAGATTCCCAGAGGACTACCTTCCTGCTGATGAGCTGGATCAACTGCAACGTCCAGCTGATCCAGATCATGCAGATCTGTTCGCTTTTGACCAGCAGGCTGATTGCAGACTAGCTGACACCAATATTGGCTATGATGACATCAGTGCATTTGCTCTAGGCATGGCTAATGCTGCTGAAGCAGGCAAGCGCAGCGACTGCTTAGGTGGCGGAAAAAGAAGCAGAGGGAAGGATCAGGCAGCAGCTGATGCCTCTGAGCTCCATGCTGGTCCCGAGGCCCTTGTGCATCCTGTGGCACAAGCTCAAGGTGAGACACTTGTAGAGCCGCTGGTGGCTATCACGCAAGACAGGGCTCACCATTGGCACAGTCTGGAACAGTATGGAATAGCCTTGCTGACATAGTCTCAATACTGAAGCTCTGCATTGCTGTGGACTTTACTGCCGGCTGAGTAGACCAAATTGACACTCAGCCTGACCCTCTCTGAATCAACTCCCTCTGCATATGTCATGTCAGAGACAGCAGGGTTGTCACCAACTCAGTGACCCAATGCAAAGCACATATTGCTCGCATCTTCACTGTGCACTGCAGCGATGTGCATTTGCCCTTGCTTTGACACACCCTTGGTGCAGACACATCAATCAAACTTCTGATTCTGCACACCTTGCATATTGACAATGTACATGCAGCATGCATTACTAAATCTCAAGCTGGAGATTACATATATATTTTTAGGGTTTAGGGTTAGTCCATAAGCAGCACCTGATCAGTCAAACATTGAAATGGTCTGATGACTGCCAGACTCACCATATGCATGCATGTCATACAGATCAACCAGCTGCATGCAAGCTGCCAAAGGCAACTGACAGGTTCAGTGGACAGCAGCTGCAAGAAGAAGATGCTGACTGGACACCACCTCCATCGCCGATCTCAGCAGCAGCCACGGGACGCTTGCACAGACTGCACACGCTGCACAGGAGACGTGTACAAGTGACCAATGCCAACAGGCAAGTTCGTGCAAGCTCAAGCCCATGATCTGACAGGATTTTGACATGTGCTTCAGTGCCGGACGCTCTTAAGTCTTCATGTTTTCTTTGGTTGTGTGCTTCCAATGTGCAAACTATACGGACACCATCACAGGGTCAGCAGCTCTGTCCCCTGGGACAGCAGCTCAGTCCCCTGGGACAGCAGCTCAGTTTCCTACAACAAACGTGGTGACATGTACTGCCATCAGGGTTGAAAATAATGCATAAAATATTTGGCTCTGATTCACTGTAAAGTCTGTCTGTTTTGTGTGTGAGTGTCTGTCTGTCTGTCTGTCTCTCTGTCTCTCTCTCTGGCTGTCTGTCTGTCTGTCTGTCTGTCTGTCTGTCTGTCTGTCTGTCTGTCTGTCTGTCTGTCTGTCTGTCTGTCTGTCTGTCTGTCTGTGCATGCGCCCAAAACACTGTCCAAGCACTTTGAATGTGCAACAGCACGTCAGAATGGCGCCGCGCAATCTCAGCATGGTCTGTCAATGTGTACCCAGATCATATACGCTGTGACAGATCCTTTGTGATTGTTATCTGACCGTTGATTGCAACTGTCTGCAGACAGGCCAATGTTGAACATGCTGACTGTTCCAGGTCCGCCAGCTCATCCCCAATGCCTGCAGCGCCGCCCCCAACAGCTGAGGCCTCACCCCCACAAGCTGCTACTTGGTCCCCAGCTACCATAGCTCCATCCCTGACAGGCAGTGTGCAGCCCACAACCGCCGTCCCCTTGCCCCAGCTGTCCCCAGTCACATCCCCACAGAGAGAGACTGCAGCCTGGTGCCCTGCAGTGTCCCCAGCTGCTGATGCATCCCCACCACCAGCTTCCTTTTCTTTTGAAGGCACCTACCGGTCACTCTCACCAGCTGGCATTGCATCCCCATCAGGCCACACAGCATTCTCAGCACCTGAAAGGCTGTCCCCTCAACTTGCATTTGCAGCCCCCACAGCTGCTCCATCATCCCCAACAGCGTTTGCTTCACCTCCACAGGCAGACTGCCTGTTTCCAACACCTTGCCACACCCCCAGGGGGCCAAGCCCCAATGGCCCCCCCAGCAGGGTGAAGAGGTTTGACCCCAGCCTAGACCCCAGCTCTGAACCACCCCATCATGCTGTGGGGCCTGTCTTTAAGTCTTCTGGGCTTCCTGGCAGCTTCACTTCCCCCGTCTCTCTGCATGTCGGCGCTGCAACATCTAGTCCAATCAGCTTTGTCTGTGGTGGAGCAATCCATGCACCACCAGCAGCAGCTCAGCTGCAGGCACTGCCACCGATCCCAACTGTCACAACACTACCTCCAGCTGGCACTGCTGCTGCTGCTGCTGCTGCTGCTGCTGCTGACAGTCTCTTTGACGCCTTTGGCAAGGCTGCTGCTGCAGTACCAGCTGCTGTAGTGGCTGCTGACAAGGCTTCAGAAGGGGTAGGGGGAGGTGGATGGTCTCTTGAGCTGCCAGCAGGCATGGCTGACAGACACAGTGGCCTCCACCAGCAGGAAACATCTCCAGCACGCACTGCCAGACAGAGGCTCTGCTCCAGTTTACGCAAGGGCAGCAGGCAGTTGCGTCCTCAGAGCCTTGGTCCTGATCATCGCCGTCACAGCTCAAGGAGAGGCAAAGGCAGCAGGCACAGTGACTTTCCACTGGGGGACCTGTGGTCACCTGACAGGCTCAAGTACCCATCAAGCAGGACAGACAGACACCAACGCACTGGCAGGGGCAGGTCTCTCTCAGAAACAAGCAGCAGCAGAGATCTGTCTCAGCGTAGGAGTCCAGCGAGATCTGAGTCAGCAGGCAGAACAAGAGTCAGGTCAAGGCCAGCAGGCTCTGAAACCCCAAGCAGAAGAAGATGGTCAAGCTCAAGCCCCAGCAAGGGCAGTCTGCACAAGCACAACACATCACCAGCCAGCTCAGAGTCCTATGGCCAAACCATGGGTGCGTTCAGATCACGCCAGCTCAGCAGGCGCTCCACCCAATACAGCACGTTCCCATCAAGCTTTGACTCCTTGACCAGGAGGCAACAGCTGATCCAGGCAGGCAAGAGCAGAGGCGCTCCAGGAAGACATGTTATGCTCCCAAAGTTGGCATCTCTCAGGAGAGGCAGGCCTGACTCCAGGCTGAACAACCGCAGCAGGCATAAGTCCAGAAGCTGCATTCCTCTTGCATCCCCTTCTAGAGGCAGGCCTCACTTAAGGTCAATCAGGAGCAGCAAAACAAGAAAACGCAGCCCATCAGTCAGCTCTGCATCCCCTAGCAGGCACAAGCGTGCTTTGAGGACAAGCAAGAGCACCAGAAAGAGGGAGTTTGGCCTGTCTTGGCCAAGGTCAGGCTCGCCCAACAGAGACCTGCAGCACCTGTCTAGCACAGGCAGAAGAAGGACGGGTCTGTTTCTGGCAGACACTGATTGCACAGGTGGGCATTGGCGGTTGCCAAGCACTGCTTGATTGTCTGTGTGCTCTTGCACCCTTTGCTGATCAAACACAGCATTACATGGCTTTGCATGTGTTGCTTGTTGCTGTAATCGTAAATGTGGGTGGCAGCTTCATTCAAGCTTCCGCTCGCTTTGCCACTTTGCCGTGCTCCTGGTATGGATGCTTGCTGTTGTTGTGCCAGCGCTGCAAGTAAGTGCATCTGTATGAGCTTGAAGCGTGCGCTACAGATGGGCTTAGCAACAGGCTGTCTCGCATGTCCCCTGATGACCCCTCCCCCATCTCAGGCATTCAAGGCAAGGACCTGCCTTTCAGAGACTCCTACCCGCCTATCAAAGACCCTTACCTGCCTTTCCCACAATCTGGTCAAGGCAGGTTCCTACCAGAACGTATCAGCCCTGGCTACCCTTATGGCGACAGAGGTCATCCAGAGCGGCTTCTCACAAGACCTCACTCTCCTATGCCCAGCTTGCTCAGCTCAGATAATTCCCTGAACGAATTCAAGAAAGCCAACAGGACAGTTCATGCACTGTCGCCCCATGTGGGGGCCAGCTCAGCTCCTGAGAAGACTGATGCTGGCTTTGGCTTGCCACCTGTCATGGTCAGCACCAAGGACAGCATGGTACCCAAGTCACCCCACGCCAAGAAAGCCAAGGCGCACAAGGGCAAGCATGACAGACACAAGCACAACAGCCGCCATCAGAAGCATGCTAAAGCACACAGAGACAAAAGCATTACAGAAAAGCACATAGGCCCCCAGGTTGACTCAGACTTGCTTACTCTCAGAGGCTGTGCACTGTCAGCGCTATCAAAATCTACAGCAGCTGGCAGAACTAAGCTGCAGCAGCCTCAGCAGCAGGAGCCTCAGCAGCAGCAGCAGCAGCACGCTGAATGGCCTGTTGTTTATGCAGCTGAAGATCAGCCACCCATATTTGCCAATGATCAGCTGCATGCACAGCAGCAAGGCAAATGGCAGACAGCTTTTGCTAAGGGTCCTTGCCAGGCAAGCCCATGTGCTGGGGCAGCCCCAAACAGCCCTGAAACCTGCCAGAAAACCCTGGGACTCCTTGCTTCTGAGCATCCTGCTCAGGCAGGTGCACATGCATTTCCAAGCAGCCTCCAAGCACCAGGCCCTCAGGCACAACCACAGCTCATCACTTCTACCAAGGGCTATGCAGAGACCAGCTCAACACCAACCAATGCCGCAAATTCAGACTGGCATGTGATGACAGCGGCAACACTGGCTGGCAAATCAGGTCTATGTACAACAGACAGCCCAGATGCAGGCACCACACCAGATCATGACATGCCAGACCTTGGCGTGCAATATGTCACCAAGCCCAGGCCTGCTATCAAGCAGGTGACCAATGCGTTGAGTTCTGGCAGTAGTGCTGTTGACTGCTTAGCCGCGATGCATTACATCCCTGCATGGTGGATTGCATTGCAATTGCTTGCAGTTTTGAGGCAGGTTTTGTTATGTGGATTGTGTAGTTTGGCAGTTCAAGTCACGCAGATCCAGACGCGGTGAAGATGCATCATGCACAGAAGTTGTATGACAAGGCCCGAAGTGTCTCTAGCACTCGTTCCTGGGTATCAAGTCAGTGACTGTCGTCTGTAGGCATCAATGCAAGTCTTGGCACCAGCATCCATGGCTGATGAGAAGAGTCATGGCGAGGTTCCATGGCCAGAGTTCCAGAAAGCATACCTTCGGCTTTGCACCCAGGAATTCTACATAGCTCAATGCTGGAACATTGACAGGCAGCTTGGCACAGAAGAGAGGACAATGTTACATGCATTTCAGCAGCAAGTATTCCACATGGTGAATGTATCTTTGCTAGAGGACAGTGCGTGCAAATTTGTACCCCCAGTGATGCCGCACAGGTCCTTTTGAGGATGCTTGCGTCTTGATCATTTCATAGTAGGGTTACCTGGCATCGACAGAGTAGCAGCTTACACTCTTTCATATGGAGCCAGATGTGACTCAACAAACGTCCTGGTTTGGAAGCACATGTGAGTGTGGTAGAAACGCATATGCGACAAGACCAAGCTCGGTGAAAGCAGGAATGATGCCTAGCTGCTGAATGGGGTTTTTTTTTGCAGACTCTTTGTATAGGAGACAAAG
>JAABUO010006117.1_pt1 | contig 13925 bp, 11 predicted proteins | sample 5559291 | NCBI WGS metagenome assembly JAABUO01 (sample SAMN10711878, study PRJNA513372) | rock metagenome | isolation source: Antarctica rocks | place: Antarctica: Victoria Land, Finger Mt sud | reverse complement strand
CAATGTTAGTCCTCAGGTTGTGCTTACACATCTAATGCTGTCAGAATGATTACAGTTGAATTTAATGTGTTTATGTCTCTCCATGACATCCCCAACTGACGTTTGACTGATCTCAAGTACAGTAATCACACTTGTCAAAATTGGTGGTCATGATATTACTTTCAGCCAGCGTGTGCTGTCAATCACAAGCATGCTGACAGGTGTAACAGTGCAGCATGAGTAGTGTTGCAGCTGTCTATATGCTATTGTACACCGGTGTGACAAAGACATGCGTTGCTCTGCATGATGACAGGCTTCCAGACTAGCTGCCCGTGCAATGCCAAGGGGAAGCAACATCAAAACACGCACAGCTTTCATGTGCATGCTGTGATGGGGTTTCCTTTTGCATTGCACATGGGGCTGTTCTGAACAGCCAGTCAGCATGCAAAGCAATGCATGCTTTGTCAGTTCGCTTGTAAAGTGATATGTTGGCAGCTTTCATGTGCATGCTGTGATGGGGGTGCCTTTTGCATTGCACATGTGGCTGTTCTGAACAGCATGCAAAGCAATGCATGCTTTGTCAGTTCGCTTGTAAAGTGATATGTTGGCAGCTTTCATGTGCATGCTGTGATGGTGGTTCCTGTCTTGCCTTGCACACAGGTAGCTGATCTGGATAGACTGTCAGCATGCAGACAAGCAATGTGCATACATCAGCAGCTCCTCTGCATCATGCACTAAAATTTTGAGCTAAAGTGATAACACCTGAAGCCATGCATGTAAAGTCATCTGGCAAAGCACTGACTTTGGTACTGAGGAGCATCACCAACTTGCACCAATCATGATGCAGCTGAATGTTGGGAACTCTATGTGGCACAGCGTATGAAGCAGATTGCCAGTTTGACAGAACAATACATACGGGCAAACAAGTTTGTAGACTATGATGCTCTGGACTGTATGCTGACTAATCCCCTACCAGGTCAGGTGGGCACAGCCAAAAAGATGGTCTTTTTGTGTGGACTGACTGGCAGCAATCTGTTGATCTAATAACTTAGCTACAATCATGCGACCTCGTTAGCAACACCTCACAAACTCAATCTGATAATCTGCAAAGTGTAAGAAAAGTCATTGGGTTTACACAGTCAGCACCAGAGATGTTGCCCATCACACTAATCTACCCATACCCAAAGATCAAAAGAAAGCACGTTGAGTACGCTTTGTTTTGAACACACTGTATGGACTATCCTGAAAGAGTTTGGCAGAGCAGCCTGCAACTGCACGTGGTCGTCAGTAAACAGCAATTACTGCATAATGACACACGACCGGCCTGCTGGTATTCTGTGATCTCCTCTGAGGCAGGTTTCACGCAAAAATATCAAAGCCCTGCAGCCTTGAGCCATTTAGCTGCCACGTGATTGAGGAGATCAGATTGTAAGGCCTGGTCTGTGCAATGCTGTGACCATGGGAATTTGCATGGGAATTCACAGCCCTGTCTTTGCTTCACTTCCTAGACTCAAACCTTTTGCCGTTTACCGATGCCCATACATCTGGTCGTGTCACTGAACACAATGTCAGCTGCAATTGAGACATCCTGGAACAGCATGTTTCAGTACGCTGCTCAAGAGTACTGCAATCCTCACAAGTAATCTTGAGAATCATGCTGACTTGTAACGGTTGAGGTACTCTTGAGTAACCTGCTGAAACGTGCTATAACAGGATGTCTCAGTTGTGGCAATTGACATACTCAAGGGCTGTAACAGCTGTCACAACTGTCAGAAACCTGGAACGAGATGCTGATGCAATTTGGTACTCATGAATCAGAAAATGTGAGGTTGTGAAACGGTTTGCCAAGCAGCGGTGCTCTATCAGCGCTACAGTGTGCTCAAAGACTCTCCCATGATCAGATACCTAGAAGTTATGCTATGCTTAGGGTTGATTACGTTGGTGAACGTACTCTACTCGACGGCCATCTCCACAGGAGCATGAGTCAAAATACTCGGGCAGCCCGGTATACTACTTGGCTTCTGGTTAAATTGACGCCGAAAGGTGTAGCCTTTTGTTTTCTTTTGATTTCTATGAGTCATAGTTCTTTGGTTCCTGTCTGTTTGTGTCCCTGGACTCGAACCCTGTAGAGGCTCTTCTCTAGCATTCCATCTGTCAGTAGCAGTATGTGAAGGCCTGTGCTGGCATGATTGACTTTGGCATATGGTCTGCTCATAACATACCTTCATAAGCTTGTTGACGACCTCAAGTGCCAAAACACGCGCCACCAATTGAACAAAGATGCCAGCAAAGTTGCTGTCAAGACTTTGACTATTGGTGCATGCCATATGTCGATAGCTGAAACCCACAGCTGCCGCAAGAGAGTCCATTTTTGTTTGGTGTGCTGTTAATCACCAGTCCACATGGTTTGTTCTCACTGTCTTGACGCATACTGTGCCCCTTGTAGTGGTAGATCCCTCATGGAATGTCTGAACAATGTATGAACAGATGTTTCAGACGTTGTTTCATCGGATCCAATATGGTCCACTTTCAATCGGCGCCAGCTGAAAACAGATGTCAGGTTTTCATTATCTTTCATGTCATAGAAAGCAGGCTGGAACAGATCCTGAACTACAGCTCATGTTGACAATGTATGCCAATCGCGTACAAGATAAATGACCATACCTTCTGCTTGAGCTCATCCACAGTGGAACGCTCAGAGCTCAGCTCTGAGGTGAGTTGCTCCTCCACCTGCACCTTCTCCTTCTTCTGTAGGTACAGGAAGCCGCCCAAGCCGCCAGCCAGGAACACGCCCAAGCCATTCTGCATGGGGTTGCCACCTCTATGAGACTTGCATGCAGCATGCATGCACCAACAAGCTTTGCCCTTCTTCGTGAACAGCAGATGTGACGGATGAGTGTGCAAACTGTAACTGAGAAAGTGGACTGATACTTGAAATGCACCATCAAGTTAGTGAGGATCAAGATCAGCAGTTGCTAGCAACACCTGCTTGCATGGATAGGGGGACCCATTCTTTCATTCAGGCCAGGTACCCAAACAACAGAGCTGTTTGAACAAACAAAGCAGAGACTGTGAATGCTCACAACAAGGAAGACTGGCTACCAAGAGGAGGTACGGTTGACATGCGTGACAGACACATGGTAGTCACATAGCAGCTCACCAGTGCAGAGAAGCCAGAAGATGACTCCCTTTTGGGCTTCAGCTCTGGTGGAGCTTGAACAGATGCTTGAAAGGGGGCTGGCTTGGCCTGCTCTGCCTGCTTGGCCTGCTCTGCCTGCTTTGCCTGCTGTGCCTGCTGATCCTGCAGTGCTCTGGCAGCTTCCTGCTGAGCTTGCTCAGCCTGCTGCTTTGCTGTGGCAGCTGCCTGCTCTGCCTGCTTTATTTGCTCTGCCTGCTTTGCCTGCATTGCCTGCTGTTCCCGTTGTGCTCTGGCAACTTCCTGCTGTGCTCTGGCAGCTTCCTGCTGAGCTTGCTCAGCCTGCTGTTGTGCGCTGGCGGCTGCCTGCTCTGCCTGCTTTACCTGCTCTGCCTGCTTTGCCTGCTGTTCCTGCTGAGCTCTGGCAGCTTCCTGCTGAACTTTCTCCGCCTGCTGCTGTGCTCTGGCGGCTGCCTGCTGTGCCTGGTTTATCTGCTCTGCCTGCTTTGCCTGCTTTGTCTGCTGTTCCTGCTGTGCTCTGGCAGCTTCCTGCTGAGCTTGCTCAGCCTGCTGTTGTGCTGCAGCAGCTGCCTGCTCCGCCTGCTTGATCTGCTCTGCCTGCTTTGCCTGCTGTTCCTGCTGTGCTCTGGCAGCTTCCTGCTGAGCTTGCTCAGCCTGCTGTTGTGCTCTAGCAGCTGCCTGCTCTGCCTGCTTGAGTTGCTCTGCCTGCTTTGCCTGCTGCTCCTGCTGAGCTCTGGCAGCTTCCTGCTGAGCTTGCTCAGCCTGCTGTTGTGCTCTAGCAGCTGTCTGCTCTGCCTGCTTGATTTGCTCTGCCTGCTTTGCCTGCTGTTCCTGCTGAGCTCTGGCAGCTTCCTGCTGAGCTTGCTCAGCCTGCTGCTGTGCCTGCAGCCATGCAAAGGCGATCACGATGGGTTCACATGGACCCACACAAGGTTTGTATGACAGCAGAGGGTTTTTGCACAGCCTTCCATCAATGTGACCGATGTCAAGGAAGGCCTGCTTGCTGCGCTGTGCTAATGAGCAACATTGCAGGGCAAGCTGGCTGTAGGAAAACCATGCTACCATGCTAACGACCAGCATCAGTGACATTCAAGGCAAATTGCACATAGCACCTTATGGGTTGCAAATTGCATCAGCTCAGCATTGCATGCTAGCCACACCTACAGCCTGGGGTTACTCCATCAACTTTAGCATGGTGCACACCTGTTGTCTGGCAACTTCAGCAGCTTGCTTGGCCTGAGTCTCTTGCTGCTGTGCCATCTGCGCAGCCTTTGCCAGAGCATCTTGCAGGGTAGCAGCAGCATCCTTTTCTGCTTTGGCTAGTGCCGCTGAGGCCTCTGCCTGGGCTTCAGCTAGGGCTTTGATTCTTTGGTTTTCAGCTGTCCTTACAGCCTCCTGAGCCTCCTGCAACACATTTGCAAGGGGATTGTAGGCAAACAGATTGTGGAATGGGCCGCCATGAAGTGTTTCACAGCAAGGACGGCAGCAGAAGGTAAGGTCCAAAGCAGTGGACTCAAACCATCTGTCACAGCCCATGTACTGTTCCTTTACGTGTAGAACACACGTACGATGCGTAACAGAAGGCTGACTGCACCACTCAAGCATACGACTGGTCAGCACAACTTGACAATGGGCTAAATAGGCACAACTCCTTTACCTTTTCCAGCTTCTGTGCGGTGGCTTTCTGCTCATCTAGAGCCTTTTGAGAGGCATCCAGCTGTTCCTGCAGGCGAGTGATGTCCTGAGCCCGCTGAGCTTGCTGCTTGGCTGCCAGGGCATTCTGTACTTCTGGTCCAGCCCGCCGAGAGAATGACTGCGTGAAGTCATGGAAGATTGTCAACACGGGTTTGTCACACGTACCATAAACTCTACGTGTCTGAGCATGGTGCATATCCAATGCATTTGTCAGACCTGTAGCCTGAGTTATGCCTGACCATTGCAGCCAAAGAGATCACTGTAGAATGCAAACCTTCAACACATGCAGATGTGACATAGTCTCATCTTTGGCACAGCCTAGGACTGACAGTCACAATAAGTGATGGGATGTGGAAAGCAGAAGGCCATGCATGGACACCCCTTTATTCGCAAGAGTCTTGTTATGCACTGTCCATGTAGAGTCAGGCAGGCTTTGGCATGCATGAAGTGTAGCACAGAAACTTACAGAGTTGAGCTTCAACTCAGAAGACTGGCCGGTTTTCAGGCGCGACTGTATCAGCTGCTGCATCTCCGCCTCCATGTCCCGAGATTGGCTGTGCAGGGTGGACCCACCCCTGGCGAAGGCACAGGCTGGGGATATGGCCTGCATGGCATTCACAATGTCGTGAAGCAGCACAAGCTCGTCAGGCACACCACGAGATCTATGGCCGGCCAGCAAACAAAGCCGTGCAATCCTTGCGCGTGCTGTTTTCAAAAATGCTTGCCCTTGCCAGGCTTACCAATGTCACGGCGGCCAGTAGACTACATATGAGACGTGCACGATGTTGATGTTCGCTGTGACGCTCGGAAGCAGGCTCCGAGATGGCACAGCGGGTGCGTACATTGGCGGGTGGAGTTTGTCTGGGTCGATACGCTGCAGTACGTCGTAACCCGCAAACTCGCCTGCATAGGCTCGTGCTATGCAGTTTTGATCGGCTCCATGCGGGAGTCACAGCTACGCCGACCTGCATGCTGCCTTTCGTGCGCGCAATGATCACGATCCTGGAGCGGGTAAGAGAAAAGCAGAGGATATAGTGAGTAGTAATGTCGCGAGGTCGGCGGGATGCACTGCACTCGATTCGAGTGACTCGAAGACTTCTGTTCTGCATTCCACAGTGTAGTGGACCGCTGATTGGTTTGTTTTGGTGGCTCAGTACAACCAATCAGACCCATCGCCATCGGTCCAAGACGGTTGTAAGCCTTGGCATCTTGTTTCCTTTCGGTGCATATTCTGGCACACTGCTTGCGTGATCATCTATGGTCAAAATTTCGGCGTTTCCTCGTATCATGACCTGTCAGTCGAGCATCTTTGCACGCTGCATCAGTGCTGATGGTCAGACGCACGAAAGTCAGAGGTCACGTTCGGGTTCTTTAACCTAAGCTTGACGCCCACGCACGCATATATATAGATCGTGAGGTGTCAGAAGTCCACGTTTCCTTAGGCCAGGACTGAGTTTGCCAAATTGCAGATGTCCTGCCATTGAGGCTTGCACGACCCTTCCAGATATATGTCCCGTCTTGTGATCAGTACTGAAGTCTTTTGTCTGTTGTAGGGCTGATGAAAACTGTATATCGTTCCACAGCCTTGCTGGCTTTAATCCTGATGCTCATGTTTATGACAGCAAGCCAAGTGCAGTCTCTTCCCAGATTTGAGGCTGCATCCACAACCCCATTCCTTCACGGCAGGCCAGCTGGTGCTTGCTGTGACATAGGCAAAGCCCAGTGCAGCAAGGGATTTGGTTGCTTTGAATGCGATGGAGGCAAGCCAACGTGTCAAGTTGGCCCTGGAAGTCCTGGTGTGAAATCATGTGATTAGTATGTAGCGTCAGCGTCGACCTTTGTCATCTATTTCCAAGGTCAAGAGGCAAAGTCTGCTTGGTGGGATGTTATACGGCATGTGCCAGTGAGGGAATGTTGTATCATTCTGAGCTGACACAAGCTGTATATACAGCACAATCACGGCGCTCTGAAACAGATGCTGCTTTTTGCAGTTCTACCTTCATGTGAGGCTTTTCCGATCAACAACTAGTGCATTCCTTTAGCATCATCATTAGTTAGGAATGCGACCCATGGGTGGTGGCCACTAGAAAAGCCCACTATGAACTGTAGCAGCACCACAGTAGCGACCCTTTGTTCTCTGTGCCTGGTCTAGAACAGTATGTGTCACCCTACAACTGCCACATTTTTGAGTATGCAACTTCGGTCATCAAGCCCGCCAGTGTGGGGTCACAGCACAATGAAGGCGTTCATTGTTGTCGCCAAAGCCACTTTAATCGCCTAAGATCTGCCAAGAATCTGATGCAGAGCCTATAATTGGCATGCACAGTGGCAAACATGATCAGCTCATTTCCTTCCTTAACCTGAAATGATGATACAAAGCTCCCTTTGTTTACTTTTTCCAACATGAAGGGTCTCAGGTGCTAAACTCAAACAGAACTTATCCCATAAGTCACAGGCAAGGCTGAGATACTGGATTGAGTCTGTTCAGATGCTTTTTTGAAAAGGCATGTCGAGTTCGCATGCACAGCAGCCACAGCAAGGAGTAACATTTCAAACCTTAGGCAGCGCCAAAGGGCTGCATGGCTTTTGCTTGTGGATGCATATACAGCGAAACTCTGCATCAACATCAGCAGCAAGCATCTCAAGCCACAGATATGCATTTGGCTGAGAGGCTGTGTTGCCTTTACTGAGATGCTTTGTGAAGCTGAGTATCCATATATGATAGAGGTCATATAGAGGTCATATAGAGGTCATATAGAGGTCGATAAGACTATGTTAAACCACGGAGGAGGCTGTGACACTGAAGTATATGCTTTGCAGATACACAAAAGTGTGATGTGCAGTCGCAGCTGACCCCTGACCCAGTGAACGACAAACTCACCATGTTTGCACCACACAAGCAGAGGTTATTCCCCCTAACATTCAGTCCTGCTCCATAGATTCCGGTGATCCGAAGCTTCAGCAAGAGCACTCAGCGCCTCTTTAGCGTGCTCATCAATTGCATTACCGAGGTCCTTTGAGGGTAATTTCTACAAGCTGTTTGCGGTTCGGTTGACCGTGTAGACGGGCCATTTAGAGAACACCCTGACTTTCAGTGTCTGCTGCAGCGCTGTTAGCAAGCTGCGCGCACAAGTCCAGCTGCACAGTCACTCAGTGACCGATAACTTTCCGCGACAGATCGCAATGTAAATTTGGGTTCAGAGTTGGGGCCATGCGTGTTCATATTGCGTGAAGCCGGTAATATCAGCTGCAGCTGGGCAATTACCGTTGCTGGATTCGGAGCGATTGGCCGCAAACTCATGTGACCTCGCAGTCCGGTGCAGTTGACTTCGGGGTCGCTTGATCCCATTATCTTGCAGCGGGATCCAAAAAGATAAGCTTTGTATAGCGGCGACTCAGCCACCGTATCCGCTCCCAAGCTGCAAGTTGTAATCGTACGGACAGTGCTAGCTACTATAGTTGTTTGCAACCTCGTCAGCCCCACAGGCTGCTAGGTGGTCAGACGAGATACCAGCCAGGCCAGGCCAGGCCAGGCCAGCGGGACCCAACCTTTCGAAACATGTATCTGTTGCTGCTTCTCACCTTGTCGGGGGTTTTGCTGGTCCAGAGTGCCCAGGACCTGTCGTATTTTGACGACGGTCTTGATTGGGGAGGCACCTGCGCGACCTCCAAGCAGCAGAGTCCAATAAACCTCGTATCAACACAATACACACCTGCCAACTCCGCGTCTCCTTCGGCGTTCACTTTTGGCACAGGGACCAACGTCACTGTATGTACAATACTCTTCAAGATGCACGTGCATGCTTGTGCCAATCGTTGCATATGCGCAGCATCTGTGGCAAGAGACCACGTCTTGCGACTGTGTGTAGCAATGCAGCAACACAGACGTCCTGACTGTGTCAATGCTGACTGGGCAAAGATTGCAGAAATGTCATCATCAGTACTGAAACATCTGTCTTCAAACAATTGCCTGTCGTATGTGTTGATGAGGACATCACAGCAAGTGTCAACACACATATCAAACTGCATTGCTGTTTGCCTTTGTGCACTGCCAACTTTTGTTCCACACGCTTGAACATGCAAACTCCTGCACCAGTTACTCTACAGTATGTTTCAACCTGCAGGTCAACAACTTGGGCAACCAGATCAAAGTGTTGTGGACCCAAGCCGCTCCCTCAACTGCTGCTATGACCCTAGGTTCCTTGTATGCTCAACCCAACGCCACTGGAGTCATCAATGTCACCGGTACCAACAAAACGGCTGGTCTAGCAGACACTGTCCTCTCCATCACTCCACTGCAGTTTCATTTCCATACTCCCTCCGAGCACACATTCAATGGCCGCTTTTCAGCACTGGAGGCACACCTTGTAGCCAATGTTACAGCAGCCAACACAAGCTGTGCCAGCAACTGCACAGCTGTGTTTGCAGTCTTGTATGACTTCAGCCCTGACGATGTCGAAGGGAGCACATTCCTGGCACCTTTCTTAGATGCCATCCCTGCCAATGCAACATCAGATACCTCTGATCAACTTGGCAGCAGCTATACTCTGAACCTGACCAACTTTTTCCCACAGGACACAACCCAATACGTACAGTACGCAGGGTCCCTTACCACGCCACCGTGTACAGAGGGCGTGTCTTGGACAGTCTTCACCAACACTCAACCCATTTCCTTCTCACAAGTCCAAACCCTACAGAATGCCCTAGCTGAGGCAGTCATGCAGGGCTTCATCCCTGAACGTACGGACGATCGCTTGCCTCAGTTATTAAACAACAGACCAATCTGGTATTTTGGGTCAACCTCTTGACCATACCTACACCAGGACAAAGGCTTTGGCAACGGCTTAGGCAAATACATAGGCATGAGTAGCAAGACTTGTCCTGCACGTACCTAGCTCATCATGAGCTGGAAAGCGTTTTAATTATTATTATTATTATTAGTAGCAATCACAGATGCATCATGGCTTGATGTCTGCATCTTGTTTGGCATGACAGCTGTTGTGTCTGAGCATATATTCATCACACCAGATTTGATCAAAAAGTATATCTGAGTATGGGAGCTGTATGTGCCTGTGGGAATTGAATGACTGGGCTTTCACGTTTGAATGTGAGGATTGAGTCATTGACATGGACTGTACATGTACTCCTGGCAAGACAACACTCTGTTACGAGTGCGTGTATGTACTTCTAATGCAGTGTGCTATTTTACAGCCTTGTCACAGTGGCCATTACGTCCAGCTGCTTGCCTGTCCTAAGCTTCGATTATAGGATCTGATTCTTTGTTGATTTGATTCATCTTTGAGCCAATGTGAAACTGATTTTGGTGCCTTCACGGTGACTATGATGTTGCATCAGTCACCTTTGACAGTGCACAAAGATTTGCTGACAAACATGAGATCATCTCAATGTCTTGCGCGCATCTTACTGTGCCTTTTGAAATGGCGCATTTTGCAGACGAAACAGTGACAATTGAGCAAATGCATATATGCAATGTATGATCACAGGGCAGCTCATATGAGGATGTAATGAGCCTGCTTACAACCCTAGCTGTGACATTGCACGAATTCGTGTGCACCAGTGCGTGATGCCACTCTGCTTAAGCACACTTTGTGACACTCTGTGCATGTCACACATTGTGGACCCTTCCAGATCTGTAGAGTCACACTGCTTCAAACACTTTTTTGAAAAACAGTTGGATTGCGGGACGCTTGAGAAATGCAAGCAGTTCAGGGGTAGTCAACACGTGCCTCCTGAGGGTTCTGGGTCTTGGGCTGAGACTTGCTGTAGCCCTGCTCAGCCAGACCCTGCCTGAATGCTGTGAGCACCAGCTCAATGTTGGCGGCCGTTGCATTATACCCCATCAAGCCCACACGCCACACTTGCCCAGCACTTGGGCCCAAACCTGCAGTACTAACAATATTAAAAACAATGCTGTCCAGCTCATGATGAGCTAGGTACGTGCAGGGCAAGTCTTGTCTCTATAGAGCAGACCTGCAGTCAAAACAGGCATTGCCCACAGCAGGATGTTTATACACTCTCCAATGTTCCTTGACTGACCAGATACAGTGATAGGTTCCCCACAGAGTTGCTCTCTCAGGGATGCAATGAGTTGCAGAGTCCGGTTGAACAACCATTGTTAGGCCCAATCAGCCAAATCTGTCATGTGGGGCACTTGCAAAGACTACTCTTGCTGGAAGATAAGCATCTTGCATTTCTCACAAGCTGACCTGAAGTGGCTGCCAGATGACTGATTCAGTGAGGTCCCAAATTAACTACAGCAGTTCTGATGGCTAGCTGCCCTTTTACCTGTTGAAAGCTCTGGTACTCTGGCCAAAGCAAGTCTGCAACTTTTTTTGCATCCAATGTGCAGCATGCTCTAGACTCCAGCGAAGGTGTGCAGATGTGCAACAGAGTAACGTGTAGCGAGTACCTAATGAGAACTGTGTGCAGTTGATATGATACCAATCGTACCTGTCAAAACTGTCGTAGTAGTAGGCCTTATAGGGATGCACAAGACAGGCTGCTCTGGAGAGACAAGACTTGTCCTGCACGTACCTAGCTCATCATGAGCTGGAAAGCGTTTTATTTATTTATTATCATCATCATTATTATTATTATTATTATTATTATTATTATTATTATTAATCGTACCTGCTGAGATTTCCAGGCTGAACTTGGTCATTGCAAACGTGATGAGCTTGACAGCATCAATGTCTTTCGGTACCCGGATGGTATTTACGGTAATGAGGCGGTCAGCCGGGTCTGTCACGTAGGGCTCAAGCCCTATCTCACTCAGGCCAGCCCATAAGTATTTGCCTAGCTCTGTATGTCGCTTCCACATAGAGTCGAGACCCTGCTCTGCGACTATGGCTAGGGCTTCCCTCATCCCATACCTGCAACAGCACGTGGCTGATCATGGGGTGTCCATCTGCCATACAGTGTGCTTGAGGGTGCGATTCATGTCAGGCTCTGGCTGCCAATAGATGTCTGTTGGATGGACCAGCAGATTCAGGTCCAGCATGAGTGTGACACGATGAAGATGCAGATGAAGAAGATGAGCTGCGCAAACAGCAATGAAAGCGGCAACAGTGATTCAAAAGAGAAAGAAGAAGAAGATGGACAAGTAGGAGAAGAAGAGGGGGGAAATGGAGAAAGAATCTTGCCACATGGAGACAGCTTTTGTAAGATGGTACCACCTTTTGCCAGACCAGCCTCAGTGTCTACTTATCAGGTTCTAGCATGTGAACATAACATCAGGAAAAGGAGAGTCACCACAACCTAATACAACCAAGGGCTTTTGAAGATATAGAAAGGTCACAAGTTTCAGCAGAACAACTGTTTCACAGCAGAAAAACCAACTCAGAATTGTCTGGGGTCTAGTATCTGCTGTAGATGCTTTAGGAAGAAGGTGAAGAATGCTTACTACACAGAGGTAGACTGGTGAAATGGTGCCACTGAGCCTAAGTGGTCGCGCATCAGGTCTCAGTTTTGCAAAAAGAAGACAAACAAGGGGAACAGTCACCCCGACGTACTACTCTCCTTCTTCTGGTATGTTGCACATAACCAGATTCAGACTCTTCCGGTCTCTTTTGATCTCCTCAAACTTGCGATCGTGAGCTTCACTTGCCCAAGGAGGATACCAAAAGAGACCAGAAGAGTCTGAATCTGGTTGTGTACAACCAACCAGAAGAAGGAGAGACAGCAAAGACCAGGCGCCAGGCACTCAAGACTTTGACCACAGAGATCAGTGATGCAGTTGAAACTGCACTGAATAAGTACGATGACAAAGATGTTAAGGAAAAGTATTGGACATTTCAGTAGCTGTAGAGCGCTTAGGGAAGTTTGTTGCTGACCGCACCAAACCTAGACCAGTACGACTGGTGTTCAGCACACTGATACATAGGCACGGCTTCCTGCAATTTTCTAAGGACCTAAGGCAATTTCCTGAATTTTTCCAAGAACCTGAGGCAAGCAGGATTAAGACTAGATGATGATCTCACGAGATCACAGCCAGCTGAGCGAAAAAGTCTGCGCCTGGATTGAGAGAGTCTCAAAACCAAAGGCTACCAGCCTTACATCCAAGGCTGGCTTCTGCAGTACTACAGCGACATTAAGACTCACAGGGAAAAGCAGACAGAATCCCAGCAGCTGCATGAATTACTAGCTGTCACAAATGAGCCATACTATGATATAGTATATGCATGTGTGCTGCAGACCTCCTGCAGAAATTCACTTGTCTAAAGATAAATCTGTGTACTACGATTTCCATGTTGACATATTGATCATGATAGTGGTATCTGATACCTCACTACATGCTAATAGACTCTGATTTGTTGCACATTTATGTACTTCCCACGCACGGTGACAACTTCCTAACAGTTTCCTGACAATAATTTCGTTTGTCTATGTTACTTCGTTGCCTGTTTCGTTTTCTGATGAAAGACTGCAATTTAGTCAAAGGGGCTAGCTGGCCCCAACGACTGTAAAATCCCTGACTGACTATGACAAAGACAAAGAAGAGAAGAAATATCTTACCACATGGAGATCAGCCTGGTGTGATGGTACCACCTCTTGCCATACTAGCCCCAGTACTTGCCATCTAGATTCCAGCACGCAGGAAAAAGGTCAACAATCACACGAGCGATAACATTCTGAGAGCCAACGCTCTTCATAGGAGTAAGGCATCAGACTGAGCCCCACAGGGCTGTCAACACATTTGCCCTAAGGAGGGAACCACTAACACCAATTTGAGAGCGGTAACACTAACCACATGGAAATGGGCCCGATATGGTTGGTATCACCTCTTGCCATACCAGCCCCAGTAATTGCAGTTCAGCTTTGAGGAAGGAAGAAGAGGAAAAAGGTCGCCGTGACAAAGACAAAGAAGAGAAGAGCTTCTCACCACATGGAGATGGGACCGGTGTGGTGATACCATCTCTTGCCGTACCAGCCCCAGTAGTCGCCCACCAGATTCATGTCCAGCATGTAGGTGGCCACCTTGGTTTTGCGCCCCTTCAGCTTCTTCATCGCCCTCTCGCTCATGAAGAAGGGGGCTGCGCCTGCAGTGCAAAGCATGGTGACTAAGCAATCGCAG
>JAABUO010006114.1_pt1 | contig 13928 bp, 15 predicted proteins | sample 5559291 | NCBI WGS metagenome assembly JAABUO01 (sample SAMN10711878, study PRJNA513372) | rock metagenome | isolation source: Antarctica rocks | place: Antarctica: Victoria Land, Finger Mt sud | reverse complement strand
ACCAAGCATCGTGTCATCCTGTGTCTCAAGACACACAACATGCACAAGCTAACCAACTGAACAGTATGCTGAATAGGGCACAAACTGGACGGTGTAAGCAAAAGGTAGCGAATGTCTTTTAATCTACTGTGCAACCTGCGTCTTGCTGCGGTAGGCAATCTCACCTCCATGCAGCTCATGTGAGTGTTGGTCAGAGCTGTGTGCTCTGAGACCCAGGTATCCGTCTGTACCCTCAAGCCCTCCTGTGAAGATGCTCATCTCTGGCTCCTGCAGAAAATGTGACAAAGTTTGAGCTCAAGACTGCACAGCAAAAGCAGGACGTAAGTGGGCACGAGGCTGCTGCTTAGCGCGTATAGCAGTATTGGCAGAAGTCTGTTTTGGAGTCACTGGCGTGTTTTGGAGGCCTGCTTACCTGAAACAGAGACCCATTGGCAGCAGCATTTTGCATGCTTGCCCAGGTAGTCCAACCGATACCGAGGAGGAACACCAGTGCCATTATGCAGCAAACGAGCAGGCGATGCCGTTTAGCAGCTTTTGCAAGCTTTAGGTGCTGCATAGCCTGAAATTCAGGTGATGCCAGCAAATTATCCAACTGCTCGGCAGTCACAAGCTGACTGCGCAATTGGCACTGCTGCGCCGTGACTCCCTCCGGCATAAACCTGAGCGAGAACGACATCGCAGCTGCGTGGACTTTCTTGTCTATGTCGAATCGGGCATCAAATTCAATTGCGTGTGATTCAATCTGGACTAATGTCGTACATTTCGACGGTTTGGTCTTTGATTGTTGTAGCGAGCCTCTGTACGTGCACGGAAGCTCCAGGTTCTCAGCTTAGCAAAATAGGTCAAAGCGTTAGGGCATCTACGTCGGATGACGTGGTGGGCCCTGTATTTGAGATGGAGCCCGTCAAAGGAGTTTTGCAATTTCGGTAAACGCTTGACATTCACATCCTCGGGCGGCTTTGTCATCCCAAGTGCACAATACCTTCAACACCAATAATTCCGGTTGACGCAACAGTGCAATCAGGTTGGACCACAACAGGAATACAGACACCCATTACATGCATGTGCATTATACATGCAAACAGTTTCGAATACTTGCTGTGCATGTACTACTGCTGAGTAGGTAAAGTGCGCTTTGGAAGTGCTCGCACACCCCAGCAGTCAAGGATCGACTGATGACTGATATGAAGGTGTGTAGGACTTCCTTGAATTTGAGTTTTAAGTGACACTGTACAACACATGTCCTAAACAAAATTATTGCATTCAGTTGCTAAGGATGGACGTGTGACAGCGGTCAATACATATGTGACAATAATCGCTAGTAGGTCAAACTTTGCAGTCAAGCAGCATAGTCCAGCAATGGCGAGAGCATCATGCTCACTATGACTAGATCAAGACACCCCTTCATCTTTTGATAAATCAGGATCTGGCAAAGACTCAACTGCATTCACAACAAAACGAGTTGGACAACATTAGCTGGAGGAATTTGCCATACACACAGTGAAACCAAGGGTCTCATGTCAACAACACAGCATCAAGGTCACCTGCAGAGTCTGGAAGGAGACCACCTTGCTCTGGTGGCGTGACACCCAAAGTGTTGCTGTATGTTAAGTCAAGCGCAGCCATCTGGCGAACAACCATGTTCACAAGGCGGCTAACCAGACATCTCACCTGCAGTTGCAATAACACCCAGCACCAAAGTTATGGTGTGTTGTTCTTGTCAGAAACATGTCAGAAATGCGTTCCAAATAGCACTATCTTGAATGGTCCATGTGTGAAAGTTGCTAGAGATGTGACTTACTTCGACCTCCAGTGCTTCGGCTGTTGTTGTGGCAGAGTGCAGACTCAACCTCAAGCGACTGCTTTTGATCAGTCTCTTTGCCTGAGGTTCATAGCGTATCAACAACCACTCAGCACCGTTGCTCAAAATCCCGTCAGTAGGCAATGTTTGCAGCTGCTCTGCCTAGAACAGTGAAATCTTGCCCATTAGTACTAAGCCAGCACGTTTATAATGAAATCAAGCTTGTAAGGCTGACCTCAAAATGTGACCGTTTCCTGCAGCCACTCTTGGCCAGGCCCAGCTGCCGCAAGAAAGTGTCCCAGGCGCTTGCAATTTGCACAATGTGCTGTGCATGTGCACGTTCCAGTGCAACTCTCTTTGCCTGTGTTGCCAAGCAAACAGACGTTGAACACACCACATCATAACCTTCAAATATAACTCAACATGTGCAATCAATGCAAACCTCTGCCACCACAATCATGAACTGCCTGTACTTCATGATGTAGTCTATAGGGCCAAAGCCATGCCTTCCAAAAACAGTTAACTCTGAAAACAATCTCAAACGGTGGACAGATCTTTGAAACTCTGGGTGGATCTTGCAGGCTATCAGTACAGCTGCGTGTAACAAGGGACTGATATATTCCCTGCATTCACCAACTTTTCTCAGCAACTAAAAGACATCAATGGATATGAGCTAACACAAAGGTTTTGGCCTACCTATTGGTGTGCTCTTTGCCCAGACCCAGATCCCCCATTGTCTTGAGACGGCCCAACAACTGCATAGTGGTTTCATGCATAAGGGCTTGCACTGAGTAGTCCCCAAATACAGAGAGGTTGTCTTGAAGATTGGTTGCACCAAACTCATCATCAAGTTCAGGAATAGGGTCATTGGGGTCACAACGAGATATGCCTAACTCCCTTTTGAGGAGGCCACTGCAGCCAGCAACATCATTGTAAAAATCATCTCGTCAAGTGGATGTTTCATGTTTACAGCTCACCTGATGTACGGGTCCGAGTAATTAGTGTAGCTGGAAAAGCCCTTGGCTGAACTGCAAACTTTCAGTTTAGTCACCCCATTGTCACCCTGCCGTTTTTGCTGCAGAGACTGCCAGCCTGCCTGATGATGAGCACAAATCCTGATGAGCATGGCACAATTTGCAAGGGTTGCTTGCCAACAATTGCTGCATACCTCTGAATCAAACTGAACATTGTCATGTTCAACATGAATCTGAAAGACGTAGTCAAAGGCTGTCAGAAGGGGCCACTCTTGCTCAACCAAAGTGCACAGAGCACTATATGAGTTACTAGTCTCGTGTGCATGGATAGTCAGGTTGTTGTATTGTATCTGCACAATGATAGCCGCACTAGTATCACCTGCAGCCACAGAACCAGTAAAAAGTTGAAATTTCTGCTTCCAATACCGTTTGGGCTCATAGCTGAGCATGCAACAACCAGCAGCAGACTTGCAGGCTTAGACAAGGCTGGGTCAGTAGCACCCTTAACCATAGAGAATGGTTGGAGGCTGCATCAAAGTGTCTTTGATACAACTTGTTGCAGCTGAGTAGTACACCGAACTAGGCAAGCCCTCAAGACATGGAAGACATAGGGTCTGCTCTATCATGAGTAATACTAGCACTGCAAACAAGCTGCTGTAATGTTACAGAAAACTATCGCTACCCTAGCATGAGCCACAAGCAAAGCGGAGGGGCTGTGGTGTGTCCGGTCTACTGCTATGTGACCCGGCCTGACAAAGTCACAGAAAAGGCTCAGAGCGTACATTGCATGATTCAGAAGCTGCATAAAGAAGCAGACAAGCGGGGTACGCCTCAAGCTACAAACAAAGCCGAGAGGCTGTGTTGAAACTGCTCTATTGCTATGTGCCAATGCCTTCTAGGTATGCTGTGGGATCAATAGCAACCTTTCCAGCCACATACCAGGCTGAGAGGCTGCATTTACTGTGTTGAGACGCTGTGAAATGCTGCTCATGCAGATGAGTCTCAAGCTGAACAGGGAAAGTCACCTGAAGCATGATGGATGACCTTGATTTTGAGATCACCCGGGGGCAGAGCCTGCACATTGTCCCACCTACGCCAAGCGTTACCAGAGGACAGGAGTCTCAGCTCTGGAAGATCAGTAAAAGCACCATCCTCCAGAAGCTGATCTTTGATTTTAAGCTTTTCAGCTGTGTCCTCCACGTCAAACTCGTACCAGCTTTCTGGCTCGCGGGCATAATCAGATACTTGGCCCCATCGCACAGTTCTCACCATCTGCAATTACAGAAACAGCTGTTCCAAACCGTTCAGAGAGATTCCACAACATTGCCAGTGCTGTAATTTTTAACAAACGGAAACTGAGCAGGGAATTAGTGGCTGAAAATCCAGGCACAAGACTTTTGCCAACTTCTAACACAACCTTTATGACTCAGGAGCTCCTTCAGGACTCAGGAGCATGAGCTTGCCGTGTCTTTGTCTGTGCTGTGTCAATGTGGCAACTTGGAACTTAAAGTAGCACAGTATGCACCACTGTTGGAGAGCTGAAGGCGTGAGTTTGTTGACATCTCTTGGTGCGCGACGTACCTGTGCAACGTAGGATTTAAACTACACCATAGCAGCGGCGATACAATGCCTCAGGCGCGTGCACAGCTCAATGGCTGAGTTGGCCAGAAGTAAGAGCAGCTGGTCGCGAGCGGGGTGGTTGAGAGCCGGCAGCCACTGCAAGGTGTAGCTGACCCGATGATTCGCTACAACGCTGCCTGTTGTCCAAGAGAATGAGGCAACGCCCCTGTGGCCATAGCACCGTAAGCGCCTGGGCAGAGCATAGCTTCGTCCTTCCGTTCCTCCGTGCAGTGTCACCGCCATCAGTAATTGTCACGTCATAAGTAATTCCGGTCAAAGCAGGTCAAACTGATTTATAACACGGGAATGTATGGCGTACAATTTCCGGTAAAAGCATGGTCTTACCTGGTTCAGCGACAGTGCGGTCATGGCACGGTGACGGTACGGTGAAAGAACGGTGACAGCACGGTGAATGATCGGTCCCAGCACGGTCCTTTGTATGGTCCTTGCATGGTCCACTTCCTGCACGGTCCGAGTGCGGTGACGGTCATTGCACGGTCACAGCATGGTCTGGGTTCCGTGCGTGCATGGTTCGGTGACAGCGTGGTCCAAGCATGGTGCATGCATGGTCCGTGCATGGTCCAGTGACAGCACGGTGACAGCACAGTGATGGTGCGGTGAAACAGTCCTGGAACGGTCCTTGTCAGGTCCTTGTTTGGTTGTTGTCCGCTTTTGGTGAGTGCATGGAGATGGTCCGGTGACGGCACGGTCACCGTACGGTCGCTGCACGGTGCATGCATGGTGCGACACAAGCACTTTACGCTACTGCGGGCTGCACAGCAACGCCCTACGCACGCCATCAGTTCCTCAGCCTGTAGGCACACAACGCTTTGCCAGTCGCGTAAACAAAGTGCGCTACACGGCAGACCTGTGAGCAATACCCTGCTGCAGCTGTAGCCAGCACTCTGCACAGAAGGACACCTGACGGGGTTCTGTTGGTCACTGTACTCAAACAATACCCCAACTTGGAGCAATGGCTGATCAACGAGATTGATTCCATTGCCATTCTTCCAGGTGATGTCTCCTAGACTAGATACATCTGCTTGACACACCAAACTCTGCTGCCATTTGCAGCATGAGTGCAAGATTGCATGACATCAGCAGGCAATCAGACAAAGTCAGCACCTTTCATTGCAGACAGTGAGCATTTTAGTAGCTTGTCATTTGTCTCCATAAGACCTTGCATTTGCATTCAGTGTTCACTGAGCTTTGAGGGCATTACACGAAAGCGCGCGCGTTACTATACTGTCAGCTGATTGCCACAGGGTCGCAAGGTCAGGGAAAAAGCTTGCAAGTCAGCAGATCAGCATCACAGCATGTATGCCTGACAATGCATTACATTCACTGGATCTTATGCAAATGCCCTGCCAGGCATGAGAGCCTAGTGGGGTACCCTGTGACCCCTTGGGCACCCCAGCAGCAGCCCCTTGCATGCACAGTATTGCTTGTTTGCAGTTGTTGAATGGCATTATTGCAGCACTATTGTTGAAATGCTGTGATTGTATCAGAGTCAGTATGTACAGTCACGCTGAGAATCAGTTGCATCGAATGTCTTCAGGACATCCCTCATGGTCGACAGTGGTGTTCAAGCATTAGCAACTTGTCATCAATAAGATTGAGCTATTGCCTGCAGCCAGCCTTGCTCAGAAGCTGCAGCACATGCGGATCAAAATCCTGCAAAGACTGACCATGTACACAAGTAAACATGCAGGTAAAATTTGTGCTGCAGCCTGGGTGCAATTATTGCAAGGTATTGCTTGCACAGGTGACACTGTTCTGTCTGCTCTGTGCACAGCTTTTTGTGTGCTTGCAAGCTTTGCAGCATGCATATGATGGCTGCACTTGTGTTGGGCCGTACTAAAGTCTGACCTGTCTTTACAAAGTGTGTGCAGTTTATTGTTCCTGTAGGGCAAAGGCTGTTGTTTGCATGGTACGTGCAGCTAAATGCACTTTTTTTGTCCTCCCTGTGTGCAACATGGCTGTACATGTTCCAACAGAGCATATTTGGCAGCCATAGCATGTAGCTAATGCACCCATAAAGCATTTGCAAAGCTGATGGCACATTGACAAAAGCTACAAGAATCACGCAAGCCACTTGTCCTTGCTGACAGCGTCACATCGCTCATATCTGTTGTTACTTCTTGGGCCTGAGCCTGCCTGACGCTGCTGTTGCTGCTGCTGCAGACAAGGTGCTTGCTGATGAATCTATGATGCAGGATACAGCTGCTGCTCCACGGCAAAGTATGTTTGCTGTGTTGATTGCTCGAATTGGGTGTGTGCTGCAGCAGTAGTCAATCACAGATAGCAGCTCTTCTGTCATAATATATCATACAGTGCATGTAGCTAATACATCATGCAGTGCATGTATTTCCAGGCAAGATTCACGCAAGCCACTAGAGGTGGTCAAGTGCTGGTCAGCAAAGAATTCTGGTGAAACCTGCAGTGCAATCATGAGTGCAGGGCAGAACATGTTTCAGTGCATGCTGCTTGTCAGGGCCCTTTTGCAGACCTGCAGGCAGCTGGCAGAGCAGGTAAAGCATGACCAGGAGTTGCCTGAGCAGGCAGGATTGCAATCATGGTGCAACATTGTTGAGATGTCCAGATGCTGCTTTAGACAAAGGGCACCAATGGTACCAGTATGCAACAGCAACATACTGATATGCAACAGCTGGGTTGTTTTTGGGCAGGAAGTTAATGCAGCACAGCTGAGGACCGCAACAGGTGGCCGTTACAAGTGATATATTAGCTACATGCACTGTATGATATATTAGCTACATGATCTGATGTTAGTCAAGCACCAGCATAGCAGCCCTTACAGCAGTCGTGTCATGCATACTGTCCACCTGCAGCCAAGCAACAGGTTGTCAGACTGGGTATTGACCTGCAGATATGCTGGACGTCAGCTGTTTTTAGAGTTTGAATTCAAGTTCGAACTAGCCAACAATGTGATGCCATGCCCCTGCAGATTTAGCTCTATGCCTGCTGCGTTCTGCTGTCATTTTGGCCACAGACCATGGGATGTTCATCAAGTGCAGGGTCTGGTCAAAAGAGAATTACAATGTGCTCTATCAGCCTCAAGCTGTAGCATGCCTCTGACATAGAGAATCCACTTGTAGTATAAGCAGCAGTCCTGTCATGTCCCACAGCTTATGCTACCTGTACCAAGCACATGGGTGAAACTTGCTGACCTGTTGCAGCACATGCTACACACACCATCATTGCAGGCACAGCACGCTTACACATATTATGCTGACTATGCCATCATCTTGCTGCTGCTTCAGATACTGGAATTATGTGGGACATTATAAAAATGGTAACGGAAACAAACTAGGTCTACTTGATGATGGTGAGCAGGCATGTGCACATGAAGCAACTCATTCTGCACAGTCAACACATATGTGCCAACCAAATCTCAGCTTTGAATTTACTGCCTCAGCAATGCCCAGGCCTAAACAAGCACTCAAGGTCAAACACACAAAGGCACAACCTTGCTGCACAAAATGTTGTGACATGAAAGTCCAGCAGTGCAGCCAGTACAAAAGCAATCATGGTGCAGCGACTGAGCTGGCATGTGTGAAAGCACCAAACTATGACAGTTGAGAAGCAACAGCATCTACAGCTGGTAAAACGCATTGATGTTGTGGACAGTGTAGCCAGTGACACAAATTGATGAAGTGGTGGGCAGCACACTAAGCCTCAGCAACAGTGAGCTTGTGGGGCTCACACTGCACAGTTTCGCCATCAATTTTGAGCTATGCAGCAAGTAATTCCTGACATAATGCTTAGATAGTACTTTGCATAGAAGGCTTGCACAGTCACATGGTACTCCTGTCCCTCCACCAGAGCTGTTGCATTATCCAGGCTGTAGGTCTGCTGGTGTGATGATGACTGCCTGCTGTTGAAACTGCCCATGCTGCAACTTTCTCAGTTTCATCGCTGTTGGGTTGCTGCTACAGCTGCTGCTGCTGCCACTTCTGTATTGTTGCTGCTGCTGCTATCTGTGCTCAACTTGCAGATAGAGACCCGCGCTTGCCAGTTGGATTCAGTTGAAATGCAACAGCAGCTTGCAGGCAAATGTCTTATGCATTCAAAATCCACAGCGCGTGACGGTAGACATAGTACTGGGCATGATGTGACAGCCAAATGGAAACTTCAGCAGAGTGAAGTCAGGCTTGGTCCAGAGAAGGGCACCTGCACGCCAACAGCCACATACCATTTAGCCAAGGCAAGCCAGGCAAATCAAAGGAAACCAACATTACAAGCCAGGACATCAATAAATGAGTCGGACCAGCAGTGTCTTGCATCAGTCTGATACGAGTAAATGTTACAGCATATTGCTGTTGCGTAGACTAGTCATAAGCTGGTGACTGACAAGCAAATCTACAGCACAAGTGTATGACGTGTGCATGCACAGCACATGCCAGTGGATGATAAAGCCACAGGACATGCAGCTGTACATTTGTCATCACATGACAGACATCAGGGCGCTTCAAGTAGACATAGCCAGCAAAGCAACCCTGAATACCCTTTCAGAGCATGCTCATGATGAAGACCACACACGCAGCTTGACAGGTCACACATGACAATTACAATTCTCAATGCACAGAGTTGTACAAGTGACAAAATTGGTCACCTGCACTGACATGCAGCAGTAGGCCACAGCTTGATCTTGCTCCTGCAGTGTATGAGCAGTGCTTCTTCCTACAGATATAACACTATCAACCCTACGTGCTTGTTCTACATGTTGAAACAGCGCACATACCCCCATGACTTATTAACGGTCAAGTGATTTCTTACTGCTATCTCCAAACGCCCTGACGTTGTGACGCCACCAAACAAGTGACTAATCGATCCAAGCACGGACGGGACCGGGACCATGCCGTTACCAGCCACATGCCGGACCAGGCTGTGACCATACAGCTTTTACCATGCAGCAACCGTGCAAAGATGCCGCCACCGGACTGGGACCAGGCCAACACCGGTCAAGGACCATACAAGGACCGATCAAGAACCGAACCAGGACCATGCTGAGCGCTCTGTCACCGTGCCGGTACCGGACTGTGACTGCACCATGCTGTGACCGTGCATGGACCATCACCGCACTTGGACCGGACCTCGCTATGACCATGCAAGGACCATGCAAGGACCGTGCTGGGACCATGCAAGGACCGTGCTGTAACCGTTCTGTCACCGTGCTGTCACCATACGACTGTAACCGTACTGTCACCGTACTGTCACCATAGTTTTGCCGGAAAATGCACGCCGTAGGAATGCCTGACAAAAGCAGCTGGAAACAAGAACGGCTAGGCAGATATGCTGCCGCACGCTGGCCCACTTGCCTGACTTTTAAAATCCTGAGCAATACAGGCATTTGACTGGCTATGCGAAAAAGACGCGTCGCAACCGCGGTGACTACGTGTCACAGCAATACGGTGATGTAGTGCAAGCGCTATCTCTTACCCTCTAGCTTGTCAGTGTCTGGCTCGAACTTTAAAGGAGCTTGATTGCTTATTTGAACCATTGCGGGTGCAGAGGCAACAGGGACAGCGTGACGTTTTTTTAATTTATAATCTCTCAAACGCTGGCGGACAGATCTGGCAACAGCTGACAAACATCTTCACCTCCTGCCCAACAATGTTGCGGTTGGCGTCAGGTACAGAAATGCAGGGATTGTCCCAGGTGTGTATATGCATGATGCATGCACATGTAGGTGGTCAGGCATAAAAAACTAGCTGCATTGTTGCAGGCATGAGTCAGCTGCGCCAACACAAAGTCCAATTGGTCTATTCGTGATTGGCTTGGCTATGCCATAGCCAAGCTGCGCAACTTGCCACTGCTACACATTGACCAGGCAAACATGCTACCCTCTCGAGGCGCACTGCTGGGTTCAGGTATGGTGCTGATGCTGTGTGTTTGTCCAACCTTGCAGCACACATCTGTGCCTTTGTTGTGTGACAGGCGCCAAAACCACAGTGGAGATGTATGCAGCTGGTAACTTCCTTCTGTTGTCATACCCGTTTTCTGCCATGCCAGCAGGTCAGCTCACAAGCAACATGCTTTGTCAACTTGCTTAGTAATCTGCAGTCCAGTCAGAGATCTTACATGGTCATTATGACCAAGGGTCTAAGGGGTCTGTTTAGACCACTTACCCTAGATGCATTAGTTCCATACATTGTGAACAAAGCTGTATGCAAATTGTCACAGAGTACAAAGCATAAAAGTTGTTCAGAATGGCAATGAGAGTTATCCAAACTGAACTAAGAGTTGTTTTTGGAAACCACACTCTTGCCCAACGTGCAACAGTGAGCAAACACTCATTCAAAGGAAAAGCTGCAAGCATGACAGCTATGCATCTGTCTTTGCAGTGTCATACATGTGTGCTTTGTCAGTCAGGTGCTAGTGTTGTCTCACCTGAGACAGCAACGGCAGCACAGACTGTGTTGCAGTGCCATGACAGTCCGAACAGCACTAAACATGCAAGGAGGCGCTGTGAAGCAGTACCCAGTCTGGAACCCTACACTAATCAAATATCAGTTCAGCACAACAAGCCAGCCAAGGTCCACTGGCTTGAGGTTGGCCAACGTGTGGGCTTGCATGTGTATCCAGCCAAGCATACCGCAGAGAACCATGAGGTACTGCATGCTGACATCAGAATGACGCGTCACCCTAAAGCAGATCACATTATTGGAAGGTATCAGCATGTCACGTATTACAGTGCGCAGTGCAACATTTGCAGAAGTGAGTTAGTATCTTTAGGTGCAATGTCAAGAAGCACAACTTGTTGTAGGAGCTTGATGATCCTGAATATACGATGCAGCTTGGCCTTGAACAGCCACACGGACATCTTTGCAAATCACAGCAACTCACTGTCTGCACCAGCTGTAGCTCATGAAAGCACAGTTGTGCATACACACTGTATCATGCTGAGTTTGCATGGCCCTAGAATGCTGGCCTTGTACTGATTGGTCTGCAACACAGCTGTGCGTGTACCGCTGCTCAGGTCTGAAGTTTTGTGGTTTTCATTCAACCCACTGTTGCCAAGCAGCTGTGCTTGCTAGCTTGTAGGGCTACTCATCACTGCACATGCATATAAACTATGTTGAATATCCTGTATGTGACTCACTCAATGCAAATGCAGGAAGACAACGAGGGAAAGCATCATTTCATGTAGTTGGACAACATTGAGCAATCCCTGATTTCAGAAAAGAAATGATATGATGCTGTCACAGCTTGAACTGGTGTCTGTCATGGTGCAGGGGCGGTCGCCTGTCTTGTATGCTCAACACAACAATGGTGAACTCATGTCTCAAGAGTTTGGCACAGAGGCAATTTTGTCACCAGGCAGCTTGCAGCATCGGTGTCAAGGTAAATGGCGCAGTGAATCGTATGTCGGCCAGTCTGTACCGCATGATCACGAATGCAAAGTGACTTGCCACTGCAATTTTTGCACCGCTGCTGGACGTTGTTGTAACTAAATGCTGATTGCAACCGGAGCCTTCCATGAGGGTAGATGACAATAATCTATGCCATGTATGACAGTGATAGCAATAGCTCCACAATATGCAGCAGCTGTTGGGCAACAGCATGACAACATCAAGTGGGTCTTGCTCCAGCACAGAGAGCAATATCTGTCATGGACCAATACGAGCAGCTAGTTGAAGTCAACAGCGTTTGTAGTGGTGGGCATGATCGTCCCAAGTACTAGTCAGTATTGGTGCACAGCCACCTGTGTGACAGCTCAGCTGCAGCATCAATGACAGCCGGGCATTGTTGTGCCAGAGCATCCATGTGGGGAGTTGTGACGCTCAAGACATGCGAGTGATGGCCAGACACTGCCACACAAAAGCCTGACAGGTCATCATAGGATAGTGCTGCAAATTGGCAACCCACAGGCAACTTCTTTGCTGGCTCAACGCTACAAGCAATGCAGTTTGATCTTGTGCCACAGCATATCTATCTTGCAGTCATGTAATACTGTGTGGTGTGTCCAAAGTGCCTTATGAAACACATCTGAGATCCAATCTACCAATCAAGGAAAGTGCTTACAGACCAAATTTGTAACTTACTGAGAAGGGGCTGCTGCAAAACTTCGGTGCCTGCTACTTGTCAGTCAAACACCTGCGTGTTTTATAAGATGCAGAAATACCGAAATAGTCATGGTCCACTCACACGCATCTCGGCCGCTTAGCTCAGCTGGTTAGAGCGTGGTGCTAATAACGCCAAGGTCGGCGGTTCGATCCCACCAGTGGCCAGATCATTTTTGCTGAGATTCATGGCACACGTGACCTGACACATGACCAACAAGGCATATCTGCCGCTAAATCTATTTGTTCATCTACACAGGTCATTGACATAATGACTGTGATGATATAGGGCACAGGCCATTCACACGTATAAGTATCTTGCTGACCACTGACACTGGAAAGATTAAGATCACATACTCCACATTACGTGATCTGCGTGTGAACCGCAGCTCCTGTGAAAGCCTTGAGGTTACATGTATGCATGTCTCAAAACCCATTATGTCATATCAAATTTCAGGGCTTTACACCGTCAGTCAAGATTTTGTGTACATTCCTTACAGGTGAAGGCTAACATTGTTAGACCTTATGAATGAGGCTGTCCAAATGAGAACTTGGAACCTCCAGGTGCAGCAGCTCCTCCAGCATTGCCATTGTCACTCGGGCGGAATGCTCCAAGGTTGAAGCTGCCTGGTGCAGGGGCACCACTGCTGCCTGAGGTGTGTTCTGGCCAGGAGATCTTGGGGAGCTTGGGTGCAGCAGGCCCACTTGCAGCACCAAGTGGCCACCCAGGCCTGCCAGAACATCACACAATTCTTGAACATACGAAATCACACGCCCCAACACATAATTTGTCACAGACACACTCTTCCCACCAGTACAACTCACACGTCCCCCGGTAGAGTACTGCTTGATGCCACACTTTGCCACAAATGCACTGTCAATGTAATCATGAGTGGCACCACTGTCAAATAGTGTACACAATGCATGGCCTTCCACAAAAGCAGGCATTGACATGGTGAACCGCTCAAACCCAGACACAACATTCATACTCATCTGAGCCATAGCTCTCACTTGCATCTCAGCAGCAGGCGGGTTGAACCAAATCTCAACATCCCAAGGCGAAGGGCCGAGAGCTGTTCTGTTGCCCTCACACCCCGCCTCTGCATACAACATACAACCCTTCTCACATTTCCCTAACATTGTCATACCACTCGACAAGTTGCGCCACTGTGCATCTGAATTAGCAGGCACCAAGATGCAAGCAGATGTGCTGTGAGGCGCCCCAGACTTGCAGCGCAGATAATGCTTCAGAAAGCGATCAACCCTTGCAAAGACGCATTCAACCACACATGCTTACCACTCACATCACTGGACACAAAAGATCTTGCAGGGGAGCAAAACTCAGCACAATGGGCATTTACACCAGAATCATCACAACATGCGATTGTTTGCCTGTCAAGGCCTCAAGATTTACAATCACCTCCTTGACAATCATCCTGTCACTGTTTG
>JAABUO010006113.1_pt1 | contig 13928 bp, 18 predicted proteins | sample 5559291 | NCBI WGS metagenome assembly JAABUO01 (sample SAMN10711878, study PRJNA513372) | rock metagenome | isolation source: Antarctica rocks | place: Antarctica: Victoria Land, Finger Mt sud | reverse complement strand
CAGAGCAAGTCATCATGAAAGAAGCTGACAGTCTACAGAAGCTTGGTCTGGAAGCTGTGCACATGGATCTGTGGACAAGCAGCACCAGTCAGGGCAGCAATTTTGAAGCTGCAAGCACAGCAGAGACGGTGTCTATGTCTGCTACAGAAACATCTGCAAACAAAGACAAATGCACACTCAAAAGAAAGAGAAACGAAGGAGCTAATTGCCCAGAAGAGCAAGCACTGCTGGAAGCAATTGAAAGGCAGAAAAGGATAAACGCATTGCGACTGCAGTTGTGCCAAGAGCAGCAAAGAGGGACAGAGATACCTGCAGCACAGCAAACTGTGGCAGGGGTCTCAAGCAATGCAGAACAGCATGCCCATTTGCCAGCAGGACTCGCTGTGCAGGCGTGTCTTCAGCAAGATGACCAGTCAAACGTCGCAACACCACATGCGCTCCCCACGCAAGCTGCCTTGACCAGTGTAGCCGTGCCTGCACAGGGTATCCCAGCATCAAGCAATCCACGACGAGCCACGCCAGTTCGTATGCTGCGCAATCCTGTCTTCTTTGCAGGCAGCACTGTTGCTGAGCGGTATCGAGAATGGGCTGATGATGGGCAACACAAAAGCGTCAAGAGCAGGCTGGTTCTGACAAAGAGAGGACTGGCACTACTCAAGACAGGCCATGAAGCCAGAGCAACCGACAACCTGAGGAAAAATAGAAATCTGCCTGAAGCTATAGACGAGCTCATTGACAAGGGTGTGAGCGTGGAGGCAGCCATTGCTCTAGTGGAGAGGGTTGTGTCAAATTTTGGTGGCCTGAAAAGCATTGGGCAAAAGAGCGATGCATTTCATCAGATGGCACACAAGTCTGCTGCTGCTGCTGCTGAAACCACATCCCTGGGAAACACAGGAAAGACTGTAATGGCGTTTAAACTGGCATATGAGCAGGAAGTAGCTAAGACAATGACAATGAATATGTCGTAGAACGGTCACAACTGTAAAGCTCGCGCTTGCGTAGCCCTCATCTGATACAAGATTGCGGCTCAGCTGCATCGTTGACGCCCTGCCCTTACGCAAATCCACTCTCACACTTTCATAATTTACGCCTTTCTGTGTATGCACTAATAAGACCATAAGACAAGCCTTACGCAAGAGCAGCTGACCGTGAGCGCGTTTGCTGCGGGTTGTTGTTTTTGCCAGATGAAGGGCTGAAAGGCTGCCGGTTGTTCTCATAAAGTTGGTCACACACCCATGACCCTAAGGTGACAGCGGTGTGATAACTTGGCACTTGCGCAGGTCTTCCGCTCTCGTGCATAGCCCGTTTGGTACCTCCGTGCTGCTCCGTGCAGCCCACCGCTAAGACGTTTCGTCTTCCTGGCGGTCACGTGACGGAGAAATTCCGGTCAAAGCGGCCTCTGGATGGTATCTGGAGCTTTCTGGAACAGGGCAAGCTGAAATGGCATGCGCTCACAATGTGTCGAGACAGAATTGGGTTCACTCGATGACTTATCCCTTCAGCTGTTTCTGGCAGCAAGAGCTTCCCTGTTAGCCGACAAGAAGGCTCTGGGGCAAGTGAGGGAGAAGCACTCATTGCGACTGCGCGCAGCAGCAGAAGTGAGTGACAAGTATTGATGATGTTTTGGAGCCCATAGACATGCACTTGTGTCTGTTCATTGCTGAACCTGGTGACTGTTGCATGCTGCACATCAAACAACCAAATGTCTGGAAGTTGTGTACACAGTTTGGATGCAGCCTCATTCCCCTCTCAGTGGCTTTGGACTGGTTGCCCGATCGACACTTGTATCTATTCTGCAGACTGTCTGACAGCTACTTTGCCGTTGCGCTTTTTCGAACAGGTGTACAGTTGGCCTAGCCACCGACAAATCTCTTACCGTTTCAGCCGAGCAAACGCAAGTTGAACCGTCTGTCGGCGGCCGCTGTCTTACCTCACAGAACTGCGGATTGCTTACGGTCTGACGGTCCTGGCATGTCTTCACAGCTGCATTTTATCCTGTTGGTCAGACATCTACACCAATAACAGGCAGTGATGACCACAATTGGAGGAAAGCTGCAAGATGCAACCCCTCTCAAAGGCACAGCAGTGCGCTTGCTTTGACCACGCCACCAAATTCGACGCACAGTGTGCAGCTGGGCAGCAGATGGGATGTGCTGTAGACTTTGCAAGCAGCAGAAGAGCTGGAGCACAAGCTTGCAGTTGGCAGTTGCAGGACTGGTGGTACTGCAAGCTCAGCACCTCCGTGCAGTGTCACCGACACATGCCTTCCTGCACAAGCACCATTTGCTTTGCCCAAGTGGCCAGTCTCTGTTGTAGTATCACGCAAAGAGTGGCACTCACGAAACCATTTTTGCTGCCCTTATTACAGCTCATGTCAAGATTGTTACCAGACTTGTTCACTGCAGTGATCAGCCCAACGAACAAGCCGTCAGGGAAATGGCTAACAAGCATATGCCATAATGGGATTAATGATTGAAGTTATTGGTTGTTCAAGCACTCAGCTACTTAGCTCGTTGATGCTGAGCATTATGATGTCAATGACACGTAATGACGTTACGTGTGTAAACATTAGACTCCGACCTGCTGACCCTGGTTTGCAAACTCAAGCCCCGGTTTTTGCTAGCATACCCTGTAGCCACCCCTGAGGCAAGGGCCTTGCCTGTAGGGACGAAGACGTAAAATACACGATCAACATCAACACTGAGTAGTCACAGCTATCTTATGGTTCAGTGTACTGCGTATGATGATCACCACCTGGCTGATGCAGTGCTGCAGTAATTACACAATGGCAATTGGGACCGAATTCAAATTGCGCAATAAAAACTGATTGTTCTACTTTTTCTGCATATCTGTCAAAACGTACATTTGACGTATGACATTTGTAACTACATGCTTGTAACTACATGCTTGTAACTACATGCTTGTAACTACATCGTTGTGTCTCTTTGAGCAAGTCATGCACAGCCTTGCTTAGCATTCTTGTACCTTGATTTAAAATGGCACTCAATGTTTCAGTGCTGGAAAATGGATCAATATTGCATCTATGTGTGCAGCGCTTCGATTGCGTTGCTATGACACATGCAGGCAAATCAAGGAGGAGTAGCCATCAGCTGGAGTAAACCCTTCACCTGCAGACAATCAAGTTGTATGACAGCCCCTCAGCATTTATGAGCCAGCACAAATAGCACGATCAAGCTGATGGCACAAAATCCAGTATGCTGGGCATGCGCTGCTGGTCCTGCCTAAAGCCATTCACATATGCTGCAATTCGTTCATCTTCTGATGCCAGGAACTGCAGCTGCTTTTTGAACACATGGTCCTTTTGGAGTACAGATGCATCATCGTCATCGTCACACTCATTTGTGAGCCACCTTGCATCAGCACTCATGCGCTCTGATTCCAATTGGGCTTCATGCTCCATGATAGTGAACATTCCGGCTGTTGGTGGCGCAGATGTGTCCAAACGCAATGCAGGGTTGTCCGCCTTTGCCTCATCAAGCAGCCATCGAATGTGTGCATATGCCTGCTAGAAAGCAGCTTGTCAGCACAGCGTTTCAACAGTGAATCATGATGATTATGACAGATCTGGCCATGAAGCAGTAGCACAACTCACCTCCCTGAGGTTGTGGAAGTGGACATGAAAAATATCCTTGGGTTGATTGCCTCTCTGAAAGACAGTAGCTTCTGTCAGATCTGAAAGCACTACTGGGACCCCCCACCCAGGTCGGTCTGTGAGTATGTTGACAGCAAGAAATTGCACCAGCGCCTGCCCCTCAGCAGCGCTTCTCTTGTCCTGGCAAATTTGGAAGGTATCAAAACCCAAAAGATCCCAACAGAAGGTACAAATGTCAATGCCCACTTAGGCTTCAGCCGTACCTGTAAAGACTTTGAGGTTTTTAGTTCCCAGACTTGTAAATATCGGTTCAGCTGCGAGCGGCCGGCCCTGAAAGTTGAAGTGGCAGGGTGGATCACAACATCTGTCCGAGCTGACAAACGCACACGACCACGTTGGACCTGCATGCTGTGTCTCTTACAATTTGGAGATCAAAGAGAATAAGCAGCAAATCATGCAAGCCATGCTTAGCTTTGGCTTTCAGCATTACCAGCAAGTTGCAACTCACTCACCGTAGCAAGGGGTTTGGCAAAAACTGCAGTTGCCTGCAGCTCTTTACTGCTCAGACCAAGCTCCTTAGTGAGTTGTGCTAACACCTTTGGCTTCTCCTGTGCAGAGTCCTCATCATGCTCCCAAACATACACAGGCTGAAGCGGCTGCTCATGAGCATTTGGATCCAGCTCGCAATCGACTGTCTTGACCTGGAAACCAAGTTGCCGAGCTGCAGCTTCGGCCTGCAGACGTCAAGAAAAACATATGTAACTCCCAGTTAGTGATACATGGCAGATGTGCAGCTACCATGATGCGCACAAGTTGGCACTGAATCAAAGCCATACATGGTCGTATTGGAAGGAACAGTGTTAATGTTCATGTGTACATGCAAAATCAGACATATCATCACCCTGACAAACGGTGTTGTAGAGGCTGTGCAACTGATGACTTCTTCCCGCTCACTTTCCTCCTCTTGCTTCAATCTATGAATGGCTCGTGCAGTTGCCTCTGATATAATGGTCACATCGTCTAATGTTCTCACACCTGCACAAAACAACAGTTTTGGTGTGCACATCACCAAGCAAGGCGTGAGTCAACAGCACTTCCTTAAGCAACAGATAATGCTGAAAAGCCGCATTGCATATGCTCGGAAGCTTTGTGAACATGCAGGTAAGCTCAGTATGCCTGAAGACACAGACAAGCTGAGAAGCTGTGTTGGTCCTGCTCTATTGCTGTGTGGCAATGCCTTCTGTCCGTGCTGCAAGGTTGACAAAACAACAGTGCTGCTCTACTGCTGTGTGACATGCTCCGTAGGCTCGCCTGAATGCCATATGCAAATGCATCGATCACCCTCCAGCCACAGAGGAAGGCTGAGAAGTCATTCTGGTTCTGCCAAGAAGCTGTAAAACTTGCTAAGAAGCCACACAAAAAGCTGAGGCAATGCTGACTCTGCTCACGTGTTTGATATATGTACAACAGCGCTGTATGCAATGCAGTCACAGGTGATCCCCACTTGTAGCAAGGCTGAGAGGATGCATTAACTATTGTCAGAAGCAAGGTCAAGATGCAGGCAAGCTAGGTATGCACAAAAAAACCACAGCAAACCCTCAGGGTAAAGATGATGCTGAGAAGCTGCATCAAGTGTGCTTAGCGGTGAGGAATGGAGGCAGCTACATGGACTACAAAGGTCTCATGCTGATCAGAAAACTCTGTGTTACCCCATTCGATAGCATGTAAAACTGTTTGACAGGAACTGCAAGCCAGAAATGCCCACCTGCGGTGCTTGCAGCTGCTGCTAGGCTGTTGACGGCATCTTCTGCCTTGTGAAGTGAGATTTTCAGGTCCTCATAGCACTCTTTCTCCAGTTCACTGGTTGGGTTGGCCCTCCATGCGCTAAAGGCCGCATCACGCTGCTTCTGTAGCTGATCAAGCCTGGCTTGGGCATCATGCAGGGCTTGCTGCGCCATCCTACCTGAAGAACAGTGTCATACAGATTCCGGCAGGAAGACAACAGAAAACACTGTACCAGCTGCGTGTCACCGAGAAGAAAGGTGAACAAGTCATAGCAGCAACGGGGATGGGGACACCTGAAAATACTTAGAGCCAGTCGTGACCAGGTGTACGAGGTTGCCCTCTCGGTACGCAGTGGCTCCGTACGACTTGCTATCAACGAAGAGAGTTGTACGGTACTTGCGAGTCCTGGTTGCTCATCCTTCGGCACTCACAGACAAGGTGTCCGTGCGGCAGGGACTGAAAAGTGCAGTGACACAGGTGTGCCCAAGAATCTCGCCGATGTCAACAGCATGATGCGCTTGCTCCGTTTCTTGCGTCCAACGACCCCCGTGTTGTCATTCCGTGAGTTGGCACCGCCGCGTTATTTTCTTCAAGCGGTGGTCACGTGATGGAGAAATTCCGGTCAAAGCGGCTGGATTCTGGTCAAAGTGGCGTCTGGCTGGTATCTGGAGCTTTCTGGATGGGTGGTAATTACGGTAGCCAGGACCGTAGTTACGGTGCTCACCGTAGCAAATCCGGATTTGGGTGACGTGGAACGGCGGCCGCCAGGTCATGAAACGAAGAAAACGCTTTCCGTTGACGACGTGCGACAGCTTCAGGCATAACGGGATCTGCTGCGACACTCGAGTTTCTTGACTTGTAAGATGGGAAACAACAAGGTACTCATCAAGTGACGTGTGCTTGGCGAAACACACGTTTTCATTAAGAAGCGTAAAGCTGGGATTGACATCAACACAGCTGTTTCTGAAGCGGTTTCGAAGAAGCACAAAACAAGGTTTACCGTCGTACGATGGCACCGCTTCGACAGATCTGTCATGGAGACACCAGCTGACACGGACACAGCCGAGGACTTGAGTAGTCAGGAGGTAGAGGCAGAGCTAGAACCTTCGTTGCAGTACAGCAGCCTGCAGCAGGAGCATGACAAACTTGTCAAGGAAGCAGCAAGGGCATCTCAACTGGACATGCTGGATCGCATTGTCGATGTTGCAGTCCACGTGGCTGGCAGGCTGGTGAAAGCAAACACACCACATGACGACCTCGCTCTGTTGACTGCTCTCTGCACAGACAACGTCAAAAGGGGGCAGCTTCAGCGCTGGTTGACTCAATCGCAGTGCCCTGACCAACCAGAGGAATATGCTGCTCATTTTGACAGCCTGTATCACATCAGATGTGGTAAGTGCTGTGTACAGCCCACCTTGTTACTGCCATTCAGCTTCAATTCAGCAATCTCTGTGCTTGCTTAAGGTCGAGAGCACCCAAGTGATGCAAACCTGGACAGCATGGTTCAGAGCATCTGCAACAAGCCCTTTTACGCAAGAGTGAAACAGCAGGGAAAATGCTGTCGGGAATGCACCATTTTGGATAACTATGCTTCTCTCAAACCTATGTTCAGATGACATGGTGAATATGGAGCTTGACTGTAACAACGTCTTGACTTTAAGCAACGCATTCAATTGCTAGGAAAATACCCAGAAGCAGCATGGAGCAAGCACAGGAAGGTCTGCAAGCGTTATATTACCAACTTGAGCAAGCGAAATGACCCGTCTCTCTCAAGCTTTGCCACAGATTTGGGTCAGCCAGCTCCTTTGCGCATTTAGCTGATGGAGGTATCACTCGTCGCAACAACACCTTGCATTATGCAGATTGGGACAGCCTGGAAGCTGCAATAGACAAGTGTTTAGAGTTTGTTTCTAGGCATTCTGCACTTAGGAGTGAGTGTAGAAGGGAGTGTGTAGTGTTGGATAGCTTTCACTTGATCAGGCAACATTTTGCTTGAGGATTCACTTCTGATTTTGCTTCAGACTCTCAGTCGTCAAATACTTTGGATCATCATCAAAACACCTTTTATGTGCCACTGCTTGTTGTGTGCTACCTCTTTGTCTGTCTGCCAGCAAAAATTTCTCTTCTGCTGTGCCACCGACTGGCTTAAGCTTTGCTACCCAGACTTGCTACCTCGTTGGCTACTGAACCGCCACCGGCGTGATGGCACCTCTTTCTGATGCTCGGGTTGCGCAGTGGGCTCAAGCTTTGGCAGACGTTGATCCGGCGCGGTGCCGCGATGTTTTTGATCCTTTGGCTCTGGGCGAAGTCGTCGAACAGAGAGAACTATACCGGGAGTTCAACAGGGTAGCAAGCAGGCTGATGCAAGACCGGGCGCAAGAGAGGTGCATCATAGCAAGGGTTCATCGACACTTCATGTCCTGCGCGGAAGAAGCCATGTGGTTCAAGCAAGGTTACTGACGCAGGCCAAACCAGCAGTCCCTGTATGGCATCAGGGTCGACAAGGCTACTCAGAAAGGGTCTGTGTATGACGGCTTGCAGTAGATCCTCCAGGGCCTTTTGCCAGTCGCGATCCACATGAGCTTTGATGACTTTGCATACTATGTGTACAAGTTGATCAGTCACCTGATGTAGCCGTTGACTCACGCTGGTGATGTAACGATGTGCGTTAGACTGAGCTAGAATATCTACTTCCTTGTAACAATGAACATCATGAACATCACTGCTGCAAACCTGGCTGATGGCATCAGGGTCGACCAGGGCACTCAGAAAGGTTCTGTGTACGACGTCATCAGAGTAGTCACAGGCAACGACCACAGATACTGCGCCAAGATATTCTCGCGCACCGTCAAGAAGTGTCCAGAGTTGTGTACAAAATGTCCACCTCTCAGGATCAATGGCAAAGGCAGGGACACCCCTGTGGCTGATGCTGCCACCCTGGTGGAGATAGCTTGGCTGTGCCCAGGGCGTGTGGCTCAAGATTTCAAGCGCAAAGGGGCAGAGTCTGTGTGCCGCATGCTTGGTGGTGACCTGACACTAGTGGACGAGATTCAGCGCAGGCATGCACAGGTGGAAGGCACAGCTGAGGAGGAGTTCCTATTGGCAGGCAACCAGGGCAACAGCTCACAACTGACCTTGCCAGAGCTGCCCTACACTCTGGAGCAGCTGCAGCAGATGCAAGCAGCAGCAGCAGCAGTTGTGGCAAGCAAGGAAGGCATCCAGCAGTGTGCATTGGTGCTGCACGAGTTTCCCATGGGCAAGTACAGCCAGTACATAGAGCTGAAGGGGCAGGAGATGGTGCTGAAGGAAAAGGACTTTGGCTTGAGCGAGCAGCGCTTTGGCTTGAAGCAGAAGGAGGATGAACATGCATTGCGCATGGACAGGGAGAGGGCAGAGCTGGAGGACCGCTCAGTCAAGAGGCGCCGCTTTGACGCTAGCACAGATGACGGGGTCACCTTTAGAGTCCTGCTGGCAAAGGCTGCAGAAGGCGCTGCTGATGCAAAGGGCTTTGAGGAGAAGGCAAGACGGCTGAGCCTGGGGCTGGAAGTTTACAAGGCTTTCAAGGACCATGTCATGGGAAATCACAAGCCTCTACACTACAACACAGAGGCAGCAGATGCGATAGCAAAGTTCATCGCAGACAGCGTAAACGCTAAATCAACAGGCGCTGCAAGAGACCTGCGCAGCTACTTTGATGCAATCCCTAGAGCAGATGTCGACTGTGGTGACCTTTATGACAGTGCCTGAGAATGGTTCTGTGCTGCGACGATGGTGTAATCGTGGTTGCATACAAATTCAGTGGCACTGAGTGGTGCCATTCACAGTGAACGCCGTGGCATTCCACAAGTACTTTTGCATGACTTCTTTAAGCAGCGCACTCAATTGCCCTAGACCGGACAGAGTGTTCAAAAGCATTGAATGGATAAAGCCTAGTATTCGAAAGCGCTGTTCAAAAGAGTACCTTGCAGAAACACCAGACTGGATGAAATTGTAAGACTCACATTCAGCGCATACTAGCAGCTACATTCACTCGGGCGGTTGTGCCATTTTGCGCAACGACTTGTGGGCATCCTCCCAAGGCACCATGAGGTAGATGTGAAACTCCTGCGCATCGCCGAGGCTGTAATGCCCAGGAAACATCCTTGCCACAGCATATGCCGCAGCTGGACCTGTGCATGGAGCTGTGATGCACCATAAGAACTCCGAAAGTACGCTTGGCCCGCCATGCAGTCACGCTTCGGACGCTCTCACCTCGAAACAGCTATATTTGGTTGATGTGTTTACATAGCAGACTGGCGAAGTTCAGACTTGTGCCTTGTTACGCCAGCATAGCGTCGGCTGCTTAGCTTCTTTAGCTTAGCACTGTGCTTCTGCAGAAGAAGCAGAACAAATGAGAAATGTTCTGGACTCGATTTTGGCCACTGGCTCTGCACAAGCAGTCTGCTGCCAGCTGGCTGCTTGCACGTCTTTCCAAGCGTTTGAAATGCTCTGTGCACAATGCGAGCACCGTGGCCTTGTCTTTGTGCCCTCCCGCAATCCTCAGCAGAAGTTGGGCGAGGTCTTTTATGACAGAGATGCCTCATGGCAACATGAGCTGGTATCTGGTAACCTCAGCGCCATTCTTGCTGTGGACCTCGCGGAGCTTGCCGGTGAAGCACCTTCTGACATGCTTGTTGCATGCCTGCAGTTGACATGCAAAAATCCTCTGCAGCCCTGTGTACCCTTGGCAGTATCGGCTAGCTTCTGTGATGTAGGCATTAACATAGTAGAAATGTTGAGCTTTGCACCATCTCCACGAGTTGCATTAGAAACTCGCAATAAAGAATGCGATTTTGCTTGGATTGCAAGCGACTATGCACCAATGGATGGTGTCCCTGCTGTTGTGCTTGAAGTGGCTGTTTTTAACGAGAATGAGACAGAGCTTGAGGCAGAGGGCAGTGAATGGATGGACCTGCCGCAAGTGCAGGTAGGTCCTTCGCTATGACTAGACATTACAAGAGCACAACATTTGTTAAAAAATGTTGTGCTCATTTGTGCTTCAAGCCTAGTTGGTGCGCTCATTGTCATTGCCCAGGAGGCTGCTGAGTGCGTGTGATATCTAGTTGCTCGAGGTCCTGACAACTTGATGTCTCAGTGGTGTCATAGTGCTTGGTGTCACAGTTGAAAATGTTTGGTGGTCTTTCAAGGCAGCCATCAGATGCTGACTGGATCATGTAGGCAGCAATATTGGTGAAGGTCCATCATGAAGAGAACCCTGTTGATGACTGCCCCAAAGTCTCAGTTGGTGTTTGGACCAGACATAAGGGCCAGAAAGTGTTTACTGGCTACAAAGAATGTGGTGGTGGGTCGAGCTGCACCCAGCGTGGTCTCCAAGAGTTTATCATAGACATGCCTTGGAGCATGTTCTTTCACCGAACCAAGGCGGACGTTCACTCACATGTCTTGGCAGCAGCTTTTAAGCTGGATATGTGGCATATCCGGCGCAGTGTCCAAAATGTTTACAAGGTGTGGTATTCGTCTGTGCCATGCTGTGTTGCGCCATGCTAGCTGTGCCGTGCTGTGCTGCGCCATGCCAGCTGTGCCGTGCTGTGCTGCGCCATGCTCGCTGTGCGGTGCTGCGCTGCGCTGTGCTGCGCTGTGCTGCGCTGTGCTGTGCTGTGCTGTGCTGTCAGCCTTAGGATAATTAGGTCCAACCTGACTTGTGCAGGTCTTGCAGCAAGATGCGAAACTGTCACCATGGTGAGGCACATGTCAGAGTTTTTTGGTGGAGTTTGGTGTAATGTGAGAAATCAGTTGCTGTATTACATGTGAACACAAGCCGTGCACATCTCTACTACCACTCCTGTTGTACGTCTGAACACCATGACTGCTTTGCAGGCGACGCGTCAGCAGCTTGAGGCTGCGGCAGCCGCAGCACTCCCAGCACCACCTACACAAGGCAGGCTGGAGTTCATTGCTGACAGAGTCAAGCAAAGAAGGTACTCTTCTGTTGTGAATTTTGCTATACACAGAAGATTCTTGCTCAAAATCTTGCTGAGCACTTCAATAAGTGTTGTTTTGTGCTGTGCATGAGTCTCGGTAGTATATACTTGACATGAGCTCATGTTAATGGTGGCACCTTGACAATACAGCGTGCCGTACATGATAGTATTGGCTGCAGCCACCTTTGTCGTGAAAGACATGTAGCAGGCCACATCCAGATTAGCATTCACTTCCATTGGCTGAGTCCATGTCTACTGTGAAGGCTCTTCTGGTACACCTTTTGTGCCGTTCTTGTGCAGCAAGGGATCCTTTCTGGACGTGCCATTTTTGCAATCTATGCTGTGATTGTATGATGCCATGCAACACAATTGCTGTTGTTGTCTGCAGGCGCACTTGCTGATGATTGTCAGGGACAGCATCTGTCTCCACCACTGTGCTTGCAGAAGTCACCCTTTGAGAGACGCTGAGTACTGCTTTGACCTGCTTCATCTAGCCTTCAGACCATGCACATTGTACCTTGTGTTGCATCATCACAGGCTTATAGACAAATGCAACCTTGATGCCGTCATGTGTGTACGTTTTGTCAGAGTATGAGCAAGTATATCGGTTCTGGCAGCTTGAAAGGCTGCATGTAGTCTTTCAAAGCTGATGTTCCTGCACTGCGCAAGACCTTGGACTGGTTTGTGTCACAGTCTGAAGTCTAGAGCTCACAGAACACAACTAAGGACTGGATTAAAATTGGAGAGCGAACAGCCAGCTACTCACCACAATCTTAGTGAAGGCATTGATGTCATGGGGGGCATCCTGGTCATGCAAGTAAAGTGCATTGTGCTGTATGGAACTCATATATGACTCTGCAGCTCCAGCGACCATAATTTTGCGTACACTGTCTTCCTGTTGTACACATGGGGAGCCAGCGTATCAAACCTGGATGGCATTCAACTTCATGTGAAATCTGTGCATCCTCCAGCTATTGGACAGATTTTCATTGCTTTCAAGCAGCGGAAATACATATGCAGCCTGACCGCTTGCATGCTACTGTTGAGGTGCTGCAGTGGATGTCAGCACTTTCACTCAAAGAAACTGTAAACATAGCCTCCGACATGCCAAGCAATGCATCGCGCGGCCCACCAAGTTGCTGCTTATGAGCATGCTTTGTCTGCTTTAAAAGGCCTATGTTGTTGACATGTATTTGTGTCTGGTTGAGAGTTTGTTGAAAACTGCTGTTTTGGCCAAATTTACACCCCGACTTGTCTTGGATTTTCTCTCTTTTTTTTTTGAGGTGAACATCATGGATGACAGATGTGCCCTTGTAACAAAATTTCATGCTTTGAGAATTTTATTTCACTGCCCCACTAGGGGTGAAACCAGGGTAATTACCAGGGTAGTTATAACTAGGACTTAGGATTTTGCCTCAAAGCAGGATGCGCCTGCAAGGCGATATTACCCTTTGCAATTTGTGCGATTTGGGTCAAGCCGGCTGAAATTTGATGCGGGCAACCTTGCCTTTTATGTTGCCTTGGACAGATTGTTTGTTGCATGACCTAGCTTGGCCATAAGCTGGCTGCAGCTTGATGTGCTTGAACATCATAGAGCGTTGCACATGACATGATGTTTTGCAAGCAAACCCTATCTGTCGAAACTGCGTAGGGTCGTTATTGCCCAGACTGGGGTTCCCAGATCAGGCTTACAGGGTGGCAGCGCAACACATTTAGGGCAAAATAGCATGATCACCATTTGTTTCCAGCGCATGGCGCTCCGCTCAAGCGTGCGGCGTTGGTCGGTGCCGCCGCGTCTGCTGACTTTTACCCCCAAACAAGCGACTTCGCTGCTTGGTCAGACACCAAACAAGCGCGTGTGCCATGCTACGAGGACGGCGTGCTCCGCCACCAGCTTGAGCAGTCTAGCAGACGGAAGCAATGTAAAGCAGGTAAAGCGTTGTCTGCAGTCATGGGCATTACTGCACGTTTCGTGAGCCACGTTTCGTCCACCTGTCTGAACTTTGTTTTGCGTGCGGCCACAGGAGCGAAGTCCACGTAATTCAAAGAGAAGGCTGGACGAAGCGTGCCTGGAGCAGAGCCCCTCTACTGCTCGCAATGTGGTGCAGTCTTGGATTGTCCAAGGGAAAGTGCTCGTCAATGGGAAGGTGGTCACCAAGCCAGGCACTCCGGTCTCATCACAGGCAAAAATAGACGTACTAGCAGTAGAGCAGCAATATGTCTGTAGGTAAAATTGGAATGCAAGTGGTCTGATACCTTTTATTGAGGTGTCTTGCTGGAATGTTCAATTACAACCCTCACATATTTAGACAGCTGTTGTACCTGCAATGCATGACATTGCGTTTTGCCATGATGCTACAGAGCTGGACACAAGATGGAAGCAGCACTAGAGCAGTTTGGCATAGATGTCACTGGCATGACATGCCTGGATGCTGGTCTATCCACTGGGGGCTTCACAGACTGCCTCCTGCAGAAAGGAGCTGTCAAGGTGTATGGGGTAGATGTTGGGTTTGGACAGGTGAAGCCACAGCATGCTAGCAATTGAGCCT
>JAABUO010006112.1_pt1 | contig 13929 bp, 21 predicted proteins | sample 5559291 | NCBI WGS metagenome assembly JAABUO01 (sample SAMN10711878, study PRJNA513372) | rock metagenome | isolation source: Antarctica rocks | place: Antarctica: Victoria Land, Finger Mt sud | reverse complement strand
AGGTCCTCGGAAAATGTATGGGCAGCGTATTTGCTAAAGAGCTTGGCAAGTGGAGTCCACGGTTCAAGAAAGGAAAGGTTGGTAAGGTTACAGGAAGAATGTAACTAGTGATCTCGTATCGGGATTTTAATACAAGTAGTCGTTCACCGTATGACAGTAGTCAGTACGGTGAAGAAACCTCCGCCTTTGACCTCCAGCGCTCCCTGCTTCAGCTTCAGTACATCCGTACGTGGCTGAGTATCTATTTCGTATTGGAGTATGAGTAATCAACCATTTGTATTACCCAGACGCAAGGTTGCAGTGGGGCCACCATCTTCGAGTACATCGAGCGCAAGGGATAATGCGCTTGAATATGATTTCAGCCAGCTACAGAATCCAAGCGCCCCATCATCCAATCGCCGAATCGTCAACTCATCGTATTGCTCTTGTGTTAGAGTCAATCAGCCCAAGAAAATCAGCTCGTTCAGTGCCCAGTGAAAGATGAATGTGAGAAAATCACATGATCATCTGCGTTCAATCACTTTCGGCCTACTTGGGCAATCTCAAAAGCTTCCTGCTGATGAAGTAAACAGAGGCGTATGGCGAACGTGCTTGAATACCCATATCGCAAGATTTTCTTCTTAGGTAGCGCAGAGCGGTTGAGTATGGTTGTTGAAATGGTTCTTATTTGCTCGGATCCCTGAAATATCCTACACGATCATATTAACGCACTGTTTGCCTGCTGCGCTTCCTCGCCTACTATCAGCCGGACTGATTACACGACTAGGAAATTTGGGGAAATCTACATCCGCAGAACGGCGAGTTCGAATAGCCGGGTGACTTTCGTCCCGCCAATCAAAGAAACCGACTGTCGATGTAGAAACATGGTTCTTGCAGCGGATTGTGCCGCACCGCTACGACAGTACATTCTCTCATTTTGACAGGCAGCCTGCCACGGTCGAAAAATTTGAAGACAGCACTTGCATAACCATTGGCTTTGAAGCCAATGGTGTCACTGCGCTCTGGTCAATATCGACGAGGTCGATACTGGGTTTTGATCCGTGAGGCCTCACCATATCGAATACATTCATAACAACTTCAATGGACGAATAGAAAATAAGACAAGCAGTTTCGGTTTTGGCGAGTCGACGATTGATATCCTGCCTCGGAATTCTAATCTCATGCGGGACGTGTTTGAAATATCGAGATATTACTCCTTGCGGCGTTCGATTTACAGTGAACTCACAATCCCAAACAGACTCGACCTGAATCTAAGAGACGAAGCATCCAGCCCTGCAAACCTGGACACGGGACCAAATGACCGATGAATAAGTCATTAGAAAGTCCAAACTCCAAATATTTCTCCAAAAGCTCACAAGCAGCTACGCAATGCCAACAATATCACAACCCCGCTACTCTGGGCTCTATCAATTCCAGCAGGAAATATTCGACGAATCTTTGCCAGCGTCGTTTCTTGTCACCCATCGATCTCAGAGCGATCGCTTTAGGTTATACCAAACGAATCGAAGTAGACTGGAACTTGTAAGCATCGGGGTTGACTGATACTTTGGACGAGCTGCCTTGGCCTCGGACTCGTTTGCCATTCTCCTTAAACCATCCTGCTCACACCGAAGGGAAAGAAAGCCTCTCCAACCTTTCTCAAACATTTTCTTGAGTAGTCGAAGCACATCTATCTGAACCTAAGCAATCTTATCGAGTGATTTTAACCCGGGTGTTTGGCTGGGATAGGATACCCAAAACATAACCATAGATTTTGAATACTCGCTATCTAGGTAATGTTTATGGCGGAGGGGGATTTTGTGTTTGGGGAAAGGTTCCATAATCCAAACCGCCTCACAACTCGAATCTTCTATTATGTTTGAGTCGGTATGGAATTTCCAGCCAGCAACAATCGAAGTCCCCTTGAGATTCTCGTGAGCACCGCTTTTGCGGGCCGACAACTAAATACTGGCTTGAGAGTACCTGGATCAATTTCGAAATGCCTAAAGCATCACCCTCAAAACTTATTTCCCTCTCTATCTCTCCCTTGTCGATCAACCTGTGCTTTGAGATGCCACTTCCGCGACATGGCGCCCGAGTCCCCAATGCGCTGTAGAAGCAAGATCTGTTGCTGCAAGGGCATAATATTTGTTTCCCCCCCCCCCCCCCCCCCCCAATGTCAGAAGCATGATACGTTGTATTTATTCTATTCGACCGCAGTCTGTCCGGTGGTTCTTCTCACCAAAGCAACTACAATCAACCAATCATCCCACCATACATACGACTTGGCGAGTCTTTGGGCATAAAATCGTAATAGAACCGCCATCGTGGCGAACATCGTGACTGGGATGCATGATGCGTAAAGGCTCCTTGTCTGAGTATCGTATGCACCTGACGGAAGCTCATCGCTTGGCGCCCCAACCGGCTTTTCTTCTTCTTCTGCAGTTGAATCTCCACCACGCTAGGCTGGAAAGTGATTATCGTATACGCACAGAAGGAAAGGATAAGAAAGGAAAAAGAAGGGCAAATAGAACGACACTGGGCAGAGATGGTGTTTTGGAGAGATCGGAACATGCATGTCATGCTGCTGCTAATGCAAGATTAAGGTCTGACTGACGATTTAGAGCATATGATAAAACTTTTTAGACGACGCAGATCCTGACGATCTCGAAAGTACGAGGAAAGTACCACAGTTACCTTATGCGACGCTCAAAGCTACGTTTGTTTGTCATTGTGTCATTTTGTCATTGTGTCATTGTGTATTGGTGTATTGTTATATTGGTGTATTGGTGTATCATCTTCACCTACCAAGACTATTAATTACCACGAGCAGCGGAATCAATCACATTAATGCATTATCTCCACCATGTTCTAGGTAGAGTGGGAGCTAATCGAGAGAAGAAAAGATAAAAAGGGGAGGGAGGTATCTTCCGTGATGTTACAATTACTGTCGCAAGGGGAAAGTTCCATCACCGACCAGGATGATATGGCATGAACTGGAGCGACGGATGACGGAAGCTTTAAGAATCGTACGGGATTATGGGATGACGTTTCCAGTTCCTTTGCTTGGTCGCCTACGGTACGGACGGTGCGAATCTGCAGACATGCTGCAGCCTAAGGCAGGGAGGTACTTTCAGCCTCAAGCAAAAGCCTGCAGGTTGTGTAAATTGCGTAGGTACATATTGTAGGTAGGTCATACTTTGTGGATGCAGAGAGTACATTAGGGCACGGGAGGGGAGGCACGGGAACGGCCTAAGGTACGGTACGCCACGATTATAAGGTACCTTAAGGTAGATGAGGCATAAAGTAGCGTGATACCTTGACGATACCTTACTTACCGAAGGCAGAGTACTCTCGAGCATGTTCTTGCCACGTATTGCGCCAGCGGCCAGTAGAAATCCATGTCTTTTCCACGGGGTACCTAAGATGCCTAGGTAAGGTACCTTGGCTATGTCCAGCCAGGAGAAATTGCTGCCGGAAGATTTCTGCCCCACGCCGGCCTGGAACCACCCAGCCATGCGTCCACTAGAAACCTTCAGTGTGCAGGCATACTTCATCAAATCCGGGCTCCTCCTCGTCATCTGCATCTACCACAGCATCGGCGATGGCGTGGGCCAGTTCCGCGTTACCGGAATGCTGGCAAACCAGTGCCGGACGATCGGTCAACCAAGACCACGCCCCCCACCACCTCCTCGAACCTCAAACTCTCCTTTTCCCCTCAGCAATTCGACCGTTCCCGCCTCTTCCACGGCGTCCCCAGGGCCGATATGGCCACTCTCTCCTCCTACAGTATCCTCCCCGAACCCTCCCCGAACCCTTGAGGGGCTATGCCCGACGGCAAACCCCTGGCAAGTGCCACCTTCTTGATCCGCAAATCTGCGCTCGCGGACCTCGAAGCCCTCGCCACCAGCCAAAAACCCTCCATGTCTATCACCGAACCCTACATCTCAACCCACGATGCCGACTGCGCCCTCATCTGGCGGACCGTCATGGCCGCCCGCTTGAAGGTTGGTGCTATCGCACCATCAGACACCACGACTTTTGGCATGCCGATCGATGGCCGCTCGCAGCTTTCTCCGCCACTACCCGCCGAATTCTTGGGTAACTTGGCCGTCTGCTTCAATATTGGCGAGTCTGTTCAAAACCTCGTTGCATCCGAACACCTTGGGGCAGCGGCTTTCCAGATCCGCGCAGGCGTCAAAAGCGTAGATGACACGTACCTGAAGGATTTCATCGCGCTCCTACAGCAGGTGCCGGATGTTGGGCAGGTGTTCATCGACTGTCTGGAGAACATCAAGACGACGGGACTGTTCCTGACGTCATGGGCGAAGTTTGACTATGCGGCGCTGAAATGGGGGGACAGATTTGGCGATTGCGAGGTCTTTAGGTTTCCGAATGGTGGGCATATGAATGGCATTGCCATTGTTTCCCCCCCGTTGAGAAATGGGGATTGGGAGGTTTCATTGACGCTGGAGGAAACGGCGATGAAGCTTTCAGGGAGGATGAGACTTGGAAACGGTTTGCAAGTGTAGAGTAAGTGGAATGAAAAGGATATGGGACAATCATGGGGAAAGGGGGGCTGTAACGATGCTTAAATGCTCAGGGTTTGGGCTGATGATCAACGGAAAGTTGGGGGCCCTTAAAACAGTGCGAAAATAAAAAGATGTTGCAAGTTTTAAGATTGTCTATACTTTAGGCAGAGAAAAAATTGCATTAGTTATCGAATCTGAATTAGATACTTCGTGTTTCTTGCATGAAAGAGGTTGATGTTACTGCGGAATACCGTACCACGTCGGAAGGGCTAAATTGAGCCTCGGCATCGCGTTCGCGACAACCTCCACTGACCACTGCCGATGAAATCGGTACGCCCTCAACTCTATTCATTCCAACTCTCTCCAATTGCTTAGAAGCTGCCACCATGGCTGTTGGGCGCTCTACGAACGCAATGCAGAATATCTATAAACAAGCTCGATCGCAAATGCCCTCTGTCATCTCAATCCCTCCGACATGGCTGAGATCCTATGAAGACTTCGTCACCAAGAACGCGAGCCAAGTCTCCCAGATAGAATCCGCTCTCCGGTCTTTGACGTACATAATACCCGGTTAGTCTCGTTGCTTCCCTAGGCCAGTCGATTTGACTCCCTTTCGCAACTGGCACCCCTCCAGCATTCACAGCTAACCCCCAACCAGGCCGTTTCCGCGAATCAGAACTCGCCTCCGAATCCCGTACGTCCCCTCCCTCCTCACGTTTCCCTCCAACTAACCAATCTTTCAGTTCACACCACTATCCAACTCCTCTCCCTTTACCACACCTCCCTCCTCCGCCAGCCCACACCCTTCCCATCCCCACACACGCGCTACACCTCCCACTACACCAGCACCTCCCGCCCCTACGCCCGCTCCGCCCTCCTCCTTCAAACAGTCCAGTACACCGAGCTGCTATGCGAAATGTTCGCCAAGCGGCGCGGCGGCGAGAAACTGCGCTGGCGGCTCGTCGTGATGCTAGAATGCCTAAAAGCAATCTGCCGGATCGTGATGCTGCGCGTAACAGGCATGCGAATGCTCGTCACCCCCCCATTACCAGAGCGTGGACCCCTCCCCCCCGATGAGAACGACGAGGCTCCAGACTCGCCAGACAGAGAGTGGAAGATGCCGCGGACCGGCTCCCCCCTCCCCCCCCTCCCCGCCACAAACTCCATCCCCGCCTTCCTCAACACCCGCGTCCTCAGCGCTTCCGACATCAAACCCCCCGCCTCCCTCCTCCGGCGCCTCGCAACCCCGCGCGCCCAGCTCGCCGAATACCTCTACATCCTGCGCCCCGTCATCTACGCCCTCGCCCTGCAGCGCTTCCAACACAACAAGCGGGATTGGAAACCTTGGGCGCTAGGGCTGGCGATCGAAGTCGGCGCGCGACAGCTGCAGAAGCGGGAGATGCAACGCCAGCCGTGGGCGGTGACGAGCTTAGAGCGGGAGGAGATGGCGCGGAGGCGGTGGGGGGCCGGGTGGTGGGCGATGCGGGGGGTGTTTTATGAGGATGTGACGAGGGGGTGGGTTTCGAGCGTGGCGGATCGGATGAGGGGCCGGTGGGGGCTGGATATGGTCGGGGCGGTGGTGGAGGATTATGCGTTTTTGTGGGATGAGTACTATTTCGCCACGGCGTCCATGTAGGCGGTGGGGGGTTGTTTCGGGGGGTATCAGTCCTATATTTCCAGCAATCTCGTCGTCGGTTTTACATATATATTTTCTCTTCAGAAGAAGTACCCTTCTTTCACTCCGCCCTTCCAACCACCAACCAAGCCCCTCAATTGCAACCACATCCCACTCCACTCCACCACCTCAAACCCCCCTTCCACTCACCCCTTCCCTTCCCCCCCCTTCCCCCCCCCCCCACAAAAACCACCCAACTACCAAACCCCCCCCCCACCCCACTTCCTCCCAAAAACCATCAACCCCCACACACACGCCACACGCCCATTCCAAACCCACCACCGACGCGTCTTTGAACGGAAACAAACAATTTTTTTTTTAAATGGGTTTGTTATAGGGAGGTCGTGACTATGCGCGTTCACTTTCCCGGGGGCAGAAAATCTTCGTTTTATATTATTGATGATAGTTGGTAGTAGCGGGGTTTGTTTGTTTGTTTCTTTGTTTGTTTGGGAGTGGTGGTGGTGGTGGTGGTGGTGGTGGTTGGGTCTGAGCAGCGAGCAGGTGTTTGTGTGAGGTTCTTTTTTTAGTGCGTGTGAAAGAGGGTTGTTTGCGGTGCGAGGCCGTTGCTCGTAGGAGATTCTGTTGTTAGGGGTCGCGATTTGGAAGAATTGCTTGTTTGCTTACCATTTACCGTTCCTGCGGGGACAGTCATGGTTTTGTTGACGTCTCGGAAACTGAGATCATCACAGCGAAGGGCCATGTAGTGTGTATGGATGCCGAAAGGAAGATTTGTGCTGGTTATAACTAGAGGACCGAGTGGAAGATCAATCTGTGACGAATAAGTAGCATCGTTGACTGACAACCATCTGGATGTGTTCAATGGTCGACGACCTGATTGTTAGCCTTTCGCATTCCATAGTGGCCAGACCTTTTGCTGGATGATACTGTAATACAGTAAAGTCGTAATCGCATATGTTTCAATGTCGCGAATCTTTTCCGAGTTACCTGACCGATGTCTCTGTGGCTGCGTACAGCCTAATTTGACCCAACACATTCCTGTCTGCACATCGATATATCAGTCCTAGAAATCGATTGTTATAAGGTGTATGAGTCAAATAAGATGCTCAATATTAATCGAGGATGAAAATGGCAGAGTGGACGTCGTTATCCTTAGATAACCCCCTGTCTTTGACTTGGGCTGCTTGGTCTCGAGGAGACTGTTTGATGTTCTCGGGATCAATCAGCGTCGTACAGTAGATCGCTCTAACCGAATCGATGGATGAGAACCATCAGTCAGCAGGAGTGTAAACATTATTCTTGAAGTCGTAATCGACGTAAGCTACCGGCATAGACGAGATAGACGGCAAAGAGCGAAGACTTGGAATTCGAAGACTCGCTTGACCTTCAAATGACGACAACATTCAGAGTAGAATCAGCAAAAGCTTGGAAAGATTAAACGACTTCAGCCTCAGCAGAATAACGAATGTAGAATCCATGACTCGACTGTCGAGAAGTTGCTCGAGCGTGACAATCTCAGCGTCTCTTTCAATCGCCCATGCTGCAATAGCTTTCATTAAGCGCCCAGCAGTCAAAGCAAAGAGTATGAGGAAGATGATAGATCTCTAAGTAAGTTAGTTAGGCCTTGCTATATCAACTTGTCTGAAGAAGTTTCATGTTCGAAAAACGCCTGTTGTTAAGGTACTTACAAAGCGCGATGCAGAAAGCAGTCCTTCAGTGTAGGGTACTGATTCGACAGACTTGCCATCTGCCAACCGGGCAAGTATCCCAAGAAGAAAGAAAGAAATCGCTAGAATGGCAAGTGTGAGGTCGAAAGGTGATCAAGTATTGTCCACGAATCGCTTAGGGCACGTATGTATGTTGGAGATGTTGGCCATTTCAACTGATCCTGTTTCTGGTCCCGCACTCCTGAATCCTTATCATCAGGCTGTAGCATTGGCTCAACTACATAGCTCGGGTGGAGAAGTCAAAGTGTCTGGAGGCATCCTTCCGCTTCAACTCACATATCTCGCACACTCTGGAGTGTCGAAACTCAGTATTACAGTAGAAATAGCACAACGAGAACTGCCAAAGATCATTCTCCAGCGCCCAGCTTCCAGCGCCTCCTGGCAAGGTCGACAACCTCTAACATGGAGCTGCAGGCGCTGCACTGCGCCGCATGCCACATAGTTAGATGGACAGGGGGTAAAAGATTTAAAGGATGCTGCCCACGCATTACCACTATTGCCATTGTTATTTGCTGACCACGATGCTTTCACCATTGTCGAGTACCCAGCGATACTTTTGCTACCTGTTTAGATCTTGAGTCCGTCGCAGATAATGCGCCATTGTTTTCTGCAGGTACCCGATGTCGTGCTACAGTTTGTCCTTGTCAACCTGAAAGAATCGAAGGAGACGCTACCGAGTAAGCGAGGGACTTCTTCGTCACCAAAACTCCACGGTATCACCTCTGAGGCTCTGCATATCAACATTTTACCCTAAATTCGAGTAATTTACTTTGTCGCTGGGAGACAGTAAGATGCTTTCCACGGATGTTGGATATTCGCGGTAAGACAATAGATTATTTAGACGAGAATAATAAACTTGGCGTTTGACAAGCCCCATCAATACCTATTAAATATAGATGCTGACCGCTCGAAAGATAATAGCATAATTGTTGATAAGTACAATTAATCAAAGGCAACCAATTCTAAGTTACACTTTCACAGATACAAAGCCTGCTATTTTATTACTACGCAGACGATCCGACACTGAATCTTCCATCGTCTTCCAACGCTCACATATACAACCATCTCAACCCTCATATACCATGCGTAGTGCTCTCGAGTCCATCAAGATCCTCCAACGATGCGAATCAATTCCAACCATGATATTACCCCAGGAATGATGGAGCATGTCTAGCGGCACATATTTGTTCTGCGTACTTCATCACGAACTAGCTCTCTGTACTCTGTTCGGGAAAATCTCTCTAACCTGGAGAGCTGTTGATGCTTCTGAGAGACTCGCTAGTATAGGGAGAAGTTAGAATCTCGGTCATTAAGTCGGCTTCGGATATTTTCAACTGTAGAGTTGAATATGTTTCGCATGACATTGGCGCTGTAGGCGATTTTCGCCTCTGACATATCAGCACCGCCATGACTTCCCGGCGACCTTGGGTGGATGAAGAAGGCGCCAAATCCCTCCGCAACAGGTGTTGAAAGTTGGTGGGGGCTCCCTCTCTAAAGAACGCCCTCAGCAGCTGGTCTCCCAAACCAACTCGCGAGCTCGCTTGTCTCCTTGTTGTCACCACCATTCGGTGCGCTTGAGAAAAAGTCCGTTACCCTCATCCCCTGCTCATCATCATCCAGCATCGGCCAATCGACCTTAATGCTACTCCCCTTGGCCTCAAGCAGATCTCTCGCGGTACTCCAGCTAAACCGGCACTCATTGCCCCAGCCAAACACAGGGTTCATATGCCCTTTCAGCCAAGTAGTACACTTTGCATCAGAAGGATACCCAGAGCCCCAGCCTCGCGCGGAAACTTTGGGTTGTTCCTCGATTTGAGTGGGGGATGCAATGTAGGACTGATAGCAAACTTCTAGCGCAGCATCTCGTGTGACTTTGGCACAGACAGATGCCGCTGAAACGCAAGGATAGAGGGAGTCGGCCTTTTTAGCGACGGTGATGTGGGTTGTGGGGAAGATACGTTCTAATCTCTTCTGATAGACCGAGGGGCTGCCTATAGTATCAATATAGATCTCCTTGACGTTTATGCCTTTTGCGAAGACATCCTTGACTAGATCAATGGTAGCGTCCATGGCTTGAGCGTTCAGATTGTACGTCCCAGCTGGCTTGAGCATGCCGGAGGAAATGTCTCGAGCTGACATTACGCGGGTTGCCCAGCCGCAGTTTTGATACAGGTCTGTGCCAGACGTGCAGAGCTTTTGCATAAGGGATGAGCGGACTGCGGGGGTTAGGACTTTGGAGTCGTCGAAGTGGTGCGTTTCTGCAAGTAGAGATCGGTGAAGCGATAGAGGTAGGTAGAGTAGGCCGTATACCATTGGGCCTGGCGGTTGATTAGCGTTCTTTCCAATGAATATCCGAGACAAAATTACAAACCTAGTACAGGGCCTCTCCCGGCCTCGTCGACGCCTAATACACATTCTGTAGATAGGTCTTTTGCAATCTCTTCAGGCACAGCGGTATGATGGGTATAGGATGTTCCGGCGAACATTTCCTGTTTGTAGATTGAGGGCGCAATGAAAACATCTTCAGCAGGAGTTTCATGGGCAATCTCTTGGGAATCAATTCCATCCATACTTGAACTGTAGTACAATAGACGGCAATGGTAAGCCAAAGATAGTGTACCTACTCGTGGAGGATCACAACTTTAATACAAAGAGCAGAATGAGGGAGGATGCCTCATGGTGGTTGTGCAATGGGTGAGGGCCAACATAGGTCATCTGGTGGTGGTGGTGGTAGGGCTATGTTCAATAGATGCAAGTTACTCAGGAACGTTTTTTAGGGAGACGCGCCTTTGGCGCGTTGCTGTTTTGCCAAGGTATCAAACTCCTAGCGTCAATGTTACGCTTTAGCCCTTTTTGGTTCCCTTGTTTTTGTCCATCAGTCCCGCAAGTCGCATCACAACATCGACGCGACAATATTTGGAAACAGTGGCCAACACCAGTAAGTATCCCAGAAGCCCAGGGACAGTGTTGGCATCTCTCACTTTGTTATACTGAGATCCACTCTCCTGGATTCAAAGCCCCCATCGCGCCTCTACGATTGTACACATGGCGTCTTCGAGAACGCCCCGCGTGAAGAAGAAGGAAGGGGATTTCTCGAACGTTGGAAAAGTGGGAAGGTGAGTACTGACTTGATTGCAGCAAACATCTTAAAATCATTAGATTAGGCCTGTAGTTCTTTGCTGACAATGTACAGGAAAACTGGGGCTATACTGAAGGATACTGGAATACGGGACGAATTTGGCTTAGAACCAATCGATGGCATATTCTCATCTCCGGAAAAGTCTCCCTTTAAGAGAAATGGCATACCGCATGATTCTACAGTCACAATGGATGAGACCATGGATTTTGGAGAAAGTAATGAAGCCTGAGAGCTGGCAACGACTTATTCCGTGAAAGAATCAATCGCTAACGCAATTTTTACTACTGCAGGTACTATACCAGAACCTACCGAAGTCTTAAATGGACACCGAAACATCAGGAGAGCCCTTCCCCCTCCGCGCTCTCGTTCACCCATAAAGACCCATCTCAATTCAGCCCCACGAAGATCATTAGGGCCAATGTCGTCGCCTTCTAAACCCATGAACAACGAAACTCCAACTCGTGCTGCATCTCATCCACCTAACAGGAAAATGCTCTTTGGTTCGAATAATCTACAGCCGAGTGTGGAGAGATCACCGCTGAAAGGTGGGTTGAAAAGAGTAAGCTTGGGCTCTGCGAAAAACAGAAGGAAGAGGCCGTTCGATTTAAGCTTAGAGGATGACGAAGAGGATGAGATCTTCAGTGTTATAAACGGGGCAGAGACAACAGATGGCCAAATGTATGACGATACAGCTCCACCAGGCATTGAAGACGACTCTCTTCAGATGACGCAAGCAGATGACGACCAGGAAGCAGCAGAAAATGACCACTTTGCGGAAGAGCAGGAGCAAGACCAAAGCGCTTCCATTGAGCCTGAGCCTGAGCCCGCGCCAGAGCCTGTTGCAAAATCCAAGAAACGAAGGGGCGGCCCTTCAAAAGTGGAGAAACTTGACATTGATGAATCTCAGCTCTCTGTTGCTCCAGAGAAACCAGTCCGGCGAAAAGGCCGACCACCAAAAAAGGCCAAGACTGAAGTGTATCAAGACGAAGAGGCTCAGGGTCAGCCAGAATCATCACGAGTAATGGAGCAAGCTACTCCTGTTAAAAAGCCAAAAGCCGCAAAGCCCGCTCCCTCTATGCGAGACCCGAACGCCAAGATGAAGGCTGCTCCGCGGACTAAAGAGAAACAACCACCAGTGAAGCCTATGCCACCACCGCCTCAGCGTGACGGGCGACCTCAACCACGAAGTCTACAAATTCTACGTAGCGAGACACCAGCGGATGATGAAGGTTCTCGTACAACACGGTTTGGACGGCACTCTGTAAAACCCTTGGCATTCTGGCGTGGCGAAAGATTCGTATATGGTGAAGGCCATATAGAAGGAAAAGAATTAACATTGCCTGCCATCAAGGAGATTATAAGGACTGAAGAGGTGGTTGTGCCAAGACCAAAACGGCCAGCTTATAGACGGCCCGGGCATCCACAAAGGCGGCAACTTGAAGATCTGGAAGAGGATGATGAAGAGCGAGAACCTTGGGAGACAGAAACAGGTATTGTTAGGGCACAAGTAATGCAATGGGATCCTACAACCGGTAGAGGAGACGAAGAAAGAATGGAAGAAGCTGGTACGTTTTCCTTCCCAGAATTCCCAATCCACCTAATTAATATTTCTCAGACGTCGCCTACGCCTCCGAAGCAATAGAAATGCGCGACATCAACGGTGCAGATTTCCGTTTCGCAAAGACGTTGACTCTCCCCTTTTTCGGCTCCGGTATAGTCGATCTACCGCCTGGAGGCGTCAAGAGAGTCAAGAATTCGAGGAAAATGCAAATGGTATTTTTTGTGTTTTATGGTAGGGTCACGGTGGATTTGGGATCGCCAATGCAGAATTTTAGTATCGGAAAGGGGGGGATGTGGCAGGTTCCGAGGGGTAAGTCTGTGTGTTTCTTTACTCGAGTCGTCATCTTTCAGTGCGCTACGTCTATGCCCTATCATTGACCTGTCGATTCTGTCTTCTGCCACACTTAAACTCTGAACTACGAAACAACCCTCCCACTCCCCCACACCACCCTCTCCGACTTCCGACTCGCCTCCTTTTCTTCTCTACTAAACCACAAAACTGACACACCCCTTCGCTTGACCTTACAGGAAACTTCTACTCCATCTCCAACAACTCCAAAACCAATCCCGCACGTATCTTCTTCGCCCAAGGATGCGAGGTCTCCGCTGAGCCTAGCGCTGATGAGAGTGCTGTTGCTTGAGGCGGAATTGCTGGATGAGGGGGAGGGGAAACGGAGGGAGAAAGGGGTGGGGATGGGAAACGGGGGATAGCGATGGTAGGGAAAGGGGACGGGAATGAGAGAGATGGTGTTGAGATTGAGACCGTGTGATTGGAGTGAAGGGGCGTAAACGTCCCTTGGCTTGATCAGGAAATTTCGATGCTTCAGGTGCTATCTTCGTGAATAATGACATTAGCACAGGTACAATCGTCAATGCTTGGTGCTAAAAGTTTCTTTTATTCCAGCGAGTAAGGGGCGGGAGGTATTTGCTTTCGAACCTCGACGTAGGAATAGCAGCAGCAGCTTTGGTCTCGATAATTCACTCACCTTTCGCCTCCAGTATTGAAACCACAGTGCTTGAACGTCATCTGCTCTCTGTTCTACCAATCCTGCTACTATCTCGTTAGAATACATGGTGTCAGTAATTGAGATTTGAGTCTCTTAAGCATAAGATTGTAAGATATTTCACATCTTTGCATCTTGATTTTCAATGACATGCGCTACCCCCGAAATCCCACCAAACAAATTAATTTTAAAAGCTGAGAAAATAAAGGAGCTATTTCAAACTTTGATTAAACTTCTAAAAAGGTCCTTGTGAGGAGGGTGAGAGCAAAGGATTGAAGTGGGAATTCTGGGTATGAAGTTGGGAGGTTGGGTTGTGGGGGGGGGGGGGGGGGGGGGGGGTTTGTGTGGTGGGGGT
>JAABUO010006107.1_pt1 | contig 13935 bp, 19 predicted proteins | sample 5559291 | NCBI WGS metagenome assembly JAABUO01 (sample SAMN10711878, study PRJNA513372) | rock metagenome | isolation source: Antarctica rocks | place: Antarctica: Victoria Land, Finger Mt sud | reverse complement strand
CACTCAATCATACATTGGCACCTCATGCAGGAATACCTTGTGGGTATTCCAACATGACTTGCTAGGCACCTACTCAGCTGCCTGATTCTTAGTGCAGCAACATGACAGCATCCAGCTGCTGCTTTTTGTGTCTGGCAGTCACATTGGTCTCCCAAGTGTGACGCCAGCCTGCTATAGCTATACACAGCTGAAGGCACTTCACCAGCACCAGCCATTGCTTGACAAGCAGAAAGCGATGCCATCTGACGGCATGCAGTCTTCACAGGACTGAAAGAAGGAGCACGTTGACAATGGCATGCAGCATCTGACATGCATCCACAAGCAGTCAATACAATGTTGCTCAACCAATCTCTTTGGGCAGTGCGTACAAGACATAACACAGGACAAAGAGCAGAGGGTGGAGGGAACAGGGCGGAGGACAGGGCCTATAGAGTGTGGCAGCAGTGGTCACATGTTGATGACAACAACCATACCTCGGGCCCAGAATCTGATGACCTAGCCTTGGATGTGGCTGGTGTGCTGTCATATGCAGGAGCTGTTGCTAAGCTGTAACACAAACTTTGCAGGCGGCATGTGCCATGTAGCCTGAGTTGTGACCTGCAGAGGAGAAAGCCACCAGGTCACAGCATGTCCACGCTTATAAGCCTAATGAAAAGGCAGCACATATGAATGTTAATGCCACTCACAGGCCGCCCGAGATGCCCGTGACCACAGAGCGCAGTTGTCAGAATCTTGAGACAATCCAGAGGTCGACTTTGTTGTTGATAGCTGCAGTACACAGCCCTTGTGCTGGCAGATCTGGCCTCATACTTATTCATCTGACCTCACACATCACGGGCCACACATACGATTGTCGCCAAAGAGCTGTCAGCAGCCAACCTGTTCTTGGCAGCAGTCGCTGTCTGTCCTGCTGTGCCCGCTGTGCAGACTTCAAACACAGACAGCAGCCCCTGTGAGGGTGCATGTGCAGGGCCTGCCTGTGATGCTTGGCTTGCCTTGGGCTGACTGACATAGGAGGCCACCACCACAAACTCCTTCTCGGCTGGTGGCCGGCCAGGCAGATGATGGAGGGCTGCGACTGAGGAGCTGGGCAAGCGTGCACAGCAGATGGCTGTGGCTGTGTGGCCCTTGCCAAGCTGTAGTGCAACCACCTGCATAATAACAATGGTAATAACAATGGTAACAACAACAACAACAACAACGACAACAACGACGACGACGACGACGACGACGACGATAACAATATTGACAATGATGATGATAATGATGATGACAATGGTAATGATAATGATGATAAATAAATTGCAGGCTTAGCCAACAGGTATCAGGTGCGTGCAAGGCAAGTCACCCGCGCATGCACCTACCAGATCAAGCAGCATCAAACAGAGACATTCAGCTAGCCTCGAGACAGTGCAACGACTGGCTGAGGGCTGAGGGCCAAGGGGAGCTTGGCTCAACGCACCTTCACACAGACAGGGCTTGTTGAATACTGCAGGTTGCTGGCTGTAGCCTACATTCATAGGATCAGTCCATAAGCATCAGATGTTCAAACCTGGCATGTGTCGGGACTGTGGCAAAGGTTTCAACACAGAGGTGGTGGAGCCAATATTAGTTACTGCACAGTCAAACTAGCAACAGCATCAACATCTGAAACATGCAACGGCATGGAGAGTGCATGACCTGTGTGAGTGTGGTTGCATGGACCAAGCGCAGCCAAGAGGCACCAGAAGGGCCGGTGGACAGTACTGCTGTATGGCCAGAACTGCTGTGGTAAGCTACACAGCGAGGCGTGTCCTCAAGACCTGCATGCCCCACTAGCACATTGCCCACACCAGTGGATGGCGCTGAAAGCAGTCATGTAACATCATGGCATTGACAAGGAAGACTGCACAGAAAGTAGCTGTATCACACATGCTGCATGCGCAGCTGTTGCCTTGTTGCATAGTCCGGCGCTACAGGCGTGAATACTATACGATGTATTATACAGAAATTCGATCTTCCAGATTTTGTTCAATGAGCTAATATATTCTCCCTGAAACCAAATGCAGAGCAATCAGAATTGTTTGCGCAAGAATAGGTATTCTCTCACTTCTGACAGAAGGAGATTAGAGCTCACGCAGCACTGTGTGTCACGCCACAGTCACAGTGACTTTCACAGCAAGCCAGATGAAGTATGCAGGATGTTGCCTACCCAAAGTAAACCATCTGAGCTGCATGGTGTGATCCACATCTCCAAAGGTGAGCTCTTCCTTGGGCGATAGCCAGGCCAGGCTGTTGGGCAGGTCTGGGGTGTGCACCCCAACCCCACCCATGACACCTTCCCCTCCATGAATGCGCACAGCCTCCACCAGGTCTGCCTTGTTGCCTGCAGCCAATAAGCTGTACAAGCTTCAGTTCATGACAGTTTTGTCAGGAGCAGGCCAGCCGTAGCTGATCTATGCTGCAGAAAGTCTTTGTCAGACTATGTTTGTCTTTGTCAGACTGTTCTTAGGCGTATGTGTGACATGATCACTGGACCAGCAAACGGCTTACAATCCAGCACCCTGGACTCCAAAACTGTCATGGACAGAATCTTGTCACATCAAGCAGCGTTTGATAGTCACCTGACTGATTAGATGATGAGGGGTGGATGGTCAAGCATTGGAAAATCAGGCTTTGCAATGAGGCAGCAGAACCAGGTGGAGGTCAGACTGACCCGATGCTTTGTTGGAGGCCGCTGGTCTCAGCAAAAGTGCTTTGCTGGACTGCACATACAGACAGGCGGGAGTGCTGCTGTGGCTAGGCAGATAGCTGAGTTGAGCCCCACTCACGCCAGCATGCAATTTGCAGCCTCCCTCAAGCTGCATCTTTCCTGCAAGCACCAGCACATATTGTCAGGTGGAACACTCAGCAGTCATGGTGACTCTGATCTGTGTTGCATGCCTCAGATGCAGAGGGCGTCACAGGACAGCCGCATGTACTTATGCCACGGCAAGGCTGCCTCTGCATTCAATGAGACACAGTAGGCTGTACATATACATGTGCTTAGACGTGCCGAGCAGCCCATGAAGAGACACCAGTTGGTAGATTGTACCACTTGCTGGCTGAAGGCGCTCATTGGGCAATTACATATACAACACTTGCTGATGCTGATGGTCCACTTCAAGCTGATACACCATCAGCCAGGATCCAGCACAGACTGGACAAACAGTAGGTATGATACATGATACATGACAGGCTTGTTAGCTGAATCAGCATGCAACAGGCAGCAAACCAGCTGCATCCTGTGATTTTCATGCACTATACCTGCTTGCCACGTGATTGCATGGTAGACTACCCATCCTTGTGAGGTGCCCACAAACAGAAACCAGGTGCCATGCATCTCAGCAGCCAGAATGGACCTGGGTTGACCAACATCAGAGCAGTCCAGTGTGCAGCTGTGTTGGTCATCAGACAGACTCTGAAGAAGTACGGTATCTTCTGTCCAGAGGCCCACAATCAGCCAGTGCTCCGGTTCTTCCTGATACATGCAACTAATCAGCATGTGTATGTGGCACATCAGTGTCACAGTTCTTAGGAAGCATACCGGTGGGCTGTGCAGCATCAGAGTGATGAGTAGCTAGTGCTTGCTCCATGACTAAGCTTCAGCGAAGTCTGTTGCACAAGTTTCCATCCAGCTGTATACTTGAGTTTTAACAATTTCTTTGAAAATTAGGAGTTGTCTGTTCTGGCGCTTGCAAACCATGTGTAAAATGCCAAGACTGCATTTCCGTGTAGTAACGCACGCCACTCACCGCAGCAACATCATGTGGCATTTTCAGCAAAGCCACTGCAGACACCTGCTCAGAAAAGTGCAAGGTCTTTGTGGCGCTGGGTTCCCCACTGGCAGCATCGACGTTGACAACTGTTACGCTGGTGCCATGCGCTGCTGCTATCAGGCTGCCACAGCTTGCTGTCATGCTGAGGGTGTCAGCTGACCGCCAGGCTCCAATCAGGCCTGTGTTATCCACAACTCGCACCTCCTATGTTACAATCAATGCATTCAGTGTATCTGCTGTGTACCAAGCACTCATCTGTGAATTCAACGGAGCTATAAGAGCCTTCTGTGTGAGGCTACCTTCAGATGTAATAGTAAACACGACAGCTGGAATACCGTGACTGGGCAGTTAGAAAGTGAAGACGTATGCAGAAGCAAGCAGACCTTCAAGACTGCTGGTAGCAACATGGCAGACCAGTTTTTGCTGCCGTAATTGCAACTACCTCAGGTGTGACTTGCACCAGCCAGCCTCCAGGCAGGGCTTCCAGCAGCAGAGAGGGGCTGTTTGGGTCCAGCCCTGGAAGATGTATGGGCTGAAAATGAGTCCCTTGTATGTCCAGCACACTGGTGGTGCCTTCAGTTGGAAAGCTGAAAGCCAGGTAGGCATGGTGCTCCTGTCGCCAGTCTGCCTTTATTGCCATCAACCTAGGTCCGCCCTGCAAGACACCACTCACTTTCATGCTGGTCACACTCACAAGGAGGTTTTTGCATCATGCACAGCCCATCTGTGGTACAGTAGCTTGATGGTGATTGGCAAACACAGAGAGGCATACACACGGACCCAGCCAGGCACTGATTTGACCAGGATACCAGCTATCATCAGGAATGCAACAATCCTACATTGCAAGTGGCACTCTAGAACTAAGTTGCCCCAGCACCTGGCTGAAGAGACCTAAATATGCTGCAAGACAACAACCATGTAGCTCAACTGACTGTGGTTAGCAGCTTACAGGCATGCATGGGCCACCAGAAATGGTGGGGGTGAGCTTGGCAGCCAGGTGGGTCAGCCTGAGGCTCCCCCTGGGGGCCACCCCACACCCCATCACCATGCGCCACTCGCCACACCCTGCACTTGCAAACCTCCTGAACCATGCGCTGTAAATGAACTGATGCATGCCTGCAAAGCCGCAGGACATGTACAGTCCCATGCAGATAAATGTCAGTGCAGGTTTCAGCCAGATGGGGGTGTCCATCAAACCATGCCATACGTCATTGCAGCCAGCGTCGTGCAACATGCACTTGTGCAGGTGACAGCCTCCCAAAATCACACAGCAGGGAAACCAGTTTTATTGCCCTTGTAGCATACCTTTGGGCTCCTGAAACACACAGGCATCATGTATGGGTGCAGCAATGTCAATAATAGCCGGCTTTTGGACTGTGACAAAAGCACTGGCCCGCGAGCTGGTGTGTGATTGGTCAGCTGACAGCTGTGAGGCGGACCGGTCTGCTTGCTGGTTGAGCAAAGCTGCTGGAAGACTGACGAGCTGTGAGTTGGCGGTGCGACTTCCCAGGAACAGGTTGGCACCAACTCCTGCAGCATGTGTACATGCGTGTCTGAAGGCCTCAGGTCACAGCACCACACAATGAGCAGCACATGATGAGATTGACCAAGCATGGCATCATTTTGGGCTTTGAGGTGGACACAACCGCTCTTGAGCACAGCAAGTGATGCTGCTGTCATCCATTGTTGCCTTTTGCTTTTGATGCAAGGCAAAACAACACTTTGAGGGCAACCGATGGCCAGCATGACATACAATGTGACAGAGACAGAGACTTCAACATTGGCTCGTACCTATGTCAGCATCTGAGCCAGGCACACAGCACAACACATGCGCCACAGTGAGAGGGATCTGAGGTGTCAGCTGGAGCAGACTGCAAGGCTGATGCAAATCCAGCAGATGCAGACCGGCCATGCTGTCAGCAAGAGCCCACATGGAGCCCTTGAGATGAACAATGGCTGTTGGAAGGCCTGCCAAGCGGAAAGTCAACACTGGGTGGCTGTTTGCACTGGCAGCACTCAACAGGTGTATGCTGTGGCTGCTGATGGCCAAAACGCTTTTGTTGTTGGATTTGTCACTGCTGATAGGGTGAACCAGGGTTGTGGTCGGATCCACATTCCTGCGCTAAGTGAATGCGTCAGCACTCTCAAGATGCAAGCTGTTGCAAAACCAAGAGGCAGAAGGTATGGGATGACTGCTATGCAGCTCAATGACGCATTGCTATCCATGTGGCTGAAAGTGCTGTTGTGAATTGTGCATTCAGTACCATGCTGCAGTGCAGACAAGCAGACCTAGGCAACTTGGCGACGAGCTCACCTTAGCACCCAGGGCCCTGCTTTGGTTCCATCCTTCAGAGGATTTGGCCGTGACAGATTTACATCGAGGCAATGTATCTCCTTGCAAGAGTGATTGAGACCTGCAAAAGGCATGCCAAACATTTTGCATGGTGAGAAGCATCAATAATCAGTATTGTTGGTATACCTGAGAGAGGTTGCAAACATTACTGGGCATATATTTTGGACACAGCAGAGCTGTAAATCTTGCAAACAGAACAACTTCATGTGGGCATGCAATGTGATCATAGTGCACATATGCATGCCAGGTTTGCAAGTACTTTTCAGCATACAAATTGCCCTCAGATGACCTAACATTATTGAAGTGCCTGTATTACCTGTGAAAGACACCAGGCACATCAGGAAGATGGTCTCTTGATGCACAGCTGTTGACTCGAACGCCATGCTTTGCACTCTACAGTCACCTGCATTGAGCCTCACATGAGGGGCGCATGTACAGTGACTTTGGCCATCAAAGAAATCAAGGTTACGAAAGTCAGCTTGCCTCCTTGAAATTGCTCAACAGCTTCTTCACAGAAGCTATGCAGGGCTGTGACCACCTTGTCGCAACTGACAGGGGCAGGATTTAGTGGTATGGCCATGACGTGCACCCACCCTTGATACACGCTGGCTGAGCAAAGCAAGCAGTCTGATGAGGCACCAGTGAGTACAGCTTGACTGGCCTGAGGCATTGTCTCCCTCTTGACAACGCCACCACCACCATTCAGCAACCGAGAGACTGTCACTGGGATCTGAGGAAGATCTTTCGAATTGTTGCCGACCCAACTAAGACTATACGTCCATAGACCGCTGTGACTATTGCCGACAGCAGTCAACAGCACGGTCAGGTTGTTTGGTTGTAGATGAGTCAGTGCCAGCAGAACAGGTGCGACCAAATGAGTGTCTTCAAGTTTGGCTAGCTCGCCCTCCCGTTTTTGCCAACATTGCACGCTCCTTTCTGTCACTACCAGCAGAGCGCTTGGAAAAATCGCAAAGGCTTGAACGATACGATCAGTGTCAGTAAAACGTCTGACGAGCAAAGTGGCTGCCATAGCTGAAACCTCTCTGTAAAAAACCAAACAATAAGGCCTCTGTAAGTATTGTCGACGGGCGCTGCCGGCTTGGCGCGTCCCTTGTGTCGTTCAGTGTCAGTGTGTGTGCTTTGGACGAGCTCCGGGACCAAGCTCATTCAGATTCCCATGTCAACTTCTGCGACCAGGCTGCACACTTTCCGGAGAGCAGCAATTTGCGGTCGGGACATAGTGAGCAGCCCAGTCCGAACTGTCAAAAATAATTCGAAGACGAAAGTACTTTCGGTTGGACTGGAACATCAGCCGTCCATGCCTGATAGCTCAAGCCTGCAGGCCCTTTGACTTTACAGTGCGAAGGGACATAGGTAAACACGTCTTGGGAAAGAGGATCGAAGAGCATCAGCAGAGGATGACATGGACCAGAAAAGTATTCTTTCCGGTCCTCGCCTGCTGCTGCTTCAAGGCTGCAGCCAGCAATGGTGACCAGGTGAGTTTGCTTACAGTCAGGGTTGCAGCAAACATCTTTCGCCTTCCCGACCACATCAGATCTTGACAGCTCGGGTGTTGACACAGGAACAACAAGATTCCCATGCGGTGCAATACAAGCCTGGCTGTGCAGCTTACACCTACTGCAAGCAGACCAAGCAGAAGTTCTGCTTCACAAAGCTGCTGAGCCGTAAACGGAAGGTCAAAAACACTATCGCTGCTTGTCGCTTGTGTCCTGTTGCACACAGAGTTCTTGCTTCTGTTGGCGCAAAATGTTGTTATGTGATTGGTGCCCTCTTGCATTTCAAGCCCAGAATCGTTTGGTACCACCTGTTCTTTGCAGGCAAGGCATCAGGAAACCCAAGCAGCTGATGCACCTCAATCCATCCAGCTCGCACAACAGCACCTGAGGCCGGCCTTTGGTGCAGCCACTGTTTCAGTCACAACAAAACCCTGGATTGGGCATCCTGCAGTCCAGTCGATGCCAACCCTGCTTGCTAGGGCGTCAGATCAACATCAGGTGATGACAGCAAAGGAAGCTTGTCAATGGCTGCAATACACATGCATTCCTGTCAACAGCTTGTCCTCTGAGACAAAAATCATTTATCTGGCTTGTGTGGTGTGCAGGCGGGGCCTGTGTCACTGGATGACAGTGGGCAGCTCTGCACTGTGAGTCACAGATCTCTGAACAATCAGGTACTGCCCAAAATAGTATTAATGCAATTCTATTTCTGCTTCACCTCAATCTGACTCCATGTTAGCTTTGCAATAACGCGTTGTTGGATGACAGCAGGTCAGGCCAAAACCTACCCCTGTCAGAGACCTAATATACACGCCAAGCAAAGAAGTGTTGAAGGTGAGTAACAGCTACCTTTCCAGTCCTTTGCACGTTATGTCATGTCTACGCTGAGCAGTCACTTCAATCAGCAGCTGTATGCCAATCAGCTTGTAGACACTGACAGCATCATACAATAGTTTATCAACTCACAAATTGCTTGATGCACAGCAGGCTGGCACTGACAAGGGCAGGGTGACCATCACTGCCAGGCCCATGTACAAGCCTGCATCACCTTCTGATGGCATGACCCCTGTAGCTGTGGATGCACATGCTGGTGTCTGGTTGGCGCTGTTGCTTGTCATGATCATTGCTGGCTGGGTCATTGGCGACCTGCTTCACACAGCAGGCGTGTGGCTGATTGGCTGCCTGCACATGCCATTCAGCATTTTCCAAACCATGGCAGCTATTTTCAGCAGTCTGACGGGCTTCGCGATGGAGGCACCCAGTGTTGCAGTCAGCAACTTACCAGATGTTGTCGGACTATCTGCCATAACAGCGTTGAGCACAGGGGTGACCACCAGTGCTGCCCCATCCAGCACTGCAGTAAGCTTTGTCTGGAGTATGGCGGGACATGTCTTCAGAACAGCTTTCAGCTGGCTGTTTGCCATTGTTGTCAGCATCCCTGAAGCCATACTCAGCAGCATATGCAAAGTGGCTGTCATGCTGGTCATTGGCATCCCCAGAGCCATACTCAGTGGCGTAGTCAAACTCGTTGTCATGTTGCTTGTTGGCGGTTACTACAGCGTGGCATACCGCGTCATGACAGCAAACTGTTGCATTAGCTTAGTAGTCAGCACCGCCGTTGGGGGTCTGCTGGGGTTATTGCGAACTCTTTTTAGCATTCTCAAGGTTGCATACAGCTGCCTGCTCTACTATACAGCAGTGCTGCTCAAGCTTGTCGTCTATGACCAGCTCAAGCCTGTGCTCTATAACCTGCTACTCTTCCCAATTATGGGGGTCATGACCAGGCTATACCATGCAGCATTTTACCCAGTGATGGTCTTGAGGACTAGCTTGTGCTATTTCAGCTCCCTTCCAATGCCGCCGGTCCAGACTCTGGCGGTCAACATGCTGCTGTATCCATTCACGGCTGTCAGAGAGGGACTGAGCTACACAGCAGCCTATTCGGCAGAGGCTTGCAAGTCTGGAGTGAGTCTGGCCTATGAGTGGGCTGTCCCCCTGGTGTGGTGCTAAGTGATGCCCTTGGCCATTGTTGCCATTGTGGTCATCTTTTGGCAGGACTTAAGGGTAAGTCTCATCTTCCTCTGTGCTGCCTGCGTGCTGATAATGGGAGAAAAGACACAATGTAGCTAGCTTCAGCAGATCCGGAATTTGATTTTGAGACCGTTCCAGCAGCGATTGTAGCAGACTTGACACAATATGCATAATGAAATGGAGCAGACATCCCTTGCAGTATTGTACGTAAAACACATGAGTGTGTCTGCTCAACAAAGTGGACTTGATGTCGGCTTACTCAAGCCTTATCCTCACTCGCAAGACTCGTGACTCAGATCTGATGAGTCTTTTTGAGAGTTTGACTTGCTGAATACACTTATGCAGTTAGACTAATACAGTTGTTGTATAGCTGTGCTTGAATGTCATGCCAGCATTGGGCCATAGACAGAGATCGTGCACAAGCTGATCATATATGCTTGCACTCTTTTTGCACTGTGATAGTCTTCACTCCATGTCATAAGCAGCTACACAAAGCTCTTGCGTGTGCACCAACCTGTGCCCTTTGTCATTGCTGTGCTGACGCATGCCTTGATGACTGCTGCAGTTCACCTCCAACTGGGCACTCAAGGTTGGACGCTCATGTGTCTGCACCAAATCAGATGCATCTGCGCAGCATCCAAAGCCTGGAGGTATCAACACCGGCTCTGCACACTGTCAGACAGCAGAAGGCACAGCCAGTGACAACTGCAGCAATTGCAGTAATGGAACTGCCCAGTCCTGCAGCAGTGCTTGCAGCAATGATGGCATTGGGAGCTTCAGCAGCGGTGGCAGCAGCAGCAGGTAAGGCAGCCTTGTGGACGTTGCTTTCGTTGTTGCATCAGCTGACTTTTCAACTGCGCTGACATACATTGGGTGCTGTCTGTGTGCACAACACCCTATTGTTGCTGCACAGGCAGCCTGTAACAAGGCTTTAGTAGTATGTTGTTGACATTGCATTCATTGTTACTTCCTGAAATGCCCATTCAAAGCTGACAAAAAGGTGCACAGGTTTGATGCATGGCAACATGCAATGCATGCAGTTTCACACACTGTGCAGCTTGAAGCTGCAGACTCACTATGCACAATGCGATGCACTTTCTTCAAATCGCATCTCTGCTCTACAGGCACAGCTCTGTCGACCGCAAGCAGATGTCAACAGCAGCAGACAGCTCTCTGCTGAGGTGCTTGCGAGGCGTATGCCTTGGCATTCTGACTAGCTGCATGGCAGCCGTCTATGTCTACGATTTGGTTCTGCGCCCCCTGGGCCATGCTGTGGTGGCCTTGCTGGGGATCCTGGGGGGTGTGGTGCCTGGCACTTGTGCAGCCTGGCTGGGTCACCACTGCAGTCATGGCGGCTGCTGCTGTACTGTATTTGTCGCGCAGCTTTGAGGTGAGTCATGGCCTCTGCTGGATATCATATCTTGAGCTTGCAGCTTGGCATGCATGAATTAATACATCCATCTGTTGTGGAGTCGCTTGCTGTAGTAGCATGCTTCCTGCATCCTTGCTCGAGGCCATCTCGTTTTGTACTGCAGTACTCAGAGCGCATCAATGTGGGCCATGCTTGCAGTGTGTACTGGCCCTCAGTGAATCAGATACACAAGCATTGCATCAAGGATGCTTCAGCTTTTCCCTTCATGCAGAAGAAAGTATGACCCATCATACGGAAGCTTCTCCTCATCATGTGCCTTGCTGAAGCACGCTTTTTGTGGCATATGCCAGCATGCAGGCACTTCACTTTATCTGAGCATCGCCTCACATGGTTGCGTGTTTGGTGTAGGATGCCTCCAAGGAGGAGAGTGGCGCAGGCCAAAGCTCAGGCGTCACCAGCCAGCAGCAAAAGTCTCAAGTAGGGAGCCGTGGCGCCTTTGCCAGCAGTATTGCCACCGTGAGCAACAGCAGCAGCAGTGCCAAGGGCAACATCAGCAGCAGCCCTGGCACCTGCGTGATGTGTCCAAGCTGTTGCAGCCTCCTCTGGGTTTCAGATACCTTACATGGAAACGCAACCAGCGGTTTCCCTTACCTGCGTTGAATGCTTACGATCCTCTGAAGACTGGTGCGCTTGGCATCCACAAGCACATGGTCACTCATGTGTCAAGCACAGCCAAGGAACTTTCGCCAGCCCATAAGCTCCATCAGCAAAGCGAGATGTCATGCTGGAACAGCCTCACGCAGTGCATCGCTGCTGTTGATGACTGCCCTGTGACATGTGCCTGTGTCATGCAGGCATGCCTGGCAAAGTACTGTGAGGAGGAAGTGGTGTCAGCAGAGGATGGTTGGAACTGCTGCCAGTGCCACAGGATGGGCGTGACAGCAACCAAGCAGCTCAGTGTCTCCAGGCTGCCCTCTGTCTTGGTGATCCACCTTGCGCGCTTTGATGCAAGGGGTAACAAGGTGAGCTTCATTGTGCAGATGCTGTCAAGCGCTGCACATCTTTGCTGCTCTGTGTTGCCTCTGGTTGGCAGCTGTCAGTTGATGGTACCACAGCTGCCTTTCGGTGGCAGCTGTCCGTTGATGCTGCATGTCCATGCCCTTTCTGCATGTCGTAAAAAAGCTGCACTGCGCATCACAAATGTGTCCAGCCATGCTGACCAACGCACAGCCAAAGCATGACACATGTGAGATCATCCGGCAGCCATTGCGCCATCAGCAAAAGACAAGCCTTGAATGTGCTGCAGCTGAAGAACCAGCACCTTCTGCCTACCCTTGTATTAAACACTCACGGCCTAGTTTGCTCTGCAGAATACAACACCGGTCAGCATCAGACACACCCTGGACCTTGCACCTTATTGCAGCAAGGAAGCGCTGCCAAGCAAGCCTAGGTATGAGCTGCTTGCCGTGGCCAATCACATGGGGAGTCGGGGCAGTGGTCACTGCACAGCCAACTGTAGGTCAGCTGTGGACGGGCAGTGGTACTTGTGCAATGACAACACAGTACACTGCAGCCGCTATCAAGAGAGCCCCTCACAGCTGGCCTACTTGCTGTTCTACAGGCGTGTGGAGTAGGCTGCAGGAGTGTTGCTCTGTGTACGTTATGCATCAGGCTGTTGAGTTGACAGCATGGGTGGTGTTCTGTATTGATTCATTGACTGTAGGGTGGACATGACTTTCTGTTTGGCTTTTCTAAAAGAAGGCACATATCAAGTTGTTTGACCCCAGCAGTTGGAAAGGACAGTGCTTGTATGTACTTTTACAGCAGTAGTGGATGTGTTGAACCAAGCACAGATTGGAACAGTAAGAAATTGTAGGCTAAAACTATGATGCTACTGATTTGTCAGCATCTTCTTTTGCAAGCATGACATGTCAAGCATAGTGTGATCAAGCTGTTGCAGCCTCTTCTGGGTTTCAGAGGTGTCATCTCTCTTGGACATGCACCCAGGCCAATATGATACATAGCACTTGCACTGAAGCACCCAAGTTCTGAAATTATTGAGGTGCTGCTGTGGGCGCCAGAATGCAGCACTGTAGATATACCAGCTGCAGCCCAGACATGCCATCACAATTGTATGGGTCACCCTAACTAGACCGCATATACCAAACATCCGATGATGATCATCAGCAATTATGCAAGGCATGTTTGGAGGCATACTCATGTCTAGATAAGCAGCAGCATTTTCAGTACATGCTGACGCTGTAAAGAATCAGATGCATCTTGTTCTTTGTCTGGTACAACTTTGCATGTATAACCCAACTCAGATGAACGTACTTTTATGTGAAGCAATGTGCGCATGCAATAAAGGTGCCGTGCACCTCAGAGAACATTCAATACAGCACCGATGAACACTTTGACTGTGCAATGTGCCACTCCGATATGCATGCATAATTGCCGCACAAAACTTGCTGGTGCATATGATTGTAGTTACAGCAGGTGTCATGGCTTTGCGTGCAGCAGCCCTGCAGTTGACTTGACGCTCAAGGAAACTACGTGCAGGGTTCACAAGTTCAGCAGTGCATACATTGTTCTTGGAAAGCAAAAATGCAATACAACTCACATCAGCTCAGGCAATCAGCATAGCACCAGCACAGGCAGAATATGAAATCAGCTATCTACCAAATCAAAATTCAGGCAATCAAGATACAACAAAAGACACAACTTGGCTTCACTTCCTCTTGGGCTTCACACCTGGCAGAGTTCCTGGCCTCAGAACAGCTCCCATGGCCATTCCAAACAGTGCACGTGACTTCTTTACAGAATTGCCCTGAGCAGTTGCGCCTGTGACTAAGCCAGGCTGGCTAG
>JAABUO010006106.1_pt1 | contig 13935 bp, 15 predicted proteins | sample 5559291 | NCBI WGS metagenome assembly JAABUO01 (sample SAMN10711878, study PRJNA513372) | rock metagenome | isolation source: Antarctica rocks | place: Antarctica: Victoria Land, Finger Mt sud | reverse complement strand
CCACGCTGCTGGCCCACGATCAGGCCACCGCACCGGCCGACCTCGACCAGTGCGACACACAGGTCGCCTGATGTGGTGGCTTTTCATGACATCTCTACTGTTTAAAGTTCGCTTGACAGACTACTAGGTATGATCGCGGGCGACGATCTGCTGTACTACAACGCTACAATTAACACGACATACAAACCGGCGACGGCCCTCGCTTTTCACGATCATGCAACGATCGCAGCTCTCGCGCGCCAGGCGAAGGGGGTGCTTGACGGCGGCCGCTCGTAGCGCCGGGACAGACATCGCGCGTCGGCGGCGATCTGTCGATTGGCGTGAAGGTGACTACATGGCATGTCGCGGCGCCGCTTGTGAGAACTGTAGCAGGGACGCGGATACCAATAATCAGCCGTTCATCCTAACGGAGTGTGCATACAGTGGAGCGAATATCGATCGAATCATTGCCTACTACAGACGCCCCATCTACGCGGCGGCTATATGGCACGCAGCACGTTTTACGCGCCTTTATCGCGTCCCCCGGCGATGTTGTCGAGGAGCGTCACGCCGCGCATCAGGTCGTCGACAATCTCAATGACGTGCTGCATCGTCACTTGGGCTGGCATGTCGAGTTGCTTGGATGGGAAGACACACTACCGGGGTGCGGCCGGCCACAGAGCATTATCAATAAGGATGTCGATACGTGCGATCTCTTCCTCGGTGTCGTGTGGCAGCGCTGGGGGTCGCCCACCGGTCGGTACTCGTCCGGCTTTGAGGAAGAGTTTAAGCGTGCTCTCCGGCGTTATCGCAAAACGGGCACACCCCAGATATGGCTGTCGTTTCGGGCCATCGATTCAGATAGGATCAAGGATCCGGGCGATCAACTAAAGCGCGTCCTCGCCTTTCACCAAGACCAGATCAGGTCGCGCGATGTTTTATTCAAGCAGCATGCCGACAAGGATGAATGGTCGACTAATCTCTACAAGTGGTTGCTGAGCTACATCCTCGACCGTCCATCATCACCTGATCGATCGGATAGCGTAGACGTGTCCGCCCCGGCAGCACCCCCAGCGATCGCCAGCGCAGCGACGAGCACATCTGCTCCTGCCCATGTGTCCGCCGAAACGGGGGTGGCCGAGCAGCTTCTCGCGCTGCTTGGTGCCCTGACGCACTCCGTGGATGCGGTGAAGGCGGATGTTGGATTGCGCGACCTCGGCATCTCGGATCGTTTCGACGCGGCGCGGCTACATCTCCTCTCGACGGCATTGTTGGGGCGCTATACTGAAGAGGAACTGGGTGTTCGCGAGATCAACATCCTCTACGGCTTTAAGGAGCGACTCCGCGCCACGTTCGAGGAACTTCTGCTCCTGGCGCGCACGCTGATCAGTAGCCTTCATGACAACGCACCTGGCTGGTATTGGTTCAAGGACGTTCCCGACATTGGTACATTCCTCTTCTATCTTGCGGCGCTTGGGCCGACGGATACGGTGCGAGAGTTAGCCCTGGATCTCATCGGGCGCGCCGGAATCGGGCCGACGAGCGCTGCGCTCGGGGACAACGATCTGCTCCCAGTGGTTGTGAGAAACAATACGGACACGGTGCGTCGCGCGGCGCTGCGCTATCTTGGACGCGTCGGAACAGAGGGGCAGCTCTATCTCGTGGACGAAGCGGGGCGCGAGGATAACCCCGACACGCGGGCGTCGGCCGCACAGGCCCGGCTGTTAATCGTCGCGCGCTACGACCCCGATAGAGCGCTCTCGGAGTTGGTGGCCCAGGCGAATGCGCATGTCGACGCCCAACCGGTCCTGGGGGAGATCGAGCGGCGAGCGGATGAACTCGATACGCATCTTCTCGTGAGCGCCGTTCGCGATAGTGCGCTCACGGATGCCATCCGTCTGTTTGCGTTGAGCGTGTTGCGGCGGCGGAAGGCTGTGCCCGAGGCGGTCGCCGCCGCACTAGTGCACGACCCGTCACTAGAGATGAGGTGTGCCGCCTACGACGATGCCATCGAGCGCGGCGTGCCCTCGACGCCAGATGAGATCCGCGAGGCCCTCCAAGGCGCATCGCCCGAGGTGATCGAGGATCTCATCCTTCGGATATACCGCCGATTGTCGGCGTCCGACCTCCGCCATGCTATCAATTTCTACTCGCTCGACGGGCCGATCGCGTATAGGGCGCTCGCTCTGTATCACTTCCCGGATGTTGCGGAGCGCGTGCGATCCGACCTCGCTGATGGGTTCATAAGCCTTAGAGAGGAAATGATTATTAGATGGCGTGCGCGGTACGGGGAGCAGGCTGATGACGTGATCCAGCCCTGGCAACAACACGTTCAATTCCTAGCGCAACGGTACGCTGCAGCCGCTCTTGCAGGGTTGGCCGCCAACGGCGATACGCACGACTCACATCTCGGCCGACGCTACCTATCCGATGCAGATCGTAGGGTGGGTGAGGCGGCGATGGATGTGCTGGAGCGCTGTGGGACGGCCTCCGACGCGAACGCGCTGGTCGACTTCGCGCGGAAGACCTACTATCGGCACATTAAGGAGCGTGCGGCCGGCGCGGCGCTTGGGCTCGATCCTGGCTTATCAGGAACGATGGACGCGCTGCTGCAGTCGGGCGATAGCATCCTGACGGGTACCGCGATACGATCGCTAGACGGTGTGAACACGGATCAGGGCTGGGAGAAGGTGGAGCCCTTGCTCGCCAGTGACAATGCGGATATTCGTGTGCAGGCGACGGCGTATGCCGTAGCGATCACGCCTACAGAGAACGTAGAGCGGCTTCTGGAGCACTATGCCCTGCGCCCGACCTACTTCTTCAATGTTGTGTGCTGGCTTGACCGCGCCCTATATGCGCCATCGCCCCTACGCGTCCTGTACCGGCGCGATCTCGAAGATAGGTTGCGGGCGGCGACGATGGATCTGTCCTGAATGATGTGCTCACCGTTCATGAGTGTCATCATTCGAGTCATACCCCAGATGAACCTATGAGCCTCTGCCCGGCGTCAACGGCAACTAATAATAGGAGCGGATACTATGCGCTGTGTTGACATGCCTGCCGCTCGACGCCGACTCGGGATGCACGGGGAAAGGGCGTAGATGGCCTCAAGGGTTGATGACGGGTTCGAGGAGTACATACGACGCCTCGCGCCGCTGGGGACCGAGATGAAAGCGGCGAAGGCTCATTACAGCTCCGTCGAGTCCTCCTTGAAAAACAACGTGCCTGGGGCTAGGCTCATCCCTACCGGCTCTTTTGGCAACGGGACTGCTCTCAAAAGATACAGCGACGCCGACTATTTCGTTATCATCCCGCGGGGACTCGTTGGCACCGATTCCTCAGCCGTGTTACAGCGTGTACGAGCCACACTGAAAGGGACCTTCCCAAGGACCGGCGTAGCCGTCCGCACGCCCGCCGTCATCGTTCCTTTCGGTGTGAGTGGGTCTGCGTCGATCGATGTTGTCCCTGCCTTGTTCGCCGCGAAAACGTCCCGAGGGCATGCGATCTACGACATCCCGGACCATGGGGGGCACTGGATGAGATCGAGCCCCGTGGCGCATAAGGCGTACGTCACGGCGCTGGACAACGCGCGCGGGCGTCGGGTCAAGCCCCTGGTCATGCTCGTCAAAGCGTGGAAAGCCTATTGGGATGTGCCGATGCTCAGCTTCTATCTGGAGATGCGGGTCGCGCGGTATGCCGAGACGGTCAAGACGATAGACTACGGGCGCGGCATCGAGATGGTGTTGGGGAGCATGATTGGACCAGGCGGGCTCGCCGCTCTGCGAGATCCGATGGAGATCGCCGGGTATATCCGTCCCTGTGCGACGGCTGCCCAGGAAAAGCAGGCGTTGACAAAGGTGCGGAGAGGGCTAACACGCGTTCGGGAGGCGCGTCGCCAGGAGGTGTCGGGCAACGTGGAGAAAGCGGTCGAACGCTGGAACCTGTTCTTCAAAGGCAGCTTCCCGGCCTGTAAATGAGAGGAGGAGCGACATGGCGGACGTCATGACGGCCATCGTCGCGGAGGCGAAGCGTCTGGAAGAGGATACGCTGTACTCCGCCAAAGGCCACTTCGAGACTGCGGCACGATGGGAAAGATTCAATCTTGCCGTCGGGTTGATCGCGACTGTCGCGGCGGCGCTCGCCGCCGTTTTTACTTTGTCTCATAATGATGCCCTGGTCATCCTGCTAGCGATACTCGTGAGTATTTCTACGGGCGTTATCACGTTCCTCAACCCGAACAAGATAGCCGCGTCGCACCACAGAGCGGGGACCGAGTACAACGCGATCCGTAACAAGTCCCGCATATTCTACGAGATAGAATGTCAAAGCAATGACGCGAACGATCATCTTATCGCCGAACTGAAAGCCATGTCCCGACAGAAAGATGACCTTAGCGCTAAGAGCCCGTCAGTTCCGCCATGGGCATTCAAGAAGGCGCGACAAGGCATCGAAGCAGGAGAAGCGACCTATAAGGTGGATACCCTCTGATGCCCTCGTGATCGTTGCTCCTGCACCCCGAGGGCACAACCACGGGTGCTTGTCCTGTCTCCCACGCCTTGGCCTGCAGCCGGGGCCGCCGTTCTCACCATTCATAGCACCGCCAGCGGGTCTTCTGACACATGACCGTTCAGTCACCTCGCGACCATCGGCGTGCTTGTAGCAAGGCATCTCGCTCTGCAAGGTGATGTCGGGACGCCTCATCGGCGCCGATCGGTTGAGCCCCAGCCCTCCTCACGGCGAAAACGGCACACGATCGATGTAGTCGGTTGTCCAAGCGGAAGTCGTCTAAGGCGCAGCCCCGGCTCACTAGCTGCGGTATACTGGAAAGAGGACAAGGGGTGTTCGTATGATTGATCCGACCGTGACGTTAACCCTGCCCACCAGGGTGTATCAGTACCTTCAGCGGCGCGCCCACCAGCATCAACGCTTACTCGAAGATGAGGCGACCCTCACGCTTGCGGCGGCCGTCTCCGCCGAGGACACCGTGCCCAGCGACCTATCCGCAGCCCTGAGTGCCCTCGTCACCCTCGACGACGAGACTCTTGAGCGCGTCAGTCACAGCCAGCCGACGGTCGAAGATGGCGTCCTCCTCGACGCGCTCGTCGATACCCGCCGCCGCCGGGCGCTCACGCCGGGCGAAGAGCAGATGCTGGCTGCGTTGGTTGATCGGCATGATCGCGTGATGGCTCTGCGCGCCGAGGCCATGGCGTTGCTGCACGCGCGAGGCATCGACGTGGGGGAGCGCATCGCGCGCGCATGAGCGCGACGCGGGTTGGACAGCGATTGCGTGCCCAGGTACTGTCGGATGCGGGTGGCCGGTGCGGCTACTGCCGGTCGAGTGAGGAGATCATGGGCGCGCCGTTGGAGATCGAGCATATGGTTCCGGAGGCGTTGGGCGGGTCGACCCGCCGCAACAACCTTTGGGCTGCCTGTCGTCAGTGTAATGCCTTCAAGGGGGACCGGACACAGGCATGGGATTCCGTGACCGACGCCGTCGCTCCGATCTTCAACCCGCGCCGTCAGGTCTGGAGCGAGCACTTTTCCTGGAGCGACGATGGCGCCCACATTGTCGGACGGACGGCGGAGGGGCGTGCGACGATCCTGGCTCTTGGCCTCAACCGATCGCTCCTCGTCCGAGCACGGCAACGATGGGTCGTGGCAGGGTGGCATCCACCAGTCGCGTCGGACGCGTAAAGGCGATCCGACGCGACGACATCCTGAAGGCGAGAAAAACGCATTGGATGACCGCCCTCGGCGCGACACCTGTCGAACGTTAGACGTAACCCGAGCGTGTCATGCTGGGGCGGACCATAATGAGATAAGGATGCACACTGGCAGACATGTGGGGATCTCTGCTCGTCGGTCAACTGGAGTTCTACTGGGACGTTCATCTGTGGCCACGTCTGGACGGCCTCACGGACAAGGAGTATTACTGGGAACCGGTTGACGGTTGCTGGAGTGTGCGCGAGGGAGCCGATGGGCGTTATATGCTTGACGGGCAAGGGACCGCACCTGAACCGCCGCCCGTGACGACCATCGCGTGGCGCATGATGCATCTCGGCGCGACCTGCCTGGCCAACCGAGCCAGCGCGTTCTTCGGGGATGGCAGCGTGCCCTCGGACGCCGACATGTTCGATCCGCGCCATGTTCCAACCACCCTTCCCCGGACGGCCGTGGAGGGCGCCGCCTTCCTGAAGCAGGCGTATCAGCGGTGGCACGACGGGATCGCTGCTCTGGACGAGCGCGCTATGACCGCGCCGCTCGGACCGACAGGAGGCCCGTTCGCCGACGATTCGATGGCCGCCCTGATCCTGCACATCAACCGCGAGGTCATGCACCACGGCGGCGAGATCGGCCTGCTCCGCGACCTCTACCGCGCCACCGGCGCCACGACGCGGACCACGCGCCTGATCCCGTCTCTCTAATGCGCGCTGACATGCCGCCGTAGGGGGACCATCACGGGAACAGCACATGCGGTGTGCACTGTGCAGGGTAAGGAGGGCAAAGACAGAGACGACGCCCGAGCGCCTCTGCCCTCCATCTTTCGTAAAAGGAGACACCTATGACCATTCTAGTGACCGGAGCGAGCGGCCATGTTGGCCGCGCCGTCCTCAACCAGCTCCGCGCGGCTGGCGTCGGTGTCCGCGCGTCCAGCCGTGACCCGCAGGCCGCGCACCTGCCCACAGGTGTGCCCGTGGTGGCTGCTGACCTCACCCGTCCCGAGACGCTCCCCGTGGCGCTCGACGGCGTGAGCCGGGTCTTCCTGTATGCCCAGCCTGAGGGCATCGACGGGTTCGTCCGGGCCGCGACGGCGGCCGGGGTGGAGCACGTCGTCTTGCTCTCCTCGTCGTCGACCGTTACCGGGCCGGGCGCGTCCGACCCCATCGCCCAGCGGCACCTCGTGGTCGAGCAGGCATTAGAGAACTCGGGGATGGCCTGGACGTTCGTGCGTCCCGGCGCGTTCGCGACCAACGCGCTGCGCTGGGCAGACGCGATCCGCGCCGAGGGCGTCGTCCGCATGCCCTATCCACGTGCCCAGACGGCGCCGATCCACGAGGCCGACATCGCGGCCGTCGCGGTCGCGGCGCTCACGGGGAGCGCTCTTCACGGCGCCGCGCCGGTCCTGACCGGGCCTGATGCCCTCACGCAGGAGGAGCAAGTGGTCCAGATCGGCGCCGCGCTCGGCCGCGACCTCCGCGTCGAGGAACTGACGCCCGACCAGGCCCGCGCCGCCATGGCCGGCTCGATGCCGCCGTCCTTCGTCAACACGATGCTCCGCATGTGGGCGGCCCTTGAAGGGGTACCGGCGATGATCAGCGACAGCGTGGAGAGGATCACGGGTCACCGGGCGCGCAGCTTTGCCCAGTGGGCATGTGACCACGAGGCGGATTTCCGTGCATGACCGCCATGCCCCACTACGGACCAAACCAGATACGCAGCCACCACGCACGACTCGTGGTGTAGCCGCCGTCTTGAGGGACGATCAGCGAGGAGTGAGATGACGTCAGATACTGCTTCTGTCCCGTTCATCCGTTCGGCGCGGATGGCGTTTGCGCACAGCCGCGCGCGGGGCGAGCGGGTAGGTCGCGCGAGCGGCGTGTTAGAGGGCTTGATGATCGGCAACGCCATGCATAACACCGCTGGCGTCCTTGTCCCTGACAGCGGGCCTGCACGAGGATGACAGGCACCGGCTGGATCAGCGGTCTTTGCCCATAAAGTCCGCATACGCATGCTCCCATCTGACCCGCGCGCTGGTGAGGAGATAGTGATGATCGTCATTGGTGACGTGCACGGCAACTGGCGGGACCTGGCCGAGCAGATTTACGCATCGGGCATCCACGGGGCCCACATCATCCAGGTTGGTGACTTCGGGCTCGGATTCAACACGCCGCAGCGCGAGCGCGAGCTACTCGCGCCCCTGCATCGCGCACTCCTCAACACTGAGAGCGTGCTCCACGTCGTCCGGGGCAACCACGACGACCCCGCCTACTGGCGGCCGGCCCACAGCCACGACTGGCGTTATGACACTATCCGCCTCGTCCCGGACTACACCGTGCTATCGGTCCACGGGGCGCGTATCCTGTGCGTCGGTGGGGCCCTCTCCATCGACCGCATCCTCCGGCGACGCAACCACGGCTACTGGCCCGACGAGGGCGTCGTCCTCAACGAAGGGCGCCTCGCGGCACTGAATCTTATAGGCTTGTGGGGCGTGATCACTCACACGGCACCCGACATCGCCCCGCCTTTCGCGATCGACTCCTCGGTGCGCGGATACCTGGACATCGACCCGCCCCTGGCCGACGACCTGCGCCATGAGCGAGCCGCACTAACACAGCTTTACGAGGTGGTGCGGTCACGTACGTCTATCCCGACGTGGGTGTATGGTCACTTCCATGCGCACGCGGAGGCGCTGCATGAGGGAACGCGCTTCATCCTCGCCGATGTGATGCAATGGCTCGACATATGATGGCGGGTCGTCGCGTCGCCTCCGTCGTCGCGCGAAGAGGCCACGCCCTATGACTCTAAGTCGCCTACGCGTCTCGCCGGAACGCGTTGCCAAGGGGTTTATCCTCCTCGGTGTCGTCTATCCAGTTATCTGGAGCGGTTTCTACGGGCCGGATAACACGTATTCACTCATCGCCGGCTTCGTGGTTTTGGTGACCCTTTGGCGATTCCGCGCGTACTTCCTGGATGGGCAGTTCGTCGACAACATGGTTTTCTGCCTGTCGACCATCCTCGGAGTGATCGTCGGTATCGGCGGCGGCAACATCGCGGCGACGGTACTGCCCCTCTTCCCGGGCTTCAACCATGTCGCCGGCCTCTTCCTGAGCACTGTGTGCATTATCACACTCATGCTCAGCTTGATCGATGCACGGGTCGCATCCGCCTTCTCACAGGGGAAGTACATCTCGCTCATCCGCGTGTTCGCGCTCGGTAGCTCCCTGTTCCTCATCGCAAACGCCGCGTTGGAGACCTATGACGTCGCGCGTCTCGACCCGCGTAAAGGTACTCTGCCGTATCGTTGGACGCACGATCGCGATTGGTTCGTCTCAAACGCCGCCCAGATCGTCCTCTTCCTCTTCTTTGGTATTGGAACACGCTGGTTGGTTGTCAATCTCTTACCCATCGCTGCACGACTTCGTGGCCCCCTACGGCGGAGTCTGGACCGGTTTGTCGCCGTCTGGCCCAGCGTCCGAGACATTTTGTCGCCCACGCTCTTCTTCTCGTTGCTGTATGCCGCGATCGTCCTCTGGTTCGGCAGTATGCTCTTTATGATCAACGTGCTTGGGGGTGGGCATGATTTCTCAGGCACATCGCGTGGCACAACGTGGTGGAGTTTTGTGTACCTGTCGATGACCACGTTCCCCCCTCTCGGCAATAGCCCTATTCAACCAAGTTCGCGCATCGCCCAAGCAGTGCTCATTGCCGAGTTGCTGGTCGGAACGGCCTGGGTGGGGATTGTCCTCACGGCCGTGGTCGGTAGCCGGCAACAAGGCCGGACACCTGGTGTCGCTCAGCGACGCGGGCGACGGCGATCTGCGGTGACGGTGCGTCGTCCCTTCGGTCGACAACGCCGCCTACGGCGACCCTGTCGGTCCAGAGTAAGGTCATGCCGCGACTGATGTCATCATCGCATCATGAGGAGCGCGTTCACACAGTCCATTCAACGGTCGTTGGGAAATACGATGAACAATCTCTCCGGGAGCGGGTTGTCCTCCGTCAGATGCCGGACCATCACAACTATTGTTGGGCGATCGACAGGAACGCAGGGGGTTAGAAGAGATTCATCGACCACGATCCGGCAGGCGCCCAGCGCACCGACCTGATACATCGGGCCATCACTTGCGCCGAACACGGTGAAGCCCCAGCCACAATCACGACAACAGTACCGCTGTCCGGCCTCCATCGCGTCAGGATCGGCCTCCTGCCGCCTCACGATGTCGGCGGATAGGGTGCCGACCACTGAAATACTGTGTTCAGCAATCTCCTCCAGATCCGCCACGAAATCGTCGATGCTGTCGTAGTCGTACATCTCCACGGTGTCGTCCGTGATACCCTCCTCGGACGCGTCGTTCGAGGTGGCGCGGTCGTTGGCCGCCAGCACCTCGGCTGACCCAGAACCACGCAGCATCCACAACGGCTCGACGGAGTCGACGGCGCGTTCCCTGGCGGACCACGCCTCCGGCCAGCTGAGAGGCTCGACCCTGAGAGGTATGGTCGAGGAACGGGCGCGCGTACAGTGGTGGAGCAGATCAGGGTCGGCTGTGATCTCGCACAGACCGGACACGCCCCCCTCGTCTTCTCGTCCCGCACGTTTAATGACGATGGTGAAGCTGTGGCCACAGGTGACACAGGTGTACCGCGGCAGCTCGTCCTCTCCGACGCGGGGGTGCGCCTTCTCACGCGCCACGATGTCGGAGGCCAGGCGTTCGACGGATCCGAAGTAGTGCTTATGAGCGCTCACGAGCCAATGGACAAAGCCACTGATCGTGTCGTAGTCAGATTCTTGCATGATAATCTCCCTTCATCCTTGTCGCGTCGTGAATTGAGAGGACTGTATGTGGCTCGACGTGACGACAAAGCCGTTGTCGTGCCCCTGTCGTATCTCGTTTGGTCGTGCGAGGTTTCTTGTGCGCCACGTTCTCCGCGTGCACCGACGGTCCTGATCGAGCCCGGATCTCCCAGGAGTGGGTTGGCGTAGGTACGACGTCATGATCGTTGACGCGGTTCGTCCATGGTGTGACCAGCACAGGGCAGACGGGACGATCGTGACGGAACCAAGATGCGGGTCCCTGGGCCATAGGGCTATAGTTCGACATCCGACGTCAGCCTCCGTTCCTCCGTCGCTCCTCGCCGATGACAGCCAGCGCCTTGGCGACGGTCCGCGCCACGTAGTCCGTAAGATGGCCGGCTTTCCGCTCCGCGAGCCGCGGGCTTCCTTTAATCATCGCGCGGGCTAGTTCGGCGCCGTCAGCGTCGGTGAAAGCGCGCGCCAAGGACAGGACGATCATCCAGTCCATCTTCGAGAGGTCCGCAGTGGGATAGCGCTGGATGAGACGCTCGGCCTCGCGGCGGTACAGGTGCCCGAGAGCTGACACAGTGGCGCCGTCGGGGATGGGCACGACGATAGCCGCCAGCGCGTGCGGCGCGGCGCCCCCAACGCCGGCCGCTGGCGCCCGTCCCGACATGAGCCGGCCTCGCGCCGCGTGCAGAAAGCGCGCCCCTGCTGGCGCTTGGCCTCCGGTCGCGGCGCGGAGCAGGACCAGTGGATACGTGCCGTCGGGTCGTTGGTGCTTGTTCTTGCGGTTGGTGAAGCCCGCTAACCGGCCATAATGACGCCACGCCGCGCTGTTCGGGTCGCCATCGTAGCGATCGGCAAGGAGCCGCGCCGCCGCGCTGGCCAGGACGGGCTCGATTGGCATCGGTGATAGCCGCACCCACGCTTGATGATTGAGCGGGCTTGTCTCCACGATGACCGCCGGCGTCAGTCCATCGGTGACCATCCGCCCAAGCGCCGCCTCATCCACGTCGTCGACGAGAATGAGCCCAACGCTGCCCTCCGGCCGGATGAAGATATCTGCCCCTTTCCGGTTCTCCCGTTCGAGCCACGCCACCTGTTCAAAGAGGCCCCGTGGCGTCAGCACCCGAGGGATCATGTGCCCATCTGCCCGTTTGACCCCGATCTCGTACCGTTGGGCGTCCATAGCTGCCAGTTGCCGCCGGACCACCTCTGTTCTGGCAATCTCATGTCCTGCCATTGCCGTCGTCTCCATGTGAGATAGCACGACCCGTCCTGGCCGTGCCCCGGTGTCGTAAAATTGAGCCCCCAGTATGCGCGCTGTACTAGATGAGGTACCGCTGACGATTCCTGGGAAATGATGACGTGTGCGGCAGTGCGGTGGTCCTCAAGGTGGTCGAGCGATGGGTCTCCCTGTTGGGAACCCGAGCCGACTGATCCGAGGGCCGCCGCTCGCGTGATGGCGTTGCTCATGTGCTCTTGTCACCTCCGGCGAGTGCGTTATAGTAAAAGGGAGGGTGGTGTTAGCACCCTCCCCGCGTCCGCCTTACTTCAGCTCAAGAAGCTCTTGGCCAAGGAGACGGATGGTTTGCGCGATACGCCGTCGGTACTGCTGAACGTCTGTCTCCAGACGTTCGAGTTCTTGGCACATCGCGGCAATGATCAGGTCTCGCTCGACGCAGGTGTCGCAGCTGTTCTGCTTCTCCATCGGGCTCACCCCTTTCGTCGTTGTCCTCGGTGCTGCGTTTCGCAACACGGCGGGGACTGCCAGCTCGACCCTGGTGTACTGGTGTACCCTCGCTACCTTGCAGCAGACGACGCGGACCTGTACGATGTGGTCCCCCGGAGGGGACCTCGTCGTGCTGGTCTCGGCGTAGCCTGCATGGTTGCGAGGGTCATCGTTCCTAATCCTGTTGTACGGGCTGTACGGGTGTTCACCCGACGCCTCGACCTATCTGCTCTCAGCGGCGCCGTATGGCGCCGTTTTGTGCGTGCCGTCCGGGTGTTGTTGTCTGCGTATGGCTCCACGGGTTGCGCTCAACACCGGCCGTCCGGGTATTCAGTCCAGCCACACAGGTGAGTGAACAGGCGAGTGAACAGGTGCCGACGGCTCGGCATTGGTACGACAGTGACGTGTCATAGACGCGGCGCGGCGCGAGCACTACGTCGTACCGACATCGCCGCTCTCTCTACCGGCTACCTTCTTGTGCCGCGCGGCGTTCCACTTCTTCGGGCGAGACAAGCCGCTCAAGGCGTAGGGGCGTCGGCGGGTGGGCGCGCACGAGTGTCGCTTCCCACCCTGTACGCGGCGCTTCGATCATCGCGATCGTGTTGAGGGCACCGCGCAACCCTTCGCGGTACACAGGTCCGCACGCGGCCACGTTCGCGTCGGCCAGGAATTCGTACGAGCGGCTGTAGCGGGCGAACACCGGGGCCACCATGAAGCGTACGGTGAGATGGATGGGCCAGAACAGGCACCATGCTATGAAGGCGACGATTCCCTCACGGGAACGGCCAAGCCAGAGCGCGAGAGCCTGCAGCGGGACTAGCGGCAGGGCGCAGGCCCACAGGAGGCGCTGCCCAACGGAATGCCCCTCATCCCAGTGGTACAACTCATGGGCCAGAACGCCCCTCAGTTCGTCATCGCTGAGGATGTCGAGCAGGCCACGCGTTATGACGATGGCGCGCATCTGTGCCCATGCGTGAGCGTCAAGGGTGTCAGCGATGAGGATGCGCGGCAGTGGCCCGACTCCGAGACCGAGAGCCCGGATGGCGTCGTCGACAAGCGGAGCGATTCGCTCGTGTTCATCCCACGTCAGGCGCCGGTACCCCACGCTGGCCAGGATTCGGCGTTCTCCTCGATAGAGTACCCCTGTCGTGATCAGGGCGATCAGCGCGCCAGTACATAACTCAGCAAGGAATGTCTGCGGCGACGTCACGATGCTGCCGAACACAGCGGTGAATCCAGTGAACCCTCCCACCAACGCGCCCGCCAGGACGCCGAGAATCGTGATACCGTTACCGACGCCTGTACCGTACGGGCCGGCCGCCGACGGCACCAGGCCCTGTGCGGCAGCCACGAAGACCGCGCCGCCGCCGAGAACGGCGCCGATGCCAGCGGCGTAGACGGCGACGATGAGCCCAGACCACGCCGCGACGAGCGCGACGAGCAGACCGAGCCTGAAGGTTTTCAGCCCGAGCCACAACGCGGTCCACACCGTCCGCTCGGTGGTTTCGCCTTCCGGCACATTCGTTTCAGGCGCTGGACGCCTAAGATCTGCTACAGGTGTGATCATCTCTCTATCTCCTCAGCTAGAGTTTGGGCACATCAGGCGGCGTAGCAGAGCACGTCGCACAGGTGATCGGCCATCGACGGCGGGACTTTTCGCAGGTCGTCGGTGGACGGGGATGTCTGAAAAGCCATATGGGTCCACAGG